>PDWJ01000004.1_pt1 | contig 306606 bp, 260 predicted proteins | sample 1430881 | NCBI WGS metagenome assembly PDWJ01 (sample SAMN01162460, study PRJNA174530) | Oral metagenome, whole genome shotgun sequencing project. | biome: Marine environment; feature: Marine mammal; material: Swab sample of the gingival sulcus; isolation source: swab sample of gingival sulcus...
CGAAGTTACTGATCTCGTATGCCGGCCTCCCGGCTTGGGCCAAAAGGTCATGGGTACACTCGAAAAAGCTTCTCTGCTTTTCCTGGTCATGCTCCTGCACTTCGCCACGAACACGCCTGGCCTCAAGCTTCGTTCCGGTCTCAAAGCTCAGGTGGTAGGCAGAGAGGTGTCCGCTGCCAAAGGCGAGCCCTTGGCGAAGCTCCTCTTCCCAGTCCTGAATGCTTTGACCAGGAATGCCATAGATAAGGTCAAGGCTGAATTCGAAGCGCCCATCTTCTTGGAGGCGATGCAAAGCGGCATGGGCACCGGCAACATCGTGGGGGCGATCCAAAAAGCGCAGGCGGTCTTCGTCGAAGCTCTGCACCCCAAGGCTCAGGCGTCGTACACCGTGCTCTGCCAGAACATCTAGCTTTTCCTGCGTCAGGCTCTCCGGATTTGCTTCGCTAGTGAATTCTCGTAAATCACTAACAGATATGGTGTTACAGATTCCGTTAAGGAGCCGAGCCAGAAGGCTTGTGGGTAGCTGGGTAGGAGTGCCGCCACCTAGGAACACCGTATACGCAGCTGCGCCTTCGTGTAGCAGGGCACGTTTGTGCTCTAGCTCAGCCAGGATCGCGTCGACGACACGACCCATCTCCAGCTCAGGTACATCCGCGAGCGAATGGAAGTCGCAGTAGCCGCACTTGACGACACAGAAGGGCAGGTGCACGTAGATGCTACGCGCGGCTGCTGCGGCTCGCGCCGGTGTCAGGCTAGTAGAGTTCGCCGTACTCGCGGAGGAAGAAGGCTTGGAGTTTTTTGAGGGCACGCTTTTCGATCTGCCGGGTCTTTTCGCGGGTGATCCCCATCATCTGGCCGATCGCTTTCAAGGTCATCCCTTCGATGCCAGGCTTCTGTCCTGGGCTCGGCTCCAAACCGAAGCGGAGGCGTAGCACCTCAGCCTCGACTTCGTCGATCTCTTCTAGTAGCTCGTAGAGCCTGGTCACTTCTGCGGCATCGAGTACCGCCTCGTCAGGCGCCGCGGCATCCGGGTCTTCGATGCTCTCCTCAGCCTGGGGCATCATGTCGAGGCTGACGATGCCGCTTGGTGCAGCTGCCGTTTCCACAGTCTGCTTGACCAGCCCGCGATTTTCCTCCGCGAGTTCCAGTCCCTCGGCGATCTCAGAGCTGGTGGGCTGACGCCCGAGCTGGAAGGAGAGCTCCATTGCGAGGCTTTTCCAGCGACCGATGATCTCGACCATGTAGGACGGGACCCGCACGGTTTTGACCGAACTGATCAGACTGCGACGGATCGACTGCTTGATCCACCAGGTCGCATAGGTCGAAAAGCGACAGCCTGCGTCGGGATCGAAGCGCTCGACGGCCTTCATGAGGCCGATGTTGCCCTCCTCGATCACGTCCATGAACGGGAGTCCCCGGTTCACATATTTCTTGGCGATCGAGACAACGAGACGCAGGTTTGCGCGAATCATGTGTTCGCGCGCTGGCATCGAGCCTGCTTGGATATCCCGGGCAAGTTCGATCTCTTGCTCCGCAGTCAGCAGCGATACTTCGTTGATCTCGCGGAGGTAGGTGTCTAGCTCGTTCTCGCGGCGAATGGCGACCTCCCGCTCCTTCGCTTGCATCTTCACCACCTGATGCTTGCCCTATCGGTGTTCCACGTCGATACCTTGAGGAAGCTAGGAAGCCTGGCATCGTCACAAGGACTTGGGAGAAACGGAGATGGAGTCGAAAAGCGAAGCGGAGCTCCAAACGCCCATCGCAGCGAGTGATGCTCGTGTCTGGCCGCAGCGACTCGGCTTACTCGGTGTCCTGGCCTTGCTCGAACTGCTGGCGATCTTCTATCAGCCGCAGCTCTCCTATCCTGATGAGCTCAGTCATGTCCAGCATGCGGCCTACCTGGCGATGCACTCTGCGATGCCGGAGCCATACGCCCATGCCCAGGCTTGGGAGCGTGACGGCAAGAGCCCGGTGCCGGCCAGCGCTGAGTACAAGGTGCAGCAGGATAAGCACCCTCCCTATGTCTATGTCGCAGGTGCCTTGCTTCTGAAGGCAAGCGATCAGCTCTATGAGGGTGCGGGAGAACTCGTTCTGCCGGGCGACTTCGATGTCCGTATCGATCTAGACAAAAGCCTGGCGCCGCTGCCCTACCTGCTGGGGCAGATCTTGTGGCTCCGAGGCTTCTGCGCTTTGCATTGGCTGGCCGCAGGCTTCGCCTTCCTTTTGCTCATGGAGCGGCTTGTACCGGGTCGAGCTGGGCTCGGCTTTGCGCTGGCCCTGGGCGCCGCGACCATTCCCCAGGCCTTGCTCGGCGGGGTGGCCTTCACACCGGACACGCCACTGGTCTGCTTCTGTGCATGGAGCTTCCTCTTTTTAGTGCGAGCTGCGGCAGGCTTGGGGAGCGAGCGCAAGCTAGGGCTCTTCGTCGGTCTCTTCTTCGCCTTGGCCCTTCTTAGCAAATCGGCGGCGATTTACCTCGGGCCGCTGCTCCTGCTCGCGGCTTGGCAGCGCGCCCGGGTTTTGGGCGATCGCGGCGCCGCCCTGCGCTTCCTTCTCTGGAGCCTGCTTCTGCCGGTGCTGCTCGCGAGTTGGTGGTATCTGCGCAACTTCTGGCTCTATGGCGATCTGTTCCAGATGCAGGCCCAGGTGGAGACCTTCTCCCACTCGATCCGCCGAACGCCGCTGACCCCGCTGTTTTTCGAAGTGCTCATCGAGGATCTCTTCCGCACCTTCTTCGGCTTTGGGACGGTGGATGAACTCCTGCCCCGCCCCTTCTTCCTTATCTATGCAGCTGTCGGCGGCATGCTCCTTCTTGGCCTTGTCCGCCTGCTGCGGGTCCAGGCTCTCTGGCGTCGTGCCAGCCCTGAGCTGCGTGCGGCGCTGCCGCTATCCCTGCTCGGCGCCGCTGTGATGCTGGTGCTGGCCATTCTCGGCAACCTCACGATTCCTTCGGCCCAGGGTCGCTACCTTTACCCGGTGATCCCAGCCTTCGCCGTGATCACAGCTGCGGGAATCCAGGGCCTGATACGTCCGAGATCTAAGCCGTCTCGTTGGCTGCCCTATGCAGCGGTTCTGGTCTGGATCCTGAGCGGGGTTTTTGCTTTCCGCTACTCGGTGCTGCCCCGGCATTTTCCCGAGCGGGCTCGCGCCCAGGGTGAAACTGGGGTCTACCACTATGTTGACTGTGGCTCGCCAGGCAGCCTCGACCGCTTCGTGAGAAGCGGCATAGCCCTACCTGATACGGGGCAAAAGGGGCGGATCCAGCCCTGGCGCAGTTTGCGTGCTGATCCGGTTGCGGTCATCTATGAGCTGCCCCGGCCCAAGAGCTTCGAGCAGTTGCAGCTCCGCTTGATGCTCTTCAATCCCGATCTGTCGTTGCCGTTCAGCGCTGAAGCGGCAGGGCGCTTTCGCTATCCAAGCCAGTCGATCTGGGTCAACGGTCGGCAGCTTGCCGCCGGGATCGAGGTCAGCGGCCGACCAAGAGAGCTAATCTACCCCTTGAGTCGGAGTTGGCTTGGCGAGGGTCCGATTCGCCTCGAGCTGCGCCGCGAATCGGGAAACTACGCCATGCTCAGTGAGATCTGGCTCGAAGAGGCGTGGTTGGTCCAGGGTGTGGGCGAGGTCCACAATCGTAGTTCGCGGCCCTTGCCCTACCGGGTCAGTGTGCCGAAAGCCCCGAGCCCTAGCGCCGCATCTGATCAGGTGATCGAAAGGATCGTCCAGCCAGGAGAGACCTGGCCGGATCCGGGGTCAGCCCAGAGGGAGATGCTTAAGGACCGGGTGAAGCCCGATTCTCGCTATGACTTGCGTGAGCTGAGTCCCTGGCGAGTCCTCGAAGCAGAAGGTCACCCCGCTCCAGGCCGCTATTGGTTTGGCAATCTCGAGGCGAGTGGTGGCTATTTCGTTCGTGGAAACGGTCCGCTCGTCCAGATCGCTGCGGATCTCTTGCCCGATCGCCCGCTTGCCGTTCTTGGGCGCATTTCGGGAGCAGATGGGTTCTCGCTCAAGAGCCTGGGCTTGATGCCCGCCAAAGGCTCGGAGTCATGGACCCTCTCAACAAAGAATGAAAAGGTCGAAGAACTGGACCTGCTGATCATCTGCCAGCCCTTACGCTAGTCTGCCTCTCATCGTCGGCAAAAAGAAGCCGCACGGAGCCCAAGAAACATCGAGGAAGACATCCATGCTTATCCCCGCCCTCTTAGCCTGTCTCTTGCTTCCGCAGGGTCAAGGAGTCCAGAATCAAGGAGTCAAAGTCCAGGCTCGGAATCAGGATTCCAAGTCCTCCTTTGCTCAATCGCTACCAGCCAAGCGAACCTTTTTCGTCCAGGAATTCCCGAGTCCTAAGAGGATCCTCGCGAACAGAGGGGAGATCCTTCTCTTTAAGGTTCTTGATGACCTTACGGTTCGAGGTCTTCTGAATAGTATTGGGGAAGATGATGGTGACTGGAGCCGTTTTCTTGCTCATCGTCCTTGGATCTCCGAAGTCCTATCTGGCTTTGATCAAGGGCTTGGCTTCTCTTTGATCTTTCCCCCAAAGAAGAATACTTCGCCGATATCGACCCTCCTCGGCAGTAGTTCCGACAGGGAGTGGATTCGGAAGCAGCCAGGTAAGATAAAGAGGATGCTCACCCCGGATCCGGAGATGGTTGCGGATCAAGATAAACGCAAGTTTTCTTCCTACCAAAAAATGCTCGGCAACACGCCGGTTGTGGTGGATATCTTGCGGCTCCAGGGGAATGTTGTCAGGGGACCGTGGAGGTTTAATGAGTCCCGAAACGACGCCGTATTGCTTGCTGTACGTAACCGAAGATTTGGAGCTGTTATTGGAAGCGAATGGTCTCCAAAGCTCATAAAGGAACCGCTGCAGTTGGATGTTCTCGGATCTTCTTTACGCCTGAGGGGGGCTGGTCTAAGCGGTGACCAGATGCTCATGCTCCCCCCCATATCCTTCGAAGGGGAGATCCTTGGCCGACAGCTCTTGCGTTGGAAGAGGATCATCGAAGATCGGGATCGCACCCATGAGGGCGAATACAAGGAAATGGCCAAGTTTGGCTTGGACCGTTTTCTTGGTGCTCGATCTGTGATTGGGGTTCAGGGTGGCAAGCTTGTTGAGGAACTAGAGTTCCATTTCGAGAAGTCCTCGGGAGCAGGAGCTGCCGTCTCTCCTTTCGAAGTTTTTTCTCCTAGCGATGGCGGACTGGCTCGGGCGGCAGCTTCGCTTCCTGACAATACGGTGGCCGCGCTGCATATGACTCTGGACGGCAATCGTCTGCAGAGTTTTCTCGAGGAATTAACCAAGCTCATGTATATGCCTGAGGCCCGGCGCCTCGCCTTCTTCCACTATCTACGCATGATGCTTGGCTGCGTGGAGAGCACGAGCAAGCCAAAAGCTCAGGAGCCTTTACCTGAGAAGCTTGCGCTGACGGCCTTTGTACTGCCGCCTGAGCAGAGTTTCTTTCCTGAGTTCCTTATCGCGGTCGATGTAGGAGATCGAAAGGTCGATAGGAAAGGCATCCTCACTCGAGTCGCAGGCGACCTCAGCGATTCCTTTGGCGGTGATCGCTCCAAGCTGTCTTCTTATGTGAAGAGCCTCGGGCAGGGTGAGGACGCGATTCCCTACGTAAAACTCTCAAGGCTATTGCAATCAGAGGGTTCGGTCCGAGGAAGAAACTTGGTTCTTGGCGGTCGCTACCTTGCGCTTGGACAGATGGGGTCGAGCTTGATCTACGGCACGCATCCACGAGCGATCCGCAAGCTGAAGCTATCGATTGCAAATGGCGAGACCCTGGCTTCGCGTAAGGGCTTCCAGGCTCGTTTTCCCGAAGCTACCAGAAACCCGATCGGGCTATATCTCGATGCAGAGAACCTGGGTGAAGCGGCCAAGCTTGGTCTGAAAGTGGTGAATTCGGCAGCTTTGCAGGGTGCCTTATTGGCGCTGCTCAAACGAGCTAAGGGCTCCTCTAAGCAGTACATTCCGAACTGGGCTTCTCTGATCAAGATGATCGATGACCATTCGATCGTTGGCGAAGAGACGGAGTACGGGCTCAGGCTCGTTTTCAAGGGTAACGGACTTTTGTCGCCTTCGATGTGGGCGGCCATCGCCTATGCGATGGACACGGTTAATGGGCTTGCTCCGATGCTGCCGGCGACTGCGAAGAAGAAGTAGCCTCAATATCGAGGCCCGAGGCACGTGCCCGCTCTGCGAGGAGTCGGAGCACGTGCTGCACGAGTCCGAAGGCTGCCAGCTGCAGCGCTGTGACACTCAGTAGCGCTCCGAAGGCGATCGTCGACCAGTGGGCTTGGATACTACCGGTGCTTACGTATTGCCACAGAGCCTGGATATTGGTCATCACCGCGACCAGGAAGAGTCCGAGCGCGATCCAGAATGGGTGGGCAAAGAGCAGTAGCCGTATGAAACGGCTGAATAGCGATCCTTGCCGCAGCGGGTGCACGATTCGCTGCGCTTCATCGAGTACCGCGCCTGCGTAAAGAAAGCCAAAGCCCCCTACCGCGAAGACCAGGATGCTGAGAACGCGGTAAACACTGTCATCAGGCAGAGAGTGGTTACGGAACCAGAGGGATAAAGGGCTGAGCGCGTAGAGAAACGCTGCAAGCAACTGCAGAGCTCCGACCAGACCGAAGAGGAGCAGCGGGCGATACTGCACCGCGATTTGCAGGATGATGCGCAAGAAGCGCAGTCCGTCGCGCACGACTCCGAGCTTGCTCTCTCCTTCGCGCTCGGCGTAGGTCATCGGCACTTCGGCCAGTGTTAGCCGTGGGTCGAGGGCGGCTCGGCAGCTCATGGCCGGGGTGAAATGCAGACCAGTGGGAAGCGGCGCGAGCATTTGCAGGGCGTCTCGACGGATCACCCTCATGCCACTCGCCGAATCCTGGACCGAAGCCCCAGAAAGCCTGCGAATCAGGGCAGCAAAGAAGAGATTGCCGATGCGCCGGAGCTTTGGCATCTCGCTGCTTTCCCCCAAGCGGTTACCGAGCGCGACCGAGGCCCCTCCCTCTTCGATGGCCTTGATCAGTGGCACGAAGAACTTTGGGTCACAGGTGCCATCGGCATCGAGGAAGGAGACCAACTCGCCGCGCCCCTTCTCGAAACCTGCCATCAAGGCGGCGCCATAACCTTTGTTATGGCTGAAGCTCAGGACCTCGATTCCGTCGATGGCGCTCGCGAGCTTCGCAGTGCGGTCGGTCGATCCATCATCTACGACGATAATCTCGAGATCATGGCCACAGTGCTGGCGAATCTCGGGGGCAACGGCCTGGACGCGGCGACAGATCGACTCGATCGATTGCTCTTCGTTGAGAGCCGGAATGACGACCGTCAGCATGCGATGCTCGCCAAGTTTCAGTGAGTGGAGAAATGCTACTCTGCTGCTTGCCGACTAGGCGAAGCGCAGCGGACTAGAAAGCTGCCCTCTCGGGTTTTCCAGAAAGGGCTGTGAGAGCTACTTCTTCTGCTTCTTGCGAAGCTCCTGAACCCGCTTGCGCATGCCATCGAGGTAGGGCTTCATCCGCGAGTTCCCGGTGTCGGATTTTTGAATGGCCTTTTCTAGAAGGTCGGGATCCCCGGCTGAGTTTGCGGCAAACATTGCGTTGCGCCAGAAGGAGATCTCGTTTCGGCCACCCTTAGGAATCTGCCCGTTCTCGATACACTCGATGGTGAGAGCGCAGACGGCCTGTTGGTACTTGGCGATGGCTTCCCGCCTCAGTTTTGGATCGAGCTGGCGCGGGATCATCTTCTTTCGCAGCTTGCTCAGGCGATCTTGGTAAGCAAGGCCGGCGAGCAGGCCGTCGATGATGCTAAGAGTCTCGGATGTATCCTCGATCTTGGCGCGCAGTCTCTTTGCATCGGCGAAGAGGATGGCCCCCATCTCAAGCTTCAAGCGTAGAAGCTGGATGCTTGCGGCCTTATCGCCAGCCGCGATTCTATTCTGCAGCTGGATGACCTCATGGGCCTTGCGAATAGTGCCTAAGAACCCGTCGATGCTGCGTTGGCCCTGGTGCTTTCCGAGGACGCGGCCCTGTGCATCGAAGATAAAGAAGCTCGGGAAGCTCGTGCCGCCAACCTCACGCAAAAGCCGTTCGTTGTTGCGTCCCTTGATCCTGGTCGTGAAGTGGCAGAAGAGGATGACCTCTTTGCCGAGTTCCTTGCCAAAATCCGCTTGGGAGAGCGTACCGCCCTCCACCATTTGGCAGGGACCTCATGGAGCGTAGGAGCGAGTGAAGTAGGCGAAGATCAGCTTCTTCTTTTCCTGCGCCAGCTGCTTGGCCGCTTCGAAGTCCAAAACCCAAGAGGCCTTCTTCAGCCAGGGCTCCTGCAGTTTGCTTGCGAGCTTTGCCTTGTACTCTTCTTGAGTCGGGGCCTTGCCCGTGGGCATTCTCGAGATGAGTGCGGCTTTGCGTTGAATCCGCTTGGCCTTGGCCTGAGCTGGCTTCTGGGGGGCCTTCTCCTGGGCCCTGAGTTCGGCGCCTAGCAGCGTGCAGGCTGCCAGTGCGAAGGTGCTGATGATTCGCATGCTAGGTTCTTGCATCTGGGGGAACTGTGAAGCGCTATGTCACTTCTACGCAATCCACACTCCCCCCGTCGATCTGAGTTGGAAAAAACACCCGGATCGACGTCACATCGGCCCCGATCCTTAGCTCAAGAACCTTATTGCTGCGGACCCGTGAGTTCCTGTCGGTCGGGGCCTGGGTCCGGTCAGCGCTTGGGTGAGGCGATGGCGCAGCGCTTGTCGTCACCTGGGATGAGATAGCCGTGGCCTTCCTCCCGCAGGAACTGATAGACGAGGGACATTGGAACCGCGAGTCCCATGTGCGGGATCACGACTGGGCGGATCCTCCCATGGGTGTAGATTTTGCTGAACACAGCTATCAGCTCTCGGCTTTCTCCGTTGTAGACCCCGCCGCCCGAGTTTCCGAAATAGGTCGGAGCGTTGATCATCCAATAATCGGTGCCGCTGACTTCGTTGGCCAAGCTGGCGACGAAACCGCCGGTAGGAATCGGGTCGTTGCCGAGTGGGCAGCCGACAGCGAAGACCGGGGTCCAAATCTCGATCTGCTGGAGTTTCTCGGGTGCGATCAAGGTCGCGACTTGATTCACCCTGTCCCGTCCGCGCAGCTTGAGCAGGGCTAGATCGCAGGAAACCCGCTTGGCGATCATGTCGCAGCGTCGCTGGATCTTGCCTTCTTTGCTGTAGATCGTGCAGGCGATGCCCTTGCGGCGAAGCTCTGGTTGATCGCTGAGGATGTTGCGCACGACGTGGTACGCGGTCAGGACGTAGGTCTCATAGCCGTCCCGCTTTTGATTTAGCCGGCTCGCGATGAGGGTGCCCGATCCGACGGTTTCCTCTCCGGAGAGCTGCACTGTCGGCGTCAGCATTTGGGAGCTCATACCGTGAGAGTCGCGGGCCAGCTCGTGGCGTAGCCCCTTGATCACGAGTTTTTGCTCCTGGATTTGTTCATGAAGATCTTGGCTCAGGCGACGCAGCTGCTCTTCACGGGCACGCATGGTGCGCTCGTTCGATTCGACGGCCCGACTCAAGAGCTTGCTCTGCCCCATGGCTTCGATGGCCTTCCGCTCCACGGTGCTGGTGCGGTCGCGCAGTTGCCCTTGAAGAACCTCAAGCTCTGACTTCACGATCGTGAGTTCGTTCTGGAGTTTACCGATGCAGCGGCGCTGCTTGCGGTTGCTTTCCAAGAGCCCGGCTGTGCTCACCTGGCGCCTGTCCTTCAGGATGCTGCGTAGCTCATTGATCTCAGTGGTCTTGCTGTCCTCATGCCTTTGTAGAGAACGAACTTCGCTGTGCAGCAAAGACATCACTAGCAGGACGCTGCCAACGCCTGCGATTTCGATCAGTGTGCGCTTCATGACGGTCCCCCTCCGGCACTTGTGCGTGCTGTTTCCGTCGCGCTGTATCGAAACCGAACAGGTGTTGATGAAGTCGACAGCTATGGGGCCCTTGTGACCGAAGTCGTGGCGCAGGCAAACGTGGCAAGTCTCGGCAGGACAGGGGGGCTGTTGAAATTTTCAGCGCTCAGGAAGCGGCTCAGCGCTGGATGCTTACGGACTTGATGCGATCTCCGACGCTGAGGCGGAACAGGACCGGCAGACCCTCGATAACTTGACCAAAAGCGGTGTAGCGGCCGTCAAGGTGTGGGGTCGGCACTGTCGTTAGGAAGATCTGCTCGCTGCCGGTATCCGGCTCGGGGCTGCGTGGCATCCCGAGGACCCCGGTGAGGAAGGGTTTGGGGCCGAGCTCGTCGCGCAGACGAAAGCCGAAGCTTGAGCGGCTAGCTGCGCCGATGGAGCTTCCTCCCTGGACGACGAAGTTGGGGACGACGCGATGCCAGAGCCGACCGTCGTAGCCACCGTCTTTGCAGAGTGCGAGGAGGTTCCACACGTGCACTGGCGCGATGTCGGGCCAGAGTTCGAGGCGGATCTTGCCTTGGGTGGTTTCCAGGGTCAGTTGGGGCCGACTCGCTAGATACTGCGTGTATGCCGCGCCTTCAGGTAGGGGCAGCTTGCGTAGCTCGGGTAGACGCTCGAGTGCAGGCACCGGATCACTTCCGGCATGCTCGCGGAGCAGACGATGGGCGACGCGCCGCACGGCATGGCTTGGGTCCTTCATCGAGGCTCGTAGGCGCTCGCGGGTCTGCGTGCTGTCTGGGGCGATGCGGGTGATGGCTGTCAGCAGCTCTTGGCGCAGCTCGATAGCATCCTCTCCCTGACTACCGGAGAGGACGGTGCGCAGGAGGGGTAGGCAGCTGGCATCACCGAGTTCGCCGATGGCTTGGGCAGCAGCTACGCGCACTTCCAGCTCTCGGGCGGAGAGGCCTTCGAGGGCGATATCGAGAGTTTTGCGGTCTTCGCGGTGCTCCTTAAGTGCGGAGAGCGCGGCAATACGTGCTCGTGTCTCCTTGCGCGACCAGAGCGTTTGCAGGATGGGCACCGCTTCGCGAGTTGAGAGAAAGCGCAGCCCTCGCGCTGCCGCTTCGGCGCGATGAAGCTCTGGTGCACCGGCGTGGTAGGCCAGCGGGCTGGCGTAATAACTGCCAAGGAGCCGAGCCTGGGCTTCGATCGCTGCACTTTGCAGGACCCTACTCTTGCTTGTTTCAGCGATCTGCAGCACCTGGCGTGCCGGCGATTCGAAGGGGTGGAAGTGTCCCAGCCCCAGCGCGGCGGCGCGGGCCACCTGCGGATTGGGGTCGTCGAGGGCGCTGGCAAGAGCCTCCAAGCTCTCCTCGCTGGCGAAGGGAGCGGGCGTGCCGCGCTCCGCTGCGCCTCGACCGCCGCGGGATGGGTCGCCGAGTGCCAAGGCCGCCTCGATGCGCAGCCGAGGGGCGGGGTCCTTGAGGAGCCACAGGAGACGTTTGCGCATCCCATCGAGCTGCTCCGCTGTGAGCTTGGCGTCGCCCTTGCGTACCAGCTCGGCGATGCCGCGGATTGCGAAGAGGCGAGCTTCTTCGCTGGAGCCAGGTTCAAAGACCCGGTCGAGCTCGGAGACTTGGCTTGGCAGGCGCAGCCCAGCGAGTGCGTAGATGTAGCGCCAGGCCCCCACCGTTCCGCGCTCTCGCTTCCAGGCCTTGACCAGGGCTTGCGCGACGTCTTCCTGACGCGATGCCGCCCACGGCTCCTTGCTCTTGGCCGCGCGGACTTGCTGCCGGTGCAGGGCCAAGGCTACAAGCTGCCGGACCTCTGGCGCGGGGTCATCGAGGGCCCGCATCAGGTCTCCGTAGACGAGGGGGTCGCCGATCTTGCCGAGGGCTTCGAAGACCCTGGCACGGACTTCAGGATCGGGGTCTCCGAGCCGGGTAAGCAGCGCCGTTATTGCGGCTGGGACTAGGTCTTTGACCTGAATCTGCCCCAGTCCGTAGGCCGCGGCTGCTCGCACCCGCGGGCTTGGATCGCCGATGGCTTGCCCGAGTTCCCGGACTGACCAGGGCGCTCGGATGCGGCCGAGAGCTCGGGCAGTGCTGGCGCGGAGTTTCGTCACCGGGCTACGGAGCAGGGTGGCGAGGGCTTCGGGATCCGCGAGGCTGCGTTGTTCTTCGAAGTCGAGGATCTGTCGCAAGTCGGTGTTGCTCGGAGGGGCTTCCCATACCGCGCAGCTGCAGAGGAGCAGGCCCATGGCCAGTGGCAGCCAGTGGCCAGCAAGCCTCGGCGAGAAGGTGACTTGGGTGCGTTGGGCGCCAATCATGGCGGGGGATTCTAAGCCTCCAGGGCGAGGATCCACGTGCCGTTCCTTGTCCAAGCCAGGGAAAGGGCGTACAGCCAGGCCTTTTTTCTAGCCCAAAGCTAAGGGAGACCCAGTCATGTGGACTGCTGAAGACGTCAAGAAGGCCGTTGAGTCGAACAAGATCATCATGTTCGGCAAGGGGAGCAAGGAGATGCCGCAGTGCGGCTTTACCAGCAGGGCCATCCAGCTGCTCAGCTCCTGCGATGTCGACTTCACCTGCGTCAACATCTTTGATGACCCGTCGATCCGTCCGGCACTCGTGGAATACACGAACTGGCCGACGACCCCTCAGGTCTTTGTCGATGGTGAGTTCCTTGGTGGCTCGGACATCGTGCTCGAGCTGTTCCAAAACGGCGAGCTGCAGAAGAAGATCCAAGCGGCGGTCGAGCAGCAGAACTAGCCCAGCCCGGAAGCAGGGCTCCTCTGAGCTTGGCTCTTACCTTCGGTCCCTAGAGATAGAGTCCCCCCGCATGGCACTCGCTTCGATCCCTGAGATCCTCGATGACCTCCGCCAAGGCAAGATGGTCATCCTCGTTGATGACCCCGGCCGCGAGAACGAGGGTGATGTTTGCATCGCCGCGGAGTTCTGCACTCCCGAGACGATCAACTTTATGCGCAAGGAGTGCGGCGGCCTGATCTGCTTGTCTCTGACTGGCGAGGCCTGTGACCGGCTTGGCCTACCCCCACAGACCAGCGAGAACACCACCCCGCATGGGACGGGTTTTACGGTTTCGATCGAGGCTCGCGAGGGGGTGACGACCGGGATTTCGGCCCAGGACCGCGCTCACACCGTTCAAACGGCGATTCGCGATGGGGCGACCGCTGGCGATCTCGTTCGCCCTGGCCATGTCTTTCCACTGCGTGCCCGTGATGGTGGCGTCCTCGTTCGGGCGGGGCACACCGAAGCGATCGTAGACCTCGTGCGCCTTGCGGAGTGCAAACCCGCCGGCGTGATTTGCGAAGTGATGAATGAGGACGGGACCATGGCCCGCCTCCCCGATCTCGAGCTCTTCGCCAAGCGCCATGGCATGAAGGTGGCGGCGATCTCCGAACTGGTCGAGCATCGGCGCCGCAGGGAGAGGATCATCGAGCGCCTCGATGTCCTCGAGATTGAAAGTTCGGCAGGGGTCTTTGATATGCATCCTTATCGGTCCAAGACCGATGACGTCGTGCACGTTGCGTTGACCCACGGCATTCCCCGCGCCGCTAGCACCGAGCTCCGTTATCCGGCTCTTGAAGAGCCGGTTGCTGTGCGCGTGCACGCAGCCAACGTGCTGTCTGACGTCTTTGAGGCCTATGGCTTCAACAGTGGCCCCCCACTGAGTTTGGCGATGAAGCGCATCGGTGAAGAGCCACTTGGAGTGCTCTTGTTCATTCGACACTCAAACCGCGGTCTGCGCGTCGAGCCCGAGATACTCCGCGAACACCTGCGGAAGGAAGGGTTGGACGATGCAGGTGCGCCCAGCCGGGTGGGATTTTGGACCGATCCGCTCGAATACGGGACCGGAGCGCAAATCCTGCACGACCTCGGTGTCCGCAAGATGAAGCTGCTGACCAATAGCCCCAAGAAGCTCGCTGGGCTTTCCGGCTATGGCCTTGAGATCGTCGACCAAATCCCCGTGCTGGAAGATCCGGAATAGAGGAGGAGAATCCTCTCCGGGGTGATTCAGGGAGTCGCAGAAGGAATTTGGGCGCCAGGTCTTGGTTCGGAAGGGGCGGGGGAAGAGTAATGTGCTCTTTAGCTCGGCGTGGGCTCTTCTATCATTCTGGGCATGCCAGCTACTACTCTGCGTTTTTGTGCTCTCCTGCTCGCGCTCTTCGCTGTTTTTGCCTGCAGCGGCAATGGCGAGGATGCTCCTTCGTCGGCTACAAGGCTGCGGCTTTGGTTCCATACCGGGCAAGCAGCGGAGAAGGCCTGCATCGAGGCGCAGGTCCAGCGCTTCCATGAGCGTCAGGACGAGATTCGCATTGCGCTGACGCATTTGCCCGAGGGGACGTACCACCAACAGGTGCAGGCGGCGGCCCTTGCCGGTGAGTTACCGGACCTGCTTGAGATCGACGGTCCCTTCGTTGCGAGCTACGCGAGTCAGGGCAAGCTCCGCTCCCTCAAGGAGCTATTGGACCCGGCTTTGATCAAGGATTTGCTCCCCTCGATCGTCGAGCAGGGCCTTTGGCAGGACAAACTCTGGGCCGTTGGCACTTTTGATTCCGGGCTTGGGATCTGGGCGCGGCGCAGCATCCTTGAGAAGGCGGGCATACGCATCCCCAAGGGCTATGCCGATGCCTGGAAGGGGCCGGAGTTCGCGGCAGCGCTCGAAAAGCTGGTCCAACAGGATGAGGACGGGAAGGTCCTGGACCTGGGGCTGCAGCAGCGTGGGGAGTGGATCAGCTACGCCTTCATGCCCTTGATCTACTCTTCTGGTGGGCAGGTGATCGATCCGGAAACTGGTAGCTGTCTTCGGGCTTTGGCGGGTCCACGGCCGTCCCTGGCCTTCACCGTGCTGCAGGCTTGGGTTCGGAGCGGGCGTGTGGATCCCAATCTCGATGAGCAGGCCTTTCTCAGTGGCCGCGTCGGGCTCTGTTGGGGTGGACATTGGCAGTACCGGCGCTTCCACGAGAAGTTCGGAGAGGATCTTCTCCTGCTGCCGCTACCGGATTTTGGTAAGGGAGCCAAGACGGGGCAGGGTTCTTGGTGCTGGGGAATCAGCGACAAGAGTCAGCATCCCAAAGCTGCTGCTCGTTTCCTTTCGTTTTTGCTCGAGACATCTGAGGTGCTGGCGATGAGCCAGGCCAATGGCGCTGTTCCGGCGACAGGCTCGGCAATCGCCAAGTCCGAGCTACATCGGCCGGGTGCTCCGCTGGCGCTCTTCGTCGAAGGGCTGACAGGCTTTGCCGTGCCGCGGCCTCGCTCACCGGCGTATCCGGTCATCACTTCGGCGTTTCAGGAAGCCTTTGGGCATATTCGTGACGGGCGACCGGTTGAAATCGCGCTCTCGCGCGCGGCCTCGCAAATCGATGCGGAGCTCAAGAAACTGGCGGAGCAGGCCAAGAGCAAGTAACGGCGGTGCTGGGCTGAGTGATGCAGCTTCGCGGACAAGAGCGCTTTGGCGATGGCCTTGCCGGAGTCCTGATGGCTCTGCCGGCGCTCTTGCTCCTCTTTCTCTTTGTGGCGCTGCCCTTCCTCGGGGCTATCGCCCTTTCCCTCAGTGATCTGCGTCTCGGATCTCCCGGGGCTGCGCGCTTTGTCGGAACCGACAGTTATGGCGCCCTGTTTGCTGACCCGGTGTTTTGGTCAGCCTTGCGGAATAACTTAATCTTCGCGCTGGCGATCGTGCCCTTGCAGACGGCTTTGGCCCTTGCGCTGGCCCTGCTACTCGATCGAAAGTTGCCGGGTATTGCGTTCTTTCGTGGACTGTTTTTCTTGCCGGTGCTCTTCCCGATGGCGCTCGTCGCTGTTATCTGGCAGTTGATTTATGCTCCAGGTCCAGACGGACCTCTCAACGTTATCTTTTCGTATATGAGTCTCGGCTTCTGGGAGCCGGTCGACTTCCTGCGGAATCCATATTTCGCGTTACCGGCACTGATGCTGCTTTCGATTTGGCAGGGTGTTGGGTTTCAAATGTTGATCCTCTTGGCAGGGCTTCAGGGGATACCCAAGGAGCGCTATGAAGCAGCGCGTATCGATGGATCCAGCGCCTGGCAGCGCTTTGTTCACATCACGCTACCTGGGCTTCGGCGGCCGCTGCTCTTTGTGGTTTTGTTGACCGCAATCCTGGCCTTCCGCCTTTTTGATCAGGTGCAGATCTTGACTCAGGGGGGCCCAGAAGACACGACGACGACCTTGATGTATGAGGCGGTGAAGCGGGCCTTTAATCGTGGGCAGATCGGTAGTGCCTCGGCGCTAACCGTCGTGTTCTTCGTTCTGGTCCTGCTGGTGACCGTGCTGCAGAGGATGCTCTTGCGCGATCGCGAGGCCGTCAGATGAGACGGGTCTGGCTCTACCTGGCGCTCATGGTCTCCGGACTCCTCTTCGCGCTGCCGGTGTGGATGCTCTTTGCTGGGAGTCTCAAGCCCGACGAGTTGGTGCTGAGCGAGGCCGGAAGCCTGCAGGGGCTTTTCCCTACAAGCTGCAGCTTGCAGAACTACCGCGATGTCTTTGAGCGGGTGAACTTCACCCGCTTCTTGTTCAACTCGCTGCTGATTACGAGCTTGACCGTGATATTGGGTCTCTTGGTCAACAGCCTTGCCGCTTATGCCTTGGCACGCTTGCGTTGGCGAGGTCGCAGCTTGGCTCTGAGCTGGACCTTGGCGCTGTTGATCTTGCCCTTCGAAGCCATAGCCGTGCCGCTCTTCTATCAGTCGGCGGTGCTGGGGCTGCGTGACAGCTACCTGGTGCAGATCCTGCCCTTTGTGGCCAACGCCTTTTCGATCTGGCTGTTTTATAGCTTCTTTGCCGAGTTCCCAAAGGAGCTTGAGCAGGCGGCGAGAATCGATGGCGCTGGTCCTTGGCGCTGCTTCTTCCGCATTGTGCTGCCGGCGAGCCGACCGGTTTTTGCCAGCGTTGCGATCCTGACCGCGTTGATGCAATGGGGCTCTTTCCTTTGGCCGACGCTGGTCACGATTGGCGAAAGGGTGCGACCGCTGCCAGTAGCGATAGCCTGTTTCCAGACCCTGCCACCACGCCAATGGGGCGACATTCTTGCCTTTGCTGTGATGATGGTCTTGCCGCTACTCGTGCTCTTTTTGCTGTTTCAGAGCTGGTTTGTGAAAGGGGTGCAGAGCGCGGGTTTGAAGGGATAAGGCCGGAGCCCTTATCTTGCTGCGCATGCCACTTCGCTTCCCCTAAAATCGACCGGACCCTGCGCTTCGATCTGCAAGAGGATCCAGATGAGCTGGTGAACCTGGACGGCACAAAGCTCTATGCCAAGCCCAGACCTGGCTGGAAACCCAGCTTCAGGATTGGCAGCGGCGATTGGGGGACAAGGCGCCTTGGGCCATCGAGAATCCGCGGCCGGCCACCAAGGATTTGACCGGGACCCCGCGCGAGCCTGATCGCTGGCAGCCAGAGTGGATTCGGAAGAAATACTTCGGCAAGTAAGATCGGATTGGGCGTTCCGGCGCCCGATGAATCCTTAGCTGAGCGTCGAAATAGGCCTACGGCGGCCAAGGCGGCGCCGGCGAGCTGTTTGCCCCCTCTGTGTTTCCGTTGGAAGAAGCTGAGCCCCCTGCCGTCCAAGGGGGCATGAGCGTTGCTGCCCCTAGGCTGAGACAGATGACACACGATGCCGAAGAGCCCGTGCGGCCGAGCCGTGAGGAGCGGGATCCCAGATCCCAGAGCGCGCTCGAGGATCGGGTCTTGGCGCAGCGTTTTCTCCAGGCGCGTGAGCGGGGCGCCACCCCGGAGATGGAGGCGGCCTTTCGGATGCTGCTTCTCCGCTACCAGGAGCGCATCCACAAGCTGGTCAGCCGCTACACCAAGGATGCTCTGGAGGCCGAGGACGTCTGCCAGGAGGTCTTCCTCAAGCTCTTCCGCAAGCTGGATTCCTTCCAGTGGGACTCGGCCCTCTACACCTGGCTCTACCGCATCGCGGTGAATACGGCGCACGACTACGTGAGCAAGCGTCGGCGCCGCCCCGTTCAGCTCAGCGATCATGTCGCCGGGCTCGTGGGGAGCACCGAGGAGCCGGCGGGCTTTGTCCGGCGCGGCCGCCACGAGGGTGAGCCGCACGAACCGCTATTTGAGAAAGAGCGGGCCGAGCTGACTCGGGAAATCCTTGCCCAGTTACCGGTGCAGTACGAGCAGGTGCTCGTGCTGCGCGAGTTCGAGGAGCTCAGCTACATCGAGATCAGCGAGGTGCTTGAGTGCTCGATTGGCACGGTGGAGTCCCGTCTTTTCCGGGCGCGAGCACGCTTTCGCAAAATCCTCGAACAGCAGTACCCAGAGCTTTTGAGCTGAGGGAGGCAGCGATGAACGATAGACCATCAGAAGATAGGCGTCCTGAGCCTCAGCTCGGACCGAGTCGCGATCAGCTTCTCGTGCAGCGCTATGTCGATGGCGAGCTACGTCCGGCCGAGAGCCAGTCCCTGGAGCAGCGTCTCCTGCAGGAGCCCAGTCTGGTTCGGGAGCTTGAGCGCATCGTGCAGGCGCGCGGACCCTTTCGGAGTTCGGCCGAGGAGCCGGTTCCCCTAGGGGCGGATTTCGCAGACCGGGTCTTTTCCCATCTCCTGTACCCGGCAGAGCCCAAGGAAGCTTGCGCTGTGAGTGAGGAGGCGGGCGCTCTCGCAGCCAGCACTAGCGGGGAGCACGAGAGCTTTCGGCTTGAGCGCAGCCTGCGTGTCTGGACCCTAGTTGCGGCCTCACTGCTCTTGCTTCTGGGGGCCTTTGCCCTCTTTTCGGGAGGCGAGCGACGTCCGGGGACGATGATGGCCGATGACGGTCCAGCGCAGCGTTCCAGGGTCTTGCGTGAGCTTGATGCCCGCGCCCGTGCTCTTGATGCCCGTGCTGGTGAGGCCCTGGCTCCGCAGGGGCTGGCTCCGCAGGGGCGCTGATGGCGCGGGAAGCTCGGACTCGTGGGCTCGGCACTCTTGCCCTGCTCGTAGCCTGCGTTTTCTTGGTCGGGCTCTTGCTTGGGCGAGGTTTGGGCCAGGAGGGTTTGGCCGAAGGTGGTCGCCTGAGTTCTCTGGAAAGGAAGTTCCTGGAAACCTTCGCTCGGGACTTCAAGCTTTCTCCATACCAGCGGCAGCAGCTGCGCATTGTTCTGGAAGAGAAGGAGCGACAGAAACGCCGACTCATGGAGGAGTATCTTCGCTCGCTCCCGGTGGCGGGTCGCGCTCGTTTCCGCCAGGCCGATCGTGCAGCCGACCGCCGGATTTACGCGTTGCTCGAGCCGAGTCAGCGCGAACTGTATCGCCAGCGCCTCGCGGATAGCCGGGCGCAGTGAGTAGACCATGACCAAAGCATTTGGAATCGACATAGGCAGCTCTTTCATCCATCTCGTCGAGTTGGATGGATCGGCGAGGCGTTTCAAGGTTTCGCGGATGCTGTCACTGCCGCGCCAGCTCCCGACAGAGTCGCTTACGGGCGAAGAGGATGCCGAGCCTCGATCGGAGCATCTCAGTAAGGAGCTCGCCCGCGCCCTTGAGTCTTTCGAAGCTGCGCGTCAGCGCTGTGTTCTCAGTGTCTCGGGGGCCTCCTGCGTCCTGCGCAACTTCGTCTTGCCCTTCCGCGGCCGTGACGAAATCCGCAAGGTGCTCAAGTTCGAGTCCGAGGGACAGATTCACAGCCACTCGATCGATGACGTCGTTGTCGATGCCGCAGTCGTGAGCGAAGACGATGACGGCACCGAGCTGTTCATGGCGGCGCATCCCAAGGCGCTGCTAGCTCCACAGCTCCGCCTCTTGGCCAAGCATGGGGTCTCTCCAGAGAAGGCTGACCTCGACTGCGCCTTGCTTCATCAGGCCGCGATGCACTTTGGCCTCGTCGATGAGGCGGCCGGAGACGAACTCGACCTGATCGTGGATATCGGCCAGAGTTCGGTGCAGTTGGTGCTGATTCGTGGTTCGCAGCTGGCGACCGCGCGGGTCTTGCGTTGGGGTCTCGACAAACTCGAAAGCGACCTGGCTGAGAGCCTGGGATGCGATAGCTCCACCGTGCACGATGCGGTGCATCGCTTCTTTGAGCTGCCGGTGGCCGATGACTTCGCCGAAGCGGGCGAGCACATCGAAGAGGCAGAGGGCGAGCTGGTCGAAGAGCTGGTGCACGAGACGCCCTCTGTCGGGATCAACGTTCACGAGGACGAGCTACGGGCTGGTGGAAAGCGCTTCGTGGCCCGGATTGCCCGCGAGATCTACCGTTTCCTGGCGGGAATGCCGCGCACTGGCAACCTGCGCCAGGTCCTGCTCTCTGGCGGCGGTGCCCGGCTTCCCGGAATCGATCAGCAGCTAGCGGACGAGCTCCAGGTCGAGGTTTCGCTCTTGGATCTCTTGGCGCGCGTTTCGGGGGAAGAGGAAAGCGACCCTGGATACGACACCGCGCTGGCGGCCGCGATGCTCGCGCTCGGCAGCACCAAGGCGACGATGAACTTCCGGCAGGAGGAACTCGCCTTCCGGCGGAAGTTCGACAAGCTCAAGCTGCCGATCATGGCCTTCGTTTGGCTCTTGCTCTGCTATGTCGTGTTCACCTGCTACAACCTCACGGTCGAGAGGAATCATCTCGACTGGGCCGTTGGTGTGCCCCGAGCGAGCGACTCCAACCGCAAGTTCCGCACACCGCGCTATACCGGATTGCTTGAGTCCCTGACCTGGCCGACTCGGGATCAAGGTTATGTCCTCCGCGACGTTAGCGACTCGCGGGATGCTTGGAGGATCCTCGAGGCGGTGGCCAAAGAGGATCGTCCGGGTAAGCGGGTTTCGACGCTTCGCTCGCGGCTGCGTAATCTCAAGAAGAAGCTAGAGACGGACACGGGGTATTTCCCCGAGGTCAAGCTGGAGTCTGGCCTTGCGGTGCTCCAGTCCTTTGCCGAAGTCATCGAAGAGGCTGATGCCTCACCCAGTATTGGGCGTTTCGTCGTAACGGAGATCGATTTGCAGGTCGGTGGACAGGGTAAAAGTCCGGGCAGGCTCAGCTTCACGATTGGCTTCCGCGGTTCGGACTTCCGCATTCAGTCGGCCAACTTCCAGTCGATTTGCCAGCAAGCCGTCAAGAAGGGGGGGCCTTTCCAGGCTTTCCGAGAAGCAAAGGGCGAGCAGCTTTACTCAGATATTGATGGCGCCGCCTTCCAGCTGCAGTTTGACATTAAGAACCCCTACGGCGTTTTTCAGCCGACCGAATTCTGAGGAGACGAGCCATGCTGAACAAACTCCGTCACCTCGACACTATCGAGCTCATGATCCTTGTCGGGATTTTTGGGATCATGATCTTTGGCGGCTTCCATTTGTATTTGCGTAATCAGGTGGAGCTTTCACGCGAAGCCTTTGCGCGAGCGCAGGATCAGGTGGTCGAGATCCATGCATTGTTACCGCTGATCCCGAAGCTCTACCGAGAGCGGCAGAAGATGCAGGCTGGCGCCGAAGACATTAATCCGGCCCCCTTCTTTCAGCGCCAGTTCACCAACGAAGCGAAGATACCGCTGCAGAGCTACGAGTTCGGGAGCGTCAAGCCGACGGAGCAAACGCTCACCGTCAAGACTCCGAAGGGCAGGACAAAGCGCATGAAGGCCAAGCTGCGCACCATCAAAATTTCGTTTCCAAGCATGGGGCGAAACAAGAAGACCTTCCTCCCACGCAGCAATCTTTTTCGGGCGCTTTACAACGCGGAGGCCGCGTCTCCTCGTTGGCGGCTTCGCCGCTTGAGGATCAAGGCGAAGGAAACGGTTGTACGAGAACGAGGGAAGGATAAGGCGCCACCGGAGGAGCTCAGCGACCTTTGGCTGGTGCAAGCCCTTGAGTTCGCTTCCCGCGAGCCGATTGGTAAGTAAGGACAGAGTACCACTTCGAAGGGGCCTTATGCGTTCGATGCTTCGATTGCTCCTGCTGTCGAGTCTCTTGGGGCTGGGCTCTTGTTCTGCCTTAGTGGGCTATACGGATGATCTGGTCGACAACAAGACGGGTCGCAGCAACTTCGTAACCAAGCCGGCCTCGGTTATGGGAGTCGTTGGTTTCGTCGTGGGGGTGCCCTTCGACATTCTGGCATTGCCGGTCACGTACACGATCTACCAGACTCAGAAGAGCGACGAGATGGACGGCATTGATCCGTTGTCGACCCTTCTCTTCCCCTCTTTTGTTCTGTGGCGGACAGGTGTGCTCGCCATTGGTGCACCGCTCGATGGTCTCGAGTTCGGCTTCTATCGTGTGTGGACCCGTGATACGGAAGGCAGTCGCGAGGAATATGAGCGCGACCTCGAGGAACTCTTGGACGACAAGGACGAGGAAAGTGAAGGCGGAGCATTGGGAGCAGTGGATCCTCGAGACGAGGCACGAAGAGTCCAAGGCCAGGCTCTTTGAACTGCTACTCCCTGTTGCGGAGCTGCGGCGGATTGCGAAGGCGCGTGGGCTCAAGCCACAGGGTTTTCGAGTCGCGCGAGCTCCGGCTGGACATCTCGCTCGTGAGATTGGACGTCAGGCCGCGCGGAATGTGGAGCTACGCGAGGATCTCGTCCAGCTCTTAGCTCAACAGAGCGAGCCCGAGGAAGCCCCAGTCACGAGCTCTGACTGTGCGGCCTTGGAGCGGGAGCTGGCGATCCTTCGGGCAGAACATGAGCGACTGGAGCGCGGAAAGCAGCAAGCCGATCTCAGTGCTGCAAAAGCGCGTGAATCTCTCAGCGAAGCGATCGCCAAGCGCGACGAGGCGATGGGGGCGGAAAAGCTTTGGACTAAGCGCGCCCTCGACTTTGAGCGCCAGCTGGGGGCACTCAAAAAGCAGTATGCCGAACTCGAGAGGGATCTCGATCGGGTCAAGCAAGAGTCGGAGAGGGGAGAAGAGGCGGGATTGCGCAAGGCCTTGGAGCAGTTAAGGGAGCGCTTCCAGGAGCTTAGCCACGAGAATGCCGAGCTCAGGACCGTGAACCGAGAGCTAGGCGAGCAGGTTGAGGAGCTTGAGAGCATGCTCCCACGTGGGAAGCGTGAACGTTTGCGTTGGAAGCAAAATGATGCCAAGCCAACCATCGAGGGTGGCGCCTTTTTGCCATGCTTCGGAGATGGCTTCTTAAAGACATTGTCATCCTTTGAGCGCAATGACGAACTCCGTATCTGGCATTCGATAGCCCAGCTTCTTCTATACGGTTCCGACCTGGGGGGGCTCCATTTCAAGACCCTGCATGTGCCTGGAAAGCTTCACAGTATTCGCGCCGCGTCACATCTCCGGATCTATTTCCAGCGTGACGGCGAGCTGCTGATTTTTGAGCACGCCTGCCATCGCAACAAGCAGGATGAGTATCTCAAGAGGCTCCGGGAGCAGTGAGGATCGCTGCTTGCGAGAGCCCTTCAGCCGGTGGTGAAGAATCGACGTAGCAATGAGGGGTGCTTGTCGATGGCTGTCTTGAGCTGCTCCTCGACGGCCTTCCAGTCGGATTGCTCTAGCCCTTTGAGGAGAGGTCGGCGGATCTTTTCCAGCACGGAGCGCTCCTTGGAGGACAAGCCTTGTGCGACTGCGGCAAAACGCTTGCGCAGGTGTCGTAGCATCGCGTCACGGCGAGGCTTGGAGGCTTGGCGCATCTGTTGTAGATGGATTTTTCCCATCTCGCAGAGGTGCCGACGAATGCGATCGTCGTAGAGCCGTAGAAGCTCCTTACGGCCATTGCCTTTGCGTAACTGTCGCTTTTGGGCCAGCCGGTGCACCATCGCCTTGTGCCATTGGAACTGACTCTGGTCGGGGCGTTTGTGGCCGGGTTTTCTTCGCCGCTTTTTGTCCCGCTTGTCTCGCAGCGCGGCTCGGGCATTGGGTTCCCGACCGGTATAGGGCAGAAGTGCGGTGGCGAAGAAGCGTGATCCAAAGAGCAGTGCTTGGAGTTTCTTGCCGTTCTTGCGGATGAGCTGGACGGAGAGATCGAGGCGAAGGCGCTCGATTTGACTGGCTGTGGGCTTGCGTCCACTCTTGTGCTCGATGGAGCGGCAGGCCTTGGTGACTTTCGAGTCGAGGGCCGCCTTGTGGCGTTTGATTTCGCGGGCCCAGGCGCGAAGTTGACTGCGTTGTGCGCCGCTCAGGCCGTTTTTGCGGTCTTGTCGGATCCGCATGAGGATCGCAGCCAATTGGTCATAGCGAAGGGTGTCACGATAGATCTCGATTAAGCGAACCTGAGCAAGCCGTTGAAAGCGCGAGTCCCGGCGTTGTGATAACAACTCGAAGGCCTTGAGTGCGGCTGGAGTGTCTAGCTGGAAATAACGGCGGTAGTAGGCCTCGAAGTAGAGTTCCGAGTCGTCGAGTTCTTGCAGATTCCTTTCCCTGGCCTTTTTGCTTCCGTCCTGTGCTTGCCCGCCTCGGGGTAGAGCTTTCCGGGGTGCAGGTCCTTTCCGAGGTGTTGGTCTCTGTGCTCCCACAGAAGCGCCGGTCAGCAAAGCCAGCAGCAGCGCTATCGTCTTGAGTGGAGGCGGGCTCATTGCGGAGAGGGCCAGAGGGAAAAGGTCAGCGGTACGTAAAAGGAGCAGGAAAATCGGAGGGGTGAGCTTCCGTGCAGGCTTAGGACTTTCCGGTTACGAATCGGTATCCAATGCCGTGGATGGTTTGAATGAATCTTGGCTGCTCGGGGCGCGTTTCCACCTTTTTTCGGAGGCGAGCTATGTGATTGTCGACAGTACGGGTCGTGGGCAGGTTCGTGTAGCCCCAGACCTTGGTTAAGAGGTCTCCCCTTGTCACGACTTCGTCGCGATGTGCGAGGAGATAGCGGAGGATCTCTGATTCGAAGCGTGAGAGCCGCTGCTCGTTGCCATCTCGGGCGACGACATAGCGGCGGAAGTCGATCGTGAGTTCGTCGAAGTGGAGGACCTCTGCCGGGGCATCTGCCTCGGGTTGAACGCGCCGGAGCACTGCCCGTATCCGAGCCATGAGTTCGGGGAGTCCAAAGGGTTTGGTGATGTAGTCGTCGGCGCCCAGCTCAAGGCCACGAACCTTGTCTTCGGGCTGACTCTTGGCTGTGAGCAAGAGGATGGGGGTCCGGTCGCCCTCGTCTCTCAGCATCTCGAGGACTTCGAGGCCGCTCATGCCGGGCATCATGACATCCAATAGGACGAGAGAGATACCTCCTGCGCGGATACGTTCCATCGCAGTGGCGCCTTCGGCGCACAGCTCGACTTCATAGCCTTCGTGCTCGAGGTTGAAGCGGAGCCCCTCAGCAAGTTCGATTTCGTCATCGACGACGAGAATGAGTTCACTGGTGGTCTTCACTCGAGGTGTTCCTTTGGGTTTGGACTCGCCTCTTGCCGGGATGGGCAAGGGGGCGCGTGTGTCTTGTTTGTTGGTAGGAGCGGCAGAAGGAAGGAAAAGATGCTGCCACCTCCCTCACGGGCTCTACAAGCCGTGGAGCCTCCGTGAGCCTCGACGAAGTGGGCAATCAAGGCTAGGCCAAGGCCGGCGCCCCGTCTCTCGCCAGCTGTAGAAGCTCTGTAAAAGGTTTCGAATACCCGCTCGCGTTCGGCTTCTGGCACACCGATGCCTCGGTCGAGCACTCGGATCTCGGCCTGTTCTCCGACGGCTCGCAGCTCCAGTCTGATTTCCTTCGACTGGTCGCTGTACTTGTGCGCATTGCTAAGCAGGTTGATGACCGCCTGGGTCAGGGCGCCGGAGTCTAGTTCGGCCCAGAGTTCGGGTTCGAGCTCTTTGCCAAGTTCGAAGCCTTGAGACTCCAGGTGCGAACGGTAGCTCTCGAAGCAATCGTCCAGAATAGGAGCTAGCTCGACAGGATTTCGCTCGTACCCCTTATGGCCGGCTTCGATGCGAGAGAAGTCGAGGATGTTGTCGATGAGTGCTGTCAGTCGGTTGGACTCACGGGCGATGATCCCAGCAAAGTGTTTGACCTTTTTTGGCTCCTGGGTGCGTCCCATCGCCAGTGTCTCGCCATACATCCGAATCAGTGCCAATGGGGTTTTGAGTTCGTGCGAGACGCGTCCGACAAAGCTCGTCTTGAGTTGGGCGAGCTCGGCTTCGCGACGCATGCCTCGAATGAGCAGGAAGGCTCCGGCGCCAGCAACGACCGCGAGCGCCAGGAGCATTACGCCACGCATAACAAGGGTGCGCTGGCGCTCAGCGAGGATCCTCGTGGGGTTGCGTGGTGCTGCAGACAGACTGAAGCCGAGTAAGGGTGGCCCCAGCCGCAGGGAAGGGCTCAGGCGTTCGGTCAGCTCTTGGTCACGGGCACTTTCTTGAGGAGTTCGGCCAAGCGCTTCGCCGAGGCGTTCGTTGTTCTCGTCGAGTAGTACGACCTCGTAGCGGCCTTGCAGCGCTAGTCGCTCTTCGAGATCGAGCATCGGCTCAGCCAAAAGGATTTCGAGATCGAGTTTCAGGCCTGGGAGCAGGGTCTCTCCGCTTGCATCCTTGATTTCGAGGACGGCGAGAAGGGCGGTCTCTTTGGCTTCGAAGTTGCCTGCAAGCGGGATGGTTAGGGGGAATCGAGGTGGGTTTTGCGTGTTGCGGATCCTCTCGCGCAGCTGTGTTTGTTCAAGAATACGGCTCAGCGATAGGCGCCGACTCTTGCGTTCAAGGTTGCGTACATCGAGAGCTTCTAGTTCGCTAGCAAAGGCTCGGCTCCTGGCCGCGATCGAACCTGCGAGCTTACGCGCTTTCTGCCAGATCCCCTCAAGCAGGCGTTCGTTGGCGCGGTCGTAAGCACCCCTGGCGAAATCCCGGAGTATGCCGGTAAGGACAGAGCGGGCCCGGTCACGAGCGTAGCCGCCAGCGATTTCGTCGATTCCCGCGTCGGCTTGCCTTAGTTCGATTTCGGCTTCTGCCAACTGTAAGGAAAGGCGCAGTGTGGAACCCAAGCGATCGTCTTGGAGGTTCTGCAGGTAGAGCAGCCCGGTGTCGAACTCGACCAGGGCTTCGTTGTCTTCTTGGAGTCGCGCCAGCAAGAGGCCGCGCTGTAGGCAAGCAAAGGCGGCGAGTTGGGCTGGCAGGGATTGGATATCAAAGGATTCCAGCCGGGCATATGCGTCCTTATCCAGGCCGAGCGAGGCTTCTGAGCCAGCCTTTTCGAGCTTGTCCTCGGCCGCAATAACGATGGGATTGCGCCGCTCTTCGGGGCTTAGGTTATCGAAGACCGTTTGCGGCGTGAGCACGCGCCAGCTCGTGTCCTCGGGGAGGACCGGAAACAAGGCGCTGCCGTCGCGTTCGAGCAAAAAGGCGGTGGTCAAGGCGTTACTCTCGCGCGGCATGCGCTCAAGGGCCGCCTTGATGCTGTGGCGCGGGCGACCGTTTAATGCGAGCTGGGTCTTCTCGAGGAAGCGATCCACGAGAGAGACGAAGCGCTGTTCGGCGTTGCGCAGTACTGCTTGGGCCTCACCGGCGAGTGCTTCTTCGTGCTGGCCTTCGAATATCTGAATCTCCCGGAGCCCCAGCCAGCCGACGAAAAAAGTCGGTGCGAGCAGGAGGAGGAATAGCAGGGCGAAGGAGCGGCGCGGGAGCTGCACGTGCTAAGGCTGTTGGGGGAGAGTTTGGGCAGAGAGGGTAACGAACGGTGTTCCAGTTGGAATCAGGGGTGAGAACTTCATGTCCTTACCTTACCGTGGCTGGCTTCGAAACCGCGGACACATGATGCGGAGGCCCTTGTGGATCGTGACGAGTTTTGGCGGCTGATCGAAGACTGCGCCGAGGGGCGCAGCAATCCCGAGGATTTCGAAGAGCTTCTACGCGAGCGCTTGGAGGAACTCGATGATGCGGACGTTTTGGCCTTTGACGACGAGTTTCGCAGCTTGAGTGCTGAGGCCTACGACTGGGGACTCTGGGGGGCCGCTTATGTGATTGGCGGCGGCTGCAGCGATGACTCTTTTGAGTACTTCCGTAGCTGGCTGATTTGTCAGGGGCAAGACAGTTACGAGGCTGCCCTTGCTGATCCCGATTCGCTTGCCGAGCTGGCTGTCGAGCTTGAGGACCCCGAGGAAATCCTCTTTGGTTTCGAGAGCATGGCCTATGTCGCAACCGAGATTTGGCAGGAGCGCCACGGTAGCGGCGAGCTCCCAGAGCGTGGTCCTATGGCTGGGCTCGAGCCCAGTGGCGAAGCCTTCGATGAGGATGATGCTCCTTTGTTGCGGAATCGCTACCCCCAGCTCTGGGACCACTTTGGCGGTGATGAACTCGACGAGTTTGAGATCGGAGACGATTGATTCTGAATCGGGTGCTTCTGTCCCCAGCGTGCCAATAGTTCTCGGAGCCATCCCTGATTCCTCGGGAGAATGTCCGAGATCCCCTTTCGCCTCCTTCGTCTTTGCTAGCTTGTCGTCAAGGCCGTATGGACTCTCTTCCCACAGTTTCTCTCGAAGATTTATCGATCCGCTATGGCCGTTTCACCGCGGTCGAACAGGCGAGCTTCTCGATGCCGACGGGTGCTTGCGGGCTGCTCGGGCGCAACGGCGCTGGGAAGAGTTCGATCCTGAAAACCGTGCTCGGCTTGATCCGGTCGAGTGAAGGCCGGGCTCAGGTGCTTGGGCTCGACGCGCAGCAAGAGAGCATTCGGGTACGCGAGCGTGTGGGCTACATGGCAGAGCGTGAAACCCTGCTTCCTGCCCTGACCGGCCTCGAAACGGTTGTTCTTGCCGGGCAACTTTCGGGGCTACCTAAGCGCAACGCCTGGCAGCGAGCCCATGAGGTGCTGTTTCTCGTTGGCATCGACGAGGAGCGTTATCGCAAGACCGCGACTTACTCGACGGGTATGAAACAGCGAGTCAAGCTTGCGACGGCGCTGGTGCATGACCCGGAGCTGCTTTTTCTCGACGAACCGACCAATGGCCTGGATCCGGGAGGGCGCGAGGAGATTCTCGAGTTACTGGGCAGACTCGTGAACGAATACGGCAAGTCGCTGATCCTGAGTTCCCACATCCTTCCCGACGTCGAGTCGATTTGCTCCTATGTTGTTGTGATCGATGCGGGGAGAGTCCTTACCGAGGGCCGGATCGAAGAGCTAACGGCACATGCGACTCGCTCCTATCGCCTCCAGGTTGAGGGCGAGCACGCCCCGTTCATTCAGCATCTCTTAGCAAAGGGCGTTGAAATCGAGCGATGCGATGATCACTCGTTACGCGGGGTGTTACTGCCGGACATGCCGGCGGCGGTTTTCTTTGCGGCGGCACAGAGCTGCGCAGTGCTCATCCGCAGCTGTAAGCCTGAGCGTCGCTCCCTGTCCGATGTCTTTCTCAGCACCGTGCAGGAGGCGCCGCGCTGATGGGTGTCCATGACCTTGGCTTCCGGAGCTACGAAGGTGAACGCTGCGGCACCCTTTCGCGGGTGGGGGCGATTATTGCCTCCGATGTGCGCAGCTTCTTCAAGAGTTGGAAGTTCCTGATCTACTTCGCCTTCTCGGTATCCCCGGCGATCTTCCAGTTGGTGATCGTCTACGTTTGGTTCATCGTCTTTGGGCAAGGCCAGCAGATGGGGATGCGGCGCTTTGGCCGGGAAAGCGGAGGAATCCTTGTTCGTTTCTTTGGCGCGAGTGTTACGGATGCGGCGTTTTACTACGCGGTGCCCCTGACCCTTGGCATCTTCCTTGCGATCATCTTCTCTGGTGTGGTGGGCGCTACGATCGTTGCGAGGGATCGCAAGAGCAATGCGCTCGAGATCTACTTCACCCGTGGGATCCGGCCGCGGCACTACTTTATGGGCAAATGGGGCGCGTGCAGTTTCATGCTCTTGGCGTCGCTGCTCTTGCCTTACCTGGTCGTTTGGTTGTGGGCGTGGACGCTCTCGCCTGATGCGAGCTTTCTCCAAGACACATGGAGGATGCTCCCTGGGGTTGTGTTGGGGCAGCTCTTCTTTTGTGGCAGTCTCGGCTTTTTGGCTGTGGCTCTGTCGGTGTCGAGCGATTCACCGCCCTTCGTGGTGATCCGCTGGTGTGGGGCGCTCTTTGGTTTGCACATGGTCGCCCGGCTCTTCGTGCGTGTGCTCGACAACGATGCTTGGCTTTTGCTGAGCCCTTGGAGTGTGCTTTACCGGATCGGAGGCGAAATTGCCGGGGTCGACCCGGGTAATGAGTTACGCCTTGGCTCCTGCCTGATCGTCTACGCGGTATGGATGACCTTGGCCGGTCTTTGGCTGCGGCGCTTCCTTCGCCCAGTGGAGGTCGTGGGATGAGTGTTGCGCTGCGCTTCGAAAAGGTCAGTAAGTGGTACGGGCCCGTGCTCGGCATTTCTGAAGTGGGTTTCGAGATCCAGGAGGGCGTTCACGGCCTCCTTGGCATGAATGGAGCCGGTAAGTCGACCATCCTAAAATTGGCTTCGGGTCTGCTCTCCAGCAATCTCGGCCAGGTAACGGTGTTTGGCGGCGATCCGAGTCGAAGTCTGGGGACCCGCCGCAGCTTGGGGCTTTGTCCAGAGATCGATCGTTTTTACGAACGCATGCGTGGGGTCGATTGGGTTCGGCATATGGCCGTGCTTGCGGGGGTTCCATGGCGACATTGCCGGCGCCGGGCCGAAGAGATGATGGAGCTCGTCGGAATGCAGCAGGCGATGCACAAGAGGATCGGTGGCTATAGCAAGGGGATGCGGCAGCGGACCAAGCTGGCGCGGGCTCTGGCGCATGATCCGGAGCTCTTGTTACTCGATGAGCCGATGACCGGCCTCGATCCGGTCGCGCGGCAGAGCATGGTCGAGCTAGTCCGGCGCCTCGGCGAGGAAGGCCGCACTGTGCTTGTCTCGAGTCATGTGCTGAGCGAGGTTGAGGCGATGACCGAGAGAATCCTCTTGATTCATCGGGGGCGCCTCCTTGCGGAAGGCTCCGTCTCGGAGATCCGTGCCCAGATCGACGACTGGCCGCGTCGATATGAGATCAAGACGCCGCTGGCGCGATCCTTAGCGGCGAAGGTTGCCGGTTTCGAAGGAGTCCTCGCGATCGAGATCGCTGAGGATGGACTCGAAGTCGAGGCAGAGGCTGTCGGGAGTTTCCTCCATATGATTCAAGGGTTGGCCGCTGATCCGAGCCATCAAATATGTGCGGTTTGTCCGCTCGATGAGGGGCTTGAGTCGGTCTTTCAGCATTTGGTTCAGCGGTGAGGAGGGGGTGATGATCACTTGGATTCGTTGCTACATCTCCATCCTGGCGCAGAGCCTTTCGGACATCGCCTGCCGGCGGCGGAATCTGTTTTTCGTCAGCGCTGGTCTCTTGGCGGCTTTCGTGTTGTTTTTTGTCGTGCTTCGCATCGGAGATCGCGAAGACCAGAACTCGATCTTTGGCATCGTGTTCGCAATCGTGTGGCTACAGCTGCTGGTTCCGATTACGGCGATTTACTTCTCAGCTGCATTGCTACGCGAGGAGATCTCCAACCGGACGATTGTCTACATGCTTTCGGGGCCGGTGCCGCGGTCGAGTATCTGGCTGGCGAAGTACAGCGTTAGTGTGATCGCGTCTTGGGTTATCGTGCTTGGAGCCCTTCTCTTGGTCGTGGTCGCCTTTCAGGTCGTGCCACTGCCCATCGTGATGGGGGCCGGGGATTGGGAACTAGAAGGGAGCACCTTTCAGGCATGTATGGGGGTCGCCTTTGTGGCCCCCTTCGCCTATGCCGCGATTGGGACCCTGCTCGCTATCCGCTTCCGCCGGGCCATCCTCTGGGGCTTGGGCTTCTTTATCGTGTGGGAGTCCTTCGTTGGCTCTGTGCCGATGCAGTCGGGGCTTCGCTCATTCACCATCGTGGATTCGTTGCGCACCCTGCTCTACCACGGAACGCCTGGAGTAGAGGGCTTGCACGAGATGCTCTTCGAGTGGTCCACGGGTAATGTGTTTGGGCTGGAGCTGCCCAGCGCCTTGGATGCGCGTTGGACTTTGTTCTACTTCACCGTCATTCCCCTTGCCTTGACCTTATGGATGGGTCGATCACGTGACTTTGAGTCAGGAGCCAAGGACGAGTGATGACTGGGACCAAGAGTCGTTTATCTGACGGAGAATTGGAGCAGGAAAACGACTTGCAGGAGTCAGCAGAGGCGTTGAGCCAAGCCGCGAGGGATTTGGACGAGAAAGTCAGGCTGGAGACGCTCGCGGAGCGACTGCTCGAGCGTCGCCGTGCACCCGAGCCGCGCGGGCCGATATCTGGTCGGCGAACGGGACTGCGTCGCTTGGTTGCTCGCGCTACCGCCCGCATCAATCAGTTCGCGGATTTTGTTCTGCCGAGTAGGCCGCTGCATCGCTTGCTACTGCGCGGGCTTGAGGTGGAGGAGAAGGAGATCCACTTGAGTCGTGGGGCTGCCGGACTCGACGGCCTCCGCATTGCCTTCATTTCCGATGTCCATGCCGGTTCCTGCATGAATGCCGAGGACTTGGTTCGGCTCTTTACCAAGGTCGCGGAGCTCAAACCCGATCTCGTTTGTTTCGGTGGTGATCTGATCAATACCCGCGAACGAGAGCTCTTACTCTTCCGTGAGGCGCTGGCCATGCTTGATGCGCCGCTTGGACAGTACGCGGTGCCTGGTAATCACGATCACTTTTGGGGGCAGGACATCGGGCTTTGGGAGGCCTTTCTGCAAGAGCATGGGGTTCGGGTGCTGAATAACGCCGGAGCTCGCATCGAGCGGGACGGTGACACGTTCTGGTTAGCGGGGGTTGATGACCTGACAGAGGGCGTTCCCGATCTTGAAGTGGCGCTGAGTGGGGCGCGCGAAGACGAACCGATCCTGCTGCTGAGCCACCATCCGGACTTCTTCTATGAAGCGGCGGCCGTCGGCGTCGATGTGCAACTGAGTGGGCACACCCACGGCGGCCAAGTCAAACTCTTTGGTTGGTCAGCCGTGCGGCATAGCCGCTTCGGCTGGCACGAAGGGAGCTACGAACTCGAAGGCTCGCAGCTCTACGTGGGGCGGGGGCTTGGGGTGACCTTCCTGCCGATGCGCCTGGGCGCTAGCCCAGAGTTGCCGATCTTCGTGCTGCGGACGCTTGCTTGAGCGCTGTTCAGGACTCAGGGTCGACGGGACCAGCTTCCTCGATTTCGTCTTCACTTCGAAGCGAGAGCAGGATCTCACCGAGGATCCTCTCTTGGCGCGCGTGGATGCGGCCCTGCTTGATCAGCTCCAGCATGGCCATGAACATGCCGATCACGCCCATCTTGCCTTCGCTTTTGTTGAAGACTTCGGTGAAGGGGCGTTCGAAGCGGGCATCTGGATCAGGTGGCTGCCAAGAATCGGGTGCTGTCAGGCGCTCGGTCAGTTCGTCGAGATAGGCGGCGAGCGGCTTTTTGTCGGCCTCGACCTCCATGGTCGAGCCGAATTGCGTTTCCTCAAGGAGCTTGTGGTAGGCCTTGAGCAGGAACCAGACGTCGAGTTCCTCCATATCGAGGCTCTCTTCGATCTCGCGTTCGCGCTCTTCGTCGGCGAGCTCCTTGATCTCCCGAGTGTCAGCGCCGAAGGCGCCTCGCGGCACCAGCTGCTCGCGGTCCTGGCCGCGCTCTTCCAGCCGCAAGGTGATTTCGCGGTAGCGCTGATACTCGAGTAGCTGCTGGATCAGCTCGTCGCGTGGGTCGAGTTCCTCGGCCAGGTCGACGTCCTCGCGCGGGATCAACTCGCGGGATTTGATCTCCATCAGGGTCGAGGCCATCACGATGAACTCGCCGATGTTGTTCAGATCGAGAGTTTCCAGGGCCTTGAGGTAGACCATGTAGCTTTCGAGGATTCGATGGATCGAGATCTCAGAGAGATCCACCTCCTGCTGCTTGACCAGGTGGAGCAATAGATCCATCGGCCCCGAGAAGTTCGGTAGATCGATGCGGTACTCGCTCATGACTCCCCTTTGCTCTTGTGGATCGGCGATCGTGTCCATGCCATGGCTAGCAGGCCGTTGACAAAGGCCCAGGAGTGACAGGGTGCCGGATTCGGTGTCCCATTGGTGCTAGAAAACACAGGTGAATCTACTGATTCGTCGAGGATTTATGGCGCCAATGGGGCGTTGCCGACGGGGCTTTGCCGCTGTGCGCATCGTTCTGGCGGCCTGCTAGGAGCCTATCAGAACCTTGGCAAAGGCTTTAGCGAGGGATGAAAACCCTCTCACAACTCAGCGCGGCCTTGGCAGTGTTGGCCTTGGCTATTTGAAGGCCGGTCGCAGGAGTGGCTTTTCTTGGCTGCCCTGGTCTACGACTGAGGCATGCTCTTGACATACACCCTGTTCCCCCCATGTTCTTACCTTTCCCCTTTTCTTCCTCTCTATCTCCCGAGCTGATATGTCCCGCGTTACGACTTCACTTTTCTTTGCTGGCCTACTCGCCGCTGGCGTCGCTGCTCAGAATGACGTGATCTACTATCCCTTCGTATCGGGGAAGGGTAAGCAGGTGCGTAATCTTGCTAACCCGTCTCTTCCTGGGACCATAGTTGGCAGTACTGTTGCGAAGCCCTGGACGACCGGGAAGACGAACAGTGCTCTGCGCGGTGCTTCCAATCAAGTCCCGAAAACGGTCAACGCTGTAGACACGGGGTGGAAGCCCAATCTCAAGGGGGACTTTACCGTTGCCTGGTTCATGAAGCAGGAGAACTTTCCTGGCACGTCCTTGTCATATTTGTTTTCAAACGTCGGGTCTTTCCGCTGCTTCACCAATGGCGCGGCGAGAAAGGGGCTCTCAATTAAAGCCTGGGGCGGCATGCCGAGTACTCTTAGTACCTCGACAGATATCCAGGCGCTTGCGGCAAAGGGCTGGGTGCACGTCGCTTGTGTTGTCGATTGGACGGGTAGCAAGGCGGCTACTTGGTATATCAACGGAGAGGTAGACAAGGTCCTTCCATTGACTGCTGGCGCCAACTTGATCGGTAAGAGCAATCTGTTCATCGGCCGTCACTTCTATGCGTCGATTCCTTGGGTGTATAACACCGACGAGTTCCGCTTCTCGACACGCGCTGCTTCGCCTGCTGAGGTCGCGGCGTGGGCGGCGATGACACCCGGTGGCGCTGGTGCTTATAACGTTATCCCGGCATGTGGTACTGCAAGGCTTGCCGCCAATGGCTCTCCGAGTCTCGGAAACCTGAAGTTCCAGATGACGGTCACCGGTCCTAAGGGTTCCCCGGTTTTGCTTTCCATCGGATCTGACCCCAGCCTGAAGTTTGACGTCGGAGCTATCTATCCTTCGCTGAAGGGCTGCCAGTGGGCCTCGAAGCCGCTGTTCTTCCTCACCAGCAATACCGGCGCCGGCACGGGAATCATCCCCTTCCCGATCCCCAACAACACTGCCTACCGAGGCGTCATGCTTTGGAACCAGGCCTTGGTCTTGGGCTACCCGTCTTCGAAAACGCAGGCAACGAACGGCCTGAACCTGTTCATTAACTGAGCTGCGAAGGCAGGGGTGCTAAGCCTGGGTTATCGAGCCTGGGCACCAAAAGCAGGGACAAGCAAGCATGCGCTTGCTTGTCCCTGCTTTTGGGTCTGCGGTGTTCCCTGGTGAAGAGGGCGGTCACTTGTTCCCCTGGCTTGGCAGCCAGAGGTCGAGCACGATGAGCACCAGTAAGAGTGCGGTCATCAGGCCGAAGAGCCCGCCGCCGCCGAGGATGATCGGGATAAATGCGGCGCTGTCTCGCGCCAGCCACCAGCCCGCCAGGTCTGCGGTGAGTCCGAGCGAGCTCAAAGCTGCGATGGTTCCAGCTAGTGCTCCCCAGCGAGTAAGCAGGAGGAGCAATACCAGCACGAGCGAGGTCGTGCCGAGGGCGATTGCGTGCGTGTGCGTCGTTGCCAGAAGTATGGCCTGGTCCATCGGTGCGATGTCGCGCGAAATCGAGAGTTTGGCAACCTCGTCGTAGTACTCGAGGGGTCGCTTGCCGGCTGCCGGGTTGTTCGAGCTGCGGGAGTGGCACTGGACGCAGTTGGCGGAGAGGATCTCTGCCGGAGCATTCTCTCCCAGGTCAAAGTCGTCGAACTTGCTGGAGCGCTTGCTCTCTGCCTCGATCGCGAGCCAATCCAGGAGCGCTTTCCGCTTCGCCTCGGGTAGAGCCGTTGCCCCCTCGATTTCTGAGGGGTGCCCTGCATCGAGGGCGCGTTTCAGTGGGGCGACCGATCGAACGCCAGTGTAAACGCCTTGGATGTCGTCATAGCTGAGGCCTTCCTGGCCATCGCGATTCTGGTGGTGCTTGTGCATGTGCCCGAACGAGGCCAAAAACCCGCCCGAGAGCACCAAGACGAAGAGCGTGATGGCAACGCGGAATCCGAAGGGTGCCTCGCGCAGCGGCTTCATTTACCAGCTCCCGAGAGATACTCACGGGTGATCGCGACGGGTTTGCCGCTGACGAGAGACTTCTTGGCAGCCATCGCTACGAGCACCGCGCGCAGGCCTTCGTCGGCGCTGCAGACGATGGCTTTGTCGCTGGTGATGGATTCGAGGAAGTCTGCCAGTGCGTAGTAGACGGGTGCGTGTGGTAGGCCGACGCCAGCCTTGAGTTTGCCCTGCTCTGCCAGCTTGGTGGCTCCAGCGATGAGGGTGATGCCTTCGTCGTTATGGAATTGCTGCCTGTTGGCGTAGACCTCCCAGCCTTGGGTGGGCGCATCCGCCTCCTTGAACATCCAGCCATGCGACCAGGCAAGCTTGATGGTGCCGAGATTGCCGTGGATCAGCTCATATTCGCCGTCGTAGCTGTTGGCCAGTGAGGCTTCGTAATGCAGGCGTACTCCGCCTGGGTAGCGCATCTCACAGCTGACGGTGTCTGGGACCTTGCGCCCATCGTCGTAGGCGAGCACTTCGCCCTGCGCATGCACGCTCTCCGGGTACTGGCCGGTCATCCAGTGCATGACGTCGTATTGTTGGGTACCCATTTCGCCGAGGAGCCCCAGTGACAGAGCCTCGTCGAGCTTCCAGTTGCGGGCTTTCTCAAGCTCTGGTGATGGGGCCGGTGTGCGCCAGCTGGTCTTCTTGTGCCACTGCGCGCGCAATGCCAATGTTTTGCCTACAGCTCCGGCGCGGAAGAAGGAGCGGGCCAGGGTGTAGACCGGGTTGCTGCGCCCCTGCATACCGCATTGGAACTTGCGGTTAGATGCGCGCGCGGCTGCGGCCAGGGCGCGAGCATCCTCTTCTGTGGCCTCCAGTGGTGATTCACAGTAGACGTGATGCTCCGCCTGGAGGCAGGCTTCGGCAACTTCGCGGTGTGTGTGCGTCGGGGTGGCGACAATGATGGCGTCGAGCCCCTTTTCCTTGGCCAGCATCTCGTCCGTGCTGGCATAAGCTGCGGCGCCGCGGGCACGGCGTTTACCGGCGCGCAGGCGAGATTTGTCGTTATCGCAGATGGCTATGAGTTCGACGTCCGGGAACTTGGCGATCTCCCCGAGAAGCACTCGGCCCTGGCGGCCAACGCCGACGAGCGCCACACGCTGTTTTGCGCCGAGGCGGAGGGGGATGGCGCGCAGTTCGGGTGCGAGGGCGAGCATGGAGCTGCCCGCAATGAGGTCCTTCAAGAATTCTCGGCGGCTGCTTGGCATGTTGCTTCGGGGTTGGTTTTCCAGAGTTCGGAGCGCATGCCCTGAGGCAAGCGTTCGGCGAGTTGGGGTCGAATGGCTAGGACCGTTGCCCAGGCATCACTTTCCATCGCTGAGTCGCCGATGACCATCGCGATGTTGGCGTCGGTGGGCGGGAGGCCAGTGTTTGGGTCGATGAGGTGGGGTTCTTGGGAGGCGTCGCGCGGCGAGCGAACCGAGGACAGGGCCATGGCCTGGTTGCGGAGCTTCTTTGTCGCACCGCCGGGGACCGCGATGCGGAAGCCGGGGCTAGCCTCGGGGGCTCCGATGGCCAGGCTGCTGCTCGTGCCCCCGTGCAGGATTGCAGTCTGAATCCCGGCCTCTCTGAGGACGGAAGCGGCCAGGTCGAGGGCTTGGCCCTTGGCGATGGCGCCGAAGTCGAAGCGCAGTCCAGCTTTCCTGAGCAGGACCGCAGTTTGCTCGGGGTCGAGCTCGACATCGCGCATGCTGCCACCTGAGTCCTGCGCTCGTGCTGGATCTCGAGGCGCGACGCTTGGATCGAAGACGCCATCGCTTTCGCTGCAGATCCGCTTGGAGCAGTCGAAGAGCGCATAGCTGTCCACGTCCAAGCGCACCCAGTCCTTGGCGGCGCAGCGATGCACGTGCGAGAGCAGGCTGTCCTGTCGATAGGGGCTTAGCCGCTGTTCGCAGTCGTGGATTTCTGCGAGAGCTTCCTCAGCGATCGCATGGAGTTCCACCTCGCTCTCGCCTGCGAGGGCGAGTTCGAAACGCGTGCCCATCGCGGCGCAAGCGAGGCGGATGATCATTGGGGATACTCAGGAAGCACAAGTAGAGGTTGGGTCAGATGCGTTTGGCGCTGCGGGTCTTGGGGTCGAAGGCGAAGGCCGACTTCTCCCACATCGAGCGGGTGGCGAGGTCGACCCCGACCATGACCTTGGCGGCGAGCTGCACTTGGCTGATGTTGGGCCTTCTTGTCCGAACACTCTCCAGCCAGTCGATGCGGAGTGCGTCTTGCGGGCGCTTCGCCTTGAACTTGACGGTCTCGGGGTCGTCGTTGTCGGCGAAGATTCGCTCGGGGCGGAACTCGATCTGGTTGCCGCTGAGGGAGAGGTTGCCTTCGTGACCGCGGATCATCGGGGTTAGGCCGTTCTCGTTGCAGGTCGAGCCCGCGACGATCATCGTGTGTTCCTTCTCGAACTCGATGGTCATATTGACCATGTCATGGTTCTGCATGGCCTTGTCGATGTAGTTGCCGCCATTGGCAATGACGCGCACTGGCCAGCCTACGTCCAGGGCGAAGAACATCGGCGTCATCATGTGGACCAGGAGGTCGCCGACGATGCCGGTCGAAAAATCGCGGTAGCGGCGCCAGCGGTGATAGATCTCGGTGTCCCATTCGCGTGGGCCGAGCGGGCCGCACCAGGCCTCCCAGTCGAGCATCTCGCCAGGCTGGACCTTGGGGTCGATGCCGTAGAGCCACTCGCCCTTGACCGAGTTCCGGCAGTAGCTGGTTTGACTGAAGACCGGCTTGCCGATCCGCCCTTCTTTGATCCACTTCTTGGCGGTGTGGTACTTTTCGTAGGTCATGTATTGGGTGCCGACCTGCAGACGCATGTCGGGGTTGGCATCCATGACTTCTTCGAGCCAGAGGGCGTCTTGAAGGCGAAGCGTCATCGGCTTTTCGAGGTACACGTCCTTGCGGGCGTGAATCGCATCGACGGCCATCTGCGCGTGCCAATGCTCGGGTGAGGCGATGACCACGGCATCGATGTCGTCGCGGGCCAGTAGCTTCTTGTAGTCGCGGTATCCCTCGACTTTGGTGACGCCCTTTTGTTTTTCGCGCGCGACCTTTAAGCAGGCGTCGAGCCGAGTCTTGCAGACGTCGCTGAGTGCGACGATGTGGACCTTCTGCAGTTTATTGGCCTGAAAGCTCATGAAGGCGTTCATGTGGCCGTTGCCCATGCCGCCTACGCCGATGATGCCGATTCGGATCGGTCGATCGTTTGGGATCGGGTCCTTGGCTCCTGCCTTGGGGATAGCGTTCTTGCGGATGGAGTGCTGGCTGGCACATCCGGCGCTAGCCATCGCCCCTGCAATGGCTAGGCCTTGTCCGAGGAACTGACGTCGAGAGAGATCGGGTTGCGACCCGCCTGCTTGCTTCGTCTTTGTCATGGCGGGGGATTCTATGGTTTCGGGGGCGGTATGACACGAAGAGTCCCTGCAAGGGTGCTTGCGCCATTGGCGAGAGAACTCCTAGGCTCCCGCCGTGCGCATTTTGATGATCACTCGTGGCTTCCCGCCGAAAGGCCTCTGGGGTTCAGAGGGCTATTCTCACGATCTCGCTGTCGGGTTCGTCGAGCGCGGGCACCAGGTAGACGTGTTCTTTCCCTATGCAGGAGAGGGGGGGCTCGTCGTCGAGGAGCCCCGTCCTGGCTTGCGAACGATCGAGCTTCTGCTTCCAGAGTCATCAGGCCGCCCCTTCACGCAGTCCTACAGGGATCCGCGTCAGGACCAGGCACTCGCCGAGTGGCTGAAGAAAAGCGGCCGCTATGACCGTGTGCACTTCACGACACTTGCGGGTGGGGTGTCGGCGGGACTGATCGCAGTCGCTCGGCCCTACACGCGCGAGCTGCTATTGACGATTACCGATTATCTGCTCTTGTGCCACCGGGGGCAGCTATTAGACGCCGGTCTCAACCAGTGTTCGGGGCCGGAGCCGGTCAAGTGTAGTCGCTGTGTGATGGAGCCTGGCCCCTGGGCGGATCAGCGGTGGAAGCGCCGCTCCAAGGCTTTGTTGGCCCGTGTCCTGGCTCCATTGGGCACACGTATTCGAATCGCTACCCCCGCGGCTCTGGCTGAGCGTGAGCGTTATTTGGCGGCGCGTTTTGCTGAGGTCGACCATTTCATCGTTGCGTCGACGGGAGTTCGGCAGGCATATATCGACCATGGCTGGGATGCTGCGCGCATTACAGCCATGCCCTATGCCCTGGCCCCCTCTCACTACGAGGCTGTTGAGCCGGTTGCGGCGTCCGACCAGGTCTTACGCTTCGGGGTTATCGCACAGCTTGCTCCGCACAAGGGCGTTGATGTCGTTGTCGAGGCTGTGGCGGCTCTACCACCAGAGCTGTGGCAGCGCTTGCATTTGAAGATCTACGGTTCGCCAACGGCGCATCGCTACCCACTCTTTGGCAAGCGCTTGGTCGAAAGGGTTCGTGGCAGCGAACTGCCCATCGAGTTGGGCGGGACCTTTGCGCCGAACGAAATTGGCCAGGTCCTCGCGGGTTTTGACTTTATGACCTTGCCGAGCATTTGGGCGGAGAGTCTGCCTCTGGTGCTCCTGCACACGAAGGCGATGAAGCTGCCGGTGCTGGGCTCGGATATGATCGGGGTCGGCCCCTTTATCCAAGATGGCCAGGATGGCCTGGTATTGCCGGCTGGGGATGTATCTGCCTGGTCCGATGCGCTGCGGCGCATTATCGAGGATGAGGCGCTGCGCGAGCGGCTAACTCAAGGGGCGCGCGCCTCCGGGGTTCCCATGGAATACGAGGAGCATTTGTGGGCCCTGGAGTCCCTCGAGCGTATCCGCAGCTATCGCTCTTCTGAACCAGGGGCTCCTTCAACGGCCTGCTAGGTCTCGAAGCCCCGCTGCTTGGCACGTGCCTCGCGTGCCGCGCGGCGCTCGTCACGCTGGGCTTCGCTGTCGGCTCTGCCTAGGAAGACGCGATCCTCGCAGAGGCGGATCCAGCGGGCATAGAGGGGGGCATGCTCACGCAGGATGCGCCCCATGCGGATCGCGATGTCGCGGTAGCTGAAATGACCTTCAGGTGCCGAACGTAGCTCGCAGAAGTAGGCCATCTGGCGGGTATCGAATTGCACCCGCACTCGCTGCAAAAAGGCGAAGGGCACGAGGTAACTCGCAGCATGGGGGAAGCGTTCGGCGATCTTGCGATTCTTGGCGGCGACGCTTTGCAGCACCGAGCAATAGCGTTCGGCGAGCCCTGCTTCGTGGAAGAGTTCTGGCACCACGAATCCGTGGGCTGTGCTGAGTCGTTGCTGTTGTTGGAAGCCTTTGCGATGGCGGGCGATATCGCGAAAAGCACCGAAGTCCATCAGGATCTCGAAATCGAAGTAACCGGCGCCTTCGAATCCTTCGGGCATTGCGTCACGGGGGCCGCGGTCTGCGAGCAGTTCTTGGAAGAGGGCTTCTCGTTCTTCGCCTCCAAGACTCTGCATCTTGCTGAGGAGTTCGTCCCAGGGCAGGGAGCTGTGCTCATAAATCGCAGAGGCTAGGAGCCGGGCATCGAGATCTGGGGGGCAGGATAGCAGGCGCACAGACATCTCGGCTTCGGTCGGATGGCTGCGACTCCCAGCCTCTAGCCTCTGTGCCGCGATTCGCCCGAGCGTGTCGTGGCCCTTCTCCAGGTAGCGATTGTTTTTGGCATAGGCCAAGAGCGTCGGAACTTCTTTTTCGGCCTCGACCCGGAGCTTTTCGCCGACGATGCGGAACTCCTCAAGTGGGTGCGATAGCAGCTGCTGCACCATGTCGGCGACGGTGCGGGCGTCGGCAACCATGCCGAACTTGGTTAGGAGTGCGGGCGTCAGCAGATAGCGCGCGGCATCAAAGGCTTCGGCGCGCACGGCGCGAGCGTAGGCCTGTTCTTCTAAGTCGTCTTCCCGCGGCCGAAGGGTTTCGATGGTGCTGCGCAGCTGGCTCTGACAGTCCTGATAGAAGTCGAAGCTGTCGCTGAGAGCTTCCTCATAGAGGGAGGAATAGGGTTCTCCCGCTGCCAAGATCTCGGGGGGGCGCCAGTGGCCGTTTTTTGAGAAGGAGATATAGCGTGTGCTGCTTTCTTCGAAGCTTGCCCGCCGTTCGCGTTGGATGAAGCGGGTAACGAGCTGGCTGACGTTCTCGATTGCGATTTGGAGGATCGCGCCTTCGCGCAGGGAGTTGTGGCCGTGGTCGATGGCGTAGGTCCGCAGGAACTTGCCCGAGCGGTCGGTGAGTAGGTCTGAGAGTGCATCTTCCTGGGACTGGGGGAGCGGCAGATCTGAGAGTCTTTGCCCTGCATCTTCGAGCCCCTGGCGTAGCCGCCGGATAAAGGTGTCGCGCATGGACAGCTGGCTACGTGAGTAGAGGCCGTTCAGTGTTGCTCGGATTTCCTGCGGCAGCTTGCGGACCAGGTAGATGTCCGCGTGCTCTTGGTGGTCAGTGCGTGAGAAGAAACGGCTCTGAATGTCCTTCTCAAGGGGGTCGTGGGATGCATCGCTCATGCGTAGAGCCTAGCAAAGCGTCGAAGGGGTCGCCTGGGACTAGATCTCGGAATCCGCCACTCTTTAGGCGGCGAGAACCGTAGTCGCGAGAGCTGTGGCGAGTTTTCGTGGCAGCTCGGCTGTCAGTGAAAACTCATTGTCGCCGTAGCGCTTCTCCTAGCGGAGTTATCGATTCCTGTTGGGCGTTTGGTCTTCTGGCTCCTCCTGGCCATCTATATCGTGCCGCGCGGATTCCCCAGCGGTCTTCGGGGTTTGGGGTCAATGATCTATCGTGATTCGATGCATATGGCTGCACTGGCCTAGTATGCGGGTGAGAGGCCGAGCGTCGATCGATAATCATCCAGCAGGGAAAGCGCTGCTCTTCTTTGCTATGGGGTGCAATATTACGATCATCTTCAATTATATCGTCTTTATTAATATTGCATTCCGGAGCGATTCCGGAGGAAAGACTGCGCTTATCCTGGCTAGCCTGCTGGCCTCCGTGCTTTGATCCCGAAGGCTGTTCCCTGGAAAGACAAGGTTGGCGTCAAGCAACGCTTACTGATGACCTATGAGTTCCCTGAGGCTTACTTGGAGCCTGCGCCATTTGTTTCGTTGCGGGTGGATCCGGAAATCCACGACCAGCTCCTTGCTGCCGAAGTCAAACATGACAGTGTGAAGAGTCGCGGCGACTCTGGCGCTGGCGACGATGTTCCACACGCTTTGCGGCGTCAGCTTTTGTTCTTCGGCTAGGGCTGAGGTCACGCCCTTACTGATGCTCAGGTACCGGTTACAGGCACGAGGCCCCTTTCGGTCACGGAAGTGGTTGGTGCAGGCGATCCAGGGAGCGTCTTTGGGTTTTCGAAGGGTGACCTTTGCTGACGCGGCTTTTGCCGGTCCGAATTCGAGGACTACGGCGCCGCGTCGCTCGTTATGGCGCCAGGCGAGCATCGCGTTACCGCCGTAGGCGTAGTTGTATTTCTCCAGTTTGTCTCGGGCGTCGGCGGGGCTCTCTTTTTCGGGACGGAAGCTGCGTAGCAGCTCTTGCAGGGCGAGGATGCGAGGTAGGTGGCCGTCGCTTTTGGCGATGCGCTGCGGGACGTCGTGGATAGATACGAAGCTGCCCGCTGCGCTGATGCCGGTGGTGATTCCTAGCGAACTCCAACCAATGGAAACGGTGGCGCATCGCTCGGGCCCTGCGTCCTCGACGATGACGATGACGTTGCGCAGCATCGATGGGTTGGATTTGTAGTCGAGGTTGCGGGCGACGATGGGGCCGCCACCCTGAACCTTGTCGCCCCAGACGGCGAAGGAGGAACAGAGCATTCCCGGGGCGTCGATCAGGGCGGAAATGGCGAGGAAATCTTTGGCCTCGAACTCGCGGCCGAGACGTTCGCTCTTGAGGTAGCGGGCGCCGGCCTTCCGCATGCCCTCGATCAAGCCCTCGGCGCGCTGCTTGGCCCATTCGGGAAAGTCAAAGCGGCGGTGTAGGAGGGGGCGCACGAAAGAACTCCAGCTGAACTTTGGCACCAGCTTCAGTGCCCAGCCGTCGAAGAGCTCTTGCAGTGCGGCGGCTCGCAGGTATCCCTCCTGTCGTCCGCGTTCGCGGTCACTGCCACTCAGCCGCAGGACGGTTGAGCCCTGGATCTGGATCAGGCCGCTGTCGGCCGGGGCTCTTGCTGGGGCAATGCTTTCGCTCGGCCCGCTCTTGGGAGCAGGGGCGTCGCAAGCTAAGAGCGTGGCGGCTAGGAAGGCTGGAATCGCAATCGATGGGAAGAGCGACCTGCTACGAGTTTGTTTCATGGGTGTGCGAGGAGCAGGGAGAAAACGAAGGAACTAAATGATGACTGATAAGCCCGTAATCGCGTGCATGCGCGCGCATCGTAGCATTCGACGATTTGCCGAGGAGGAGCTGGCGGACGATGTTTTGCGGAAAGCGGTGGCGGCTGCGCAGATGGCAGCGACATCGTCCAACATCCAGGCCTACTCGGTTTTGCGCGTCCGGGACCCCGAGCGGCGTGAACAGCTCGCCGAGCTTTGCGGGGGGCAGAGCCAGGTTGCGAAGAGTGGCGCCTTTCTGGTGCTTAGCGCGGATGTGCGCCGGCACCTGCTAGCTGCCGAGGCGAAGGAAACGGCCAATGAGCAGAATCTCGAGAGCTTCCTTCAGGCGCTTATCGATGCTTCGCTCTTCGGGCAGAATCTGGCCTTGGCCCTAGAGTCGCTGGGTTATGGGGTCTGTTACATCGGCGGGCTGCGTAATCAGCTGACTAAGGTGGATGAGCTTTTGGCCTTGCCGAGAGGCGTTTGGCCGCTCTTTGGGCTTTGCGTGGGGCGCCCTGCCGAGGAGCCAGGGCTGCGCCCGCGCTTGCGGCCCGAGGCGGTGCTTTTTGATGAGCAGTATCCCAGCGACGATGAGATCCGGGCTGACATCGCCGAATACGACGATCGCATGGCCAGCTACTACGAGGAGCGTGGCAAGCCCGGATACGACTGGTCACGCGGCCTTGTCCGAGTCTTCGCACGCAAACGCCGCGAGCATCTTGAGAGCTTCTACAAGAGCAAGGGCGCTTCGTTTGATTGAGCTTGGCTCGCCGGCCGCTACTCGGCCCTCAGTCGGGGAGGATCAGGTCCTGGAGCTTGGCCCAGATGGATGAGTCCAGGGCCATCTCCTTGCCGATGTCCTCGATCGTCTCAAAGACGTCGGCCGAGATGCGGACATCGTTTTCGTAGAGCTCTTCGCAGAGGCTTTCGAGAGCTGCGTCCTCTTCATCCTTTTCGACAAGTTCGCGAATCTCATCCACCTCTTCTTCTGAGAGGCGAACGGACAGTTCGTCGAGCAGGTCGGAGATCTTGCTGCTAGGAGTATCGCTCATGTATCGCGCCTCAAGCCCTTCAGATGGGCGCGGAGAATAGCTCAAAACCCCGCAGATGCTCGCAACTCTTGCTGCTCCTTTCTCCGATTTCGGAGCCAAAGGAGTGCCGGGAGGAGGCAGAGCATCGGGGCGGCGATGAAGCAGCCGCGTAGGCTCAGGATCTCGCTGTCCATCAGGATCGCATAGAGGATCTGGCTGAGGGCGGAGCTGAACATCACTAGGCCGAGTTCGGCGGCGAAGCAGCGCCCGCGGTAGGTCTCGGGGACGACTTGCTGGAGGAGCACGGTGGAGATGACCCAAATCGTCGAGCCGGCGAGGTGGGCGGCGAAGACAAGGAGCCCGGTTATGAGCCAGTGGCCGTAGAAGAAATAGATCGCGAAGTAGCAGAGCGGCGCGGCGAAGTAGGAGATCGTGAGGGTCTGCTTGAGTCGCTCTGGGGCCGAGCCAGCCCAGCCCTGGGCCAGGAAGGGTCCGAAGAGGGTGCCAAGACCACGACAGCCCCAGAGGAAGGAGATGCCCAACTCGGGGCGGCCGCCTAGCTGGTAGGGCTCGCTGCGGCCGAGCAGGGTCAGCAGCAGGGTAACGACTCCCATGGTGCCCCAGCCGAACTTGACCAGGATCACGCTGAAGACCTCGCGTGTGCTCAGGATGTAGCGCAAGCCCGAAATCATGTCGTCGATGCCTAGGAGCCTTTTGAGCCCGCGTGGCTCGCTGCCGGCTTCGGGCGATTCCTCGGCTACTGTTGCTTCGCGGGGGGGCAGCTTCACCGTCCAGAGGATGCTCGCAGAGATCAGGTAGGTGATGGCGTCGATCACGATGGCGGCCTGCCAGCCGAGGAGCGCCAAAAGGACGCCTCCCGCGAAGGAGCCGAAGGTGAACATGATCGACCAGCTGGCGGACGAGATCACATTGGCCACGACCAGATCTCGCTTGGGCACCACCGAGGGGAAGACCGACTGCCGAGCGGGCTCAAAGAAGGTGGTGACCGAGAGCTGCAACGCGACGAGCACATAGAGCAAAAGGCTCGATTCTGTGAACTCGTAAAGCAGGAAGCCGAGGACAAGCGCTGCCGCGAGCAGGTTGCATCCGACCATGATCTTCTTGCGGTCGTAGCGGTCGGCGAACACACCGGCCGCAGGGCCCAGCAGGAAGATCGGGACCTGTTTAAGCACGAAGACAATCGCGATGGCGATGGCGCTGCTACTGCCCTCCCCAAGCAGGTAGACGATGGCGAGTGCGTTGAGCCAGTCGCCTAGGAGGCTGGTGGTCCGTGCGAGGAAGAGCTTCCTCCACTGGGGGTTGTCGCGGATGATCGCCCAGATCCCGGAGGGCTCCGTCGCAGTGCCTACGGAGCCTTGGCTGCTCGCGGGCTCCCCTTTCACCGCAAGCGTTCCTCGTCTTCTAGGTCGTCGATCTTGCGTTGGGCGCGGTCGATCCGGTCCTCGAGGATGCGCTGCCGATCTTGGAGTTCCCTAATGCGGCGCAGGAAAAACCAGACGACCCAGACGAGCCCGATGACCAGGGCGAAGACGCCGACGCGGGGTTCTTTCCACGCGGAGTAGTTCTTGGCCAGTTGCTCTCCGTAGCTGGCGCTAGCAAAGAGCAGGGCTGCAAAGATCACGTGGACGGTCAGTTCTTGGGCTTTCTCGTGATCCATCCCTGCCTGCTCCTCCCTTAGCTCTTCGCGTCTGGTTTGAGGAGGATACTCACACCTCCCCCGTCGCGGATGCCCGGCTCGGGGAGGACACGTTTGGTCGAAAGGAGTTCGAGACCGAGGAGCTTGGCCCAGGTTTGCACGAGGGTCTCGTTTTCTTCCGGCTCGATGCTGCAGGTCGAATAGACCAGACGACCGCCAGGGCGGAGCTTCTGGCTGGCTTGCTCGAGGATCTGCCTCTGTACGTCGCAGCTTTGCTCGAGCACGTCTTCGTCGAAGTGCCAGCGCGCTTCGGCGCGTTTGTGCAGGACGCCGGTATTGGTGCAGGGGGCGTCGACGAGGACGCGGTCGAACAGAGCCTCCTCGTCGAGCTCAGAGCGCTTGCGTACTGCGTGGACGTTGCTGATGCCGAGGCGTTCCGTCTCTGCGGGAAGGCGTTGCAGCCGCTCCCAGCGTGGGTCCCAGGCTACGACTGTGCCGCTTGGTCCGAGGGCGTCGGCGATCGCCAGGGACTTGCCTCCCGGGGCGGCGCAGTAATCGAGGACGCGTTGGCCCGGCGCCAGGTCGAGGAGATCGACGGCTTCGATGGATGCGATGTCTTGAATCACGAAGTCGCCGCGGGTGAAGGCTGGCGTGCTCAATAGATCGCTGCTGCTGTGCTTCTTGCTCGCGAGCAGCAGGGTGCGGTGGTGGGGCCCGCAGGTGGTTTCGATTTCGGACTGGGCGAGCTCGGCTTGCAAAGCTTGCAGGTCCTCAACCTGTGGGCGCAGTCGGAGGCAGTAGTTGGGCCGGGCATTGGCGGCGGCGAAGAGCTGGGTGGCGCTGTCGATGCCGTGTTCGGCGATCCAGCGTGCGACAAGGACTTCGGGGAGGCTCCACCAGGTGGCTAGCTCGCGGTAGCTGGCATCGTGCTCGGGTTCGCTGAGCCAATCATGCAGCTTCCGTCGGCGGGCCAGTCGACGGAGCAGTGCGTTGGCGAAGCCTGCGCCGCCTTCCCCGGCGGCGAGACGCGCCAGTTCGACCGCCTCGTGCACGATGGCGCGTTCCTTGGTCTGCGCCTCGAAGAGCAGCTCGTAGGCGCCGAGTAGCAGGGCTGCGTGCAGGCCGTGCGGCTTGATGCGACGGCCCCTGGCCAGGCTCTTCAGGATGCTGTCGAGGCTAGCGAAGCGGCGCACCGCGCCTTCGGCGAGACGCTTGGCCTGGGCTCGGTTGCGTGGAGCGAGGTTCGGTGGGGGGAAGGGGCGGTGGAGACTGCCGAGCCTGGCCGTTCGTCGCTCTGCGACCAGCCACGCTGCTACGGCCTGCCAGGCCGCTCGCCTCGACTCCGAGCTTTTCCGTGCCACAGGATCAACCGAAGACGGCGTCCGGGGGGATGGTGTGCCCACGCACAAACTCACCAGCTGTCATCTTGCGGCCATTCTCGGGCTTGAGGCGCAGCACTCGGTAGAGGCCCTCGCCGGTGGTGATGCGGATGCCTTCTTCGCCTGCGGTCAGCACGGCGCCGGGGCGGTTGAGGCCGAAGTTGTCTTCCTCGATGCGCCCTTCTTCGATGATCAGCTTCTTGGGGCCAAAGCGGGTGCGTGCGGCGGGCTTGGGCGTGAAGGCGCGCACGAGTCGGTCGATAGCTTCCGCCGGTTGTTTCCAATCGATGTGCCCATCTTCTTTGATGAGCTTGGGGGCGTAGCTGGCCTCTGATTCGTCCTGGTCGCGGAAGCTCTCCTTGCCGGATTCGATGATCTGAAGGGCTTCGACCAAGGCTTGAGCGCTTAGCTCGGAGAGGCGCGTATAGAGCTCGCCAGAGTTTTCGTGGGGGGCGATCGGGGTCTCTTTGACGTGCAGGATCGGGCCCGTGTCGAGCTTGAGTGCGATCTTCTGGACGGTCACGCCCGTGGTCTCGTCGCCCTGGAGGAGGGCTTGGTGCACGGGCGCGGCGCCGCGATGGCGGGGTAGTAGGGACCCGTGGACGTTGAGGCAGTACTTGCTCGGGATGTCGAGGAAGTTTTGATTGAGGATTCTCCCGAAGCTCACGACGAGGATCAGGTCCGGCGCGAGTTCTCGCAGGCGCTGCAGGTAACCCTCGGCGAGACAGTCCTCGGGCTGTTCACAGCTCAGCCCGAGCTCTTCGGCAACCAGGCGGACCTTTTGCGGGTAGATCTTTCGTCCGCGGCCGCGCGGCGCGTCCGGTTTTGTCACTACGAGATCGGGAGCGAGGTCAGCCTCGCTCAGCGCACGTAGGGCGGGGATTGGGAAGTCGTCTGTTCCGAGGAATACAGTCTTCAAGAGCACTCGCAGGGCCTGGGACTGAGAACCCTGGACAGAGTCAAGGGCTCTGAGGAGGGGGAGAGCATAGCGGCCTGGCCACTCGGGCTCTACGTTGCGGCCATGTCACAGACGAGACAACTCGATTGGAGCGAACTTGGCCTTGCGCCCGGTGATCCGGTTCAGGAGCTGAGAGAACTCCCTGTGTTTGGGCGGCAGGTCGAGCTTGTGCTGATCCCCAATCGGGCCAAGCGTGCGAATGCACCGATCGGTCAGCGTCCCCCTTTCGTCTCGGACTGTGGTTCAGAGATCCGGAGTGGAGAAGCTCGCTGGAGCCAGGGGCCGGATCTTGTCCTGACCCCGAATCTCTGGCCGTTCTACTCGCGACAGGCTTTGTTGTGGTCCCCGAGCGGTTTTTCTCGTGAGCCTTCTGTGGAGCTGCTGGGGGCGGGACTCAGCCTGGCCCAAGGGATCGATGCCACGGTCCTGCACAACACCATTGGGGCTGCGGCTAGCATTCCGATGGGGCACTTGCACCTCGTCGACGCGGCGCCCCCCTTTTTGCGCGACCTTTCGGGCCCGGTGCTCCTTTCCGGATCTGGTTTCGAGCTTGTTGGGCTGCCGGAGGGCTTGCCGCTGCACTGGCTTGGTGTGCGTGCGGAAGATCCGCTCCGGCGGGCGCAGATTGGGAAAATGCTCCTGGATCGCCGGACGACTGCGGCGGCCAATCTCGTTGCGCACGGTGAGCTGCTTTGGGTGATCCCGCGCCGCTCGGAGCAGCCAGAGCCCCACTTCCCCTATGCGCTTGGGGCGGCGGAACTCGGTGGTCGTTGGGTCTTCCAGCAGGCTGAAAGCTTTGAGCGGGCTTGTAGTGCTGCGCTCGAACAGGCTTTGGTCGAGGCCTGCGTGCCGCGGATCGGCGACGAGTGGCAGCTCTACGCTGGGCTACTGGAAGAGTTCGCCGGCTAGCAGGCTTTCACTTTCAGCGCCTCCCCTCTTGGAAGCTGCCCGGCTCGATTTCGTAGCGGATGGAATTGCTGTCGGGCCAAGTGACGAGGAAGTAGAGGTTCTCGGGGTCGATGTCTCGGCGAATCGACCAGGTAGCGGTGAGGCGGAGCTGGTCGCGGTCATCGATCGGCGGCCAGCGCATGCGGAGCACCCGTTCGTCTTCGATCATGAGATCGACGTAGGCTCCGATCGCGTGGTACATGTCTTCGCTGCCGCGCAGGCGGAAGGTCGCCCAGTTCGGGCGTTGTCGGTTTTGGGTTGCTTGGTTGCGTAGCAGCAGTGGGCTCAGGCGGCCGCGCTGAATGACCAGGTCCAAGGCGCCATCTCCATCGAGATCGCCGACTGCGAATCCTGTGGCTCCGGCTAGAGCTGCGGGTGGCTGGAAGAGGGTGCAGGCCAGGGCCGGGTTTTCTGGGAGTCGTAGCCGAAGCAGCTCCGGGTGCTTTCCCGCTTCGCTTGCGGCGCAGAGCAGCAGGACTTCCTCTTGCCCATCGAGGTCGAGGTCGAGGATTCGGGCATCGAGGGCGCGGCGACCACTCAGCAGGGCCGCGCTTGGCTCATGCAAGGAGAAGCGGTTCTCGTCGGGGATGCGTAGGCCCAGTCGCGGCTTTTTCCCCTCTTCTTGCCAGCAAAGGAACCACTGCTGGTTTTGGCGCTGGGGGCCCAGCCTGAAGGCAGTGGCGTGCAGGGGGGCATTACTGCTGTCTCGGGGAAGCTGTTCGCTCGGCGCATCGTCGAACTGTTGGTCGCCGAGATTCAGCAGGAGCTGGGCTCTGTGCCCCTTGCCGCAGAGGATCAGGAGATCTTCCTGCTGGTCCTCGTCGAAGTCCCAGGGCAGGACCTGGCTGGCTTCCTGCATGCGGGCAATCCAGGGCTCGCGATTCAGCTCGATTTCCTCGTCATCCCTTCCCGGGGCAGGGACGACTCGCGGTAGCGCGCCGAGGCCGCCGTTCTCCTCCCTAGAAGGGAGGAGGAGGATGTTGGCCTCCTGGTTCCTGTCGATGTCAACGAAGATTGGGCGCTGTCGGAGCCTGAGGCCCAGTGGCAACGCTGAGAGCATGTGGGTGCTGCCGAGTACGAGTGGCGGCAGGTCTCTGCGCCAGAGGTAGTAGCTCCAGCCGCGCTCTTTCCCCTCCCAGGGCAGGATGCCCAAAGAGAAGGGGCCCAGCTTTTCTGTCGTGGCAGGCACTGGGATTTCGGCGAGCTCGACGCTGTTCCAGCCGAAGCTGTTCCCGCGCCAGTGGGCGGTGGCCAGCACTGCCGTATCCCCACTTTGCTTGGCGAGGAGGAGTGGGGCGCTTGCTCCCAGCGAGGCAGCAAAGCAGGGCAGCGCCAGCTGCGGAAGCAATCCTTTGGGCAGCGGAATCTCCTCGAAGCCAGGGAGCGGCGAGGTTTTTTTTGGCTCTTGAGCTACCAGGAGGGTCGGGCAGCAAAGGAGCAGGCCAAGGATCACGGCAGGGCTGGGCACGAACTAATTGCTCTCTCTAGGATGTTTCAAAAACTAGTTATCCCCGGCTCGAGGAGCCCCAAGATATTGTGGATCAGCGGAAGAAATCCGCTTGCCATAACGAGGGGCAACTATATCTTGCGGTGCGTTGGGCGGTGATCCCATAGGGAGGGGTCGAGCAGGTTGGTTCCCCTGTTCGAGCCGTTCCAGACTCAGGAGACACGAGGGGAGTCGCGACGGAACGATCTTCGGATCGAAGGGTTGCTGGCTGGTTCGTGACCTCCAGGGTCTTGGACAACCTGTTGGGTCGGAACGCTCGTCGAGTTCCTCACTTATCCGGCTTCCAGATAAGTACCTTTCCTCATTCCACCTCCTCGGCGGGTGTTCAAGCGAACTGAGCAGGGCTTCGACCGACGGGTCGAGGCCCTGTTTTTTTATTGACGGGGTCGGTTTTCCTACTGTGGGTTCCTGCTGGCTACGGAGCGAGCCCCTGGACCTCAAAGATCCAGGGGCTCGCGAGAAGCTAAGGGCTTTGAACCTGGGTTTAGCTTAGCGTTTCGCTTCAGCTCGGGATGTTATCGAGGATTTGCACGGCGCGGATCTCTTCAGCGCGGAAGTCGATGCTGATTTCGTCATCGATGTTGATCAAGCGGCCTGTGCCCTTGAACTCATTGAAGATGATCGCGCCCTGTTGACGCTCGCCAGATACCCAGGCCAGTTCGACCCAGGGTGCCTTGCGTGCGTTCATCAGCTGGTCGTAAATCTCTTCGCGATCGACGATGCCGTTTTCTGGGGCTTGGAAAAGTAGATCGGCCTTGCTCATGGAACTGGTCCTCTAATCAATGGCCTGGGAGTGACCCGGGCATTTTGGCCCCAGAGCTTGGCTCTTGGGGGCATTGGTTGTTTTCGCAGAGTGATCGTGACTCACCACAGCGAGCGTGGCCGTGAGGCTGTTTCGCTACTGGGGCTGCGCTCAGCTTGAGGAGGTCCTCTGCTACGCGATTCCTTTGCGGTGGCGGCTCAAATTCGGGCGAGGAACTGGGAGAAGTCTCCTCGAATGATTGCCACTCACGCTTCACTGCTGCGCCGTCTGGGGGCTCCGGCCATCGATGCTTGCTGCGATCGAGGGCAGGGGCCACTTTGAGGTGTTTTCTAGAACAAAGAGAGCCAGCGCTCCAGGGAACCTGCATCTCGATGTGCGTGATCGAGTAGCAGACGGCTCCAGCTCTCAAATTCGCGGGGAGTCTTACACAGGTTTTGGGATCCGGCAAGGGGCACCCAGCGGGCCCGCATCTTGTCCTTCTCTCGGAGTTCTGGTCGCTCACTGCAATCGACGCTGTGCACGAGACCAACGTGGACGGCTCCGACCTCGGAGGCATCGTCGTTGAGCAGTCCGAGTGCCCGAATATGGAGATCTCCTTTCAGGATGAGTTCTTCGTTGAGTTCCCGGAGACAGGCGTTCTCGAAGAGATCGCCTGGGCCTTCGGCGTCGGGCGGGTCAACGTGGCCGCCGATCCCGATCGAGCCCTTGCCGTGTAGACGGGCTTCTCCCTGAGTTGCTAGGCGTTCGAGTACGAGCAGTTCCTTGCCGTAGCGCACGATGCAGTAGGGGATGGGTTGCTTCCAGGCCGGTGTGCGTTCGGCTTCGCGCCGTTCGACGAAAAAGCCTCGTTCACGTGCAGGGCCGAGGTAACGCTGCTCGAGCTCTTCGGGGCCCATGGGGACGAAGCCCTGAGGGCTATGAGTCGGGAATAGGTCTCGGCGGCGAACTACCCAGACGAACTGCATGGGGCTGCTCCTCGTGCGGGAGGAAAAAAGTGGAAGAGGCTAAGGGGGCGGCGCTCTTGCCGGGTCTTGAGAGTAGGGAGCATTGCGAAGTCGGCTCCGGGAAAAAAGGGAAGGGGGCCGTAAGCCGGGTCCTGCTACCGCAGCGAGCTGCGGCGGCGGCCATTTCTCTGGGACGGGCATCACTGCGCGCCTCAAACGGTCTCCTCGGGGCCGTGCGCGGGCTACGCGGACCCCATGTCGGACCTTTCACCAGGTGGGGTTTGCCGTGCCGTGCTCGTCTCCGAGCCCGCGGTGAGCTCTTACCTCGCCGTTTCACCCTTACCGAGACGAGTCCGAGAACTCGCGCCGGCGGTCTCTTCTCTGTGGCACTTTCCCTGTCCTTGCGGACGCTGGGCGTTACCCAGCACCCTGCCCTGAGGTGCCCGGACTTTCCTCCCCTCGGCGAACGAGGAGCGGCCGCCCAGCCCCCTTCCGTGCTGCATTGCATGGAAAACCCGGGGATTTGTAAAGCTTTCGAATTGAGAGCCCTGAGGGCGTTGACAGTCCTGAGGGGAGGACTAGCTTGTTTGTCCCGAAGCTTTCGCCTGCTTCGGTTCTGGGTCTGTGGCTCTTGCTGCACGACTCGTTTTCTTTCTCTGCCAATGTCCCTTGGTCGGACTCCGCCGCCCAGGTGCCCCCGAGGAGCGCTCTAACGCCGATTCGCTTCGGTGCGCTCTTTCCCGTCCAAGCCCAGGTATTGCGTCTGCTAGCTTTCTGTCCGAGTGGCAGCTTGCTGTTGATGCCGACCGATCCCCGTACGCCCCCCTGAGGTCTTTGATGTCCTCTCCCAAGCTCGCAGGAGTGCTTCTAGCGCTGCATTGTCTTTTGAGTTCGCCGCTCTGTGCGCTCCCTCAAGCTGTTCCCCCCGCCGCTAAGAATCCTGCTAGTGGCGAGCGTGAGCCGGCAGGCGGCCCTGTGCCCGAGCCCGGAGTCCTTGCCATTGTCGGTGGGGGGCTCCTGGTGCTCTCTCTCAGTGTCCGGCGCCGTCGGTCACGGTAATCCGTTTGAGCCCGGCGCCGCAGAGCACCCGGTGCTGACCTGCGCCTGCCCCCTGTAACGCTGTGGCCCTAGGTTTGAATCGACCCCGTATCGCTGTTTCCATCGCCTTCGAAGAGCCCCGGGACGACCGAGTATTGTTCCGAGGCAAGTGGCTGCAGTATGTCGAGCAATCGATGCTGCAAGCCGTGGCCCGGGCGGGCGCCGTGCCCCTGATCTTGCCCGGTGGTTTAGCCGCTGCCGGAGGCGGGGATCCCAGCCTCGAGGCTCTTGAGATCTGCCACGGCCTGCTCTTGACCGGGGGGCAGGATCTCGCCCCTAGCAGCTATGGCGAAAGAGAGCTGCGGCCGGAGTGGGCGGGTGATCCGGAGCGCGATGCCTATGAGTTAGGCCTTCTGGCCCAGGCTCGCCAGCTTGGCCTGCCGGTGCTCGGTGTCTGTCGGGGCTGCCAGTTGCTCGCTGTCGGCAGTGGTGGCCGTCTTTACCAGGACATCCAGGAGCAGCTTCCGGGCGCCTTGCTCCATCGCAGTCAGGAACTGTATGACCGGCTTGAGCACGGCATCGAGCGAGTGCCTGGCACAGGTCTGGCGCAGATCTTTGGCGAGGAGCTTCGGGGTGAGGTCAACTCCGTCCACCATCAGGCGATTCGTGATCCGGGTGAGCTGCGCGTGGCTGCCCGTGCTCCGGATGCTGTGATCGAGGCCGTTGAGAATACGGGAGATCGCTTCGAGCTAGGTGTTCAGTGGCACCCTGAGTGGTGGAGCAAGGGGCCAGAGCCCGTTTTTGCGGCTTTTGTTGCGGCAGCAAAGGAAAGAGCCCTCGCAGGTTGAAGGTCGGGGCTGCCTTCACATGGGACGAAAAAGCCGAGGCTCTTTGCCAACTGGGCTTGAAAAGTAAGGTAGTTCTGTTTTCCTCTTGGAGTTCGTTCAATAATTGGCCTAGCTGAGCCCAGCTGAAGTAACCTTGGCTAAGCACCTTTGTCCCCAATTGCCGCAGACCTGGCTATTGTCCGCCGAGAATAAAAATGGCCCCGCTACTCAACTCTCGCCCTGCTGTTCCCGTCGCCGCAGCTCTCGGCTCCGAGTCCCAGCCCAATCCAAGTGCAGCTCCGGCTCCTTTGAAGGAATCTGTGGCGCCTTCGGTTTTCGACCCTCGTGAAGAGCGGCTCGTCGATGTCCGCATCGCCCGAGATGTGCTCGGATTCGAGACTCGCGAGCTTGTTGGCGCGCCCGAGTTTCCGGGAGGCCGACCGAGCCATGTCGCTTGGTTAATGCTCGCCGAAGGCGAGACCCTCTGGCAGCCGCTCCCCTGCTTTTCGACGGAAGAGGGGCCTGCTCGGCAGGTTCTGGCCTTTGTTTACAGCCACGGTGTGGAGGTCGAGACGGTTCGGACTCGTGGATGGTGGTGTGTCGAGATCGAGGGGGTGCAGTACCCCAAGTCGCGTCGCCTATCTATGGCCATTTGCCGGGCGGCCCTGGGTTTTGTCGGTAGTGACTGAGGCTCCCTACTCAGTTTCTTTTGCGTGAGTACTGTGATGCGGCTGCATCGATGAGGTCGTAGGACGGGGCCATAGAACTAAGCCTAGCCCGATAAAGATCACGATCCCGGCCCAGAGTACAGGCCAGCCCGGATGCTCGCTTAGGATCCAAATACCCGCGAGGGTTGCGATGACCGGCTGCAGGTAGGTGTAGATCGCAGTTGTCGACGAGGCAACCTGGGACAGCGCGAAGCTGTGTAGCAGGTAGGCCAATATGGTTGGAAAAAGCAGCACGTATACCAGGGACCAGAGAGCGCTGGCACCGGCGTCACTTGGGGCCCAGTTTTGGCCGAGGCTGTAGATGGGCACCAGCCAAGCGCTGAGTAAGAACACCCAGGCGCTCACGACTAAGGGGGGGTAGCGGCGCAGCAAGGGTTTTGAGACCACGATGTAGGCCGAATAGCAGCAGGCGTTGGTGAGCATCAGCAAGTTGCCGCTCAGGTATTCGTTGTGTAGGTCAGCGCCTTTGCCAAAGAACAGAGTTCCCGTGCCAGCCATTGCCACAAAGATGCCTAGCACCCGCACGAGGCAGAGTCGCTCTTGTCGGGCGAGTGCCGCGATCAGATAGGTGAAGATCGGGATCGACCCCATGATCAGTCCGGCGTTGTAGGTCGTGGATCGCTGTAGCCCTTCGAGGAAGAGCAGCTGGTTGATGGTGACGCCGAGCAGGGCGCAGAACTGCAGCCGGAGCAGGTCGCCGCGACGTGGCAGCATGGCTCGGCCATGCCATAGCCACGCGAGTCCGCCGAGAACCAGCGCGGCGAAGAGCACCCGGTAGGCGGTCACGATGGGCCCGGAGAAGCTCTGCATCGCGAGAGTGCCAAAGGCGGGGTAGAGGCCGAAACAGACCTGTACGAGGACGAGCGAGAAGTGACCGAGCTTCTGGTGCTTGTCTCTGCTGTCTTGCAAGGAGGGCGGCATGCGCGGGGATCATGGGCGAGGCAGGGGGGGAGCGCCGAGAAAAAGCTGCGAAGCAATCTCGCAAATTTCTAGGTGGAGCTGCCTCGGAGCTTGGAGGGGGCTGCAGAACTGCTGCGCCTCCCGTCACACGCTCCAAGAGGGACCCCAGATGTTCAACCGCTCCGCTTCGTGGGCGCTACCTAGCGCCTTGATCCTTGTCTTGCTTTCTTCCTCAGCGCTCACTGCTCAGAGCCGTTTCGTCTTGCCGCATGGCGCGGGGGTCGCTTCGCCGCTAGCCAAGCGGGAGGGCAATCGCGACTTCTTCTTGCCCGGCCGATACGCGCCAAGCCGGGTGCTATGCGTATACCGAGCCCAGGATTTGAAGGTGCCGATGGCCGGGCTCAAGCTGACCGGCCTGGCGCTGCGCCGAGATGGACAGAGGGCAACGGCCTACAGGGACCACGAATGGAAGCAAACCCTGCGTATCTCAAGCCATGGGGTGCGGCGACCGGCGCTCCTTGGTGATGCGAGCTTTAAGGCGGCGCACGGTGTGGACCTGAGCACGGTGCTCAAGCAGAAGAAGTTGCGTTATCCGGCCGTGGCGCGGCCAGGCATGCCGCCAGCACCTTTCAGTGTTCGGCTGCGTTTTCAGCAGCCCTTCCTGCTCCTGCCCGGTCGAGACCTGTGCATGGAGCTACTCTCCGAAAGCCTGTCCAGTGCACGCGAAAGCCACTACTGGTATGCGGACTTCGAGGCTTTCGATCGGAGCAAGGCGATGGGCTCCACCCGGATGCTTGGCCGTGGCTGCCCCTTCGGTTTCCAGACTCGTGGCGAGTCGCTCCCGCTAGACGGTGAGACGCCGCTGCGCTTCCGGAGCTACACCCGCATCATCGGCGTGCCCAGGCAGCTAGCGCTGCTTTGGTTGGGGGCACAGGATCGGAGCCTGGGCCAGCTTCCTTTGCCGCTCGACCTGCGTGCTGCGGGCGCCCCTGGGTGCAGCCTCTACATCGAGCCCCTCATGACTCTGATCGGGTTGATCGACGACAAGGACAGCCGCGGCACGGCGAGGTTTTCGATCGGCATCATCCCCAAGCTTCCGTTCTTGGCGGGAATCAAGCTCTACGCCCAAAGCTTCGTCTTCGAGAAGAGCGCCAATGCCCTGGGGGTGCGCACGAGTAGCTACCTTGAACTCCGGCTTGGCAAAACCGCTGAACCGCTGCCGGCGCGCACGCTTTATCACTCGAGTTCGACGACGATGGATAAGCCTACGAGAGCTCTCGACGGGGGCCTCGTATTGGAACTCTCCACCCAATGATGCCCTGGCGCTATCCTGCGGCGCCGCATCGCAGGCCGTAGGAGGCACCATGGGATCGCTGTTCGATGAACTCAAGAAGGCCAAGCTGATTGATAAGAAGAAGGAGAAGCAGCTCCGGCACGAGCAGCGCACGCACAAAAAGAGCAGCAAGGATCGCGATGCCGAAGGGGAGGCCAAGCGGCGCGAGCACGAGAAGCGGCGCAAGCAGCAGCGCAAGAAGGACCGGCAGCGGAGCGAGCGGGAAAAGGCCGCGAAAGAGCGCCGTGCCCGTTGGGCCGAGCTCAAGCAGCTGATCGCCTCACGGCAGCTCGCGCGAGAAAACGGACGGCGCCGTTGGTACTTCGTCGCTCCAAACGGCTGCATTCCCTACTTCGAAGTCAGCGAGTCGACAGGGCGTCGGCTGGAGGCAGGCGAGCTGGCGATCGTGCGCGACCCGAACGAGGAATGGACCAGCTACCAGATCGTGCCCCGGGATATCGGTACGCGAATGAAAGAGCTCGAGCCTGATCACGTTTGCTACCTCAAGTGAGGGCCCGCGATCCCGGGCTTCCCGCGGTCTCCCTCACTGGGTCACTGGGTCACTGGGTGCGCAGGATCAGGTGGTAGCCGAAGCGGGTGCGGACGGGGCCGCGCAGCTCACCGACCTCTGCTCGCAGCACCTCTTCTTCGAAGGCTTTGACCCAGGAGCCGGAGCGGAATTCACCGAGATCGCCGCCGCTCTTGCCGGTCGGGCAGCTTGAGTGCTTGCGGGCGAGGGCTGCAAAAGCCTCGTGCAGCTTGGCGAGCTCTTGCTTGCTGCCCCCCTTGGCTGGGGTCAGTTGCTCGAGAAGGCTTTGGGCAAGCTTCTTCGCCTCGGCCTCGGTCCGGGTGGTCTTGCCGGCCTGAGAGGCCCCGGCATAGGGGATCAGGATGTGGGCCGCGCGCAGCGGCTTCTCGACTTCGAGGCGGACGACGATGTGGAAGCCGAAAGGCGACTCGATCGGGCCGTGTACTTCGCCGATGGATTGGGCGAGTACCCGGTCGACGAAGCTCGAGCAGACGAACTGCGAGGGGTTGTTGGTCCCGAGTCGGCCGCCTCGCGCACCCGAGCGTTTGTCGTCGCTGTAGGTCTTGGCGGCGTCGGCAAAGCTGATCTTGTTGGTCTTGATCTTGGGGATGATCAGGTTGGCGACGAGGCGCAGCGCTTCGTCCTTCGTGCGTTTGACCCCGGCTGGGGCAGCGAAGGCGCCGCGATAGGAGATCAGGATGTGCTTGAGATTGAGCAGGTCTGGCCAGGGTTTCTCGATCGGAAGCCGTTCGAAGATCACGAAGCCGACCGAGGTTTCGATCGGGCCGATCACCGTTTGGTAGCGGGCGCCTTCGAGGGCGGCGATGAAGTCCGGGTGGTATTCGTTCGCTCGGAACTGGCCGAGGTAGCCACCGTCGAGGCGGCTGGGGCACTGCGAGTACTGCTTGGCGGCGTCGGCGAAGCTGATCTCGGTGGCCCGTAGCTTCTTGACCAGGTCGCGCGCTTCGTTTCGAACCGCTTCCTTGTCGGCGGTGATCTTGGAGGGGGAGTGGGGGTGTCCCTTCCAGAGCATCAGGATCTGCCGGGCGCAGTAGCGCCGCTCCTTGGGCGTCCCACCGGGGCTTTGTGCGAGAAGGGGGCCGAGGAGTAGGAGGGGGAGGAAGAAGAGGGTGGCTGCGCGCATCATTCCGACTCTATCGGAGTTTTGCTCATAGCTGCAGTAGTGGACGCTTTCGCTCTTGCCCTGTTGATGCGGCGGCCGGGCTGCACGGCGCTCTTGGCGGCTCTGTTAGGTGACCCACTGTTCGGGGTGTACCCCATCGCCGCGGAGCTGGTCCTCGAGGCGTTCACGTAGCCCGGTGAAGCGCTGTCCCTCCTCGTCGTTGCCGACCGCCCGCTCCAGAGCCCAGCGCGAACCGATGATCACTAGGAGTTGCTTGGCGCGGGTGACCGCGGTGTATAGCAGGCGGCGGCGCAGCATGAGGGAGTGAGCTTTGTCGAGCGGGAGGACGACGGCCGGGTATTCGCTGCCCTGGGAGCGGTGCACGGTGATGGCCTGGGCTGGGACGATCTGCTCGACCTCCTCCGGGCTCAGGTAGAGCTTCCTCTCGGCAAGCCTGACGAAGAGCTGGCCATCGACGATGTCGAGCACGCGACCGGGATCGCCATTGAAGAGCTCACGGTCGTAGTCATTGCGCACTTGCAGGATCTTGTCGCCTACGCGGAAGCGCCGGCCGCCGCGGACGAGCTCGCGCTTGTCTTGGACCAGGGCATCGCTGAGGGCGTTGTTGAGACCGTCGACGCCGAGCACGCCTCGGTACATCGGGCAGATGACTTGGACATCGTCGATGGGGTCCAGGCCGAAGGCCTCAGGGATGCGCTCTTTGACCGTGCGGACCACTTTTTTTAGGGCCTGGCTCGGATCTCTATCTTCGATGAAGAAGAAGTCGGCGTCGGCGCCGCTGCTGCGCAGCTCGGGGAGTCGTCCCGCCAGGATGGAGTGGGCAGCTTCGACGATCTGGCTGTCGGCCCCTTGTCGGTAGATGCGATTGAGGCGAATGACCGGAATCCTGCCCGAGTTCAGGACATCATCGAGGACCCGCCCGGGCCCGACCGAAGGCAGCTGGTCGATGTCTCCGACCAGGACCAGGTGGGTGCCGGGTGCGACTGCCGAAAGCAGCTGGTAGGCGAGGGCGACATCGAGCATCGAACTCTCGTCGATGACCAGGCAGTCGCATTCGAGAGGGTTGCGCTCGTTACGAGCGAAGCGCCCGGTGCCCCCCTGGAACTCCAGGAGCCGGTGCACGGTGCTGGCCTCGTGCCCAGTGGCTTCGCTCATGCGCTTGGCGGCGCGCCCGGTGGGGGCGGCGAGGGCGCAGCGCTTGCCGTGCTCACGCAGGGTGTCGGTCAGGGCTCGGATCAGGGTGGTCTTGCCGGTTCCGGGGCCACCGGTGATGCCTACGATGGGCCGCCGCAAGGCGGTGCGCAGGGCTTCGGCCTGGGCTGGGGCGAGTTGGATTCCGCTGCGGCGCTCCCATTTTTCGAGAGCTCCCGACACGGAGATACCGAGGCGGCCGCTCTCGATGGAGGCGAGCTGCTGCAGGGCTGCTGCGAGCCCTGTCTCCGCCCGGTATAGGCGCAAGGGGTAGCAGCGCTCCTCCTCGCCTTCGGCTAGGAGAGGCAGCTTGGGTAGCTCTTCGATGACGACTCGGTGCTGCTCGACGAGTTCTTGCGATGCTTGCCGCAGGGACTCGGGGGGCAGGCCGAGGAGTTCGCTGCCGCGACGGAGCCAATGAGAGCGTGGAAGGCAGCAGTGGCCGGCGCGTTGCACCGCTTCCTGTAGCGCGTAAAGCAGTCCGGCGATCTTGCGCTCTTCGGAGTCGGCTTCGATGCCGATCTTGGCGGCGATTTCGTCGGCGCGTTTGAAGCCGATGCCGACCATTTCGTCGGCGAGGCGGTAGGGGTTGTTCTTGATCAGGCGGGCGGCGTTCTGGCCGTAGGCCTCGATGATCTTGTGCGAGAGCGCCGGCGACAGGCCGTGGGCGCTGAGGAAGATCAGCACTTCGCGCAGACCGGATTGCTCGGCCAGAGCCCCCCCGATCGCAGCGGCCTTGGCCGCGCCGATGCCGGAGACCTCGCGCAGGCAGGTCGGATCGGCTTCGATGCGCTCTAGGGCTTCATCGCCGAGGGTGTCGAGAATGCGTTTGGCGAGCGCAGGGCCGACCCCGTGCACCAGTCCCGAGCTGAGATAGGCGAGAACGGCCTCGCGGCCCTGGGGGCGCTCGATCTCGAAGCCATCGACGGCGAACTGCTCTCCATACTTGGGGTGCTGCTCGTAGCGGCCGTGTAGCACGACGGGCTGCCCTTCGCGGAGCTCGCTGACCGGACCCCGGATCGCGATCTGGCGTCCGCCTTCGAGGATGAAGAGCCCGGCGAGGAAGCCGCTCTCGGCGTTGCGGAACCAAGCGCGCGAGAGCTGCCCCCGCAGCGTCTCTGGCTTTTCGCCCCCGCCCCCCTTTTTGTAGTCGAAGCTCTCCTGCACGCCCCGCAGCTCCTAGCTCCCCGCTCGGTCCTCTCTTGAAAAGCGGGCTTACAGCCCGCTTGCGTTCGCGTCGATAGCAGGTAATCTACTTCGCCCTTTCGCTCGCGCTGCCCAGGCAATTGGTCTGGGTTCACCGCCAATAGCACGAGCGCTGCCCCCCTAGCTCGCCCCAGTCTGGTCGATACCGGCCTGGTCGATAGGGGCCCCGAACAAGGTGCCCAAGCGCCTGATCCCGAAAGGATGTAGTGAGTTCTACATGATTCGAGTCCAAGTCCGCCATAACGAGCCTCTCGAAGCTGCGCTACGCCGCTTCAAGCGTCAGTGCAACTACGCCGGCATCTTCCGCCTTGCGAAGAAGGCCAAGTTCTACGAGAAGCCCTCCGAGACTCGTCGGCGTGAATCGCGTGAGCGCGCGCGCAACATCGCTCGCCAGATTCGCAAGGCCAACCAGGCCAAGTTCGGTCGTCGCAAGCCGCGGCGCATCACGACCAACGTCAAGTCGGAGAATGAGGCTGCCGACAAGTCGGTCGACGATGTGAAGGTGGATGAGGTGATGACGGGTGTCGACATCCGTTCGGCCGTCGCGCAGCAAGCGAGTTCGACCAGCAACGAGAGCTGAGTCGATCGCTCGGGAGCCTATTCCGGTTTGATGAGGAGCCGGAAGGCTTGGCTGCCCTTGCCGAGGTGCTCGCATGGTGATCCCCAAGGTTCCCGGTGAGCCGCCGCCCGATCTCAGCAAGCCCATCGAGCGAGTCCGTGTACGTATCTATGCGGAGCTTGAGGGGCTGAGACTCGACCAGGCGCTGACGAAGCTCTTCCCCTGGCGGACGAGGAGTTCGATTCAGCGCCTGATTCGTTCTGGGCAGGTCCACATCAGCCCCTATCCGCCTTTGCCGGATAAGCAGGCGGCGCCCGCGGAGCGTGCCCGTGCTGCTCGGCGTGTGCGTGAGGACGACATCCTGATCGTCGACGTGCCGCCCAGGGCTCCGGATGTCGAAGAGTTCCGACCCATCGACGATGAGTCGATCGGCATCCTCTGGGAGGACCGCTGCTTGGTCGCGATCGACAAGCCGGCTGGGCTTTCTGTGCATCCCGCCGGGCATCGCCGTGGCGGGACACTGATCAACTATCTGCACGGGCGCTATCGCAATGTCGAGCAGCCTGAACTCGACATCGTGCCCAGGCTCTGCCATCGCCTGGATCGAGAGACCTCGGGCTTGATCCTTGTAGCCAAGGATGAGCGGGCGCATTCACATGTGCGCAAGCAGTTCGAGGCGCAGTCTGTGGACAAGAGCTATCTCGCGATCGTCGAGGGCCGCTTCGCCCAGGAGCAGTGCCGCGTCGATGCGCCTCTCGGGCCGGCATCGCGTTCGGCAGTGCGGCTCAAGATGGCGGTGCGCGAAGATGGTTTGCCCGCGAGCACGCGCTTCGAAGTCTGCGAGCGGACCCAGCGCTTTAGCCTGCTGCGCTGCTATCTGGAGACGGGTCGCCAGCATCAGATACGGGTGCACCTCGCGCATCTCGGTCACCCGATCGTCGGCGACAAGCTCTATGGACCGAACGAGCGCTATTTCTTGGATGCGCTGGCGGGAGACTTGGACGAGGAGGCGAGGGCCCAGCTGCGCCTGGATCGCCAGGCCCTGCATAGCTCGACTCTGGGCCTGCTTCACCCGGAGTCGCGAGAGCGAGTGGAGCTGAGTTCGCCCCTGCCCAAGGACCTGAGCGCCTTCCTTGCTGCCGATCGCGAAGGCTGAGAGCCGCGCCGCACTCAGGGCATCCCGTGGCAGGCAAAACCCGTGAGCAGCGGGACGAAGGCTAAGGCCAGGTAGATCAGCAGCAGGGCCCAAGCTTCTTTGCGCAGCCCGGAGCTAGCGCTGTCTTCGAGTGGCTTTTTCATCTGCGAACTCCCCGGCGCCAGACCCAGAAGCCGGCGGCTAGCAGTCCCAGGCTCAGGACGGCTTGAAGCACTGGAGCGAGTGCTGCCAGGCCTACAGCGGCGATGGTTACAAAAAGGCCAAAGCCAATGAAGCTGCCGAGCATCTCCGGTGGCTCGAAGCTCTCCGGGTCCTGGCTGAAGAGGGGAGCCTCAAGTGGGCGCAGGAGAAGGGGCAGGAGCAGCCAGCCCAAACCCAGGGCGGCGCAGCTGCGCATCGCGGCGCCGAGGGGCTCGGTTTGCCAGAAGTCGAGGAGGAAGAGGGCGGCCTGGACCCAGAGCTGGATGAGGCCGAACACGGCCACCGCCGCTCGTCGACTCGCGGCCATCGGTTCGTCGAGAGAAAACTCCAGAAGCCATGCTGCGCGGAAGTGTTCCGCGTACGGCAAGAAGACTAAGAGCGCCGGCGTGTAGACGAGCGGCAAGACATGGACGAGGGCGAGGAAGAGTTGGCCGCGCCCGGCCTCCTGGGCCGCGTTGAGGCCAAGGAGTGCGACCGCCACCGGAAGGCCGAGCAGAGGCAGGGCTCGGAGCCGGTAGCTGCGCTCACGCAGCAGCATCAGGCCGAGGAAGCGGGCGAGACCGGCGTCGGCGGGGCCTCTGGCGGAGACGCCGCTGAGCTGCAAGCCCCAGCTCCGGCTGCGTGGGCGTCGGCGCTGGGTGCTATGCATCCGCCGGGGAAGGCGTGCCAGCACTGTCAGCAGGAGGATGGCCGCCAGAGGCCAGGAGAGGGCCAGCCAGAGCTGGCTGGAGGATCCACTCCCTGCGAGTAGCTCGCTGATAGCCTTGGCGGCGGGGACCGAAGGCATGTAGGGGACGAAGCTCGCCAGGAAGGGAAGGGAGGATGCTCCCAGGTGCATGGCTCTGAGCCCAAGCAGGGCGCCGAGGAACATGCTGCCGAGTAATACACCGCGCAGTAAGGCGGAGAAGGCGCTGGCGGCACCTGGTCCCCGTAGCCGATCCACGAGCACGATGGGGATTTCGAAGAGCGCGGTCAGGCCGAAGGCGCTCCAGATGGCGAAGAACAGGAAGAGCGGCGCGGCGCTGAGGCTTCCGTGAACCCAGACCCCGAGCACGGCTGGGGCGATTCCCAGCCCCAGGGTGAAGGCGCTTTGGAGTAATGCGGTGTGCAGGCCGCGCGCGACAGCCAGCTGGGTGCGGGAGATGGGCGAGGCCAGGAGCATGTCGCGTTCGGCTGCATCGTCGAGCTGCCCGCGCAGCGAGCCGAGGGTGCCCATGAGCGCCAGCCCCATGACGAAGAGCAGGCATCCGGCGTCGTAGCGCAGGGCCGGAACCTCTCCCCAAGCCAGGGCGGCGAAGAGGTAGCTCAGAAATCCTTGGGTAAAGACGGTGCTGCTCAGGCTGCCAGTGCCTGACTTGCCCTCGCGCCGACCCGCGCCGAAGAAGTCGATGCGCAGCCAGGCTTCGAGCAGGGTGCTCGTGGGGCTACGCCTTCGGACTTCAGTCCCGGGAGTCGTGTTCACGGTTTTGCTCTTCGCCCAGGAGTTCTTCGAGTTTTCGGATGCGCTCTTCGAGCTCGGCCCAGCGTTGGCCGAGTTTGCGCTGGCGGTTGGTCAGGCGTGAGTTCCGGATCGAGAACTGCAGCGAGAGCAGCATCAGGAAGAGCAGAGCGCCTAGGAACAGTGTGCTATGTGGGGTTGCCGCGCCGATGAGCTCCGTGGCCCAAAAGAGGATGCGATACTCGATGGCCAGGACGAACAGCGCTGTCGCGGTCAGCACCCAGAGTATCGAATACTCCTCCCGTAGCTTGCGTCGGCGAACGAGTTCGGCGACGACGACGATCATCAGTACCGCGATCGTGATCGCGACGAACTTCTGCCGGCCAGGAAGGTCTAGGGGAGCTTCCTCTTTGAGGCTTGCTTGTGTGGTGGCGATCAGTGTCGAAATCACGTGATCTCTCCAGCGCTTGGTAGCGGGAGTTTTCTCTCATTCCTTAGTTGCTGGCGCTGGTGCGCTACCTTTTTGCCGAGCTCTTGGCGTTCCTTGCGATAAGGGCTGTGGCGACGGAAAGGGAGGAGCATCAGCACGACGAACAAGCGATAAAAGTAGAAGGGCACGGCGAAGCCTCCGTGCATCGAGATGCCGGCGAAGCGCTCGCGCATGGGGGTGGCGATTTCGAGGAGACGCAGTCCGGAGCGGTGCATGGTGATGAGCACGTCCACGTCGGGGAAGTCGTCGGGGAATCCGCCATGGCAGAGGAGTTCGAGAGCCTTGCGATGCATGGCCTGGAATCCGGAGGTCGGATCGCTGATGGGCTTGCGGATCCACAGGCGGGCGATGCTGGCGATGACTGTGGCGCCGAGGCGCCGCCAAATACTGCCGGCGTAGGGGTTGCGGCCAGCCTCCTCTTCTCGGTAGCGCGAACCGATGACCACCTCAGCCTCGCGGGCGCGAATCGGAGCGAGGAGCCGCTCGATCTCGCAGGGAGGATGCTGTCCGTCGGCGTCGACCTGGACCACCACGTCATAGCCGTGGCGCAGCGCGTAGCGGTAGCCACTGGTGAGCGCGGCGCCGTAGCCGAGATTAAAGGGGTGCCGGAGCAAGGCGCAGCCGGCGGCGAGCGCTAGCTGGGCGGTGCTATCCGAGGAGCCATCGTCGATGACCAGGATCTCATACTCGGGAGCGCGCAGGGCGAGTTCGGCGAAGAGCTTTGGCAGGCTCTCCTCCTCGTTCATCGCCGGGACGAGGATCAGGACACGCCAGGTCTCCGTGAAAGGGGGCTCGTTCTGGGTCGGGTCCTGCATGCGAGGCAGGTTAGCAGCGGCTAAGAGGCCGTTGAAGAAGTCCCGGCTGACGGCTTGCGATACTGCGCTGCCATGCTCGGCCTCGTTTTGCCCGCAGTGGGGTCTCGCTGTGGATTCCCGAGCCCCCGCTAGCCGGCCTGGTCAGTGGATGATGATTGGGTGGAAATCAACCCGGTCGGCAAGCATCTGCACTCTGCAGATACTCGCGGGGTCTGGCCTCAAGTGTCGATGGCAGCGAGGGACTGCCTTACTTTGCTGCGGACGCTGTGGCTGCCGCTGGGATGACCCGCTAGTCCATCCAGCTTGGCCATGGTGGGGTTCTCGAGGAAGCGCTCCAGCAGCGGCCGCTGCTGCATGGCCCGCTTGGGAAACTGTTTTACGACCCGGACAATGGCGGCGAGTTCCGCATCGAGTTCTTGGTGCACCCGCGCCAGCAAGGCCTGGCGGCGTTTTGCCTCCTTCGTCGCCAGTGCGAGGCGGGCGATTATTTCGATACCGTTCAGCATCGTGGTCGTCGGCAATGCGCCGAAGGCTCGAAGCTCGTTGAAGATCCGCAGGCCCAGCTCCGGCATGCCCTTCACGTTGCAGAGCCAAAGCGCCTGGATCATTTTTTTGCGCTCATGGGGGTAGCGTCCCTGCCGGAGCTGGGGTAGCAGCTTGCGGGCATTCCTTGCCGAAGCGCGCACACTCCTGGCCAAGTCCAGGATTTTCGCATTGTTCGTTTCCTTGCCCTGGACTTCGAGGGCGTGGGCGATGGCGGCTTCAGCGCCGGAAAAGTCTCCGTGCCTGGTGAGGAACAAGGCCCAGTGCCCATATAGCTGAGGCCAATTCGGATGTGCTTTCGCCAGTTCCTTGAAATGCTGGGCTGCCTCTTCCTTGTGGGCGAGTTGGGCATGAGTCAGGCCGAGTCGGAGACGAAGTGCCCGGTGACCGGGTTGCTGTGCGAAGGCTGAGCGTAGTAGCGGCAAGGCCTTCAGATAGCGGTTTTCCGAGAGCGCTTGGTCGGCCAGGAAGATCGTAGCGGGGAAGTAGCCCAGCTCGTGCGAGCGTTCGAGCATGATCTTCTGGCTGCGATCATCCCCCAATTGTTTCTGGGCGATGGCGAGGATGAAATGCGCGCGCCCGGTGCTTGACCCGAGGGCAATCGCGCGCTGGGCCCAGTCTGCGGCTTGCTCGAAGGCAGATGCCGCCAGCCGGTTGGCGGCGATGTCGCTGTGAAGGTGTGCGCTCTTGGGTTTCGTCGCCAGGGCCATCGATAGGAGACGGAAGGAGCGCTCTTGTGACTCGGGTTTTGTTGGGTCGAGGAGGATCGCCAGGTTGTGGCTGACTCGGTGCATGCCTGGATATCGCCGGAGGGCGTGCTCGTAGACGGAGAGTGAGCGTTTGTGCGCTTTCATCTCGAAGAGGCTGTTACCCAAGAAGACCAGCGTCTCCGCTGCGATGTCTTTGAGAGCATCCTCCTTGCTCATCCGGAGCAGGGATGCGAGATCGTTATCGACGTAGGCCTGGCGCGCCTGACGGTGGCCTAGGTGTATGTCGATGGCTTGGGCATAGGCGAAAGGTAGGCGCCACGCCTCTTTGTGCGGCAGCCCGTGTTTCTTGCGCAGCAGGATCCAAGAGTCGAGGCCCTGCAGGATTTCCGGGGCGTTGAGTTCTTTGCGCGCCTTGGCCAGGTCGGCAGCTGTGGGCTTGTGCTTGTCAGAGATGCCGATGCTGGCAAAAGTCTTCGCAAACTGTAGTTCCAGCTCCCGAGCACTGCGGTCGTCGCCGACGTGTGCCCCGATACGTTCGAGCTTGCCGATCAACTTGATCAGGGTTTGGGCGCGGTTGTGTGCGGCCCGCATGGTCGCCAGGAACTGAGCGCTTGCGCTCTGGAGTTCCTTACTTGCGCCCGGGCTCCTGGCGATTGCGTCGGCGCGTTCGGCGGCTGCAAGCGCTTGGTTCCAATGCAGGGGGTTGTGGTCTCTTTGGGCCAAGGCGCGCTTAGCAACGGCCTCGCTGCGGGCCTTGGCGATCTGCTCGGTCACCGTGCTGAGTTGTTGCTGCTGCCGGATGCTCGACCACAGCAAGAGGGCAGCGATAACGACGACTCCGACCAAGATCGAGAGAAAGGCGAGCAGGGCGAAGCGCCGGGCGCGCCGCGAATGATCGAGACTGGCTTGGGCGGCCGCTGCCCGTAAGGCCATGTCGTGGGCGCGCTGAGCAACTCCTTCGATAAAGGCTCTGAGAGCATCCGCAACTTGGCTCGCATCAGCGAAGCGGGCCTCTGGCTCAAGTTCGAGGCAGCGAAGGGTGAGGTCGACGAGCGGCTGTTCGGCTTCTGCGGCGACGAGCTGGCTGCGAAGTAATGCCGGCGGCGTTCGCTGTATTCCGTTCGAGGTCTGGTGCGGCGATTGCCCGGTCAAAGTTTCGAACAGCATCGTGCCGAGACCGTAAACGTCGGTGCGCGGCGAAATCTCGGCCACCGACTCCGACTGCTCCGGCGCCATGTTCGCCGGAGTTCCGGCGCGAGTCCTGGATGCCAAAAGAGACGGGCTTTGCTTGGTATAAAGGGCGAATCCCCAGTCCATGATCTGCGCTTCGCCAAAGCGGCCGATCATGATGTTCTGCGGTTTGAGGTCTCCGTGGACGACTCCGCGAGCGTGGGCGAAGGCGATGCCCTGACAGACCCTGTAGAGGATCTGCAGTAGCTGGGCTCTCTGCTTGGGGCGTTCGGGAGAGCGCAGCAGCTCGGCGAAGCTGCGTCCTTCGACGAGCTTCATCGTGAAGAAGGGGCGTCCGTCGTCGAGGGTCCCCGATTCGTGCAAAGGCACGATGCCTGGATGAGGCAGTTGGCTGCAAAGCCGCGCTTCCTCGCGGAAGCACTCGCTCAGGGCGCTGTCGCCCATGTGTGCTGGTCGCAGCACTTTGAGGGCGAGCTTGCGGCCGAGTTCACGGTCTTGGATGAGGTAGACATCTCCGACGGCGCCGCGGCCGATGTGATCGAGCACCTCATACTGTGGATGCCGGGGTGGCAGTTCGGTGGGGTCTCTGCCGGTGAAGGTCTTGGGAAACAGCGAATCGGTATCGCTTGCGGAAAACGCCGTCTCGAGAAAACCATCGAGGTAACTGTCTTCGTCGTCGAGGTAGCTGTCCTCGTTAGGCATCGGGGCCGCCATCTGGGAGATTGCGAGACAGGGGATTTTGGCCGTGGGCTTCCGGTCCTGGAAGTGGCGTCATCAAAAGCTGGAGCCGGTTTTTCACGAGCTGCACAAAGGCTGCTGAGGTAGTCAAGCGCGAGAGAAGCAGGCCAGGAGAAGCCTAGAGAAGAAGCCTAGAGAAACTGTGTCAGCTCCCTGCAGGTGGCCTCGATCTCGGCGTGTGTTTTTCCTGGATAGAACTCCGCCACAGTATCGAGGAGGGCGCGGCGATACTCCTTGCGGGCGCTGCGCAGTAGCTCGTACGCGATTCCGGCGCTTTTCCCCAGCTCCTTGGCGATCTGACGAGGCGCTAGGCCCTCGCTATAGCAGAGCTCCAGGGAGCGGTAGACCTCGGGCTTCTTATCCTGGAGCTTGGCAGCCATACGAGAGCGAGCTCTCTGTGCGATCATCCGAGCCCATCCGCGGTCGAAGACTTGGGAGAGTGTGGCTTCGTCGACCTCGATCTTGTCGAGCTCGAAGTCGGCGTTGGGTTGTCGTTCACTGTGCCGTCGAGAGCTGCGTTCGATCATCAGCGCGACGTTGCGGACCAGCCCATAGAGATAGCCGCGGAAGCCACCTCCCTGATGGGCGTTGACGTTCTCCAAAGCGCCGCCGGGCTTGAAGAGCTGGAGCATAGCGTCCTGGCAGCCTTCGTTGACCTGCTCGTGGTCCTGAGGCAGGCGCCAGCGTGCAGCAAGATAACGGCGGACCAAGGGGGCGTAGAGCAAGGCCACCTGCTCGCGTGCTTCCGCCTGCCCCTTGGCGGCGCCGTCGATCATCGTCCAGGAGGTTTGCTTGGGGCTGTCCATTAAGCGTCAGAGTATAGATATCGGAAGGATGGCTGTGGGACGCGAGTCGATGACCGAGACAACTTTGTCGGCAGCTGGGAGTCTCGGCCTCTCGGAAAGGGTGGGTCTAGCCGGCTGTCTCGGCGTAGGGAAGTGAAGGGAAAGGCGTTACGACTAGACTAGGCGTTGATAAAGTCGCCGCTTGGCGGAGGGGTGTCTTTTCGCGGTATTGGGGCCGAGAGTCCTGGGGGAAACGCCAGCTCTGCCGCTCCTTATGCCACCGGGCCCTGCATTTTTTTGACAGGGCGCTCGCGCAAGTCGATTGGCGTCCTCAAGTCCTTTTCGCCTCGCAGGTTCTCGATGTCGAAGCTCGCTGCCCTCCCGCTCCTTGCCCTCGCTGCAGGGCTCCCGGCGCAGGAGTGTATCGCTCCGATTGCGAACGGCGTGACCCGCAGCTGGGTCGGCCCGGAGTTCTCTGCTTGTCGTCTACAAGACTGGCGGCGGCAAGGGGGCTGGATCGAGAGTCTGCACGCGGACCGGCGCTTTGGCCCGGTGCCCGGGATGCTCGACACCATGGAGCGTGGGCGCCTCAAACTCGCCGCGCAGATGCCGCCGCTTGGCCCCGATGACGTGCTGCCAGGCAGCTTGGAGCTGGCCCAGGGCGAGGGCTGGGAGCAGGTCGCGCTCGCCGTGCTCGATCCGGATGCTCTGACCTTTCGCCTTCGGGCAGGAAAGTTCGAGGTAGCGAAGGAAGGCCGGGCCTACCGGGTTCGGTCTCGGCTGCGGCGTGGCCAAGGAGCCTGGGAGGATTCGCTCTATGAGGGGAGCTTGCGCCTGCAGCCGAGTTCGGGTAAGGCGCTTGTCGTCGATCTCAAGTGAGTCGCTGGCCGGAACTGCTTCTGGAGGAGAATGCTCCCCTTGTTGCCGAGCTCTGCTCGCTGCGGGAGTCTGAGCGCTTGCGGCCTAACCTGATCTTGGGGCTGCGCAAACGCTTTGATCCGGAGCTGGTGCGCTTGGCCTTGGCCTTGGCTGAGGCGCGCGAGCGGGGGCGGAAGAAGTTCACCCGAGTGGCAGAGCTCTTGAGTGATGTCGAGGGCATGCAGGTCGCCAGCGATCAGCGCTGTGCCGGGCACAAGGCGGCGCGCTTTCGCGCTCTCGGCTGCGAAGTTGTGTACGAGCTCTGCTGCGGTATCGGTGGAGATGCCATGGCCTATGGGCCGGCGATCCACGTTGTGCTGGTCGATCAGGACGAGGACCGTTTGGCCATGGCGAAGCACAATGTGAGCCTCTGTGGCGGCAGCGCCGAGACCCTGTGTATGGATGTTGCCGACTTTGATGCCAGCGGCAAGGTCCTGCACTTGGATCCGAGTCGGCGCTACAAGTTCCATGGGGAGACTCGGCGCAGCCACCGCTATCGCGAGTACCGCCCGGGTCCCAAGGTTATTGAGAGGATCCTCGCTGAGGCGGAGGCCGCCTGCGTCAAGCTGGGGCCGCATGTGGAGCGGGAAGAGCTAGCTCTCAGTGAGCGGGAGCTGGAGATCCTCTTCGACTCGCGAAGTCGCTTACAGGCGCTGCTCTGGACCGGGGCTTTGGCGTCGCGGCCAGGCAAGGTGCACGAGACCGAACTCGCGCGCTAGCTAGCTGCTTCTGGCCTTAGCGAGCAGGGCTTTTCGAGATGCTGGCCGCACCGCCTAGAACTTCGGCTCAGGGGAGGAAGCTCTTGGGGTTCTTGAGCTTCTCTGGCAGGTAGACGCGGCTTACGAAGTTGAGGTCGTAGACGGCAAACGCCTGCTGCTCGGCGCGGATCCCCATCTTGAGCATCTGCTCGAGGGCTTTCTTCCATTCCTTGTGGCTCTGGAAGAAGGGGTCGTTCTTGAGCGCGTCCTTGCAGCGCTTGATGTCGACCTCCTTCAGCGGGTGCACGCCGTCATACTCTTGCAGGTTGTAGTCGATGATGTCCTGCGGCGTGACGCCGAGGAACTTGGCTTCCGGCACACAGAAGAACTGATTGATGTGTGCGGCGTTGCCGGAGCCGACCTTGAGCGAACGATAGATGTTGGCGATGCCGTAGGGGTCGCAGTCGACGAAGGCGTAGACCGGGAGCTTCTTCATCTCCGAGAGGCGCCGCATGAAGCGGCGGCAGGCGCGCGTCGGCACGCCGCCCATTTCGATGAGGATGCAGTTGTGGTCGCGCCAGAACTTGTGGCCGGCGAGGCGGTCGTAGGTGCCGTGGGTTTCGATGGCCAGGATGAAGTCGGCGGAGGTTTCGAAGTCCAGGTGCTCGACGCGGGCCGGGATCTTCCAGGCCGAAGAGCCCATGCGTGCGCAGTCGATGGACTCGCGTTCACCGGTCTCAAGGTCATGGTCCCAGATGACCAAGTTGCCTGAGACGGCGCCGCCGTGCTCCGCGGGCTTGAAGCGCAGTTGCTCGCGCGAGAGCCCTTGCAGACTGAACATCGCCTCGATGTCGTCCATGACCGTGTCGGACTCGGGCTGGTCGTTGAACTTAGCTTCGCCCCAGTTCTTGGAGTTGTAGTAGGCCTCTCGCTTGGTGGCGGTGTCGTCGGTTTCGACCATCTCCTTGGACTGGGCCATCATCCGCAGCATCTGCGCGAAGGCCTTGACCGAGTTGTAGGTCAAGTCGCGGCGCTTGCGGCCGCGACCGAGCTGGAAGTAGCCGGTCTTTTTTTGGTATTTGACGTTCGAGAGCGCGCGCACGGGGAAGACGATCTCCGGCTTCTTCTCGGCCTGGATCGTGGTGTGGATGCGTTTGGCCTCGTCGATGATGCATTTGATCGTCGACTTATCGAGTTTGGTCAGAGGGCGGTTTCGCTCCTTCTTGACCTTCTTGCGGGCTGCCATCTATTCGTTCTCCCTTCCCCTTAGATTTTGCGCGAACGTTCGAGCATGCCGCGGAGCCGCTCGACATCCGTGTCCCGCTGTTTGTCGCTAATGCCCAGGATCTCCTGCAGTCCGATGCCGATGTGCGGGAGATACTTTTCGATGTAACTGCGCTTCTGATGCTCGCGTGCGATCTTGCGGCTCTTGCGCAGGTGGGTGCCGAGCTTGCGCCCGCATTCTTGGACCGCCAGGCGGATCTCCTTGAGGATCTCCGGGTAGCTGGCGATGGCTTCCTTGGACTCGCTGGTGAAGGGCACCCAGACGCTGGCGATGTGGACGATGAGTACCATCGGGCCGTAGGGGAGGCTGCCCTTGGGCTGGGTGAGCCCGTAACCCTTCCAGTTGACTGTCATCACTCCCTTGCTGATCGCGCAGGCGGATTGTTGGTACTGCAGGGGCACACGGTTGGCGAAGCGCACCACGCGGATCGGCTCGTCGCCGTTGCCTAGCAGCTCGGTTTCACCGGCCGAGGCCTTCTTTTGCGAGACGATCTTGCCGCTCTCGGTGACCCGCATCGTGTCGCCGGCGCGCCCGTAGGCCAGGGCTGCTTCGACGCGGAAGGGGTTGCCGCGGTAGACGGTTGGTGGCCGCGTCGTCGACACGTAGAAGTCCGCCTTGACCTCTTTGCGCAGGCCGGCCAGGAGTTGCTCCTCGCCAATGGGCGCGATGCAGTTGGTCGGTGGCGCCATGATCCTGGTCTCGGCGATGGCCTTGTGCAGCTTGTCGGCCTCGCTCTGCTTGATGCGGACGATGTATCCGCGCGGCGACAGGCCGGCCTTGTCGGCGATCTGCTTGGCGACACCGGGTCCGACGCGAGAAAACTCTTTTTGCAAGAAGCTCGACAGTGAGCGCTCCTTGCTGTCGTTCAGCATCTTGATCAAAGCGCCCAGCTCGACGCCGTGCGGGTGTGGCTTGATCTCCTTGGTTTCTTCCGGCAGCTGATCGGTGCCGCGCTCGTAGACGACTTCGTCGACGTTTGGGCTGCGGTAGACGATGCGGACATGCGGGTTGCTGACCGCGGTCTGCTTCAGGTATTCGTCGACCGAGCGCACGCCGCGGCGGAACTCCGCCTCCATGTCGATTTCGACCCGGGTGCCGTGCTTCTTCTCCCACTCGACCACGGACTCGACGGTGTCGGGGCGGTTGGTCTTGGTGTTCATGCGGATCTCGAAGCGATGCGCCGGGCGCCGGGGCCCGGTGCGCGAGATCACCCGCACGGCGTTGCCGGTGGTCAGCTGGCCATACATGCCGGCCGCGGAGATGCCGATGCCCTGCTGGCCGCGGCTTTGCCGTAGCCGGTGGAACTTGGAGCCGTAGAGCAGCTTGCCGAAGATGTTCGGGATCTGCGCCTTCACGATGCCGGGGCCGTTGTCCTCGACGATCATCGTGTAACGCTTCTCCTCGCCCGGCATGGCCCGGATTTCGATCAGGAGCTCGGGGAGGATGCCGGCCTCTTCGCAGGCATCGAGGCTGTTGTCGACGGCCTCCTTGACCCCGGTCAGGATGGCCTTGCGCGGGCTGTCGAAGCCGAGCAGGTGGCGGTTTTTGGTGAAAAACTCGCTGACCGAGATCTCGCGCTGCGACTTGGCCATGCGCTCGGCGGAGCTGCGGCGGGCCTGCTTGCGGCGGGGGGCGGTGGCTGTTGGCGTGGGGTCTCCGCTCGGCTCGCTGATGGGAAGCGGGCTGTCAGCGGTCGCGATCGCGGTCTTGCCCTTCGCAGCCAGCTTCTTCTTCTTGACCCTTCGCTTCTTGGTCGCGGTCTTCTTGCTTTTCTTGGCAGCCATGCCTTCCTCGGTCTCCGTCCTCTTGCCGGCGTTCGCCGCCGGCGCTCCAAAGAGATCCAGCTGCGTGACTCGTTCGTCCGCCATCTCAGCTCCCCCCAGACCTTCCCATCTCTGTCTCGACGACGTTGCCGACCCATGCGGGCCGCAGCGCGGCAGGACAGAGCCCCATGGCAGCCGCTTCCGTGCGAAAGGCCTCGAGGCCTTCGTGGTGGGCTGCCGTCAACTCGTAGCGTATGAGACCACCCGTGCCGCAGTCGATACCGCGTTTGAGAGCTTCTTTCCAAGTACGGGCGAAGATCTGGACCGCGTGCTCGATCCTCTCGGGTTTGCTGCGGAAGAGCCAAAGCGCAAAGACGAAGGGGAGCTTTTTCCAGCGCCACCATTCCTGGCCCAGGTCGTAGGCCTGCATCTCTCCCGGGTCGGCCTCGTTGCCGGCGTCGCCGATCAAGAGCACGGCATCGGCGTCGATCTCGCTCGGCTGCCGCGTGGGTTTGATCTCGAAGCGCTCCTCGACTCGGGCGCCAAAGCGTCGTGCGAGCAAGATCTCGCTCAGCGCTACCGAGCTGCGGCTGCCGTAGTCGAGGGCCAGGCGGCGGACCTTTGCCGGCTCCCCGCGCACGAAGAGGCGAACCGAGCCAACGCGCTGGTCGCAGGCAATGCCGAGGCCGCGCAGGGCGACGTAGCCGGGCTCACGAAAGGCCTCGATCGAGGAGACCAGAGCCCCTTCGAAGCGCCCCTCCCGCAGGCCTTCGATCAGCCGGCTCGGAACCTCACGGGTCAGTGCCACCTGCGCTTCTCGCGCCAGGCCCGCCAAGAGGGCGTCGCCCACCTGGTAGGGGACGCCGCCAATCCGAAGGGCTTCGCTGCTGCTCTCTTGCTGCTGCATGGAACAGGCATAGCAGCACTGGAGCCGGATTTCCCGTCGGGGCAGGGCAAAGCATGGCGCTCAAGGGACTTCTTCCCTGCTCGGCCAGGGGGGCGCTTGGAGAATCAGGTAGGATTCGGTGCCCCGCTTCTCGCCCCTGCTGCGCCTATTGCCTATGCATCCGCCTCTTCGATCCTTGCTCTTGGCCGCGCTCTGTCTTGCTTCTGCCCTTGTGATGGGCTGCGGCGGCGGGGCGATTGCCGGGATCATTGCGGGGAATAACAAGGCGCGTGGGGATCGGCGTCCCCCGGATCTGAAGCTGCCGGCGATCGATATTCCCAATGATCGCGCCCCGATCTTCTTGCTGGGTTCCGACCTGGAGTTCCGAGCGCTGTCGGTGCGCAACGTTGCCTTGGGGTTGCCGCTGGACCCGGCTCGTATCCGCGTTGAGCTGATCAGCGATGCCCTGAAAATCGTCGAAGAGCAGCGGACGATCTCTCTCAGCAAGGTGGATGAGAATCGCTTCAACGTGAGCTTCCAGGTGAAGACTGCGCAGTTCCTTGCCCATTTCACCGGGCGCCAAAAGGAAGATGTCCAGTGCAAGCTGCGTCTCTACCTTGACGGCAGGCGGGTGGCTCCGGACGGGACTTTCGTTCTGGTGCAGCCGCCACGCATTGATCGCATTCTGTCCAAGGAACAGGACGGCGCCGTCGAGGTCTCCGTCAACGGCAGCTCGCGGGTGATCCTTGAGCTGGGCGAGCTCCAGGCGCGTGATGCCAAGGACCTGAGCGTTCGCGTCTTCCAACGCAACTACTTCGTCGCGAGCAGCGAGCCCGATGCGATCCGGGAGGTGGAGGCGGAGCTGGAGAAGTTTGTTTGCCTGGAGCGGGATCCTGTCTCGGGGCTCTGTCTGCGCGCTCGGGTCACTGTTGTCGCGCCTTCGTCCAAGTTTCCTGGGGTCAGCATTTTGCTCGTGCGGGACCGCAGCGCCGGCTGGCAGGACCTAAGCACGCCGGGGCGTCTGCTCTACGCGCCAGAACTCGATCGTCTGAGTCCCGAGACCGCGAGTTTGCTGGGCGGGGTGCCCGCAGTGCTACTCGGCTCAGGGCTCGTGCCTGCCCGCAATGAGACCGGCAAGATCGAATACCTGTTCGAAGATGTCGAGCTCACCCTGATCAAGGGGGGGGCTCGGGTTCATCTCGCGAACTCCTCGATCCGCACGGATCTTTCAAACTCCCAGCAGCTGTTCTTCCTGCTGCCGCGTTCCCCCGACGGCCTGCCCGGCGAGGCGGTGCTTGAGTTGACCCAGCGCTTTGGTGACGACGTGCTTCGCCGAGTCGTTCGGCGGCTCGGGGCTAGCTCCGGTGCTCCGGGTGCGCGCTTCGGTGTCGAGACACCACAGCTCTCGCCGCGGGTGACGATGCTGCTGCGGAAGAGCACCCAACTCGTCCCTGGGCACTACTTCCCCGGAGGCTTTGGTGGCGAAGAGCTAGCGCTCTTCTCCACGGGGGGAGATTACGGCCAGGTGGCGATGCTGCGTGCGGCAGGATTCGGCGTGTACCGTGAAATCGGCCGACCGATCAATGTCGTGGGGCAAAGGCTGGAGACCGGGCGTATGCCCCTTGCTCTCTTGCCTGGTTCCTTCCAGCGCTCGGCGACGGGGCAGCTCTTCGTCATCTCGGGGGCAGGGGCAAAGGGGCCGAACGTGGGGCAGCATGCCTTGCTCAAGAGCACGGCCCAAGTCGAGTCGCCCTTCGCGGTCGAAGACACCGAGCTCAGAGCCGCGCAGGCGATTCTGGTCGGGCGTTCGGCCGATCTTGACAAGGACGGAATGACCGACCTCGTCTTCGCCCGGGTGGCAAATGGCGGCGAAGCAAACCTCGAGATTCTGAGCGGTGGCCTGCCAACGCCGCGCAGCCAGGTCTTGAGCCTGCCCAATGGCTTTCGTCCTGATCTACTCCAGCTGGTCGATCTCGACCGGGATGCCTCTCTGGACATTCTCTGTGGCGAGTCGGGCGGCGGCCGCCGCCTCGCGTTCTGGACCGGGAATGGGCTGGGCGCTTTTACCGGTCCCAAGCTTCTGGCTTGCGAGCCCCACGTCGGCTTCTTCGAGTCGGGGACCAAGCTGATCGAGCTCTGCCCGGTGGCACAGGGCTCTGGCCTGCCGCACGACGTCTACGTGCTCGCGGCTCGTGGGAAGCCGGGAGGCAAGCAGTGGATCCTCCCTCTGCGCTATGCCGCAGCTTCGAGGATGCTCCTTGGGCCAAAGCCCTCCGAGATCCTGGAGCTTCCCGCCTCTCTGCCCACCCTGCGGGTGGGGCTCCCGATCCAGCTCGATGGCCGTGGGCGGGACGAGCTTCTCGTCGGGACCGAGGGCGGAAGCGGCCCCGGGCTCGTCGGCTTCTCTTTGGATGCTGTGCGCCCCGCGCTCTTGCCGACGGACCTGGTGCCGGAAGACGCAGGAATGCGAGCCGTCGTTGGTCTGAAAGCTGCCAGGCTGTGGAAGCGGAGCAGTGAGCGCGGCCTCCTGGTCCTGCATGAAGAGCTGGTCGATCAGACGAAGCTGCCGGTCATCTCCGCGCTGCCGATTGCTGGCGGTCGGCTTCACTCGCGGCGAAGTCTGCTCGGGGCGGCCAGGAAAAAGCCGCCGGCACGCGTGCTCAGTGGCGACTGGAACGGGAATGGCAACGAGAACGATCTCTTGCTCGCGGTCGACTCCGAGCTGGAGTTCTACTTCGACCAAGGTTCGGGTTCCTACTCGGAGAAGCCGGATCTGCTTATCCCTGTGCCGGGTTTGATCGCTCCCTCGGTGGAGGTCTTGAGTTCTAAGAACGGCGTCCTCGTCTGGCTTGAGCAGGGTGGCGAGCTCGTCCACTACGACCTGCGCCAGAAGCAGCGCAGTAGCCGCGATGTTCGGGGCTATCTCGATCCTCCGCGTCAGTCGGGGCTGCTGGGGTCAGCTTCAAGGGTTCGGGCGTCGGACCACGATCAGAACTCTGTGCTGGATCTCAGCCTCTGGCTCGTTCCGGCGGTCATTCAGTCCCAGGACACCGGCGTGCTGGTGGCGCTTCGGCGCAGCTCCCAGCCGAGCAAGGACATCCCCTTCGTCGTTACCGAGGCGAGTGCCGTGCTGCGGGTGCCACCGCAGTTCCGTGATCTGCAGGTCGCCGAGCTGCTTCCCCATAGCAAGGGACATCCCGGCATCGAGGCCAGCCTACTCGGCACGCGGACCGTGGTCTTTTTCACCTTATTGGTCGAAGGCGTGCCTGGAGCTGATCGCTACTCCTATTTGCCTGGCGTTCTGCCCGATCTGCGGCTCGACAGCGACCCCAGCCAGCTTCTCTTCACTGAGCTGGGAAGCCCCTTCAAAGGAACGGTGGGGCAGCGGGACATGGTGGTCTTGGCGGGCGGGCGCATCCGCTTCTTCCGTAACCGTTTCGTGCGCAGTAACGAGCGCCTGCTCGGAGCCTTCGAGCCCCTGAGTGACTATGCCTATCCGGGCGTGGCCTCTGGCCTTGCGGCGGGTGATTTCAACGGCGATGGGATCTCTGACATCTTCGTGCTCAGCCGTCGTGTTGGCAGCAATCCGGGGCCCTCGCTCTGTCTCTTCGCCGGGCTTGGGGCGGGCTCTTTTCGCAGCTGCTACGTCTACCCCTCGCTCCTGCACATGCCGCGTTTCTATGGCAGCTTCACGACGCGGGACTTCGACGGCAATGGGCAAGCGGACTTGGTGCTTGGTCGGGACCTGCTGCTATCGCGTTGAGTTCCTAGCTGCGGGCCTTTTTCAATGCCCTGTTCGCTGAGCTGGGGTCTGCTACCCTCGCGCCATGACCGTTTGGCTGGGCACCGCAGGTTGGTCCTACAAGGACTGGATCGGCCCTTTCTATCCCTCTGGGACTGCGCCTGGGGACATGCTACGCAGTTACGCCCAGCGCTTTCGTTGCGTTGAGGTGGACAGCAGCTTTTACAGCGTGCCGGCCAAGCGCACAGTTGAGGCGTGGTGTAAGCGGGTGCCGATGGGCTTCGTTTTCTGCCCGAAATTCCCCAAGAGCATCAGCCACGACAGCTTCTTACTTGGCTGTGAGCAGGAGTTGACGACCTTCCTCGAACGCATGTCGTTGCTCGGCGGCGCCCTGGGGCCGATGCTCCTGCAGTTTCCCTACTTCAACCAGAAGAGCGGGGTCGATCTGGCGGCCTTCTTGGCCCGGCTTGAGCCGTTTCTCGATCTGCTGGTGGAGTGGATGCTCCCCCATATGCGCGTTGTCGTTGAAGTGCGTAACAGGAGCTTTCTCCGCGAGTCGCTGTTCGCGGCGCTCCGGAAGCGCAAGGTGCCACTGGCCTTGATCGACCATGCTTGGATGCCCTCGCCCGATCAGCAACGTCAGAACAAGGACATGCTCACCAGCGATTTTGTCTATCTGCGCTTGCTTGGTGATCGCTATGGGATCGAGAAGCTCAGCAAGACCTGGGATCGGGAACTCGTCGACCAGTCTTGGCGAATCAGCTCCTGGGCCGACTGGGTCAAAGAGCTGGCGCAGGAGCGCACCGTCTTTGCCTTTGCGAACAATCACTTCGCCGGCTTTGCCCCGGCTTCGATGCAGAAGCTGCAGCAGGCCTTGGAGGAATCATGAGCGATCTTGGGCCAGTCTGGCGCCGAGGAGAGCTTCCTCTTCCTGCGGAGGGCCGCCTTTTGCTTCGGGCTGAAGACTGGCTTTGGGGGCCGAGTTCGGAGCGGCCGGTGCTGAGCGAGCCCTGCATCTTGCGTTCGGCGGTCTGCGATCTCGGCTCGGTAGAGCCGCTCGACTTTGGCCTGATCCACGCCCTGGCTGCGCTAGCGAGGGAGCTGCCGGCGGCCGCCATCCACGAGGAACTTGGCTTTCGTAGCTTAGAAGACCGGAGCCTGTTCTGTGCCTTGCCCCTGCCCCGCAACGAGGAAAGCGTGGGGCGGGTGGCTAGTCGGTTGCGCTTGGTGCGTCGGCTCTTGCCGGTGCCGCTGCGGCTGCAGTGGCTGGCGCCGCCGCCGAAGGCGAGCTCGGCGATGGGGGAGGAGGAGTTTCTCAAGGCGCTGCGTGTCGCCGCCGACTGCGAGATCGTGGCGGCGCCGGTGGAGGGTTGCTGATGCTGGACAGCAAGGAGGAGCTGCTGCGCATTCGGGACAGCCTATGGACCCCAGAGGGGCGGGAGCAGCTGGGCGAACAGGTCGCCGAGGCACGGCTGCGCCTTCGCTGGGTCTTCGGCGAGCTGCTGAGTGAGAGTATGAGCGAAGAGCGGATCCGTCAGCAGATCGTGGCCTGCTTCCGCGAGATGGGGCCGCGTGGCCTCGATCCGCAGGAGTGGGCGGAGCGCTTTGTCGCCTATGGATGGCTAAGCGCCCCCAAAGAGCATGCTCTTTGGAGGCGCTTGGAGTCGTTTCTCGAATCGTAGGCTGCGTGCTCGGCCTGCCTGTTCAGGCGGACGACATCAGCGGATGCGCAGGCGCATGTTCTCGATGCGGTCGACTTCCTTGCAGAGTTCGATCCACTCGGGGAATCGAGAAGCAGGGATGCGCCCTGGCCGGAGGATCCTCTTTTGGCTGAGTGTCATTCCATGGTCGCTCATCTCCCAGGAGAGGCCGTAGTCGAGGAGGAGCTTGCGGCGCAGCAGGCCTTGTGGGCGCTGGCTGCAGCGTTTGTCGCCTAGCTCCAAGCGCAGTCGATAGCTGACGACATCCAGGCTGCCGGAGACGAAGGGATACTTGCGCTCGGCACGGGTTGCGAAGCGTCGCTGCATCTGGGAGAGCATGGGCAGCGGTGGTAGCAGCAGCTCGTTGCCGCGCTTCCGTGCGAAGTTCTTGCGGCGGAGATTGAGTTCGATCGTGACCGGCTGACCCTCCTTCTCGATACCTGGGAAACGCACCCCGCGCACAGTCCACCCAGAGAAGAAGCTGCGGGTGACGTTCTGGGCGATGAGCTGCCGGGTGTTTTCGTCTTGGATTCGAACCTGTTCGCTGAAGCGATAGCCATTCATGCCGCGAAGCTTGAGCGAGACCTTCAGTGCGGCATCTCTTCCGTGTAGGCGCAGTGTCCCGTCAAATTGCAGGCCGACCTGGTCGAGCCCGGGGTCGGGTAGTCGGCCGGGCTCGCCCTGCGTGCCGCGAAGCAGGAGGTAGGGGGCGCCGGCCACCGTCCCGAAGGGAAGCGCTGGAGGAAGCTGATCGATGGGGAAGTAGCGGGGTGCCCCGTGGATGAGCCAGAAGGGCTTGCCCTCGCCGCTTTCGATGCGAGCCGCTAGGTGCTTGTAGTTGAACGGGGCGTTCCAAAGCGGGTCGGCTTCGATTCCGCGGCTGCTGGCTTGCAGATCGAGGATGGCCGGGGTCCAAGGCACCCCGGCGGCCTCGAGCAAGGCCAATTCGAGCCCGAAGCGATTGCCCTCGCCTTGGAGCAGGGCGTGCAGCGGGCTTGCCAGGGCAGAGTTTCCGGCCCGTTTGACGTGCCGGTGTACGAAGTCGTGGATGGCTCGCGCCTTGGCTCCGGGCGTGGCTTGGGCTTGGTTCAGGCCGGAGAGGATCTCCTTGGCCTTCTCGCGAATCTCGAGCCAGGGCAGGGTAAGCGTCTGGAAGGACTCGCGGCCTGAACGGACGAAGGGCGTGGTCTCGGGCCTGCGCCCAAAGGTGACCCAGGGAGCAATCTCTCGGAGTTCTGGCATCGCCGGCTCGGTCGGCATGCGAGGCATGTTTCGCTTCAGAAAGATGTGCGCCTCAAGGTCTCCTAGGGACTCCTTGCTCCAATCGGCCTTCGGGTAGTTGGTCAGGAGGAAGCTCCCGAGTTTGTGCTCCTTTGGCAAGATGACGACCAGTCGGCTGTAGCGGAAGGGTTCGTCGGCGTTGGCGAAGAAGAAAGACGTGAAGTCGATGGGCTTTAGGCCCGGGGCGCTCTTGTAGTTGCGGTAGTGCTCCTCGATGAACATGCCTGGAGCGAGGCGCGGCATGCTGAAGCTGCCGCCGACCCGTTGTGGCCGGTAGACCTTTCCTTTGGCGTCGATACTGCGCAACTCGATGAGTTCGTCGGCATCGGCGGCTTGACCGGCGTTTTCGTATTTCTGAACCCCTTTTTTGTCGTTGAGGCGGCGGAGCTGCTGGGTCTCCTCCATCTGCGATCCGTCTGGGAACACGCGGATGACCATCTGGTCGAGGACCAGGGTCGATGGTGCTCCTTGGTCTTCGGGCCGACTTTTGTAGCGGGCGACTTCGGCCAGTGCGTCGAGGCGGTAGCGCTCGGTCTCGGCCAGGTAGGGGCGCCTTTCGTGGTAGGCGATTCGCTCACGCAGCCCGTGCTTGCTGGGGTCGATGGCCAAGGCCGTTTTCCATTGCTGCACGGCCTCCTCCAGCCGGCCAAGGGTGAGCAAGCTGTCAGCGATGTCCTCGTGTGCGGAGGCGTTTTGCGGCTCCTTTTTGGCGATCTCGCGAAACAGTGCCAGCGCTTGCTCGTGGTCGCCGAGCTTGCGGGCCAGTTCTGCCTTGGCATCCAGGGATTCGCGGCTGTTCTCGGAGTCACGATCGAGCAAGGAGCGGAGGGCGAGAGCTTTCTGCAGGGCACCAGTGTCGCGACTGTACCTATAGGCCGCGCGCAGCAGAGCCCGGTGGCCGGGGAGACCGGCGGCGCGAGCTTTCTCTACGAGGCTTAGAGCTCCGGCAGTGTCGTCCAGTCGGTCGAGTCGCCGAGCTTGTTCGAGGATGAGCTTAGGGTGGGTGGGGTAGCGAGCGAAGATCTCGTCGAGGACGGCAGCTGCCATTCCGTCCCAGTCGAGGTTCTCGAGCAGCCGGGCCTTTTGGCGCAGGGCTTGGTAGTTGCCGGGGTGTTTGGCGAGCAGTTCGTCGCAGCGCTGCAGGGCCTCTTCGGATTTGTCGTCGGCGGCGAGCCGGGCCATCCTCCTCCAAGTGAGGTGCCAATGCTCTTGGCTGAGCTTGCTACAGCGGTCGAGAAAGGCGCGCTCCTCACTCCTTTGTAGGTCTCGGGGCAGGCGCCGTGCTTGCCTAAGAATCTCGAAGTGAGCAGCGGCGACGCTGATGTCTTTTGGGGCGGCAGCAATGGCTTTCCGGCTCATGGCCAGGGCGAGGTCGGGCTGCGCGTGGCGCATGTAGCTGTGGGCGCGCAGGGCCAGGACCGTTGCGGACGACTTGCCGGGGCTCTTGCGTGCGAGCCAAGCCAGTTCGTCTTCATAGCTTTCGGCCAGTGGCGCCGGCCCCGTCCCGATCGGATGGAGCTTCCTCTCGGATTCGATGTGGAGGCCTGGCAGTGGTGTTGCGATTGAATCTACGAAGCGTATGCCGACCCGGGAGCTGCTTGCGACCGTCTTGACCAGGAGCCGGTTCCAGCCCTCGTGCATCGGTGTTGCGAAATAGCTGCGCACCGGCGGCCGGTTTTTGATGCGATCGACATTGGCGATGCGTTGGCCGTTCCACCACAGCTCGTAGGGGCCGTAGCAGGATAGCTCTGTCCAGGCAACTTGGCTCCCTGGGCTCTTGACTTGGATCAGGGCGTATTGAGCGCCTTCGCTGCGTTCAGCTGGGGAGCGCGGCTTGAGCTCAAGGCTGCTGCTATATGGCGGCAGCGAGATGCAGCGCCAGCGCAGCTTTCCGCCGAAGCGACCGCGGAACACGCTCTTGAGAGATAGCTCTTGCAGTTCGGGTTCGAAGGCGACGCCGCGGAAGCTGCGGCCACTGTCGCCAAAGGGCCCCACTGCCAAGGCGTGCTGCACGTACTGTTGCCGTGGATCGAGCTTGGCCGCCTCTTCGTACTTCCCTTGATTGCGCAGGTTCTCGGTGAGGAAGCTCTCGATGACCAGGCGGGCATTGCCGTGGAGGGGGGAGCGTAGCTTGGCCTGGAGTAGTTCCTGCAAGCGTTTGCCGGCCTTGGCGGGTGCGTCGGGCGCCTCGGCGATCCTGCGCCAGACCTGCAGGATCCTCTCACTATAGGGGCTGCTCGGATAGCTGCGCAGTGCCCGATCCAGGGTCGCGAGCTGGGCCTCCTTGTCGGGGCTTGGCGGCATCTGGGCGTCGAGGACAGCTCGGGCGAACTCAGGAAGGCTCAGTGGAGGATGCTCTTTGGCTTCCTTTTGGGCGCTGGCCGGGCTGAGAGTAGAAAGAAGTGCACCGGTGAGGAGCACTGAGCTCAGGTGTAGGCGGATCATTTCTTGCCCTCCTTGACGAGCAGGAGCTCCTGATTCTCGGCTCTGTCTACAAGCCGCGTCATGTCGAGGAAGCGCTTGTACTCGGCTGCCGAGATTCGCTGCCGGCGGCGCACGTAGTAGCTGGCGATTTCCAAGCTGCCCTTCTTCACTTCACTGGTGAAGGCAAAGCTGGCGAAGGGGGCATCAAAGCTCGCCTTCTTCGGGCTTTCGGCAATACGCCAACCCTTGGGTGGGGTGATACGTACCCGGAACTGCCGCGACTCTGGCGGCGTCAGCAGGATGTCCTTCTTGCGTGTTTCGGCCGAGGCGAGGGCGGAGAGGTTCTGGCGGGAGAAGATCGGGACCAGTCGCAGTTCTTGCGCCCCGCCGCTCAGGCGGGCGAGACCGGGAACGCGGAAGCGCAGCTGGTAGCGAGCTGGCTCACTGAGATCCTCAAGCTTTGAGAACTGCATGTCCTCAATCTCGATCTTGCCGAAGATGCGGCCGAGTTGGTCCTGGAGTCGCTCTTGTCGCTTCCCGGGCTCGTTGGCCCAGCGATGCCGTAGGGTCGGGTCGTGGAAGCCGCTTGCCAGCTGATCCATTTCGACGATGGCGTCACCATTGGCAAGCAGGCGAACGTCGAAGCGCTGGGCCCGGCAGTTGTCCTCGGGCGTTGGCCAGGGGATGCGTTTGATCTTGCCTTCGTGGCCTTGGACGACGAGAAGATCGGCGCCGTAGTCCATCTCCGGTAGCACGCCCAGGGGATAGCGATCGGCTGTGCCGTCGAGCCAAAGCTCAGACAGCCCGTCTTGGGTCGGCACATAGGAGATGCAGTGATTGAAGTGCTCGATGAGCGGCAAGCTCAGGTCGTCCTTCTCGCGCTGCTCTTCGGCGAGGATGAGCACCGGGTACGCCTTGATGCCGACCTCTGCGAGCATGGCATTCATCAGGATCGCCTTGTCCTTGCAGTCGCCGTGTCGGCGCTCATAGATCGTCTCGATCGAATACGGTTTGTAGCCGTGGACGCCGAACTCCCAGGCCTCGTAGCGGATGCGATTGGTCACGAACTCGTAGATGCGCCGGAGCTGTTCTTCCTTGCTCTTGGCGCCGCGCACCAGCTTTTGCACGTGGGCACGGATGGCCGGAGTCATTGTCGTCTGCTTGCGGATCAGGTCCCACCACCAGGCTGCGAACTGGTTCCAGTCGCGGTAGGTCGAGATTCGCAGCAGGGGGCCGGTCTCTCTGGACGAAGGGGCCCTGGTTTCGACATCGCGCCCAGGGAGATCGCGGAGCACCCAGGAGCGCAGCTCGGCACCGCTTTCGTGCTGCTGCGTTCTTGGTTGGGGGACCGCGCCCAGCGACTGGAAGTAGTAACTGCGGCCCTTCTCCAGCAGGACATCGAGGCGAGAGAGCTTGCTGGCAGCGCCGTCGCTGGGGAGGAAGCTGTGTTCCAGCCCAAAGTAGTCGCCAAAGAAGCTCCGCTCCTGGTCATCGACCCGCAGCTTGAGCTCGACGATGTCTCCGGGGTCGATCTTGGGGAGCTGGATGTACCAGGCCTGACCGAGGCGGGCGCGAAGCGAACGGCCATTGGGCTTGATGACGCGCGCTTCGAGGATCCTCCCCAGTTGTGATCCCGAGTGGATGGGGAGCGAATAGCTGGACCAGATTTGGGCGCCGCGTTCGGTGAGGATGCGTACGAGCTTGTGCTCGTAGCGGCTGCTGGTGCCGTTGCTGTAGGCCCGAATCAAGCTGTGCTGGAGGATGTATTCGTGGGAACGCTTGGCTTGCAGCGACTCCGGCGATGGCCCCGGGTCGGCTTTGAGCAAGGCCGCACTGTCGAGTTCAAGGCCCTCGTAGAAGGGCGTGGGCTCAGAGCTGAGAAAGTCCAGCCGACGTGCGGCGTCGGTCAGGCCGGGTTTCAACGCCAGTGCTCGCTTAAGCCTGGTGACCTGCGCCTTCACGTCGCCGCGCTGGGCGGCGATCTCGGCCAGCATTAGCCAGCTGTAGACGTCTTCGGGGCAAAGGGCGAGGAAGCGCATCCAGGCGCGCTCTGCCTGCGCCCACATCTTGGCTGCGTCCTTCGCCGAGCTGAGGGCGCGGGCTCTGTAGAACTCTGCAAGTACTTCGTAGACGTCTTGTTCCCAGGGAAAGCGCAGCTCGGCTTGCGCGAGCGTTGCGAATGCGGCCTTGCTCTGACCGAGACGCAGCTGCATGCGAGCGATCTGGATCCGCGTTCTGAGGCTGTCGCGAACGCTGCGCCGACGCTGGAGGAGGGCGAGGGCCTCTTCGTATCGAGAATCGCCTTTGGCAAGCGGGATCGCCTTAGCGAGCAGCGGCACGAAGTGGGCATGCCTTCCTTCCAACAGCGCGCTGCGGATGCGGAGATGAGCTTCCTTGTCCAGCTCGCGAGCCTTCATGAGCGCGAGCTCGGACTCAAGGAAGTCCGGCCCATCGGGGCGCACCGCTCGTGCGCTTTCGAGCCACATCCATGCCCGCCGATGATTGCTCCGGGATTCGAGTTCCATGCCGGCCAAAGCAAGCATGGCCAGTTGTGCCCGCGGCCAAAGCGTCACCGCGCGCTCGTAGGCGGCGTAGCGGGGGTTGTCGTCACGGTCTCCGCTCCAACGCTCGGACTCGAGTGCGTCGCCATAGAGCTTCCAGCAGGACGAGTCCTCAGGGCGTAGCTGCGTCGCCAAGCGGGCAATGGCCCGATCCCGGCGTTGCGTTTCCTCCTCGCGTGCGGCGGCCTTGAGCAGGAAGGCGAGGCGATAGGCGAGCTGTCCGGCTCGTGCGCGCGCCGCTCCTTCGAGCTTTTTGGCGCCTTTGAGCCGTTTCAGTAGCCGCTCGCTCGGGAGCATGGCGGATTCGGGGATGGGGCGTTTGGAGGCGGCCGCCTTACTCGCAGCGAGCATCCTCTCGGGGTCGCAGCTGAGGATGACTCTTTTTGCCGGGAGGGGGGCGCCACTGGGATCGGTTAGGCGTACGCGTAGCTGAAAGATGTCTTCCTGGCAGCCGCTCTTGATGAGGATGAGGTTGTCGCCGGGCTCCAGGATGGCGGTGGCGACGTCTTGGTCGAAACCGAAGGCACGGCTCTCTGCGTCACGTTGGAACAGCTTCTGGCCGTTGACGAGGATCCGGGTGCTGCCGGAGCATCCGAGGCGAATGCTTACTGGGGTTGCTTGTTCGACGCGGGCGCTGAAGGCCAGGATCGTGAGCACCTGCTCAGTCGGCCGGATCAGTGAGTCAAAGTCGAAGTTGCGTTCGGGGGCGAAGCCGATGTCCAAGAGGCGCCAAGCGACCTTGCGTGCCTTGCCCTGGTGTTTGGCTTTGAGGTCGAGAGGATGCTCCGGGCCTTTTTCGATCCTATGCTTGCGGCGGAAGCCGTTGCCTCGCTCGTTATCGAGGGGGCCCAGCATCCAAGCCTTTGTCACCGTGCCGAGCTGGTCGTAGATGGTCTGGGCCTTGTCGCTGGCGCCGATATTCAGCCAATGCTCGGCCAGGTGATATTGGAGCAGGGCCTGGAGTAGGGGGTAGGCGCCGAGTCCGGGTTGGCTGCGCACGCGTTCGAGGGTTTCGGCAAAGCGTCGACTCTCGCCCAGTTGTTTGGCCAGTTCTCCTGTTTGGACCAGGGTGAATTCGAAGTCCGCTGCGGCACTGATCCCGAGCCGATTGAGCTTCTCGAAGCCGAGCAGGGTCTCGATGCCCAGCTTGAAGGCCTCTCGGGTGGCTCCCGACTGAACGAGCTCGACGAGCTCTTGCTGTGGCGTTGGGGGCTGTGCCGGCAGGGGTGTAGGGAATGCCAGCAAGGCCAGAAGGAGGAGAGTGGGTCGCATGTGCATGAGTGTCCTCGGAAAAGCCAGGTGCGTTTGTAACGCTAGGGCAGGGCTTGCACTACGCTGCTTTGCTGCCTGAGGTTCAGGCTACAAGCAAGCCCTGACCCTCTGATCCGTCTTACTTGGCCGCGCCGCTCTTCTTTTGGCCTGTGAGCGCGAGGGCCTTGCGTAACTCGAGGGCATCGAGCGCGCCATCGCGGTTTTGGTCGACCCGGTGGTGCAGATTCGCGGCGTGTCGAGTCAGGCTGGGATGTATGCGGGCCAGTGCGTAGCGCAGTTCTTCGAGCTCGATGCGGCCGTTGCCGTTGCGGTCGGCCGCTTGGACTGAGGCGGGCAAGGGGCGCAGTTGGCGCCTCGGGGCGCTACGGCGCTGGCCGCTCAAGTGGCGCTCAAGCTTGGGTTTCAGCACTTCGAGCTCGGGGAGACTCAGGGTGCTGGACTTGTCACTATCGAGCTCGCGGAAGCTCTCGGCGGCATCCTTGCCGAGCATCGGCTGCAGCAAGGATTCGAAGCTGCGCCACTCGTCGAACTCGATTTTGTCGTTCTTGTTGCGGTCGAGATCGGCAAAGAAGCGCTGCACGGGGATGGCGCTGGGCTTTGGCGTATCGATACCCCGAGCGAGGCGGAGGAGGGCGGGAGCCTGCAGGTGAAGCTCTAGCCCCTGCTTGCAGATCTCCTGAAAGCGGGCGTCGAACTCGCGGAAGCTGATGACTCCGTCGCGGTCGGTGTCGAAGCGACGGAAGCCTCTTGCATCACGGGCCTGAAACATCGCCTTCTGCGCTTCGAAGAAGCGGATGCGGTCATCGCCGTTGAGGTCGGTGGCGGCAAAAAGCTGGCGGCTCGTCGTCAGGGAGTAGACAGCGAAGCCGCGGAGCTTTTTCTGCCCGCCTTTCACTGGCTCTTGGGCTGTGAGAACAGCGCTGAAGGCCAGGAGAAAGGCGAGCACTTGTGAGATCGGAGCTAGCAGGCTGCCAGAGCTGATCTGGCACTTCGCTGCTGAGCGCATGGATGAAGCGCCTCCTAGGGCGTGAAGGTGGATTCGCGGCCCAGGGCGACGAAGCCGGCACCGCGCTGAAGCACGTCGCCGAAGTCGGCGCCCGCGTCCTCGAAGCAGGCAAACTCGACGCGCACACCGTGGGCGCGCAGCTGTTCGGCGACCGGAGCGAGGCTGTCGTCGGCGGTGGCAATCAGGATCACGTCGGTTCGCATGGCGAGAGCCACTGCGTCCATCGCGATCTGCACCAGCCGCTTTTCGCGTCGGTCCTCGGCGACGACGCTGTCGAATCCAGCGGCGCCGAGGTTCTCTTCCAAGGCTCGGCTGTTGCGGCTGGTGTAGGCGAGAGAGCGCGGGTTGCGCCGTCCGGCCAGGAGGAAGTCGAGCAGGCCGACCAGGTTGATGTGCCCGTCGAAGAGCTCACGGCTGGCCTCTTCGAGTGAGTCGAAATCGAGGAGCACGGAAACTCGCTGGCCGGTGTTGTAGAGGCGTGGGCTCGGCTGCCCGCGCCTGTCGTCGCGACGTTTGCGGCGGGCTGGCCGGCGATCCTCGCGGTCGCGATTTCGGTCGCGGTTACGCCCCCGGTCCCGGTCGTGGTCCCGATCCCGATCCCGGTCACGATTTCGATCGCGGTCACGATTTCGGTCCCGATCTCGCCCACGTCCGCGATTCCGGTCCTCGCGCTCGTCCTGGTGCTCCTCTTGATCACGTGACTTCTCGCGGCGAGAGCGACGACCACCACGACGTCCATGGCGGCGGCCCTGCTCTTCGTCGTCAAGATCCTGGTCAGGCTCATCGAGGTCGCGGCGCTTGTCTTGCTCGTCGACTTCATCGATGTCATCGATCTCGACCAGCTCGACCAGATCCTCTTCCTCTTCGATGGGGGGCTCGTCGAAACGCTCTTCCCGCTCTTCGGGCTCTGGCCTGGGCTCGTCGTCGAGGCGTTCCTCGACGTGCTCCGCTTCGTCCAGGTCGTGCTTGCGCCGACGCGAGCGGCGCCGGCGTGGCCGTGGAGGGGCGTTTTCGAGGGCGCCGACGAACTCGTCGTCCTGGTCCTCTGCGATCTCCGTCTCCAGTTCCGGGGCCTCTTGCGGCTCCTCACTGGGGGGCAGATCGGTGATTTCGGGGCCGTCTTCGACCTCGACGGGCTCGGCGATCAGGTCCTTGCTTGCGGCCTTCTTGCTGCGAGTCGTCGATTTCTTGCGGCTTTTCCGCTTCTTCTTCTTTGCTGCCTTCTTCTCCACGCGGTCCTCTTGTGCTTCTTCTTGGTCCTGCGCCGGGTTCGGGTCGCTCGACGGGAGTTCGTCGTCGTCGAAGAGTCCAGAGCCAAAGCCTGGGTCGTTCACGAAGTCCTCGCTTTCTTGAGCTGAGCTCTAGCGGTTTCGAGCGAAGCAGGCTAGCTCGGCGCTGGAGGCCGAGCAAGAAAGGGGGGCATGGCTTGACGGCATTGCCTTGCGTTGGCCTAGGGTGGCGCGAAGCTCATGGCATGCTCCGCCTCGTTGTCTTGCTCCCGCTTGCCCTCTCAGCACAGCTTCTCGCCCAGGCTGGGTCGCCGCGCGCCCCCGACCCGCTCGCTGGGATCGAAGCTGAGCTTCAGCAGGCCCTCGGACGCTTGCGGATCGAGAAACGTGAGCTGGGCCAGCGGCAGCGGCCGCAGGACAGCTTCAGCTTCCCCCTGGTCTTCGCTGCCCAGCAGCGGCCCCTTGAGCTGCCTCAGATCGCGATGGGGCTGCGACTGCGGGCGCAGCGCTTCGGGCGGCAGCCTGGCGCCGATACCGCCCTGGCAGCGGCGCTTGGCCTCGTTCCACAGGCGGCGCTGGGACAGCTTTGGCCCGAGCCAGGGCGGAAGGCCAGCGCCGAGGTCGCTTGGCGCAGCTTGCTGGGTAAGGCTGCCGCCGCCGAGGACTTGCCGGTGCCGGCGCTGTCGGGCCGAGCCGCCGAAGGCTGGCGCTTGCTGTCCCTGGCCTTGGCGCAGCTTGCCCGAGCGCAGCGCGACTCCTGGGCGGCGCCGCTTAGCGTTGCTGCTCGCCAGCGAGCCATGGAGCTGCTGCCGCCGCTGTATTGCCCGAGTTTTGCTCGGGGAGCTCACGGGGCCGATGCGCGCCGGAGCGCCCAACTCGAAGCCCTGCGTCTCGATCTGGAGAGTCTTGGCCGGCACGGACTCGGTGCCCTCGGGTTGCTGCGGCGAGCCATTGGCGAGTTCCAAGCGGCCAAGGCCAGCGAGCTGCCGCCGCCGATTCGGGTCCCAGGCATCCAGGGCGACCTGCTCTTCCACTGCGAGACTCCTCTCGGCGAGATCGCGATCGGCGGGAGAGGCCATACCAGCTATGAGCGGGAGCTCTTCTTGGTGGTCGATCTCGGCGGGGATGACCGCTACTGCGAGCGGGTGGCGGGCGCTTCCGAGCTATGGCAGCGTCCGGTCTCGATCGCCATCGACCTCGACGGGCGTGACTGCTACTGGACGGATGACGCCCTGGCCTTTGGGGCTGGCTTGCTCGGGACTGGGTTGCTCTTTGATCTGGGGAAGGACGACGACATCTATCGATGCGGCGATCTGGGGCTGGGGGCCGGGATGCTCGGTCTTGGTTTGCTCTTCGATGACGGCGGCAACGACCGGTATTTCGGAAGCTCCTTCGCCCTGGCTGCTGGCAGCTTCGGCTTTGGAGTGCTGGCCGATGCCGGCGGGGACGACAGCTACGAGGTGTTCGCTTGTGGTCAGGGCTTCGCCGCTGTGCGCGGCATCGCGGTCCTGCTCGATGCTGATGGGGACGACAGCTATCTCGGCCGGGGCCGAGCTAGGCCTGCGCTGGGGCTGCCGTCTCTGCCGGGGGCGGCCTTCTGTCAGGGAGCGGCCAGTGGGGATCAGCGGCGAGGGGCCGCTGGCGGCATCGCCTTGCTTTGGGACGGCAAAGGGGACGACCGCTACGCAGCGGAGAGCTTTGCCCAGGGCTGTGCCCAGTGGCTGAGCCTCGGCCTCCTCATCGACGAGAGCGGGCACGATCGCTACGAGAGTCGACAACGCGCCCAGGGGGCGGGCTTTCGCCTGGCTTCGGGGATGCTCTGGGACCTGGCCGGTGGGGATCACTATGTGCTGGCTCAGGGGCTCGGCCAGGGGGCCGGCTACGACCTCGCTTTTGGCCTGCTGCTGGAGCAGGAAGGCAATGACCAATACCTGGGCGCGGACTTGAGCCAGGGGGCGGCGGGGGCCAATGGCCTGGGCCTCCTGCTCGAGTTTGCCGGTGATGACCTCTATGCCGGCGTTGCGCAGCCGGGGGCTCTCGTGGCTCTGCAGGGGGCGGCCGCAGCTTCGCGTGGCTATAGCTCGATCGCGATGCTCCTTGATTTGGCGGGGGAGGATACTCTCTCGGCCCGGGGTGAAGGCGGCGAATACCTGCTGCGCGGCGAGCGTGGCCTGGTCTGGGATCGTGGCTACTTGCCGCCTTTGGAGCATGCTCCCAAGGCGGAGCCGGCGAGTTCGCCAGCCAAGCTGCCGTTGCCGGAGCCGCTGCCGACCGCCACCGAGAGCAACTTCGCCGAGCTCTGGCGCCAGGCCGTCGCCGCGGCATCGAGCGCCGAACGTGATCGGGCCCGGAGAACTCTGCTCGCCCTCGGTGCGCCTGCCGGCGAGTGGGTGCTGGAACATGGCCTGGAGGGGACGGGGGGCGAAGTACTCGCTGCCCTCGAAGTCCTGTGCACTGGCATGGGCGAGGCGCTACTTCCGCAGCTGCGTGGCGGCTTGCGGGCCAAGTCGCCAGTCGTGCGTCGCAATGCCCTGCGCCTGCTGGCTGCGGCCAAGGATCTGGAGGCTGTGCCCAAGATGCTGGAGCTGCTTGAGGAGGACGAGCGCGCTTTTGTGCGGCGGGCGGCTGCCCGAGCTCTCGGCCGCATGGGCAGCGAGGCGGCCCTGCCGGGCCTCGAACGCTTGGCGCGTTCGGAGGATGCTCTGGATCGCCGAGCTGCGGCGGAGGCTCTGGGGGGCATTCCGAGCAAGTCCGCCCTGCACCGGCTGGCTGATCTGCTTGCGGACAAGAGCTATCAGGTTCGGGATCCGGCGCGGGCGGCGCTTGCTGTGCGCAAGGGGGATGCCCTTGAGATCGGCCTGCAAGAGCTGGCTCGGGGCAAGAACCCTGCGCTGCGCGAGTGGTTGGCGCTGTTTCGGGAATGGGGCGCCCAGGAGGCGCGGCCGGCGCTCGGGCGCCTGCGTCTGCACAGTGACCCGCAGGTCGTGCGCGAGGCGAGGGAGATACTTGAGCTTTTGGACAAGAAGGCCGAGGAAGGACGGGACCCCGGCACGGAGGGCAAGCGTTGAGCGAAATCGGACTCTTTGTGCCCTGCTATATGGACGAATTGTGGCCGCAGGCTGCGATCGCGGCGACGCGGCTCCTTGAGGCGCTGGGGCATAGGGTCGTCATCCGGAATCCGGTCTGCTGTGGCCAGGTCCTGAGCAATTCGGGGGACGAGGCGGGGGCCAAGGCGGTGAGCCAGCTTTGGGCGAGAGAGCATGCGGACCTCGATCTGGTGCTGATCCTCTCCGCCAGCTGCACGGGCTTTTTGCAGAGAGAATGCTCCAGTCCGCCGATACGGGAGTTCTGTGCCTGGATGGAGGAGTTTGGGCCCGAGCGCTACCCGCGGCCTTTGCCGCGCCGCTTCGCCTACCACGCTTCTTGCTCTTCGCAGCGAGAAACGCAGACGGCGGCGGCGACGCGTTCTCTGCTGGGGCGGATCGAGGGCTTGCAGCTTCAAGAAGCCGCGCCGCGGGATGAGTGCTGCGGCTTTGGGGGCAGCTTTGCCACCAAGCATCCGCAGCTCTCGGTGCGCATGGGACAGGATCGCCTGGCTTGCCTGCTCCAGGGCAAGGAGCTGGACGGTGTCGTGTCCGCAGACCTGTCCTGCCTCCTGCACCTGCGCGGCATCGCGGCGCCAGAGCTGCGGATGTGCCACGTGGCCGAACTCTTGTGGGAGGCCTGTGATGGCTGAGAGTCTGGAGGCGAGAATCGCCAGGCGCCTGCGTGACCTGGCCTTTGTCGATCGGCACATCGAGGCCGTCGGGCACAAACACGAGAGCCGAGCCCAGGCCAAGGCGAAGCTGCCCGAGTGGGAGGAGCTGCGCCGACGAGCCGCGGCGCTGCGTGCCGAGTACCGCTCGCGCTTGCCGGAGCTGCGGGAGCGCTTTACCCAGCAGGCCGAGCTGCGCGGGAGCATCGTGCACTGGGCTGCCGATGCCAAAACTGCCAACGAGCAGGTCTGGAGCATCCTCCAGAAGGAGGGCGCCCGCCAGATCGTCAAGTCCAAGTCGATGACGACCGAGGAGTGTCAGCTCAACAGCTTCCTCGAAGCGCGCGGCTGCAGCGTGGTCGACACCGACCTCGGCGAGCGCATCGTCCAGCTCTTCGGCGAGCCGCCCAGCCACCTGACCGGGCCGGCCATCCATCGCAGCCGCGAGGAGATCGGTGAACTCTTTGCCCAGCACGGCCTCTGCGAGCCTGGCGAAGAGGATCCTACGCGCTTGACGATGGCGGCGCGGCAGGCGCTGCGGCAGATCTTTCTCGCGGCCGAGCTGGGCATCACCGGGGCCAACTTCTTGGTCGCGGAGAGCGGTGCTCCGGTCGTGGTCGAGAACGAGGCCAACTCCCTGCTCGGCACCAGCCTGCCCAGGGTCCACATCGTCGTGGCCGGCATCGACAAGCTGATTCCTGGCGAAGAGGCGCTGGCGACTTTTTTGGCCCTGCTCGCCCGCAGCGCCACCGGCCAGCGCGTCACCAGCTACACGACCAGCTATGCCGGGCCGCAAGCGCGCAGCGAAGCCGAGCTCGCCGCTGGGCTGCCGCCGCGCGAACTGCACATCATCCTGCTCGATAACGGGCGCAGCGGCCTCGCCGGGACCCCGGCGGCGGCGGCCCTGGACTGCATCCGCTGTGGCGCCTGCCTCAACGTCTGCCCGGTCTACCGCCGTATCGGCGGCCACAGCTATGGCTGGGTCTACCCCGGGCCGATCGGCAAGGTGCTCGGGCCGGCGATGGCCGGACACGACGCGCTGCCGAGCGCTTCCAGCCTCTGCGGGGCCTGCAGCGAGGTCTGCCCGGTGGGCATCGATCTGGCCCGGCACATCCATGATTGGCGCGGGGTGCTGACCGAGCAGGGACGGGCGGTGACCGGGCTGCCGCCGCTGATCGGCAGCTTCTTGAAAAGGCCGGCCTTGTGGCGCCTTGGCCTACGGTTGGCGAAGGCGATGCCGCGGCTCAGTGGCGCCCTGCTGCGCCGAAGCAAGCAGATGCGGGCCTATAGCTGCGACGGGGCGCGGCGGCTGCCGGAGCTGCCGAAGCAGAGCTTTCGCCAGTGGTTTGCCCTGCCTCGCCAGGCGCCCTCGCTGCGGCTCGAAGGGCGCTCTGGAGCATGCTCTCCCGCCCAGCCCAGGGCCGCGGTCGTGGATGAGCGGGAGCTGCATTTGCGCTTTGCCGAAGCCCTGCTCGAGGCCGGCGGCGATCTGCTGACACTGGAAGAGCTCCCTGGCGAAGCGCTGGCCTCCTCGCGAGCTAGGGCTTGGCTGGCCGAGCGAGGAATCTCCCTAGGCCCGGCGCCGATCGCCAAGGAGGCTCTCAACGGACTGCAGCATCTAGTGGTGACGGCGCGCTGGGCCATTGCCCGCGTCGGCGCGCTCTGGCTCGACTTCGAAGATCTGGACAGCCGGGCCCAGGCGCTCTTGCCTGAAGAGCTCGTCGTCCTCGTGCCGCGACCGGAGATCGTCGAAGATCTAGGCCAGCATGCCGAGCGCCTGCTGGCCCAGCCGCGACGCAGCAGCTGCGGCAGCATTCTCGCGGGCCCGAGCAAGACGGCCGACATCGCTGGGGCCCTCGTATTCGGCGCTCACGGCCCGAAACACTTACATGTCATCTTTGTCTGATCGCGCCGGCGAGCGCCCGATGCGCCTCTCCCGCCACCTCTTGATCGACGGCTGGGGCTGCGCCGCGGCCCAGCTCGACGACCCCGAGCAGGTGCAGGCGGCGCTACGCCGTTCGGTGCAGGACAGCGCCGCGACCCTCATTGATCTCTGCGTTCACCAGTTCAGCCCCCAGGGAGTGACGGCGACGGCGACCCTCGCCGAGTCCCACCTGGCGATCCACACTTGGCCCGAGCACGGCTACTTCGCGGCCGACCTGCTCTTCTGTGGCGAGCTCGATCCGCAGAGAGGAGTTCCGGCCATCGTCGAGTCCTTGGCTCCCGCGCGTTACCGTGTGCGGGAGATCCCACGTGGGATCGCTCTGCCGCTGGCCGATGCGAATCGCCTGGCGGGAGAGATCGAAGAGGAAGGATCGAGGACGAAGGACGATGGCAGCTAGCCGTAAGCGAGGGAGCAAGAAGGGTCCCAGGAAGGGCGCGAGCAAGAAGCGCGCGAAGAAGAAAAAGGCGGCGCGGCGCGGGCCGAGCCCCAAGCAGTCGGGGCCGCGAAGCTCTGGCCCCCGCTTTGCTGGCGGTGGCGCCGGCAAGAAGGCAGCGAAAAAGTCAGCGAAGAAGGGGCGGAAGAAGTCGGCGAAGAAAGCCGCCAGGCGCAGAGCCAGCAAGGTCGCGCCCAGTGGCGGCACCGGCTCCAGCCTCTGGAACCAGGTCCTGGGCAAGGCGCAGGAAGAAGAGAAGAAGCACGCCGGGCTGGTCCGGCTCAACGCCTACCTGGCGCGCTGCGGGGTCGCTTCCCGGCGCAAGTGCGACGAATGGATCGAGCAGGGCCGGGTCAGCATCGGCGGCGAGATCGTTCGCGAGCTGGGCAGCAAGGTGGATCCTCTCCGGGACGTCGTCGCCGTAGATGGCGAAGCGCTGCAGCCGGAGAAGCCGGTCTATGTCCTGCTGCACAAGCCCAAGGGCGTGGTTTGCACCAATGCCCGCGGCGAAGAGAAGACGCGGGCGATCGACCTGATCTCCCACGTGCGCGGCCGAGTCTTCCCCGTCGGCCGACTCGACCTCGACTCCGAGGGGCTCCTGCTCCTGACCAACGATGGGCGCTTCGCCGAGAGCATGACCCACCCGCGCTACGGCGTGCCCAAGACCTACAAGGTCACCCTCCGCGGCCGGATCGACGAGGCGACCCTAGACAAGACCCGCGGTGGTGTTTGGCTCGCCGAAGGGCGCAGCGGCCAGGCGACGATCCGCATCACGCGCCGAAGCAAAGAGCGCACGACCCTGCTGGTGACGATCCGCGAGGGCAAAAACCGCGAGCTGCGCCGCATCTTCGGACGCGTCGGCTTCCCGGTCCTGCGCCTGCAACGGGTCAAACTAGGCCCCCTGGAGCTGAAGGGGTTGCCAAAGGGCAAGTCCCGCTTCCTGCTGCCTTCCGAAGTGGATGCCCTCCTCGCGGCCACCGATCCCCAGGCAGAGGGCTAGCTGCGGTAAGGCTGGCTGTCGGTGCAAAACGGCGAGCACGCATTGCGGAACAAGGAGGAAGAGATGCGAAACGAGATCTTCGACGTGGCGGTGATTGGAGCGGGGGCGGCCGGGACGATGGCCTACCTGCGGGCGGTGCTGAACGCGAACCGCACCGCGCTCTTCCTCGGCGATGCGCATACCAAGCGCAAGGGACGTGCGAGCTGGGTCATGGACGTCGACAACGTTCCCGGGCTCCATGGCCTCGGCAAGCCGATCGTCAGCAGCGCGAAGGGCAGCTTCGACTGGGTCGACGCACAAGAGACGCTCGCGGGCTTCGGCGAGCGCATCAAGGCCAAGGTCGAGCGCATCGAGAAGGTCGACGACGGCTTCGTGCTGCACTGGACCGAGCGCAAGGCGGGCGCCCAAGAGCTACGCGCGCGCTACGTGATCCTGGCGACCGGCATCATGGACGTGCAGCCCGAAATCGCCGGCTCGATCCAGCCGATCCTGCCGTTCGCGAACGCAGGACAGGCGCTCTACTGCGTGCGCTGCGACGGCCACCGCACGATCGGCGACCAGCTCTCGGTCATCGGCAACTCCGACACCGCGATCCACATCGCCAGCATGATGATCGAACGCTACGGCCACGAGCGCGTCCCCGTCCTCGCCAACGGCCAGCCCTGGGAGATCGGCGAAGGCGCAGAGAGCGTCCGCGAACTCTACGATATCCCCGTGCACGAATCGAAGATCAGCGAGATCCTCGGCGATCCAAAAACGGGCCTCGAAGGCTATCGCCTCGACGATGGCAGCGTCGTGAAGACGAACCGAACGATCGTGAGCCTCGGCATCATCGCCTACAACGAGCTGCTCACGAGCCTCGGCGGCGAAGTCGACAAGAACGGCAAGGCCCTCGTCAGCGAGAAATACGAGAGCAACATCGAAGGCCTCTTCGTCATAGGCGACCTCGTCGCCGGCAAGAAGATGCAGATCTACACCAGCCAGGACATGGCCGTAGACGCCGCCGACGAAGTTGATCGAAGACTGCGTCTCTCCAGGCGCGCAGCCATGCGCCGAGCACGGTAGAGAGTCGAGGGCTAGAGAGTCCAGGGCAGCGCGGACAGGCCGAATCGGGTGGCTCCGTTTGGCCGGTCCTTGACAGGCTTCAAATAAGTAGAGCCAGCCATCTCGACGAGTGGGACAGCGATGTCGGCGCACGAAGCTAAAGCCTCACTGAAGTTCCTTGCGCCGAGCCACATCGAGGAGGCGAATGGAATATCCAAGAGACGTCGCGCGGCTCTTTGGGCAGGGCGAGCTGAGCTGGGTTCCCTTCTCTGAGGTATGGGAATGGCCGGACAGCCAACGCACTCAGAGGTTCTCCGTCCCCTCGTTGAGCACGTTGAGGTAGCTGTCGTAGGCGAAGACCCGGTTGCGGCGTTTGCCGGTGACTTCGCGGGCGATCTTCAGGTCGATCAGGAGCTGCATGCCCTTGGCGGCTGTCGGGAAGGTGAGTCCCGTTGACTGGGCGACATCCTGCAGCTGGTGGACCGGGCGGGCTTTGAGCGCCTCGTGGACGCGCAGTGCCGACCCCGCCTTGCGGCCAAGCTGCTGGATCTGCGTGCGCTGTGCCTCGAACAGCTGCATGAGCCGCTTCGCCGTGTCGACGGCGCTGTCGGTAGGAGATGCAATCGGAACGTGTCAACGATTCTGAGACACCGACGGTCATGGTTTAGTGGAGCGCCGCAAGCGGCGCGCTCCCTTGTGTAATGGGGCTCTGCCCCAAACCCCGAGCTTTGTCGCTTCGGGGACGAAGCTCATTTGAACCGCCTTTCTCAGGTTTCAGCTTTGGTAGTGCTTTGCTCTCCACAGCAAGTCATCCACCGCTGCGAAGTCCTCCCGAACGAAGTGGCGACAAAAAACGTGCGCAGAGTCGCGAGCCGCGCAGGAGGCTGCGGAGTAGCGGGCGGGAGATTGGGGCCGAGCTGCTACACTCCCCGGCCTTCTTTTCCGAGGATTCTCGATGCTCAGTAGCTCTCCCCACTCGATTCGCAGCAAAAGCCCAGGGGCCGGCGATGCGGCTTCGCTTCTGCGCGAGGTTCATCGCAAGACGCTGAAGAATGGCCTCCGCGTCCTTCTTGTCGAGAGCCACGTTTTGCCGGTGGTGAGCCACTGGCTTTGGTACACGGTGGGATCACGCGACGAGCGCAGCGGCGAAACCGGCGTGTCGCACTTCCTCGAGCACATGATGTTCAAGGGGACCGATCGCTACCCGAAGGGCTCCATCGACACGCTGACCGCCCGGCTCGGTGGCAGCAACAATGCGATGACCTCGTACGACTACACGACGTACTACTTCAACCTGAAGAGCGATCGCTGGACCGAGGCCTTGGAGATCGAGGCCAGCCGCATGCAGCACTGCCTCCTCGATGGCGCCGAGTTCGAGGCCGAGAAGAAGGTCGTTCTCGAGGAGCTGATGCGCGGCAAGGACGAGCCCTGGTCGCCGCTTTGGGAGGCGGTGAGTTCGATGGCCTACCTGGTCCATCCCTATCACCATCCGATCATCGGTTGGCGCGAAGAACTCGAACGCATGCCGGTCGAGACCATGCGCAGCTACTACGAGCGCCACTACGCCCCGGATCGCGGCATCCTGGTCGTGGTCGGGGACATCCAGCACGAGCAGGCGATGGGGGAGATCGAGGCGCGGCTCGGAGATATCCCAGCGTCGGGCTGCGAGCGGGAGCCGGTGCTCGCCGAACCGCCGCAGCAAGGCGAGCGGCGCATCACCGTGCGCTTCCCGGGCAAGGTCTCCCGTTTGGCGATGGCCTGGCCGACCTGCAAGCAGGGCGAGCGTGACGACACCACGCTGGATCTGCTCAGCACCGTGCTCTCGACCGGCAAGTCCTCACGCCTCTACCGCGGCCTGGTCAAGGGCAAGGAGATCGCCTCCTGGGCGGCGGCCTACAACGAGACCCGCCTCGATCCCGGGCTGTTCTGGATGGTCGCCGAGGCCAAGCCCGGGGGCAGCGAGGAGGAGCTGGAGGCGGCGCTTCTTGCCGAACTCAAGCGGATCCAGCAAGAGGGGCCGAGCGAGGCCGAACTCGAACGAGCGAAGAAGCAGATCCTCTCTTCGTTCTACTTTGATCTCGAAACCGTGAGTGAGCAGGCGCACAAGATCGGCCGCCTTGAGGCGACTTGTGAAGGCGGCTACGAGGCCTTGCTGCGCTATCCGGCGGAGCTGCAGTCGCTCGGGGCGGAGGATGTCCGGGAGCTGGCCTGCAAGTATTTGATCGAGGACCACCGTTGCACGGGCTGGTCCCTGCCGAAGGAGCTCTGAGATGACGGTCAGCAAAGCTGGTGAAGCGGTCGATGTGCAGGTGCATCGCCGCGTTTTGAACAACGGTCTGACCTGCTTGGCGATCCGCAATGACGCCGCTCCCACAGCCACGATCGGGATTGGCTTCGATGTCGATGCCCGGGCCGAGCAAGCCGAGCAGGCCGGGATCGGCCACATGGTCGGCGAGCTGCTCGACGAGGGGACGGCCAAATACAGCGGCGACGAGTTGGCGGAGAAGGTCGAAGGGCTCGGCGCCGAGCTGTCCTGCAGCTCCGGTAGTGCCTCGATCCATTTCGCTGTCGATGACCTGGAGCCGTCGCTGGATGTGCTGCGCGAAGTGGTCCTGGCGCCGACCTTCCCGGAGGATGCTGTCAAGCGCACGCGCAGCTTGGTCGAGGCCGAGCTGACGGCTGAGGAAGAGGATGCTCGCACGGTCGCGGGCAAGCGCTTCCGGGCCCTGGTCTACGACAAGCATCCCTACGCGCGTTCGGCGAAGGGCACGCGCGAGACCGTGGCCAAACTGAACTCAGCGCAGCTGCGCGACTGGCACGGCCAAGTCTTCGTTCCGAGCAACGGGATCATCGCCGGCGTCGGCCAGGTCGACCCCGAGAGGATGCTCGACGAGCTGGAGAGCCGCTTCAGCTCTTGGGAGGGCCCGTCCTTCGAGATGCCGGACTTCGACCTGCCGGAGAAGCCGAAGCAGCCGCAGCTCGAGCGGATCGACTTCGACTCGCAGCAGTCCCACGTCTTCCTTGGGCATTTAGGGATCCGGCGAGAGGATCCTGACTACTACAAGCTGGTGGTCATGGACCATGTGCTCGGGCTCGGCCCCGGATTCACCAGCCGCATCTCCCGCAAGCTGCGTGACGAGATGGGGCTCTGCTACACGGTCTGGGCCGGGATCAGCAACTCGGCGGGCGTTCTGCCGGGGCTCTTCACCGCCTACATCGGGACCTCGCCGCAGCAGGTCGAACTCGCGGTCGAGGGCTTCTTGAGCGAGATGCACCTGATCCGCAAGGAGCTGCCCACTGAGCAGGAGATGGCCGACGTCCAGGCCTACCTGACCGGGAGCTATGTTTGGGCTCTGGAGCGCAACTCCGGGCTCGTGGGCTTTGCGATTCGGCTGGAGCGTTTTGGCCTGGGTGATGATTACCTGCGCCGTTATCCGGAGCTGATCTCCGCAGTCACGGCCAAGGATGTGCGCGAGTCAGCCGAGAAGCACCTGGATCCCGAGCGCTACACCCTCGTCACCCTGGGGCCAAAAGCGGAGTAGCCGGGGCCGTTTGTCGGCCTGGCGAGCTTGGCTGGCCAGGCCCCCCAGCCTCCGCTGGCCTCTAGTTGCCGGGCCCTACTCCGCTGCCACTATTCCGCACGGCCTCTACTCCGATACCAGTCTCAACGAGCGTGGCGTGCGTGTTCCAATCTTTGGGGCGCACGACAGGTGATCGACTGGCACGATTCTCGAGCAAATGAACGAATGGAGGGAGCTGGGGTAGATTCGCTGAGAGTCGTAGTGCCGCCCGCGCGACGTTACGATTCTCAACGAAAGCAACGTTATCCATCGCTTTTGCAAAGAATCGTAACGCATGCGGGCCGAGCAGTACATCAACTCCCTGGCAGCGAACGGGAGGCATCATTTCACGAACTCCGACGCCATCGAGGCGATCGGTGGCAACGACTACGCGGTCCGCGCGCAGCTGCGGCGACTCAAGAAGCCGGATGCGCTAGTCGCACAGGTCCGGATCTGTGGGAGGCCGGGACCTGTAACGACCCTAGCCCACCCGACAGCAGCCACTAATCGGAGGGGCTTGCGATGAGACTCCACGGTAGGGTGACAGCATGGATGTGAGCGAGAAGTTCGACCGGGCCGTTATCATCGTTCCGCTCGACGATGATGCAGCCAGAGAGCTAGAAGCACTCGAAGTGAACCACCCCGGGTTTCCCGGAGACTCCCAGGCGTGAGGGGATGGAGTCATGGGAAGCATGAGATTCTCGGCGGAGCACCGCGAGCGGGCGATCTGCATGGTGTTTGAGCCCACCCAGGCCCATTCCGCCTGCAAAATACGAGACACACTACTACAATCAGCAGCAAGCATCTGCCGCAGTGACGCTGCTCACATAGTCGAGTCTCGGGGAAACCCGGGGCGCTTCACTTAGAGAGGAAGAGAAGATGTTGAAGACGACTCTAGTATTTGCGGCCTTCGGCTTGCTGCTTAGCGCTTCACCCTCGGCTCATGGTGTGAGCCTTCAGGCTAAGGCCGGATCGGCCAGTTTCGCCTACAGTTGGGCAAGTGGCTCCCTGTCCTCTGCCTCCGAAGCATCTGTTCAGGTTGTTCGGTCCTGGACCACAGCTTCGGGCACGACAAGGACGCAGGATTCCTGCTTTCAGAATTGCTTCCCTGACGGAAGTGGTGATGGCGAGAACAGCAAAAGCTTCGACAAGGGTGACACCATCCAAATGACCACAATGTGGTTCGACAGCGAGGGCACATGCCTCGGTACCGCAGGTTCGACGCTGACATTCTGAGCAGGGGGGATGCAACGAAGTCCTGGTTGAGTGTGGCGTGCTTTGTCTGTCTTACGGGGGGCGCGTTTGTCCGGTCCCCGTCGCATAAGGGGTGCGGTGAGTAGAGTAAGGACACTCCTTGTATCTGTGGCCGCTTGCGCGGCCTTTTTTATCGCTTGGGTTCTATTGGGGGGGTGTGATAATCGAGAGCGTACGACGTCTGAGGACGAGGGCGTTGTTTCCCTGAAAGGCGATTCGCGGAGTCCGGCGGGCGAGTCACGGGGAGGCCCCGAGTTATCGACCGTCAAGCCCTCTGGGATATCGAATAAAGACGCACCCAACTCGGCTCGCGATCGATTTAGGCTAGGCACTGCGGGATTCTCTGATCGAGACTGGATAAAGCTTCTCGCTGATTGCCGACTGGGTCGTTTCGATCGCCTGAAGCGGCTTCTCGGGCGCCCGGCATTGGATTCGGAGCGTAAGCTCGCGGGAGAGATCTTGGCTGTCTCGCGGCGGATTCGGGATGAGCTTGACGTAGTGTTGCGCGAGGAAGTTATGAGGGTGGCTAAGCTAATGAAGCGCGGTGAATTCGGTAACGTTACCTTACGTGAGCAGCTTCGAGGGGCGGGGACGTCACCTCGAGGGCGCATTAGCTGGTCGACACAGGGCTATATTGAGGCTGAAGTCGAGGGGGTTAGGATCGGGGGAACGGTCACTGAGAGCGAGGCTCCGCTTCTGCACTTTCTGATACGACGTCGAGGTTGGTTCTTTAAGGAAGAGGCGAGGTTTTTGAAGGAGGCTCTGATTCGATGAGACGCTTCATTATCATCGCTGCTCTCGTACTCTGTGCGAATGCGTTTGGCCAGGCCGGCGGCCTCCTCCGTTCCGATACGTGGGTCGGCGGTGAGCTTGCCTGGAAAAGCTGCTGGGATGTGAGCAAGCCTGAGTCTCGTAAGGTGGCAGTAGCTCTTGCAGGGCTTCTGTGTCTCGCCGATGAGCGGGTCGAGCTCTCTCAAGTCGCTGGAAAGGGAGGCCGATTCGACGCGATCATTGAGTGGCTGAATCGCAGTGCGCGATCCTCGGTCTTGGCTCGCGAGTCAGGTAAGGGGAGGCTAGGGATTGGCGATGTTTTCGTGTCATGTGCGCTGCTTCAGTTCCAAGTGCTCCGGCCAAAGAAGGGCTCTCCTGCTTTTGGTTCGAAGTTGTGCGCGGCAATCTTTTCCGATCGCCAATTCCTTACGTCTCTGTTTATCACTGATTCACGTCATTATCTGCGGGGGCGATCTGGTGCGTTGAGTCGTTGTTGGTTTTTCGAGTTGATGAGCCTGGCGAGCTGGGTTGATGTTCCAGTCCCTCAACATGTCGGCCGCATGACGGAGAAATGGAGAGGAGAGCAGCTAAGGCTGGATCCCCGTGGACCGCAGCGTTATCGCCTTCTTTCGCTTTTGTTCTGCGACTTGCACGCTCGGGAGAAGTATGAGGTGGACTCTATACGAGAGATCTGTGCCAGGATCGGGGGCTGTTGGGAGAAAGAGCTGCGGGGTCGCTTAGGTGATCCAGAATTCAACTATTTGCTGACGGTTGGTCTTTGGCGGGCTGGGGAGAATCGGCTCTTACATCAATGGGAATCCGATCTAAGGTCAGGGGTGTTTTCTCGTGTATTGAAGGATGGGCCCCGTCGTGGGACATGGCCTTTGAAGTCGACTCATGAGCTTAAGCTTGGGGCAGGGGTCGTTAGCTTCTTGAATTGTCTTACCCAGCTGACCCTTCATTGCATGTCCCGTGCCGCCATTAGGTAGGGGTGAGCGTCGGCGTCACTCGAAATCCGCACCGGGTCCGTCCGACACCCACCGCGGTGGCCGCGTAAGGGTGATCTGATTCGTCGTCAACGCAATCGTGTCGAAGTGCCAGAACAGCAGCTCCAGCCGCGTGTCGCCGACTCCGAGGCGAGGGGTTATCCGACCTGCTTCGTCTTCTGAGCGAGTGGCGCCTACGGACGAGAGGAGGGGAGATCAGCTGCGGCTTCGCTCGGGGCTTCGCCGCACAGCACGTGGTCATAACGCTTCGTGCGGCTGCCGGGCGCCACACCCAGCCTCGTAACGAGGCGCTTGCTGCTCAGCTTCTCGGCGGGAGTCTTGCCGGGGAACTTTGTCGGCCTGGCGAGCTTGGCTGGCCAGGTCCCCTGCTTCCGCTGGCCGCTAGTCGCTTGGCCCTGCTCCGCTGTCTCTATTCCGCTGCCGCCTCCTGCGGATTCGGCCACAAGCCCTGATGCTTGCTTGGATCAGGAGTGAATCCGTAGAATCCCTGTATCCCCAATGCGGGAGCCTGCCATGGACCGATGCGCGAAGGGCTCTGTCGCGTTCGATGTTCCTGCTGCTGGATACGGTGACCTGGGAGGGTGCGCAACTCCCAAGAGCAAGGAGCACCTCTCTAGCTCCGGTATCCGACAGCCATCCAACTGCAGTAGCATGCGAGTAGTGAATCAGCGAGTGAACGCTTCGGACTTCCTCGGGCCACTGAGTTCCGTCGAGGAGGCCAACGCGCCGAAACGCTTGTGCGTATCTGGCGACACAGCAATTATGATGGCGGGCTTGCGCGTAGCTGTTGTCGGCACACGCAAGCCGAGCGAGGCGGGGCGCCGACGCACACACAGGCTGGCTACCATGTTGGCGAAGCGTGGCGTGGTTGTTGTTAGCGGCCTGGCAAAGGGCGTTGACACGATCGCGCACAAGGCGGCGATCTCTGCCGGTGGACGAACGATGGCGGTGATTGGGACCGCGCTCAGCAAGGCCTACCCTGCCGAGAATCGCGAGCTGCAGAATCGGATCGCCGAAGAGCACCTGTTGGTGTCAGAGTTCGAGGAGGGATCCTCTGGCGGCCGATGGACCTTCCCGAAGCGCAACCGCACGATGGCCTTGCTGTCTGATGCGACTGTCATCATTGAGGCGGGCCTGAAGAGCGGAACTGAGAACCAAGGCTGGGAGGCCATCCGACTTGGACGGCCGCTGTTGTTGTTGCAATCGCTACTCGATACTGGGCATCCGTGGCTCAAAAGGCTTCTCGACTACGGAGCCGTCCCACTTAGCGATGACAACTTCGATGACGTTATGGCCGAGCTGCCGCCCACGAAGTCGCGTGAGGCTGAAGATGCAGTTTTCTAACGTGGATTGGCTACAGCCCAAGACCTGATCACGACAGCGATCTAGACGAGAAAGCTAGGTTAATCGTCTATAGATACCTCAAGACCACCAGAATCCATGAGCTGCTCGACAAGTGCCACTTTGCGGAGAACGGAAAGCTGCACGGAGTGGCAGAGCAGTTGCTTGACAAGTTCTTCCCTGACGAATGCATCGTTGTCCCGATGCCAAGTAGCGCTAAACGTATGGAGGGCAAGGAGCAGCACTGGGGGGCGCTGGAGTTATGCAAGAGAGCCGTCGCGAAAGGACTTGCAGCCGATTGTGAAGAACTGCTTGAGCGGACAGAGACAGTGCCGAAATCGCATCTCCAGAAGAGTAAAGACAGGGTGTCGGCGGAAAATCACTACAAAACCATGCGAGCAACCAAGGGATGCCTGGGGGTCAAGCGTAGTTTTACGATAGTAGATGATGTCATTACTCGCGGTGCAACCCTGATTGGAGCAGCTGCGCGGCTGAGGGAGGCGTTTCCGCAAGCCACAGTTCGCGGGTTTGCGTTTGCCAGGACGCTGATTCGGCGATGCGTAGAGCGTCTTCCGGACCCGCTGGACGGGCATGTCGTGATCTATCCCTCTGGTGCGACTTTTCGCTTTCAAGAAGAGTGAGGCGGTCCGGCGAGATCGTGTGAACACGTTGGATTTCGTCCCCCGCGAACGGCCGTTAGCGATAGGAAGTCCAAGAGACGTCGCGCAGCCACTTGGCGCCCTTGAGCTTGCGGCAGAAGGAGCTGCGAAGGCCTTCTCCTGTGCACTTGTGGCCGATCCGTGCCTGATCGGTGGAGGAAACTCTCCTTCTAGGTGGCCGGGATCTAGCGGTGGCTTGCCGTGGCTCATGGCTGCGGCGTTCGGGAGCCTAGTTTGCGGCTCAGAAGAGCTCGGCGAGCTGCGGTATGGGGGGAGCGCGCGGCTCTTTGGGTAGGGTGAGGTGAGCGAAGATCTTGTGGGCGACAGCTGGGTCTTCGAGAAAGGCGAGGATGCGGCGGCGGCCCTGGCAGTGGGGGCAGGTGAAGACGTCGATATCGAAGCTGCGGCGGAGAAGCTCGGACCATGGGATGTAGGGACCTGTGCGGGCAGGCTGCTTGAGCTCTTTGTGGAGAGTTTCCTCTCCTTTGCGTGTTTGTTCGTTCGTGCTCTTGGTGTAGTTCGGCGGAACCTTTGGCCGGCGACGGGGCGTGGGGGCCGGGGAGAGGGGCGAGCGTGCAGGGGCGCTCGAGGAAGGCGAAGGGGGGGGAGGCGGACGCTGTGGGTTATCCTCTTCGCAGGACGATTGCTGATCCAAGCAGCCACTAATCGGAGGGGCTTGCGATGAGACTCCACGGTAGGGTGACAGCATGTATGTGACCGAGAAGTTCCGGCCGGCCGTTATCGTTCCGCTCGACGATGTTGCAGCCAGAGAGCTAGAAGCACTCGAAGTCAGTGATGGGGCGGCGCTGCACGTCGTTTCGGTCGACATCGATGCGGAGCTCGCTGTGCTCCATCAGTCTGGTTTCCTTGAGGCCGTGGGGGAGGCGACGGGCTGCCTGTTGGGCGAGTATGAGGAAGATCTGGTGCCCGCTGCCATGGTGTCGCGAGTCCGGAAACTCGCAATGTCGTTCGGGAGACCGCAGCGGACGGGGGTCACTGGGCGCTACTTGTTTGCGCAGATCGTGGAGGCCTGCGAGATCGCCGAGGCGAGGGGTTATCCGATCTGCTTCGTCTTCTGAGCGAGTGGCGCCTACGGCTGCCGCTTGTGATCTCCGCTCGGCTCTTCTTCGCGCGGCCAGATAACCGTCCAGTTCTCTTCGTAGGGAGGGTAATAGACTTCTTCTCGCCAAGCTTCCTTCAGCTCGAAGTTGGCCTCGATCTCGGTGAGGAGTGGAACGAAGCTCGGGTTGTCCTCTTCGATGTATTCCGTTGGGAGGGCGCCCTCTTCTGTGCTCTCGCCGTAGGCGATGCCGAGACAGACCTGGTCGGTGACCATGAGGTCGCGCTTGAAAGCGACGATCCAACGGATCTCGGAGCGGTGGATGAGTGCGTCGCCGACGCGGTAGACGCCGGCATCGCGATCGATGCTCCACGTGCGGTACTCGGGTTTGCGCCTTACTCGATGTCGCCAGTTTCGGAGTCGGGCGATCATCGGGCCTCCTGGGATGCGTGAGTCAGCGAGTTTGCCAGCGGACCTGCAATGCGTGCAGTCCCGATGAGTACTAGCTAGCTTGAGCCCGAGTTCTATTCATGCGCGAGGCCCGCACGGCAGATCGATGACTGGCCAAGACAGAGACAAGCGAGCGGCGAGCGATGTGGCGGCAACGGACGAGAGGCGGGGGGCTCAGCTGCCATCGCGCTTGCGCGACATCCGACTCCGCGAGCTGAGTTTCGCTGGGTGGGCCCTGGCTCTCTTTGCGATGGGCCTGTCGGTGTTCCTCTGCATCGATATTGGAGCTTGGGCCCTCAAGGAGATCGACCGCGTCGTGTTTCGATCTTGGAGCCGGCTCATCTGCATCGCCCTGAGTTTGCCTGCCTTGGCCCTGGCCGTACTCGTCTTCCAGCTGGGGCGCTATCTGCTCCGCAGAGGCGGGGTCGAGGTGCTGCGCTCTAAGGACCCGCGCTAGCCAGTCGCCGAAGAACTCGCGCGGCCTCTACTCCGCTGCCCCTGCCGCTTCCGCCGGTTTCTGGATGGCATGCCCAAAGATGTAGTTCACCGCCGGCACCCCGAGGATTAGGCCCCAGATTCCGAAGAGCTGGTAGCCGATGACGAGCACCGAGAGCACTAGCACCGGGTTCATGTGTAGGTGGGCGCCGAAGATCATCGGGTTGAAGACATAGGCTTCGAGCACGTGGACGACCGTGACCATCACTAGAACCCAGGCCATGAGGCCGAAGCCCGATTGGTCGAGGGCGACCAGGCACATGGGGGCGGTGGAGAGATACACACCAGCCACCGGGATGAAGGAGCAGAGGAAGACGGTGCCGGCGAGGAAGGCCAGCGAGTTCATCCCCAGTAGCATGAGGCCGATCGAGGTCAGCACCGTATTGATCAGCGCGATCATGCCCTGCGCCTCGATGAAGCGGCCCAAGACCCGGCCAAAGCTGACGATGGTGCTGGACAGCTCGTCGTAGATGAAGTTGATCTTGGTCTTGCGCAGTGAGTCGATGCCTTTGGCGATGCGCGGCAGGTCGGTGACGATTAGGAAGGCAAAGAGCACCGCGAGCACGAAGATCATCGCCACCGAGGCGAGGTTCTTGAACACGCCGAAGAGGGTGCCGAACAGTGACTGGATCTGTTCCTTGTCGGCGCCGCGCCGGGTTCCGGCCTTGATGTCTTCGGGGCTCTCGTGGGTGATCCCGAGCAGCTCTTCGACGATGTCGGTGGCGTCGCGGTCCCCGAGGAAGTCGTTCACGGCCGGGTTCTTGCTGCGCAGCTCGCTGAGCTTGCCGTCGAGGGTTTGGACGTGGCGAGGAAGCTCTCGCACGAAGCTCACTCCCTGCTTCTTGAGCTCGGGCGCCAGGAAGGTGGCGAAGAGCGCCAAGGCGCTGAGCAAGGTGCCAAAGACCAAAAGGGTGCGCAGTCGCCGCGAGCGGAAGCGATGGGCTAGGCCCTGGACGCCGTGCTCGCAGATGTAGGCGAAGACGAAGGTCAAAAAGACCAGGCCCAGGAAGTCGCGCAGCAGGTAGAGGGCCAGGAAGAAGAGGATCCAGATCAGCAGTCGATTGCCGATGGGGATGAGGTAGTTCCAAGGCGCGGGAAACTTGCTTGGGTCCTGCGTGTTCATGGCTGCTCCGAGCTGGGAAAGCGCTGAACTGGGAAAGTGCTGGCGGAGCATATCGCCGGAGGGCTCGATTCCAGTGCCACGACTTGGCAGGATCCGCTCATGCTGCGCCCGACTCCGAGGTTCTCGTTCGATACCAAGCTGCTGGTGCTCGACATCGTTGGCTTGCGGCCCCGGGATCTTGGCGATGCCCCGCGCCTGAGTCAGTTCGCCGGCGAGGGGCGTAGTGGGCCGCTGAAGACGCTGCTGCCGGCGCTCACCTGCTCGGTGCAGGCCTCGTTCTTGACCGGGCTGATGCCCAATGAGCACGGCATTGTCGGCAATGGTTGGTACTTCCGGGATCTGGCGCAGATCCTCTTCTGGCGCCAGAACAACGGCCTGATCCAGGGGGACAAGATCTACGAACTCGCGCGTCGCGCCAAACCGGAGCATCGCTGCGCCAAGATGTTTTGGTGGTTCAACATGTATGCGGAGGCCGCCTACAGCGTGACGCCGCGGCCCCAGTACTTTGCCAATGGGCTCAAGATCCCCGGGCTCTACAGCGAACCGCCGGAGCTGGAGCGGCAGCTGCAGCAGGAGCACGGGCCCTTCCCCCTCTTCCACTTTTGGGGGCCGATGGCCGGCATCAAGTCGAGCCGTTGGATCACCGACGCCTCCTTGAGCGTGCTGCAGCAGCAGCGCCCGGATCTGATGCTGGTCTACCTGCCGCACCTCGACTACGAGCATCAGCGCCTGGGGCCGGAGCATGAACGCAGCCGCGCCGCGGTGGGCGAGGTCGATGCCGAGGCCGGGCGCCTGATCGACGCGGCGCGGGCGCAGGGCATGGAGGTCCTGGTCTGCAGCGAGTATGGGATTGAGCCGGTGGAGCATGCTCTGCTGCTCAATCGCGTCCTGCGCGAGCAGGGTTTTCTTCGGGTCCAAGAGACCGCGCATGGTGAGCTACTGGACGCCGGTGCTAGTCGGGCCTTCGCGGTGGTCGATCACCAGATCGCCCATGTCTACGTGGCGAGGGAGAGGGACCTGAGCCCGGTGCGGGAGCTACTCGCTTCGCTGGAGGGCGTCGCCAGCGTCCATGATCGCGAAGAGCAGCGCGCGCTGTTCCTCGACCACCCGCGCAGCGGCGAGCTCGTGGTCTTGGCCGAGCGCGGCGCTTGGTTTGCCTATCCCTATTGGTTGGACGAGGGTCGACGTCCGGACTTCGCGACGACGGTCGATATCCACCGCAAGCCCGGCTACGACCCGGCGGAACTCTTCATCGATGCGAGGCTGCGCTTCCCCAAGCTGCGGGTGGCGCGGCGGCTGCTGCAGAAGAAGCTGGGGATGCGCTATCTGATGGATGTGATTGGCACCGATCCGACTTTGGTTAAGGGCTCCCATGGCCTAGTCCCCTCTGACCCTGAGCTAGGCCCCTTGTATCTCTCTTCCCCGGGGCTCAAGCTTCCGAGCCAAATATCGGCGCCTACGCTTTTGTTCGAGCGTTGAGCTGCCTGCGCGTTGCTCGGCGCGCTGCCTCTCTCACCGCGGAGTGCCACCAAACGATGAGTTCCCTCGAAGGCAAGACAGCTGTCATTTTCGGCATCGCCAACCACCGTTCGATTGCTTACGGCATTGCTGAGAGCTTGCGCGAGCGCGGTTGTCGCATCCTGCTCAACTACCAAAACGAGCGACTGGGGCAGAGCCTGAAGCGGCTCTCGTCCAACTTGGGCGATCCGTGGATGGCCGAGTGTGACGTGACCGACGACGAGGCGGTCGTGGACTTCTTCGACAAGGTGAGGGAAGAGGTCGGCAGCTTCGACTACCTGGTGCACTCGGTGGCCTACGCCAATCGCGAGTTTTTGCAGGGCGACTACATGCTCACGCCCTGGGATGCCTATGCGGAGGCGCAGCACGTCAGTGCCTACAGCCTGGTGCGTCTCTGTCGCCATGCCTATCCGCTGATGGAAGGCCACGATGGCGCCGTGCTGGCCCTGACCTATCTCGGCAGCGAGAAGGTGGTCAAGAACTACAACCTCATGGGCGTGGCGAAGGCGGCGCTCGAGTCGTCGGTGCGCTACCTGGCCAGTGACCTGGGGCGGCATGGTATTCGGGTCAATGCCATCAGCGCCGGGCCGGTGCGGACCCTCTCGGCCTCGGCGATCAAGGATCTGGGCGCCATGCTCGACTACGTGGCCGAGCGTTCGCCGATGCATCGCAACGTGTCGCTGGAGGATATCGGCAACGCTGCGAGCTTCCTCCTCTCGCGTGACGCGCGCGGTGTGACCGGCCAGGTGCTGCACGTCGACAACGGCTTCTCGATCATGGGAGTCTGAGGCCGCGGGCGCTGGGCGCCTGCCTGGCCTCGGCTACTTCGTGCCCAGCAGCTGCTGCACGCGGGCGCGCTCTTTGGCGTCGCTGATCTGAGCTAGGGCCCGCTGCCAGTAGAGGCGCGCTTCGTGGCGGCGCTCGCTCTCCCAGAGCAGGGCCGCGAGGTTGAGCAGGCTGGGCAGATGCTTGGCATCGAAGTCGAGGGCCCGGCGGTATTGGCGCTCGGCTCCCGCCAAGTCCCCGATCTTTTCGAGGAAGTGCCCGTGCTCAAAGCGAAGCGCCGGGTCGCTGGGCGCGAGTCCGGTGGCCTTGGCGTAGAGGGCGCTGATCTGCGCAATGCGGTCTTTGCTGTAGCTACCGCCGAACTGCTCGATGCGGAGCTGCAGCGTCGCGGCGAGGCCGCGGGGGCCGCGGGCATCCTTGGGCGATCTCTCGCTCCAGTCGTTCCAGGCGCGATAGAGCCGCTCATACCAGCGAGTGCGCAGTTCTTGCTCGTCGCTGCCCAGGGCTAGGCGGCGGTAGACGGCGGTTTCGAGGGCGAGGGCCTCGGTCGGCTGCGGGCGAAGGCTGCGCAGAGCATCAAGGTGGATCACGGTGCGGCGTTCCCAGCCGAGCTCGGCCGCACAGCGGGCGGCGCTCAGTAACGCTTCGGCATCGAAGGCTCTGCGAGTCAGCACGCGGGTCGCGGCGGCATACGCGGCCTCGAGATGGCCTTCGCGCTCGAAGAGCACGGCCAGGGCGCGATCGACACCGATCATGTCAGGGGCGAGGCGCCTGGCCGTGCGCAGGGACGACTCGGCGAGGGTGAGGGCGGCGTTGTCGACAGTGGCGTTGTTCTTGTTGCCAGCCTGGAGATCCTGGTAGGCGAGTTCGAGCTGGGTGAGCCCGAGCAGGGTCCAGGCTTCGGCCAGGCCGGGGCGAGCCTCCACCATGGACTCCAACTCGTGAAGCACCGCTTCGAACTCGCCAGCACCAAGCCGCTTTTCGAGAGCCAGCAGTTGTTCCGTAGTCGCAGCATCGATCACCTCCCGTTCTTTGGGCGCATGCTGCTTGGCAAAGTCCAAGGGCGGAATCTGCGGGCTAGAGCAGGCGGCAAAGGCGAGGGCGCAGGCGAAGAGTAGAGGGCGCATCGCAGGCATTCTGCCCAAGCAGCGCCGCGGAGCCAGGATGCTGGCGCTCTACCGAGAGAATCCCCAGAGCGGCGGGGCTAGCATGCCGGCATGAAAACCCAAATCGGCAAGGCGCACGTCGAACTTGTGCAGGGCGACCTGACCCAGCAAGAGTTGGATGTTCTGGTGAACGCAGCCAACTCTTCGCTACGCGGCGGCGGCGGCGTCGATGGTGCCCTGCACCGTGCGGCAGGACCAGGCCTGCTCGAAGACTGCATTCGCCTGCATCCGGACGGATGCCCCAGTGGCGAGGTCCGCGTCACGCCCGCGCACGATCTCCCCGCGCGCTTCGTCGCCCATGCCGTAGGGCCGGTCTGGATGGGCGGGGATGCCGGCGAAGCCGAGGAACTCGCCAGCGCGTGGCGCCTCGCCCTGCTTGCCGCCGAAGAGCGCAAGGCGCAGAGCATTGGCTTCCCGGCGATCTCCTGCGGCATCTATGGCTTTCCGAGCGAAGAGGCCGCCGGCATTGCCCGGCGTGTGCTGGAAGAAGAGCTGCCCGGGCTCCGCCACCTGCGCACGGTCAAGATCGTGCTCTTCAGCGAAGAAGACCTCTTCCTCTGGGAAGAGGCCTTCGGGTCTTGAGAGCTGCGGAGGCCTCTCCCTGGTCACTTGTGGCCGAGCCAGGATGCTGGCTCTCTGCCGGGGGAATCCCTAGCGTCAGTGCATGGTCCGTGACCCTTCACTCTCTGCTGCCGCCCAAGAGCTGGAGCTCCGTGCTGGGCAATTGCGTGATCGCGTTGGCAAGCTGCTCGACCGTTTGGGGGAGAGCTATATCGGCGCTCGCGAAGAGCTGCTGGTGCCTTTGCTGCATGCGGTGCTTTCGGGTTCGCACGTTTTGCTCCAGGGTCTGCCTGGGCTCGGCAAGACGCAGTTGGCTAAGTGCTTGGCCGAAGGGCTGGGCGCGCATTTTTCGCGGGTGCAGTGCACTCCCGATTTGATGCCGTCTGACGTGACTGGCACCGAGATCCTTGAGGACGGTGATGGCGGCGGCTTGCAGTTCCGTTTTCGGCGCGGGCCAGTCTTTGGCAATCTGGTCTTGGCCGACGAGATCAACCGAGCGACGCCGAAGACGCAGTCTTCGCTGCTTGAGGCGATGGAGGAGCGGCAGGTGACGGTTGGCGGGCGGACGGAAGCGCTGCCCGAGCCCTTTGTGCTGCTGGGCACGCAGAACCCGATCGAGATGGAGGGGACCTACCCGCTGCCCGAGGCCCAGCTCGACCGCTTTGCGCTGCAGCTCGATGTGCCCTTTCCCGGCGAGGGTGAGCTGGTGAGGATCCTCGATACCCAGGCCCTGCTCGATACTCCGCCGATGGAGTCTTGCCTAAGCCCGAAGGAGTGGCTGGAGCTGCGTCGCATCTCCGAGCAAGTCATCGCCTCGCCCGAGCTCCTGCTGTTCTTGTCGCGCCTACTGCTGGCGACCCACCCCGAAGCTCCCGGGGCCATGGAGGCGACGCGCCGCTACGTTCGACTCGGGGCTTCTCCCCGCGCCGGTATCGCAATGCTGCGAGTCGCGCGAATGCGAGCCTTCCTGGCCGGCCGCATGCATGTGACCAGCGAAGACATCGAGAGCGTGGCCCTACCAGCCCTGCGGCATCGCGTGCTCCTGCGCTACGAAGCCCGCGCCGAAGGCATCAGCGTGGCCGAACTCTTGCCGGAGTGGCTTGGCGTCGCTTTGGCCTAGCGGGGCGCTCAGAAGCTCAGGGGGGTTGGGTGTACGGCACCTTTCTCGTCCACCTCGAATTCGATAGCTAGGCCAGGAACGGCTGGGCGTTGAAAGGGGGCCAGGCCTCCCGCGTACCGGGTTGTGTTCTGCAGCTTGTACTTTCCCGGATTGAGCCGGAGGCTGGGGATGCGCTGGCCATCGAAGTCGAGGTCGGCGACGAAGACCTTTCCGAGTAATGGGTCCATCCGAAAGATACGGAAGCTTGGGCTCTCGGACTGGGAGAAGAGTTCTACCGTTTGGGCATCGAGAGGAAGCTCCACCTGGTGGCGGGGGATGAAACTCAGGGTGCCTAGGTCCAGATTCTCTTGCTCTCCTACGTCGAAGCGAACGAAGGGGCAGGGCCCGATATGTGGCACCAGGCGCAGCAGCCAGGGGCCTGGAGATAGGCCCTTCAGTTCGATTCGCCCTTGCCCGTCGATTGGGATTTCCTGGGCCCGTGAGGACAGGCACAAGCCGTTGCTGCCAAAGAGATTTGGGCGCATCGCGGCTTCGTTTCCGCGAAAGAGCTGCAGGCTCTTGTCTTTCCACCAATCGTTGCCGCGGCCGGGCAATACCCGTGCGCGCACTGTGCTCGTGCCCAGGTCGAGAGTGAGTGGCAAAGGGGAGCTGCTAGCGCGTATCGCGAGTTTCTGTTCTGGCCCTTGCGCATGAGTGCCGGGCATCCACGCTCGGAAGTACCAGGTCCCCGTACGGATACCGCGGAAACGGAAGCGCCCCTCTGCATCGGTCACGATGGAGTTCGGATCGCTCTGATCGGAGCGTGGGGAGGCGGGAAGCGCCGGGAAGTAGGACCAGAAGGAAAGCTCTGTCGTGACCTGGCTTGTGCTCGCGAAGACGCTGGCACCGGGTACGGGCTTACCGGCACGAAGCACGCGACCCTGGATCTCGACGGCTTTCGGGGTCCAAGCGGGTTTGAGCGGCTGGGAGAGAACGAGCAGTTTCGTCGAGACTGTGAGTTCTCGAGTTTCGCAGGGATGGTGCTCGAAGAAGTCGAGATCTGGATGCTCTGCGTGGAAACCCGTGGGGACATCCCCATGGAGCAGGGGCCGCTTGGCGTCGATCTGTGGCGGCTGGACGAGTTCGAGTCGGTAGCGGCCCTGGGCTAGCTCCCTCGAGTCGATTCGGCCATCTACCCCGACACGGTGCCAGCTGGCGCCATGTCGGGACAGCTGTGACGAGGGGGACTGCTGTGGGCGATCCAAGGGGATGACCCGCAGCCAGGCGCCGTCATACGCGAGCCATTTTGCATCGGCGACCTTGCCGACGATGCGCCCCATCGGTCGGAGCTGCAGTTGGATCGGCGGGCCCCATGAATGGTCGGCGCTGAGAAGACGATGGGCGCCTCTGCCATCCTGGTGGGATGCCGTGATGCTGTACGGTATCGCTCCAGGCACCGTCAGGATGGCCTCACCCTTCGAGTCGCTCTTTGCCTCCCACTGCTGCGGAAGGCCGCGCATCCAGGTTTGGTGGTTCCGGCTGAGCTGGGTGAGTTGCACTGAGGCGAGGATTCTCGCACCTGCGATGGGCGCAGCACTCTGGTCGACGACGCGGACTCGCAGCTGATCGAGGCCGTGGCAAGTCAAGTCGACGTGCTGCTCTGCGCCCGGAAGCAGGAAGCACTTCTCAAAGGCGGAGATTTCGCTGCCGTTCTTCCAGGCCACGAGGCGGTAGCTGCCGGGAGCAAGGCCTTCGACACGGAAGCTATGCTTGGCGTCGCATTGGAGCTTGCGCCGCGTCGGGTTTTCTTGGCCCGGGGCGCCAATGGCTTCAAGCCGCAGCTCGCAGCCTTCGGGCACAACGCCGCTTAGTTGGCCGGTGATCGTGCCCGTCCTGCCCTGGGGCATGGCGACTGCGGAAAGGGCTAGGAGCAGGCCCAGAGCAAAAATGCGGAATGGAAACATGGCTCGTTCCGAAGGCGGCTCGCTGCTTCTGCTCAGCTTTGACCCGCGAGGCCCGCCGAAAATCTGAGTTTGAGGGCATGGGCCGGGGCCCAGCACGAGAGTTTGACACTAGTCACTCCGGAGGAGCAGGGAACGGGGCTTCGCCAGGGCGATGTGCTTTTTTCGCCTAGCAGGGAGTTGAAGACAGCAGCCGGCGCGCGGGTGCTCCCTCTTGCGGGGCGTGGGGCTAAGGCCGGGGCTTGCTCAAGCCGCGTGGCGACTTTCGGAGCTGCCGGGGGCTATTGGGAGTCGCTGCTTGGCTCTGGGCTCGGCAGCGGGCCTTGGTGGTCCATGCTGTCGCCGAGGTAGACCTGGCGGACCTTCTCGTCTTGGCTGATCTCCAGGGAGCTGCCTTCCTTTAGGACCTTGCCCTGATGGATGATGTAGCTGCGGGTGGTGATGCGCAGCATGTCTTGGACGCTGTGGTCGGTGATCAGGATGCCGAGTTGGCGCTTGGCTAGGTCGCGGACGATGCCTTGGATCTCTTGGCGAACGATGGGGTCGACTCCGGCGAAGGGCTCGTCGAGGAGGATCAGGCTCGGCCGCGAGGCGAGGGCGCGGGTGACTTCTAGGCGGCGGCCTTCGCCGCCGGAGAGGGTGTCGGCGAGGTTGCGGCGCAGCCGCGTCAGGTCGAGTTCGGCTAGGAGCTGTTCGAGCCGCTCTTCGCGCTTGGCGCGCGGGACGCCGACGGCTTCGAGGACTGCGAGGATGTTGTCCTCCACGCTCATCTTGCGGAAGGAGGACTTCTCCTGGCTCAGGTAGCCGAGTCCGTACTGGGCTCGCTTGTACATGGGCCAGCGGGTGACATCCTTGCCGAGGAGCTGGACGCTGCCGGAGTCGGGGCGAATCATCCCGACGATCATGCGGAAGGTCGTGGTCTTGCCTGCGCCGTTGGAGCCGAGCAGTCCGACGATTTCGCCGCGTCGCACCTTGAGCGAGACGCGGTCGACCACGCGGCGCTTCTTGTAGGTCTTGACCAGGTCGCGGGATTCGAGCAGTAGCTCGCCCTGCCTTGGATCATCGTCTGTGGAGGGCATCTGGCTCAGTTCAGCGAATCAAGGAGAGGCGGAAGGGCGAGCCTAGTCCGAGGGGCCAGAAGATGGCTAGGGCTCGACCTAGGAAGTACTGCTCGGGGACGAAGCGATCGTAGCGCTGGGCGCCCTCGCCGCCGTCGTTTCGGGGCTGGAGCCCGCCGTAGCCCATCTGCAGGAACTCGTTGTAGCTGGCCTTGAGCACATGCTCTTCGCCTTGCAGGTCGGTGAAGACGAGGGCCTGGGCTTCTGGGACGAAGACGGGGTTTTCGTCGGCGTCGCCCGAGCCGACTCGGGCATTGCCGACGAGGCGCGCCGAGCCTGTGCCGGGGCGGAGGAGCTTCTTGGTCTTGGGGTCGTAGCTAAGGCTCAGCGTGGCCCAGGAGCGACCGTCGGCTGAGTTTTGGGTGTTGTCCCCGAGCATCCAGTAGTTGTGGGCAGGGACCTTGATGTCGGTGCCGGCAGCCTCGCGGGCGAGGTAGTACTGGTCGCGGTCGAGCTGGAGTCCGCGTAGCCGGGCCCCTGCGCCGCTTACTCCTACGCGGGCGACCACCTGGGCCTCGTCGTTGAGCGGGACGGCGGGGGCGCTGTAGGGCAGGGGCCCGAGCTCGACTCCCCCGACGTGGGCCCAGATCTGGTCGTCCCAGTGCCAAAGCTCCATGTCGATCCAGGTTCCTGCTTCGATCTCGACCGGCTGGGACTGGTGCCGACTCGTGGGCTCGCCTTCGAGGCGGGAGCCGTCGCCGCTGATCGAGAGGCGAGCGAAGCTCTTGCCTGCTTTGTTGGTGATTTCGAGGTCGATCTCGCGGTTGAGCTGGCCGCTGTCTTGTTCGGCGATGCGCAGGAAGGCGCGCTTCCAGCCGCTGCTCAGCTGTAGCTCGCCGGAGATACGTAGGTCGCCGACGCTGTGGCGACCGTAGCCGTTGTCCGGGCTGCCGAGGTCACGTTTCACCGCCTCTTCGATCGAAGGCGGATAGCCATGCCAGTAGTGGTCGCGGAGGGACTCTCGGTTGCCAAGGAGGATGCTCTTGGTGGTGCTGCCGGTGGCGGCTAGGACGATTTCGTCACCGTCCCAGTGAACGCTACGACCGAGGTCGGCGCGAGGATCCTCGCGGAGGTCTTGGTGCCAGATGCGGCGCCAGAAAGCGTCCTGCAGGCCTTTGGGTTTACGCAGGATGGCGAGCTTGCCCTCGGCGTCGCGTCGATAGATGTCGCCGCCGATGATCTGCAGGGTCTCGCCCGGTAGGCCGACGATGCGCTTGACGTAGTTTTGGCTGCGGTTGTGTGGGTAGCGAAAGACCGCGATCTCCCAGCGCTGTGGTGCGCGGAGCAGGTAGGCAGCCTTGTTGACGAGGATGCGGTCGTAGGCGCCAGCTGCGTTACTGCCGAGCAGGGTGGGCTGCATCGACGGGGAGGGGATGGAGTAGGCCTCGACGAGGAAGTACTTGAGCCCGATCGCCATCAGCACCGCCATGGCGAGGGACTCCACCAGCTCACGGAGCTTGGACGGCAGCGGACCTTGCGGCTGCGCCTGTTTCTTCTTGCTCACTTCTTGTCGTCTCCGGATTGCAGCACGACCAGGAAGGCCTTTTGAGGAATCTCCACGTTGCCGACCATCTTCATGCGCTTCTTGCCCTCTTTCTGCTTCTCCAGCAGCTTGCGCTTGCGGCTGATGTCACCGCCGTAGCACTTTGCGGTGACATTCTTGGAGAGGGCGCGGATGTTTTCGCGTGCGACGATGGTGCCGTAGACCGCCGCTTGCAGCGGGATCTGGAACATTTGCCGCGGGATCTCGCTGCGCAGTTTCTCGATGATCTTGCGCCCCCGGCGCTGTGCCGCGTCCTTGTGGGTGATGGTGCAGAGGGCGTCGACTTCCTCGCCGTTGACCAGGATCCGGAGGGGAGCCAGGTTTGCCTCTCGGTATTCGAGGAACTCGTAGTCCATGGTGCCGTAGCCACGCGTCACCGACTTTAGTGTGTCGTGGAAGTCGTAGATGATCTCCGAGAGCGGCACTTCGAAGTGCAGCATCTGGCGGTTCTCGCCGACGAACTCGGTGTTCACGTATTTGCCGCGGCGTTCGATCACCAGCTTCATGACCGAGCCGATGTGTTCGGTCGGGACGATGACCGAGAGATTGACGATGGGCTCGAGCAGGGCCTCGATCTTGGATCCATCGGGGAGATCGCCGGGGCTGTGGATCTCCAGCATCTCGCCGCTGCGCACCCGGACTTGGTAAACGACGTTGGGGGCCGTCTGCACCAGGTCCATGTCGTCTTCGCGCTCGAGGCGCTCTTGGACGATTTGCATGTGCAGGAGCCCGAGGAAGCCGCAGCGGAAGCCAAAACCCAAGGCCTCCGAGGTCTCGGGGTCGTAGGTGAAGGAGGAGTCGTTGAGGGACAGCTTTTCGAGGGCCTTGCGCAGGTCATCGAAGTCGCCGGCGTTCGTGGGGTAGAGCCCGCAGAAGACCATGGGCTTGGGAAGCTTGAAGCCGGGTAGCGCTTCGGCGCGATCGCCCTTCTCGATCAGGATGGAGTCACCGACGACCACGTCGCCAAGGCTCTTAATGTTGGAGATGACGTAGCCGACTTCGCCGGCGGCTAGGGAATCGCAGGGCACCATCTGCGGGCTGAGGTGGCCGAGCTCGAGCACTTCGTAGCGGCTGCCGGTGCCGGGCATGATGATTTTGTCGCGCTTCTTGAGCACGCCGTTGACGACGCGCACGTAGACAATGACGCCGCGGTAATCATCGAAGTAGCTGTCGAAGATGAGGGCTTGCAGTTTGGCCGCGGGGTCGCCCTTGGGTGGGGGCACTCGCTCGACGATAGCCTCGAGGATGGCCTCGATGCCGATGCCGGTCTTGGCGCTGCACGGCAATACGTCCTCGGCGGGCAGGCAGATCGAGTTCTCGATCTCCATGGCGATCTCGTCGGGGCGCGCGTGCGGCAGGTCCACCTTGTTCATGACCGGGATCATTTCCAGCTCGGCCAGCTCGGCGAGGTGGGCGTTGGCCACGGTCTGCGCCTCGACACCCTGAGATGCGTCGACCAGGAGCAGGGCGCCTTCGCAGGCCTGCATGGACTTCTCGACTTCGTAGCTGAAGTCGACGTGCCCAGGCGTGTCGATGAGGTTGAGCAGGTAGTCGCGGCCGTCTTTGGCCTTGTAGCGCATCGAGACGGCTTTGGCCTTGATGGTGATGCCGCGCTCGCGCTCGAGATCCATGTCGTCGAGCATCTGCTCGTGGATCTCGCGTTTTTGAACCGTGCCGGTCATCTCGATGAGGCGGTCCGCGAGCGTCGACTTGCCGTGGTCGATGTGCGCGATGATGCAGAAGTTGCGGATGCTGTCGGGAGGCGTCACGAGTTATTCCTGGGGCTTAGTCGCCGTGCGCATAGTTCAACGGCCTGTTAGATGCTCACTGAGGGCAGCGAGCGCTTGTCCGCGATGGCTTATCGCGTCTTTTTCTTCTGGTGTGAGTTCGGCGAAGCTGCGCTTGCCGGCATGCGCCTGGGGGAGGAAGACCGGATCGTAACCAAAGCCGGCGGATCCACGGGGGCTGAGAGCGATCTCACCTTCGCAGTAGGCTTCGTGGAGGAAACACTCCTCGCCCTTGCCGTTGACCGCTACGAGGCAGCAGGCGAAGCGCGCGGTCCACGGCCGCGGCTGATCTTTGAGTTCGCCAAGCAGCTTGGTGATGCGGTCCTGGTCGCTGGCGCCATGGCCAGCGTAGCGAGCACTGTGCACACCCGGGGCGCCGCCGAGAGCATCCACCACCAGGCCGGAATCATCGGCGAGTACGAGGTCGCCGGTGGTGAGCACTTGGCCGTGCTTGCTAAGCCAGGTGGCGCAGGCGCGAGCTTTCTTGCGGGCATTGCCGGCGAAGTCGGGGGCGTCTTCGACGACGTCGAAGCTCGAGCTCTCCGGGACTTCGCCGAGGCTGCGCACTTCGTTCCCGGGGGGGAGGATGCGCCGCAGCTCCACGGCCTTCTTCTGGTTTTGGGTAGCGAGCCAGAGCGTGGGCATTGGGTCTTCCTCAGGCCTCGAGCGCGGCTTGCTGGATCGCGAGTAGGTCGCGCCCGCCTTTTTCGGCCAGGTCGAGCAGCTTGTCCAGATCGCTGCGGCGGAGCTTGCTGCCTTCGCCGCTGGCCTGGACTTCGGCAAACTCACCGTTGCCGGTGACGACGACGTTCATGTCCACGTCGGCGCTGCTGTCTTCGCTGTAGTCCAGGTCGAGCAGCGGATCCCCTCGAACGAGGCCGACACTGCATGCCGCGACCTGGGTCTTGAGCGGCCAGGTGCGGCAGCGCCCCCTGCTTTGGAGGATGCGCAGTAGGTCGTGCAGGGCCAGGTAAGCGCCGGTGATAGCGAGGGTCCGCGTGCCGCCGTCGGCCGAGAGTACGTCGCAGTCGATCCAGATCGATACTTCGGGGAGGGCGTCGATCTCGACCGCGGCACGGAGCGAACGTCCGATCAGGCGCTGAATCTCGATGCTGCGTCCGTCCGGGCGCCCGGTGCGGATCTCGCGCGTCTTACGGTTGCGCGTCGAGCCGGGGAGCATCGAATACTCTGCCGTGACCCAGCCATGACCGGAGCCGTGGAGCCAGCCGGGGAGCTGTTCGGTCCAAGTTGCGGTGCAGAGGATCATCGTGCCGCCGGCGCGGATCAGGACGGAGCCTGGGGCCGAGTCGGTGAAGCCACGCTCGATCTTGATCGGACGCATTTCGTCGGGCTTGCGTCCGTGCTTGCGCCTGGGTGAGCTCATGCTGGGGGGGTCTCGGTTGCTCTGCGTTGGGGGCGTTCGGCTCTCCGCGCGCGCCGGCGATAGGCCTGGCAGTCGGGGCTCGAAATGAAGCGAAACACGATACCGGACCTTTGCTCGATTGTGAGGAGTTTCCGCAGGCCGCAGAGCATCTATCCTGTGAACTACACCCCTCCCCCAGCCTGCTAGCAGCTTCCTCGAACAGCCCGGAGCCCTAGATGTTGCGTTCACTGCTCTGCCTGACTGTCTCGCTCGTTTTGGCCTCGGCGGCGCTGGCCCAGGATGTGGAGCTCCATCGGAGTCTGCTGCGTTGGAGCAAGGACTACCGGAGCGGCAAGTACGGCGAGTTTCTCCAGGGCAAGAACCTGCAGCGCTATCGGCCCTATCTCACCGATGCTTTGCTCGATCGGAGCGAACGGATCGGGCGTCCGGCCCGATTGCTCGACGAACTCGAGATCTTGCTAGGTATGGCTCGGGCGAGTGGCCGTACCGAGAACGCTGAACTCTTGGTCCGGGCCTACCTGTTCGAGGAGCGGAAGCCGCCACGCAAGGGGGCTCCGCCGAGCTGGTATGTCCGAAACTTGCTCAGGAAGGTGGTCAAAGGTCGGTCTTGCCCCAAGGCCCTACAGGCAGCTTTTCTCGATCGGCTGAAGCGAGGATTGAAGGGGACGAAGGGCTCATACACCCATGCCAAGGAGGGTGAGGCGCGCCTGCTCCTGCCGATCATTGGCAGTTTCCATAATCCGGCCCATCGTGTTTTCCTCCAAGGCCTGGTCGAGAGTCACCAACAAGCACTGGCGCTGGCTAGCGCGGAAGCTCTTGCCCAGCTCGGCTCGGGGGTGGTACTGCCGACGCTGGCCAAGCTGCTGGGGCGCCTTGAGGACTCAGAAGGCCTCGCCCGGGTGGCGGGGAGCATTCTCCAAGTGGTTCGGGCGCAGGCGCCGGCACCTACGGAGCATGATCTGAACTACACGCTCGATATAGCGCTGACCCGGTTGCGAGAGTGCAAGGGCTGGAGATCGCGTATGGCGCTGGTCCCCATTGCCCAGGTCATCCGTTCCGTGGCTTCGGTGCCGGTGTTGATCGGGCTGCTAGAGGAGGCGGCGAAGGGCCGGGATCAAGCTGGGTTCAGCGGCACCCTGCGCAGCGCCATCCAAGAAGCGCTAATGAGCCTGACGGGCTTCTATGCCCCAGCCTACGAACCGGGGAAATGGCGCCGCTTTTGGGAAGAGAACAAAGAAGGCTTCAAACTGGCACCGCTGCCCAAGGTCAATACGAATCGCGGCAGGACAGTCAGCAAGGGCTTCTTCGGTATCCCGGTTACCGGTAGCCGGGTGGTCTTTATCCTCGATGTTTCGGGGAGCATGAGCCAGGCGGCTGTGGGCGCAACCGTGAGCCGATCTCCTGACGGCAAGCCCACCGGGGCTCATTTGACAAAGCTCACGCGGGCGAAAGAGGAACTGCTGCGGGCGGTCGGCGGTCTGGCGGCCGACTCGCAATTCAATGTGATCTTCTTTGGTTCGCAAGTCAGGATGTGGCAGAAGCGGCTCGTGGGGGCCAATCTGGCCAATAAGGCGCGCTTACGCAAGATGTTGGCGAAGCTGCAGGCGGGTGGCGGGACGGCTTTATACGACGGACTCAAAGCTGGGCTGAGTATGAAGACTCGCCGCTCCCGGCGGAGTCGTTATGCGAGCCAGGTCGATGAAGTGTTTTTGCTCAGCGACGGGGTCCCTAGTCCGGGTCTAAGTGAGATCTGGGAGCCCGGGCAGATCTCAGAGCGGGTGAAGGGGTGGAACCTTGGCGCGCGGGTGCGGATCCACACGGTCTTTCTGCGGACAGTTTTTCCCCGCGGCGCGCGAATGCGTCAGGGGGCGATGTCGCTTTTCGCGCAGGCGGAAAAAATGATGCGGGAGCTAGCGAAGGATAGCGGCGGTAAGTTTGCGGTGTTTTGAGATGGAGCCCTGTGCCGGCAGGGCTCTGTCTCTTAACAGGTGCCGTCGAGGATCCGCCCCTTTTGCTGCCCCTGCGTGTTTCTCCGATATCCGCGGACGACTCGCTGGGCGATTTTCATACGTCGACGTTCGATTTCGACAGCGCCCAGTTGTTCCTCAAGGAGGCTGGTCAACTGCTGGTGGAGGCCTTTGACCTCACGGGTTTTGATGCTGAGTCCGTCTGGTTGTTCTCCAGGTATTGCCCGCAGATCGGACTCGAGCTTGCTGAGCTGAAGGATCAGTGGGTCAGCTTCGTCGACGGCCTGTAGAGCCTGATCGAAGTCGTTCTCGATGAGGCCTTCGAGAGCGTGGGCATAAAGCCTCGTGAGTTGGTCGAGGCCTTGTGCCTTTCTCTGCTCGAGTGTGTTGCGCATGTTGGACTCAGGCCGGGATGATGCCGTCCCAGCCTTCCTTCAGGGTGCGCATGATTTGGACCGCGGAGTCGAGTGTGTCGCTACTACGCTCGATATTGGCCATGTAGATGCGATCGAGAATAAACTCGTAAAGGCGGTCTAGGTTTGCTGCGACCTCAGCGCCCTGCTCCAGGTCGAGGCTTGCGCGCAGTTCACCAATGATGGATATGGCTTTTCCGAGCTGTTCGCCGGCGATATTACTGCGTTCTCGCCCTGGTGTTTGGATCTCGATCTTGGCGCGTTCGAGGGCCTGAAGAGCTCCATCGTACATCATGAGTACGAGCTTCTCGGGCGTCGCGTTCAGGATCAGGTTCTTACGATAGACCTTCGCGGGGTCGGTCGCGGGGGCAGCGTGGCTCATTTTACTTCTCTGGTAGGGGGGGAGGGGCTTGAAGCTAGTTGTGGATGGGCTCAGCCGATTCTGCCAAGGGCGGCGCGCTGAGAGTTGAGTTTGTTCATCAGCGTTTCGAGCTGGGCGTACTGATTCGTGACCCGGAGTTCGAAGGCTTCGACGCGCTCTTCGAGGCGGGTGATCTGCTTGTCGACATCACGAGTCGATGTTTCGAGGCCTTTGATTCGGGCCGTGAGTAGGCCTTCGCCTGAATCGGTCCACTCATCGATTCGCTTGTAGATCTGGTTGCCGATTCCCTTGTCGGGTTGTGCAAATAGGTTTTTGATCGCGCCGGGATCATCGGCCAGTGCTTCGTCGAATTTGCTTTGACTAAAAGTTAGTTTGCCGTCGCGATCGCTAGAGATGCCGATCTGAGAGAGGAGCTCGTAGCTTTCGTTACCTGTATCTACACTGTTGCCGACGATGCTACGCAGAACGCTGGTAACTGTGCGCAGGGCGCTGTCGCCGAGAAGCGGACTGGCTTTGGTCTGCTGCTCCCCTTCTTTTGCTTTCTGGTTTTGCGTGACTTTGTTCTGCGCTTTTGCAAAGTCGACGACGGCGTTATAGGCGTCGACGAATTCCTTGATCTTCTTCGAGGTTACTTCGGAGTCGCTGCTGACAGTGATCTTGGTACTGGACGGATCGTTGGTCTTGAGGCCGTGTTCGCCGATCAAGTCGATGGTTACGCCGGGGATCAAGTCCGTGATCGAATTGCTCGATCGGGAGATCGTTAGCCCGTTGTAATCTATGGAGGCGTTTTTGGCAGCGACGACTCGGTTTGCGTTGTTGTTGAGGTCGTCGACGAAACTCGTTAGGGCGGTGTCGCTGGGGCTGGCGGAGAAGGTGATGTTACCTTTTTCTCCTGTCACCTTTGATGTGATTACGAGTTTGTAGGGATTGCTCGCCTTTCCGGTATCAACCACCGAGGCGCTCACATCCATGTCCCCGTTTGCATTGATCGCTGCGGCAATGCCTTCGAGGGTGTTGTTGTTCGAGTCCAGCGATATGCTCTGGGGGCCATTATCACCAACTTCGATCCAGAGGATGCCGGTTCCGTGCCCGGTTACATCCTTGTCGGCATGGCCGCTGCTGGTTCGGACCTCCGCCTTAGCCAGGCTGTTGACCTTGATCTCATAGGTGCCTGGTACTGCGTTTCCGGAGGTGCTGACGCTGACAAAGCCGTCGTTATTTGTCTTGGCTTTAAAGCCGAGCAGGTCGCCCTGGAGCCTGAGGCTCTTGGCCTTGTCTTGGAGCTCTTCGAGCTTGTCACCGAGTTCCTTATAGAGGCTCTTCTTTCGGTTAAAGCTGACCTTGCGCTCCTGCAGCGCCAAGATTGGACGGCGCTCAAGCTTGACGAGCGCATCGATGATTGCGCCCGTGTCGAGGCCCGAAGCCAGGCCGCCGATACTGATTCCTGTGAGGCTCATGGCTGTAAGTCCTGCTGGAGATCGAAACCCATGTTTCTCTCTCTTCGACAGTTCCAGCCGATCTATTGAGTCATCCCAGAGGGATCGGCGTTGCCGGCTAGCGGGCCTTGCGAGAGCTTGCTTAGCCCAGCAGCGCCAGGGCGGACTGACTGCTCATGTTGGATTGAGCCAGGATGGAAATGCTGGCCTGCTGCAAGATGGAGTTCCGGGTCAGGTTCGCGGTTTCCTTGGCAACGTCGACGTCGCGGATGCGGCTCTGTGCGGCGCTGAGGTTTTCTATCGAGACGCCGAGGTTGCTGATCGTTGAGGTCAAGCGGTTCTGAGCGGCACCCAAGCCACCGCGTAGCTTCGTAACCTTGTCGATGGCGGTGTCGATGCTGCTCATCGCATTGCTGGGGCTGCCGGAGGCTCCGATGTCGAGCGAGGCGATGCCCAGCGTCGTGGAAAGTGCCGGGGACAGGCTGACCGAGATGGTGTCGACCGAGGCGGTCGTTCCGAAGCCCACCTGGAAGCTCAGATTCGAAGAGCTGCCGTTGAGCAGGCTGATGCCGTTGAACTCGGTGCTTCGCGCGATGCGGTTGACTTCGCCGATAAGGCTGTCGAACTCTTCGTCGAGTGTCTTGCGGTCGTTCGGGCTGACCGTGCCATTGTTGGCCTGAACCGCGAGTTCGCGCATGCGAACGAGCAGGTTGGAGACTTCGTCTAGAGCCCCTTCGGCCGTCTGCACTAGCGAAATGCCATCGTTGGCATTGCGTTGGGCCTGGTCGAGGCCGCGGATGCGAGATCGTAGGCGTTCGCTAATGGCCAGGCCCGCAGCGTCGTCGGCCGCGGTCGTGATGCGCAAGCCTGTCGATAGGCGCCGGAAGCTGGTTCCGAGGCTTGCCGTCGTCTTCATGAGGTTTCGCTGAGCGTTGATCGACGAAATGTTGGTGTTGACCCTGAGACCCATCGTGGACTCCCTTCCCTAGATAATCCCTTCTGCCCTTTTCTTGTCGAGATGTTCGGCGGTGCTGGGCTGTGCTTGAGAGGGGCTGTCGTTTTTTTGGGCGCCTTTGCCTGAGCCTGTTTTCCTTTGCCGCATAAGAACGGCGCTTTAGCAGCATGATCAGAAAACGGTTGGAAGTACCGCTTTCGGCGATCTGCCGCTCGCGGGCTTACTCAACAAGCGTTGAGTACATGCAAGCAGCCCTGGTTCCAGTAAATGGATCCAGGGCTGCTGCTGCCGAACGGGTCGACCGAGCTCCCGCTCGGTAAGGGCTGGACCGAAGTCACGACCCTTTGCGACGCTTAGGACTACCCGATCAGGCTTAGTGCGCTCTGCGGAGCGACGTTGGATTGGGCCAGGACCGAGATCGCGGCCTGCTGCAGGATCGAGTTACGGGTGAGGTTTGCGGTTTCGGAGGCGACATCGACATCGCGGATCCGGCTCTGCGCGGCACTGAGGTTCTCGATGGCGCCAGAGAGGTTGTTGATAGTTGACTGCAGTCGGTTCTGGGTCGCGCCCAGGGAACCGCGAAGGCTGGTGACCTTGTCGATCGCCGTATCGATGGAGGTCATCGCATTGCTGGGGCTGCCGGAGGCTCCGATGTCGAGCGAGGCGATGCCCAGAGTCGTGGAAAGGGCCGGGGACAGGCTGATGCTGATTTGGTCAACCGCTGCCTGCGTGCCGAAGCCGACTTGGAAGGCCATATTCGAGGTCGAGCCGTCGAGCAGGTTGATGCCATTGAACTCGGTGCTCCGCGCGATGCGGTTGGCTTCCTTGACGAGGTTGCCGAACTCTTCGTGCAGGGTTTTGCGGTCGTTGGCGCTTACCGTTGCGTTGTTCGCTTGGACCGCGAGTTCACGCATGCGAATGAGGATGTTCGAGACCTCAGAGAGCGCGCCTTCGGCCGTCTGAACCAGGGAGATGCCGTCGTTGCTATTGCGCTTGGCTTGGTCGAGGCTGCGGACGCGAGCGCGCAGACGTTCACTGATCGCGAGGCCGGCGGCGTCGTCGGCGGCAGTGGTGATGCGCAAGCCGGTGCTCAACTTGCGGTAGCTGCTGTTCAGGGCGCCAGTGACGGTAGAGAGGTTCCGCTGTGCATTGAGTGAAGCGATGTTGGTGTTAACTCGAAGGCCCATTGTTAGCTCCTTTGAGGTTTCTCTTAGCTGTCGGTCTTGAGCTGTCGCACCGGCATTTGCGGAGGAGGTGGCGCAAGCCTTTAGGCTGTAGGGGTTTCAGCTTGGGGCTTCTGGTAGGAGGCTTGGGGTATGCTCCGATGGTATCGACCGAATCTCATGGAATAGGCGGCGATTATCGGGGTTCTTGGGTGTTGTAAATCTTGGCACTAGCCCACGAAAAAACGCGGCCCGAGCCAAAGGCTCGGGCCGCGTACCTCACGTTCATCCAGGGGTCTGGAATGTTTATCCGATTAGGTTTAGTGCGCCTTGTGGGGCAACATTGGCCTGTGCCAGGACCGAGATGGCCGCCTGTTGCAAGATCGAGTTCCTGGTTAGGGCTGCGGTCTCGGAGGCGACATCGACATCTCGGATACGGCTCTCGGCAGCGCTGAGGTTCTCAGTCGTGATTCCAATATTGGAGATCGTTGAAGTGAGACGGTTCTGCACTGCACCGAGGGTGCCACGTAGGCTTGATACGTTGTTGATAGCCTTGTCGATGGACTGCATAGCGGAGCTGGGACTGCCATTGGCGCTGATGTCCAGTGAGGCGATACCCAGTGTTGTGCCTAGAGCTGGGGAAATGCTCATCTGGATGGTGTCGATACCGGCAGTAACGCCGAAGCCGACTTGGAAGCTTAAGCTGGAGGCGGAACCGTCCAGGAGCTTAATGCCGTTGAACTCTGTGCTCCGTCCGATCCGGTTAATTTCCTTCACCAGCGCCGAAAACTCCTCGTTGAGCGTTGCGCGGTCGGAGTCGCTGACGGTGCCGTTACTGGCTTGCACTGCGAGTTCGCGCATGCGGACCAGGATCGCGGATGTTTCGTTCAGGGCTCCTTCAGCAGTCTGAACAAGGGAGATGCCGTCGTTAGCATTTCGCTTGGCCTGGCCCATGGAACGCACTTGCGAACGCAAGCGCTCTGAGATGGCCAGGCCTGCGGCATCGTCGGCTGCTGTAGTGATCCGAAGACCGGTAGAGAGGCGCCGATAGTTGTCATTGAGGCCCCGGGTCACGCCCTCGAGGTTTCGTTGAGCGTTGATCGACGCAATGTTCGTGTTTACGCGCAAGCCCATGTTGTTTTCCTTGATGCTCTGTCGTGAGGCTGCCGCCTGAGTGCCGATCCTCGGCGCGAACCGGAAGGCTCGCTTCCGGCTTGCGCCGAAGACCTGCGGTCAGGCTGGGGGAGGCAGTCTCGTCCGGGGGAGGACTTTGGCTGCCTCTTCGGAAGCACCGGCATCATCGGAGGCTTAGCCCGGGGCTTGAGCGCGACTGACTGGATTCTCTCGGTAAGACCGAGCGGTTGAGCGCAAGGCCCTTGTTTGCATGGGTTTATGGCGTCAGGTCTCGGGGGATGTCGGGCCGGGTTTTGTCCAATTCTTCCGCTGTCACCGGGATGATCCGGTGAGGCTGTACGAAAAAAATGCCCGAGCGCTGAGGCGCTCAGGCACATAAACCCGTCCAGCTAGAGGGGGGGTTACTGGAGGAGGCTGAGGGCGGCCTGTGGTGCTGCGTTGGCTTGGGCCAAGATCGAGATCGCAGCGTTTTGCAGGATCGAGTTGCGGGTCAGGGCCGCGGTTTCGACGGCAACGTCGACATCACGGATTCGGGACTCCGCACCTTGGAGGTTTTCGGCGGCGATGCCAAGGTTGGCAATCGTCGATACGAGTCGGTTTTGGACTGCGCCCAGAGAACCACGCAGGCTTGAGACCTGGTCGATGGCCTTATCGATAGCCTGCATCGCCGAGCCGGCATTCCCCGTGGCAGTGATGTTGAGTGATTCGATGCCCATCGTCTGGGCTAGCGCGGCCGAGAGGTTGAGCTGAATGGTGTCGATGCCCCTGGCAACGCCGAAGCCGACTTGGAACTGCAGGGTCGATGTCGAACCGTCCAGCAGTTTGATCCCGTTGAACTCGGTGCTACGGGCGATGCGGTTCACCTCGCTGATCAGGGCGCCGAATTCTTCTTGCAGGGTCAATTTGTCCGAATCGCTGACCGTGGAGTTGTTGGCCTGAACTGCCAACTCGCGCATGCGGATCAGTATGGACGAGGTCTCGTTGAGAGCACCTTCGGTCGTCTGGACCAGGGAGATGCCGTCGTTGGCATTGCGCTTTGCCTGGCTAATGGAGCGAACCTGTGCCCGTAATCGTTCGGAGATCGCAAGGCCGGCAGCGTCATCAGCTGCAGTGGTGATGCGAAGACCGGTCGAGAGTCGGCGGTAGTTGGTGTTCAACCGAGTCGTAATCCCCTCCAGGTTCCTCTGCGCGTTCAGCGAGGGGATGTTGGTGTTGACTCTTAGGCCCATCGGATGCTCCTGAGCATGAACTCTGTTCGGCGAAACGGAGAATGAGGGGGCTCCGTGCGCTGCCTTGCTATCGACCCGATGGCATCGGAGGTTGAATCGCGAGCGCAGAAAAAATGGAAAGTGGGGCGTGGGTCGTCGAAAAAGTCCACAGGCTCACGCCGGGTCCGAGCAGCAACTGCTCAAGGATCGAGCGACATCTGCCGAAAGGCTCCATGACATGGGCTTGCCCCTCCCCCTCCCGCATGGACCACTCCGTCCGGAGCAAGTAGATGAACCTCGAAGCGATCGCAGGCACGGTTCCGCGCATCTTGGTCGTTGACGATGAAGCCGGCATTCGCGAAGGCCTCAAGGCGCTGCTGATAAAGCATGGTGCTTGGGTTGAGGCTGCTGCCGACCTCGAAGATGCCGTGCGACGGAACGATCACCAGGTCTTCGATCTCGTCTTCCTAGATATACGTATGCCGGGAACAGATGGATTGAGTGGCCTGGCCCAGATTCGTCATGGGGAGCTTCCTCCGGAGATCGTGATCTTGACTGGTTACGGCACGATTGCGTCGACGGTCGAGGCGATGAAGAAGGGTGCGGCGGATGTCATCGAGAAGCCGTTCCAGCCGGATAGGATTCTCGCTGTCACCGAGCGTTGCCTCGAAACGCGGAAGTTACGCGGGGAAGTCGGTCGACTTCGTGATCGCGTTCGTGAGCTGACTTCGACCGAACTCGTAGGTAACAGCGAGATCGTGCGAAAGCTGAAGACGCGTATCGATCAAGTCGCCTGTGCGCCGGATACCACGATTCTGATTCAGGGGCAGAGCGGCACTGGCAAGGAGCTGGTGGCACGCAGCATTCACGAGCGAAGCTCGCGCCGTAACGGGCCCTTCGTCGCCGTCAACTGCGCTGCCTTGACCGAGAGTCTGCTCGAGGCCGAGCTCTTCGGTTATGAGGCGGGTGCCTTTACCGGTGCCACCAGAGAAGGGAAGGAGGGTCTCTTCGAGGCGGCTGATGGCGGGACCCTGCTACTCGACGAAATCGGCGAGATGCCGGTGACCTTGCAGGCGAAGCTTCTGCGAGTTCTGCAGGAGCGCAGCTACCGGCGCGTCGGCGGTGTTGCCGATCGGCCCGCCCGCGCCCGGATCATCGCCGCAACGAATAAGGACCTGGCCGAGCAAGTGCAGAATGGAGGCTTCCGTGAAGACCTCTTCTACCGGCTCTGTGTCATCGCTCTGGAGATTCCGCCGTTGCGGGATCGCCCCGAAGACATCCCGCTCCTCGCCCACTACTTCTTGGACCATTTCAGTCGCCAGATGGGCAAATCGCTCTCCGGCTTTTCGGAAGAGGCGATGGAGACTCTCTCCGAGCACGAGTGGCGGGGCAATGTTCGCGAGCTCAAGAATGCTGTGGAGCATGCGGCCATTCTTTGCCCGAGTGGGCTCATCGAAGAGGCTCATCTCCCGGCCTGGGACGAGAGTCCACTTAGCCGGAATGATGTGATCCCGCGGGAGACCGTCGAGCTACCGGGTGACGATCGCAGTCTTCGTGCTGTTGAGAGGATCCTTATAGAGAAGGTCCTGCAGGAGACGCGTTGGAATATCAGTCGCGCGGCGAGCGAACTCGGTATTAACCGCACGACGCTCTACAACAAGATCAAGGTCTATGGGCTCGGCGGTCGGCCCAGCAAGGAGAGCTTGATCCTATGAGTCTCCTTCAGGAAGAGCGGCCGATGGAGCGTTTTGCTGGGATGCTGGCGCACGAGCTGCGTAACCCCCTCGCTTCTGCGGTCACCAATCTCGCCGTCGCCAGTGACCTCATGGAAGAGAGCGACCCGCGCAAGCCCTTCCTGGCACGTGCTGAGGAGGAGATGGAGCGGTTGCGTGTCCTTCTGCGTTCGTGCATTGAGCTTGCGCGTACAGGGCAGGTCAGTCGTCGACGCATCGATATCGCCGATGCCATCCAGCAAATTCTGAGTCGAGCTTCCGAGCGTGAGCGAGGCTCAAGAGTGCGCTTCGAGTCGAGTGTCTGCGCCGAACTTTGGCATGACGTGGATCCGGATCTCGTGGTGCGTGCCCTTGAGAACCTATTAGAAAACGCCGGTCGGGCGATGTGCGATTCGGGCGGAGTGGTCCGTATCGATGCGCAGATGGAGGGCGACACCCTCGTGCTCTCCGTTCAGGATGAAGGGCCGGGGCTGAAACCCGAACTCCTCGACCAGGTCTTTGAGCCCTTCGTGACCGGACAGCGCAGTTCGGGGCTGGGTCTGGCGTTCGTGCGTCAGGTTGCAGATGCCCATGGCGGCAGTGCATTGGCTGAGAACCTTCCCGGTGGCGGTGCCTGCTTCACGCTGCGCCTTCCCGGAGGCAGTGAGGAGATTCCGTCGTGGCTCGCCTCCTCTACGTAGAGGACGAAACTGCGCTGCGCACGGCGCTCGCTGCCTATCTGCGTATGCAGGGGCTCGAGGTCCGCGAGGCGGGGGGCTTCCACGAGGCCTTGCAGCTACTCGCGGAGCAGAGCTTCGACATGCTGGTTACCGACCAGGAGCTGGGTGATGGGCGCGGTTCCGATCTCGTAGCCCGATTTCGCCGAGAGCAGTCCGGGCCAGCATTGATTTGTACTGCTACGCCCGAACGGGTCAGGGAGGATCCACTCGTAGGCGATGGTGTCGATCTCATGCCAAAGCCGCTGCGTCCGGCAAGGCTCGGTGAATGGATTTCGGAGCATCGCCAGCATGTTTGCGAAAACGAAGCCTCTGGGCTGCGTCCCATTTGGCAGCAGCTTGTGGCGGAGGGCTGGGCTCCTGAAGAGATCGATCGTGTGCTCCTGGTCCTTTCGGAGTTGCCAGCAGTAAAGATGCTCGACCTGCGCCGGGAGGGCGAGCGTCTGGTGCTTCTTGTTAGCGCTGTGCATGCACAGAGTCTTTCCAGTGTCGGCGAGAGTTTGGGGGTCGATAGCTGGAGGGTCGAGACGGTCGACGGACAAGAGAGCCTGGCCGTGGCGATTCCTCTCCGCTGGCGCAGCCAGGCAGAACTTGCTGGGACGCTGGATCTTGCCGGCTGCGAGTCCTGGTCGATGACCCAGATCGTTTCGGCTCTTGAGGATGCTCACAGGCGGGGCCTTTGCATCGCGAACCTGAGTAGTTGGCATCGACTCGGCCTGAGGCTACTGGGGCGTGAGCAGCTCGTTCGCGAACGAGGCGCCGAGACCCAGGAATATGCTGCCGAGCAACGGCTCTTGTGGCCTAGTGCGGGATCGGTGAAGGAGGCGAAGAGTGGCAGACTCTGAGTCCCAGGAAAAGCAAGTCACGACCCAGGCCGATGCCGCTGAAGTGCATGGCGCTGCGGTTGCCGAGGAGTCTACGGTTTTGGCCGCGGAGGATACTGGTCAAGCCGAGCAGACAGACACGAAGAGCAAAGCGGTCAAGAAAAAGCCTGCTAAGAAGAAGCCGGCGAAAAAGAAGCGCGGCAAGGTCGGGGACTGGTCGGGAGTCGATCAAATCCTCGCCTTCGTCTTGCTGGCCAACTTGGCCTTGATGGCGGTGCTTGTGCTTGCGGGTCCTGGAGAGAAAACTCCTGAGTCTACCGGTGCGTCCCAGGAGCCCGCCTCAAAGGAAGATGTCTTTGTATTACCCCCCGAGGCCTTGGTGGAAGAGGGGGGGGCGAAACCCTCTGACAACGACTTGGGAAGGGCTGCGGTCGAGCCTCAGGACGAGCTATGGAGCCAGGCGCTTCGGCAGGCGAGTCTTGGCAACCTTTCGCGAGCGATTGAGTTACTTCACCAGTTGGAGCGAAGCCCGGATCTCCAGGGGGTCGTGCGAAGCACCGTCTACCAGCAACTTGCCTACTACTACGGGATGGACGGTAACCGTGAGAAGGCTGCCCAATACCAGGCCCTCACGACACGCGGCCATCTCGTTGGGCTTAACCCAAAGCAACTCTGGGACCTCGCTACCGAGGCGCATCGGCTGAGGGATCTGCGTGGTGCCCGAACCTTTTATGCGAGGTTCCTCTTGCAGCAGGGGCGTATGGACGAGGAGACCGAGAAGCTCGTGCCGCTGGCCTACCTGCGACTTGCGAACAGCTATAGAGCAGAAGCTGATCCGATCCAGCAACGCAAGGCGAAGGAGGATCGATGAAGCTGTTTGTGCTTATGGCGCTCGGTTTGTTTGGTCTATTGCCGCGGGGGCAAGAGCAGCAGCCGGTGCCGGCGCCAATCCGTCGTCGGCCGGCTCGGATCTTCGAGATCGTCGAGCGTGCCGGCATTCTCATGCACCTACGTGCTGTGCGTGTCGACGTCAGTGCTTGGAATGCTCTTCGCGCGCTGGAGAAGCTCGGAGCCTTCCGGCTCGTCGTTCCCCCTGAGTTGCGGGGGCGATTGCAGACGACGTCCCTGACCCTCTCCTTCGAGAGCATGGAGGCTTTTTCCATCGCCAAGCTTGCCTGCGTGGCTGCAGGTCTCGACATGGTCAACGATTCGCAGCAGCTGACTCGTCAGCAGGAAGACTTGTTGAGGAGGCTGGATCCGGATGCGGTTGCCGCTCCAGGCGGGGTGGATGCTGAACCGCGCAAGACGGTGGTGCTTGTTCTCGATCCTCCAGATGCCCAGAGCCAGAGTGGACGTAGTCGGCTGCGGACTCTAGCCCTCGATTGGTATGGGGCGCTGACGATTGGCAGTACTGGTCTGCCCGATTACTACGGAGGAGAGAAACCTCTTCGTGGCGAGCCGGATCCCTTCGATGAGGATCCTAAGACGCCGGGGCAGGTGCTGCGGAGCGAGGCAGAGCTGCGTAAATTCCTCGGCGATTACCAGGGGGCGGCTCGGGGCTTTGAAGAGTTTTACCGCAACGTGGCGCTCAATGATCCTGCGGCGGATTACGTTGGCTGGGCGAAGTTGGAGGAAGCTCGCTGCTATTGCGAGCTTGGCCAATACGATCTCGCCCGGCAGCGCAGCCGTGATGTGATGAATGGCTACTCCCAGCAGGTGGAGGGCAGTGAAGCTGCTGAACTCTATGGGCGAGTGGTGATGCTGCTTACGCGCAAGCAGCTATCTGAGGTGGAGTCGCTTGCGCCAGAGCAGCGACCTGGCCTTCGCGCTCAGGTCTATATGGAGCTGACGAATTGCCGGGACAACCTCTTTGCCTTTATGTCCGGGCATTCATCGGGTGAGGCTCTTGCCCGCCTGCATGTGATCGTGGCCGAACTCCAATGGATGCGTTCGAATGCCGAGGGCATCCTCGATGAACTACGTCAGGCCGCTGCGATCTCCGATCTGGACTTCGTGGGCCGGGAGCAGGATGCCTTACTCATGGTGGTTCCCGGAAAACAGATGGGTATCGACCTATCGTTCTTACGTGGGATTGCACTGAGTGAGACGGCGCGTCTTGGGCAGCCAGATGGTGCGGAGCGACTACTCGAAGCAGAAGAGGCGCTCGCAGCGTATTTGCTTGATTCGAAGAACGCCCAGGGCGAGTTCCAAGCCGACAAGCGCTTTTTTGGCTCGGCTTGGTTGGGCCTTGCGACGGTGCAGTGGAAGCTCGATGACCCACTTCAGGGGCTCTGGTGTATCGCCAAGGCAAAAAAGCACCTGGATACGCTCCTTCCCTTCGAGCGTGACCGCCTCGTGCTACTGGAGACGCGGGCCAACATCTCACTCGGACGTACTAAGGCAGCGCTCGATAGTCTGACGCAAGAGATCAAATCCCGTGGTGTTGGTTTCTGCCCGGAGCTCGAACTCTTTGCTGGGGAGACCTTGTTGGCCCTTAGTAAACCCGAGGCAGCGATTCAGGTGCTGGCTTCGGTTATTGAGCAACGCGATGAGAACGGAGAGCTTGCTCGTGTCTTGCACATGCGCGCGCTCGAAAAGCAGAAGCGCTACGAGTCGCTCGTCCTCTTTGCCCTCGAATGGGGCGAACTCATCCACGATCCGAGCTTACAGGCAGCCGTTTCGGGGATGCTGGGAGATGCCTATACGGCCCTGGAACGCTATGAGCTTGCAGCTGAAGCCTACGCTGGGAGGATTCGCTGATGCTTCGTTTAGCGCTGGTTGTGCTTCTGAGCGCGAGCGTAATCACTGAGGCCCCGGCCCAAGCACCGGCGGGCGATAGCCTGCAGCTCCAGAGCGGTGAAAGGACTGCGGGCGTGCGGAGTAACCAATTGATCCGTGTACGTCAGAAGCTCGCAGAGCTGACCCGCGTGCGGATGCTCCACGACCTATTGATCCCTGTTGATGTCCAGAGGCTGCTACCTGCTGCGATCTCGCGTGAGGCGACGATGGCACCCGAAGAAGAGCGGGCGGAGCTGCGACGAGTCAGTAGGCGTGTTGAGGCTTTGCGCGACCAGGTTCGTAGGTTGCGGGCAAAGGGGGTTCTTCCGTCGGCGGTGATCGAAAAACCCCCTGTGGTGACAGACGACCTGGACCCCATGCCCAGCATCGATTTGGAGCAAGCTCCGACCCCCAAGAAAAGCACTTCAGGCCTCGTTGGGGTGGCCCATGTTGGGCGGGCTAGGCGCGATCGTTCGGAGAACTTGGTGCTGCCGCCCTCTCCCCTTGCGCGTAGCCCCTTGCTGGTGCAGCCGCCGCGATTCCAACTGCAAGCCGCGCCGGAACAGGTAAAGGCTGTCGTTGCCCTGCTAAAGGCGGCGCGGCCGCGCTCAGCCCTGCAACTTCTAGAGCAAGCCCTCGTGGCCCATCCTGAGTCCAAGGTGCATTTGTTTTTGCGGGCCCAGGCATATGAGCGGGTTGGGGATCGGACGCGGGCGATGCGCGAGTTCGCGGCCTTGGTGGAGCTGGATACGGTGCTCGACTCGGAAGAGAAAGCTTTGCCCGGCCCCTGGGCGCAGGCGGCAAAGGTGGCCCTCTCGCACTTGCAGTGGCAGCAAGTGCAAGAGCAGTGGCAGCCGCCGAAGCTAGAGGAGTTGGACTGGTGACAGGCTCCGAGGCCTTGCCCGTTGCGAGAGGCGAGCAGCAAGAACTCCAGCATGAGTTCCAGCTGTTCCGGCAGGCCGCTTCTGCGCTTGAAGCGGCCTATCAAGAATTGAAGCAGCGAGCGTCTCAGGTTGATCAGGATTTGGCGGTAGCCAATAGGGCTCTGCACACGGCACTTGCCGACCGGGAGTCCATCATTGGCCAGTTGCCTATCGGCGTCTTTCGCCTCGAAGGGACGGAGCTACTAGCGCAAAACCCCGAAGGGCACACGATCGCTGGGCGTATTGCTGGCGATAAGCTTCGCAGCTGGCTCAGCTCTCTACCCACTGGTGCATGGTCTGAGAGTCGAATCCCCGCCGACGGTGGAGAGCCACGTGAGCTGCGCGCTTTGTGTGTTCCCTTGGAGGCGCGAGGTGAGTCGCTTTGGTTTGTCGAAGATACGACGATGCTGAGCGCTCTCCGCGAGCAGGTCGAGCGTCTGCACCGGCTGAGCAGCCTATCGGAGCTGTCGCTCGGTATCGCTCATGAGGTGCTAAACCCCCTTAACGGTGTTGCTGGCTTCGCGAGCCTTCTGCGTAAGCGCCCCGACTCGGAAAAGGCAGCCCATTGGGCGCAGAATATCGAAACTGGCGTCGTGAGGATCCACTCGATCATTCGTGATCTCCTCGACTTTGCTCGGCCTGAGCGTCGCAGCACGCCTTGTGTGCGTTCCCTTGCGACCTGGTTAGAGGAAGCGCGTCCCGAACTTAACGATATTGAGCTGAACCTTGGGGATCCGGAGGTGGCGGTCCAGGGTAGTCCCGAGGCCCTAGGTAAGGTCTTCGCCAACCTCGTTCGGAATGCTCGCCAGGCAGGGGCAAGCAAGCTTGAGGTCGAGTGCGAGAGCGCCGATGGCCGCTTGCGCATACGCCTGCAAGATGATGGCCCTGGCATTCCTTCGGACCTGGCTTCTCGAATTTTCGATCCCTTCTACAGCACACGTGACGAAGGCACTGGGCTGGGCTTGGCCTTCTGTGCACGTGCCTTAGAGGCCATGGGGGGGACGATTCGCTGGTTGCCGAGCGAACGGGGGGCACGTTTTGAACTCGTTCTTCCGGAGGCAAGATGACTCAGCGCCTGCGGATCCTCTTGGCCGATGATGACGCGCTCTCGCGTGAGTTTCTTGCTGAGGCTCTAGCCTCCTTCGATGCGGATGTCCGGTCCTGTGACGATGGCGTCGCTGCGAGCAAGCTCTTCGCCAAGGAGAGCTTTGATGCCGTGTTCACAGACCTACGTATGCCGCGAAAGGACGGCCTTGAGCTGATCCGAGAGATCAAGTCTGGGCCGAATCCTATCCCTGTGGTGCTGGTTACGGCCTATGGGACCGTGGATGTCGCTGTCGATGCGCTTCGGGTTGGGGCGGATGACGTTCTGATGAAGCCGGTCGATCTTGAGCAGATCGAGTTGGTTTTGACCCGCTTAGCAGAGCGCTCTCGTCTGGTGGCTGAGAACCGTTATTTGCGCGAGCAAGAGGCACAGCGATCTCCGGGCTTGATTGCTGCTAGTCCGCAGATGCTAGCCGTGGACGAGATGATCGATCGGGTGGCGGACAGTGACGTTGGCATCCTGATCACCGGTCCCAGCGGGACCGGCAAGGAAGTCGTCGCCAGTGAGCTGCATCGGCGATCGCGGCGATCGGGGGCGGCCTTTATTCAGGTCAACTGTGCGGCGATTCCGCCAGCACTCTTGGAGAGCGAATTCTTTGGGCACGAGGCCGGTTCCTTCACCGGGGCGACTGGGCGCAAGATAGGCAAGTTCGAGCTTGCCGATGGCGGCACCCTGCTCCTAGACGAAATCGGAGAGATTGCTCCCGAGTTGCAAGGCAAGCTCCTACGAGTGATCGAGGACGGCAAGATTACCCGTGTCGGAGCAACAGAGCCCAGGCAAGTCGACGTGCGTATCGTTGCTGCGACTAATCGGGATTTGCGGGGCATGGCCTTGCAGGGAGAGTTCCGTGAGGACCTGTACTACCGGCTTAACGTCCTGCCGATCGAGCTGAAGCCGCTGGTCGAGCGCCCTGGCGATCTCGAGGCTCTCACCGTGGCCTTTCTGGCGCAGGAGAGCCGGCGTGTAGGCAGAGAACTCAGCTTGGAGCCGGAGGCGATGCGCCTACTTCGAGCCTACAGTTGGCCGGGCAATGTTCGCGAGCTGCGTAACCTACTACAGCGAGCCGCTCTCCTTACTCGCGAGGCCTGTATCTCGGCGGAGCTGCTGTCGCCCTGGCTCGGCGAGCTGCCGTCGGAGTCTCCACCACTCGAAGCGGAGTCCGGGGCGAGCATTGAAGCTTTCGTCGGGTGCAAGCTGCGGGATGTCGAGGATGCGTTGATACTCGCCACACTTGCTGACCAAGCCGGTAATCGCACAGCGACGGCCCGCGTGCTGGGGATAAGTCCGCGGACGCTCTACAACCGCCTGCAGGCCTTGGAGGCTCCAGCTCTTTGAGTGAAGGCTCTCGAAGGTGCTTCGGCGCTGGACTTTAGCAAGTCCTGAAGAATGCCCAGATAGACCACAGCATGCTCAAGGAACTGCTTGGGTCTGGCCGATACGGAAGTACCAGCGTGATCGGAACTTCGGTATAGGTCGCAGCATGAGCTTCAACGATTCCGTGGCATTCCTGGAGAAATCGCTTCAGGGGGTGATGCTGCGCCAGCAGGCCATCAGCCACAACCTCGCCAACCAGAGCACCCCGGGCTACAGGGCTCGAGACGTGGATTTTCAGGGCGCCCTTAAGGATGCCTTGCGAAGCGATGGCGTTGACACGCTTCGCTTTCGGATCGTCGAGCAGGAAGGCAACGAGGTGAACGCTGAAGGTAACAACGTCAACCTCGAGCGTGAGTGGCAGAACATGGAAGAGAACCGACTGTTCCACGAGATGTTTTCGCGCGCTCTCGGTAGGCGCTTTCGCACCATGGTTCGCGCCATCCGTGGGCAGTAGGAGCTAAGCAAAAATGGCTGGATCCACCCTGTTCAGCGGCATTGAAACTCCGATCTCGGGCATGGCGGCCGAGCGCCTGCGCATGCGCGTCATCGCTGGGAACATCGCCAATGCCAATACCATCAGCGATGATGGGACTCCTTATCAGCGCAAATACGTGCGTTTTGCCGAAGTGCTGCACGGACAACTGGTGGGCAACAAGGTCGAGGCTGGGGGCGGTGTGCGGGTCGATGGTGTTGAGGTCGACCAGGTGACGCCGCATGCGCAGGTCTACGATCCCAGCCATCCAGCGGCGGACGGGTCTGGCTTCGTTAAGCGCCCCAATGTCGACATCATGCACGAGATGGTGGACATGATGATCGCGAAGCGTTCCTTCGGAGCGAATATCGCGGCCTTCCGCAACTATCGAGCGATGCTCAAAGAAGCCATCCAGCAGATTGGGGTTAGCTGATGGTTGAGATCCAAGACAGCCTGAGGCGCCTTGAGTCCATGCAGGTGCATCCGAGTGCGCCAAAGCGGGTTCGTGAAGCTTTGGCCGAAGCTCTGCAGGAGCCCGAGGTCGAGCAGGGCCAAGGGCCGAGTTTTGCCAACTTGCTTCGAGAAGGGGTGCAGTCGGTTTCCGATGCCAGTCACGAAGCGGAAAAGAAGATGAAGGGGCTCATAACTGGGGAGACAGAGAGTGTGCATGAAGTGCTCTCTGCAATGGGAAAGTCCGACGTGCAGTTTTCGCTAATGCTCCAGGTCCGCAACAAGCTCATCGATGCCTGGCAGCGGCTATCTCAGATCCGTGTTTGATCTTCTGAGGTCCTGATCTTCGATGCCTGCATTCCTATCCCAAGTCGTGAGTCAGCTCAAAAACCTGTGGCTTGAGTTCACGGGTGGGCAGCGGCTGATTGTCAGCGCGGTCCTTGCGGCAACGCTGGTCGGTATGGCCGCATTGATCTGGGTGGGCACCAGGCCGAGCTTTGATCCGCTTCCGATTGCTGTGTCACGCGACGAGAGCCCCGGTGTGATCTCCTTGCTTACCAAGGCGAATATCAACTTTCGCGTCGAAGCGACAGGAAGCATCTCGGTCGATAGTGGGGATATGCAGAGTGCCACCCGTCTGCTCATCGAAGAGGGCTATATGGATGGGGGGGCAAACGATCTGAAAGAGCTCCAGAGCGGGACGATGACTCGCTCGCAGGAGATGAATCGGCACTTCCTGCTCTATTCGCGGGCCAAGCGTATCGAGCGCCAGATTGCTGGTATGCGTGGTGTGCGTTCGGCCATCGTCTCCGTGCATCAGCCTCGTAGCACTCCCTTTGTTGGCCGTAAGGGCGGCCAGAAATCCAGTGCCAGCGTGACACTGACGGTCAGCGCCAACGCGAACTTCAACAAGCTGGCGAGTAGCGCAGTCGGGATCGTCGCCAAGGGTCTCGGGCTGCCGCGCGAGAGTGTCATCGTCACCTCCAACATGGCTGACCAGTACTTGGAGTCCCAAGAAGGAGGCGGGCGCGGGCTCAGCGGTTTCTCCGAGCTATTGGCTCTGGAGATGAAGAACTCCTCGATGAAGACGGGGATCGCGCAGGCGCGCCTGAACGAGATCTGGCCGGGGAAGGCCACGGTTCAGGTCAATGTTTCGTACAAGAACGAGATCGGCTCGAAGCAGACGGTGCTGACTCCCAGCGACAAGCAAGTCGTCGAGGAGACGAAGTTCTCAAGCAGCTCGAAGAAGCCGGGCCAGGGCAGCTCGGCTGCCGAAGGCGACTCCACCGAGCAGACTCAGTCCAAGAAGACGTACCTGTCCAATATCGGCAAAGAGGTGATGACGCAGTTGGCGCCTTCGATCGATCAGGTTTCGGTATCACTGATTCTCGACGAGTCACTCAAGGATCAGAGCGCTGCGATTACCGAGCAGGTCAAGAACATCGTGGGCTGGAAGCAGGGGCGTGATCAGCCGTTTACCGCGATCGTGACCAAGTTCCCAGACTTCTCCGATATCGAGGTCGAGAGCGGTGGGGCCATGCAGATGTTCAAGGAGTATGCGCCCTTGGTCGGGCAGATCCTCTCAGTGATTCTCGTTCTGTTCTTCTTGCGCGGGCTCTTGAAGCGGACCCGCACGGCGATCGGCCCTGTTGGCCCGGGGACCATGGCCACGGCGACCAGTGGCGCCGGGGAAGAAGATGGCGCTGAGGAAGAGGACTCGGGCAAGGAGGCCAAACGGCTGCGCCGGGAAATCGAGCGCGTCGTGGCCGCAGACCCCGGCAGTGTCACTCGGCTATTGGAAAGCTGGCTGACCGAGAAGGTGAATAACTGATGGGTTCCGGAGGAGACGTCCTGAACGGCAGCCATAAGGTCGCAGCAGTTTTGCTGGCGATCGATCATCAGCTGTCGTCCAAGATCCTCCAGCACATGGGCGAGGATCAGCTCGAGCAGGTTACTCGAGCTATGAAGGAGCTGGAGGAGACTGCCGTAGGTGAAAACGACCTACGGGATATCTTCAAAGAGGCGGTGCAGCGTATGCGCGGCACCAGCTACGCGCTTGGGGATGTTGGCGGCACCATCGGCAACGTGCTGGTTCGAGCCTTTGGCGAAGAGCGGGCCGGTGAGATTCTGAGCAGCGTCGAGCACAACATCCTCGCGCAGCGTCCCTTCGCAGTCTTCGACGGTATTCCCCCCGAAGATTTGGCGAACATGCTTTCGGACGAGCATCCGCAAATCGTGGCGGTCTTTCTTGCCCACCTCGATGCGGCGAAGGCCGGTGGAGTCGTTGCTGTTTTGCCCGAGCATCTGCGTGCGGATGTGGTGACGCGAATCGCCGAGATGGGGCGCTCCGCACCCGAGGTCGTGCAGAGAGTTGTTGAGGTCATGCGTGGCAAGGTCAAGGAGCTTGGCCTGTCGACGAGTCGCAGTGAGCCTAGGCACTGGGTCAAAAAGGCCGCGAGCATCCTCAACAACATGGGTGGAGGCGTAGAGAAGGAGATCCTCGATACCATCTCTGGGCGCCAAGAATCCGTCGCTGAATGCCTTCGCGAAGAGATGTTCACCTTCGACGACCTGTCCAAGCTCGATAAAAAGTCGATGCAGAAGGTGCTTGGTTCGATCGATACCGCTGTCCTGGCAACGGCGCTGAAGGCTTGTTCTTTGGAGGCGGAAAACAACATCTTCGAGAACCTGTCCAAGCGTGCCGCCGAGATGGTGGTCGACGAGCGCGACGCCAAGGGCCCGACTCCTCTGAGTGATGTCCTTGATGCTCAGAAGCAAATCCTTGCGACGATCCGCGGGATGATCGAATCGGGCGAAGTCATGGCCCCCGGTGGTGCGGGAGAGCAGTTGGTATGAGCCTAGTCGAGCTGCGATTACCCCAGCAGATGCTGGGGCTTCGATCTGCGAAAGAGCTGGAGCGTGTGCAGTTTCCCGAGCTCAGCGAGGGGCAGGCCGCACAGCTTGTCGACCCCATCGGCGAAGAGAGGCTTGAGGCGAGTTGTCGTCGTCAGGCCATCCAAGAGCTCAGTGAGCAAATTTCGCTCACGGTACAGCAGCTCAATGGGCTGGTTGCTTCCCGGCTGGAGGAGCTATCACGGTACGCGGTCGAACTGGGGCTCGGGCTGGCAGAGCGCCTGGTCGAACATGAGATCGACATGGGGCGCATGGATCCGACCAAGCACGTGGTCGAGTGTCTTCGCAACGCGATTCAAGGGCTTGGCTCTGGGAGCATCCTCGTAAAGCTGAATCCTGCGGACCTGTCGAATGTGCTTTCGGAGATCGACGCCCTCGACGCTCCCGAAATCCAGAACAACCATGCCGTGCGCTACGAAGTCGACGCCTCGATTGGTCGTGGCGCTTGCCGGGTTGAGACGAGCATCGGGCGTGTCATCCATGACCCCAGGGAGGTTGTTGCTGAAGCGCTGAATCGTGTGCGGGAGGAGGCCGGCTTTGAGCCTTCCTGATCTGGGGCGGCTCCTCGATGCTGGGGCAGGCGCTCGCCGACACGAAGTGATTGGCCGGGTCAGTTCGGTGACCGGTGCTGCGATTCGATGTTTGGGCCTCGAGGCGGCGATCGGGGATTATTGCGAGATCGAAACACCCGCCGGTGTCGTCCCAGCAGAGGTCGTCGGCTTCGGCGAGAACGACCTCGTTTTGATGCCGATGTTCGAGCCGCGTGGGGTTGCTTCCGGTCATCCGGTGCGCGCTAGCGGCAAGCCCTTGTGTGTTCGTGGCGGGTCTGGAGCGCTTGGGCGAGTCCTCGATGGTCTGGGCCGACCGCTGGATGCTTTGCCCCCGGTGATGGGGCCGGAAATCACGGTCATGGGCGACGCACCGTTGCCGCTGGATCGCCCGCAGATCGTGCAGCCGATCCAGACTGGGGTTTCGGCGATAGACGGCTTCTTGACCGTGGGGCTCGGGCAGCGCATCGGCATCTTCGCGGGTTCGGGTGTCGGCAAGAGCACCCTGCTCGGCATGATCGCGCGTGGCTCCAGCGCCGATGTCAATGTCATTGCACTGATCGGAGAGCGTGGGCGTGAGGTCAAGGACTTCGCTCTCGATGTGCTTGGTAGTGAAGGCATGGCCAAGTCGGTGCTCGTGGTGGCGACCAGTGATACTTCGCCGCTGATGCGCTTTAAGGCGACCTTTAGTGCGATTGCGATTGCCGAGAGCTTCCGTGACCAAGGGAAGCAGGTGCTGTTCATGATGGACTCGGTCACTCGCTTCGCTGCGGCGGCGCGCGAGATCGGCCTGGCGGCAGGTGAGCCGCCGACGCTGCGAGGGTATCCGCCCTCGCTGTTCGGCATCTTGCCTCGAGTCGTCGAACGACTCGGCACGACGACTCGGGGCGGGATCACCGGCATGTTTACGGTCCTGGTCGAGGGCGATGACCTCAACGAACCGGTCAGCGATACCATGCGCGGCCTGCTGGATGGGCACTTCGTCCTCGATCGGAAGATTGCGCATAGGGGACAGTTCCCCTCGATCAACGTGCTCGGTTCGATCAGTCGACTCATGTCGAGAATTGCCGATCCGCAGTTACAAGAGGCGGCGCAGCAACTTCGCCAGCTCTTGGCACATTACGAAGAGAACCGCGACTTGATCCAGGTGGGGGCCTATCAGCAGGGAGCGGATCCTCTTCTTGATCGAGCGGTGCGGGCCATGCCTGCGATCGAGGAGCTGCTGTTCCAGGGGACGGTGCAGCGAAGCCCCGATCAAACGGTGCAGCTCATGGTGCAGGCCTTGCAGCGTTGAGCCGTGCCCGCTGACGCAGCTTGAGAGCCGCGAACAGGGCAACCGTGCACATGGCCGCCATTGGCAAGAAGCTGTAGCCGAGGAAGCTGTCGTAGATGAGCCCCGACCCCAGAGTTGCTAAGCCGAGTAGGAGTCCGAAGCCCACCGCGGAATAAAGCCCCTGTGCCGGCGGGGTGAGTTCTTCCGGCATCCACTTCTCGATGTATCGCATGGCGCCCAGATGCGAGAAGGCAAAGGTGAAGACGTGCAGGCTTTGCGCTGGGTAAAGCACCCACAGCGAGCAGCTCAGCGAGGTCATCGTCCAGCGAAGGATGCCGGCGATGCTGGCCATGGCCAGGAGCATCCACGGGTCGAGTCGCCGGGTGAGTCTGGCGCTGAACAGGAAGAACACGATCTCGACGGCTACTCCCAGGCTCCAGAGTATTCCAACCTCTGTTTCGCTGATGCCATGCTTGGTCCAGTGCAGGGTTGAGAAGTTGTAGTAAGCGCCGTGGCTGGCCTGCTGGAAGCCGGCGGCGGCGAGGAACCAGAGGAAAGCTGGTTCGCGGAGGCAGGATCTGATGGGGCGACGGCTGCGCGTTGTTGCATTTAGCGCTGGCGTCTTGGGCAGTGCCAGGGCTGCGCCGGCGATGATAAGCAAGCTGATGGTGACCAAGGGCAGCAGGGAGTCAGGGTGCTGCTGCTCGAGTAAGACACCTCCAAAGAGGGCGGCGACAAGGAAGGCGCAGCTACCGAAGGTTCGGACCCGGCCGTAGTCGATCCCGCTGCGCCGCATTTGGTCTACGGTCAGGCTCTCCATGAGCGGGACCAATGGCGACAATGCGAACTGGAAGAGGATCGTGACGCCGGCAATGGCCCAGATACTGAAGCTCCAGTGGTAGAGCTGGAAGCTCAGGACAGATAGCAAGGCGAGCGTGAATAGGAGCCGGCGGCGGGTCCCGAGACGTGCGGCGTTGCCGGCGACGGCCGGATTGGCGATGACCTTGACCCAAATCATCAGCGCTGCGATTGCGCCGATTTCGGCTTTGCTCAGACCGCGTGCGTCCAGCCACTTCTGCCAGTAAGGGGCGAGTAAGCCGATGACCCAGAAGTAGGTCGCGTACAGGAGTCCTAGACGTGCGGCGAGCATGATCGGGAGGACGGTAACAGAGAGTGGGCCGATCCGGCACTCACTCACTCGCCGGACCTTTTTCTGTGCCTTGCTACGCAACTGCCGAATTCCTCAACGGCAGTTCGCCGAATGCCGATAGGAGCGAGGGTATGAAGCGATTCCGTTTCCGGCTCGCCCGCGTGCTTCGGCTGCGCGAGCGTGCGGAGCAACAGGCACGCCTCGCATTTGCCGAGGCCCTGAGCCGATTCCAGGTCTTGGAGAGGCGGCGAGACGAAGTGCGTACGGCGAAGACCTTCGCCGAGAACGAAGCTGCGACTGCTGCGAAGTCGGCCAGTTTGGCGGCCGCATATGCACGCAACTTGGAGCTTGAGGAGCGAAAGTTGGTCCTCGAAATCTCGCGCCAGAGCGTCGAACTCGGACGGCTGCGGGACGTCTGGACCATGCGCCGTAGGGAGCTGCGGCAGTTGCAACGTCTGGAAGAGCTCCGGCTCCAGGAGCACCGTGAAGAGAGTGCGCGAAGAGAGCAGGCAGAACTGGAAGAGCTCGCAGCCTTGCGTTCTTGTGGGGCGCGGCAGCATGCGGAGGCACAGCGATGAAGGACTTCCTCACGGGTGTTGGTCTGGCGACGGCGGGGCTCGCTGTCTTTTCCGGTTCCGTGGTCGGCATCCTCGCCTTGCAGGGGCGGCTGGATTCGGCGAGGCTCGGCTTCAAGCCTGAAGCGAAGAGCGAGGCGAAGGCCGGAGACGTAAACGCTGTGGATGCCTCCTTCCAGGCTGAGGGCGAGGAAGGGCCAGCCAAAGCAGGGGCTCTGGAGCCCGAGCGGGGATCTCGAGCAGCCAAGCCTGAATCGGGGCTGGCGGAAACCGGCAAGGGCAAGTCACTCTTCGAACTCCCCTTCAAAGCGCCGATGACGAAGGAGGAGATCGTTCGGATTGCTTTCGCCACGCAAAAGCAGCAGCGGCTGGTCGCGCAGGAGCGTGCGGCCTTGCGGCAACGTCGCTACGAGCAACAGCTACGCGAAGAGGATCTACTTACTCGCTCCAAGAGCGTGGAGAAGATGATGCGTGAAGTCGAAAAGGCCAAGGCTGATTTGGCGGCGCGTTACCTTCGCTTCCAAAAGGAAATCACTCGGCTCGATCTTGCGGAGAAGCGCAATATTAAGAAGCAGGCTGAGAACCTTCAGGCGCAGGACCCGCTTGTTGCGGCAGACACGCTGCTCAAATACATCCCCGAACGAGAAGACCTTGCGGTCAAGCTGCTGGTATCGATGGAGTCTGAAAGCGCCGCCAAGGTGCTCGCGAAAATGGACCGAGAACAAGCGGCACATTTGATCGAACGAGCGACGCGTGTGATCGAGACCGAGCAAGGGCGGTAAGTCTTATTGAGATAGAGGCTTACCCATTGCTTTGCTGATGACCCGCGGCGGCCTGTTGCTGCGAGCGCGGTCGTTGTGAGAGATGTCGCTGACCTTGCGCTGCCGTCGGTGATATGGATCGGACAAAGGTGGCTGCTTCCCCCAAGTCGATGAGCCTGAGGTGATAACCGGCTCAGGTTTGGCGAGTAGAGGAGGGGGGAGCGAGCAGCATGGACCTTGCATCACTGATTGGCGTGATCCTGGGCGCGGTCCTCGTCCTCTCGGCGATCCTCATGGGAGGTCCGCTCAGTATCTTCATCGACGTGCCCTCGATCATGATTGTGTTCGGCGGGACGATCGCCTCCATCTTGATCTGCTTCAAGTTGCAGGCAGTGACGGGCGTCATCGCGGTGATGAAGAAGGTCTTGCTCTATCCGCTTCCGACGCCGACCGAAGAGATCGAACGCATCGTTTCTTTCAGTAACCTTGCGCGTCGCGAAGGCCTGCTGGCGCTAGAGGAAAAGCTGGAAGAGCTCGATGACGAGTTCATGCAGAAGGGGCTGCGATTGATCATCGACGGTTTCCCGGGCGAGACGGTTCGGGAGATTCTTGAGATCGATATGGGCAACCTGATTACCCGTCACCAGTCAGGGAAGAAGATCCTCGAGACCATGGGGTCGATGGCGCCGGCTTTCGGGATGATCGGCACCTTGATTGGTCTGATTCAGATGCTCCAAAACATGAGCGACCCCTCGTCCATCGGTAAGGGCATGGCGGTGGCGCTGTTGACGACCTTCTATGGCGCCCTTTCGGCGAACCTGATCTATATCCCGTTCGGAAGTAAGCTCGACAATAGATCCAAGGAAGAGGTTGCTCTCAAAAGCTTGATGATTGAGGGGATCATCGCGATCCAATCTGGAGATAAGCCCGCGCTCGTCAAGGAGAAGCTGAAGAGCTTCCTCGCGCCGAGGGAACGCGAGGTCGTCGAGAAGAAGTAGCCCCCGGAGCAGCGGCATGGATGTCCCTGAAGAAGAACCGGAAGAGGGTGCTCCTGAGTGGCTGATGACCTTTTCGGACCTGGTGTCCCTACTGGTTACTCTCTTCATCATGATGCTCACCTTCACCACGCAGGAGGAGGAGGATCGCGTCAAGATCATGAGCATCCTCCGGGGCTCGTTCGGAACGATGGCGACTCCGGCGAAGCGTTCGTTCAACGTTTCGGGCACGGCGCATAACCAGGTGCGAAGGGGAGTGGCTGAGCACGATCCCGATGTTGATCCCAACCAGGAGAGCAAGGTCAACGCGCTAGAAGGGTATGCGCTTAGTGAAGAGGAGCTCAGTCGCAAGGGGAAGGTTTTGACTCCTGCGCCAAACGAGCATTATCTGCAAGGCGATGATCTCAAGGAGGAGAGGAAGCGGGGGGAGATCTCCGAGAACGACCTGCAGGTGGGGCTCTTTGCTCGGCACAAGCAACGGGGCAAGCCAGCCTTCGAGCCGAGCCAGATTGTTCCTGCCCCTTGGCTGGTTTGGGAGATGCGTCGAATCGGCCGGGTCTTTGCGAAGCCGGCGCACTCTAAGCGGCGTTTTCGCTTTGAAGGGCACTGTGACCGGGGCTCGGATCATGTCCCGTGCACGGTTGCCGATCCCTGGCATTCCGGGAGGGAAATCCAGATAAGGAGCTTCGAGGAGCTTTCTCTTTTACGCGCTCGTGCGGTCGCAGAGATTTGGAAGAGGCTGGCGAAGATGCGTTTCAACGAGTTGCGGCCAGGAGAGGCGGTCGATACCGGTTTGGATCTGCGGCGGATCACGATATCGGGTGTCGGTCTTGATAGGCCCGTGGTGGCAAAGGGAGCTGCCGAGAATCGCCGCGTCGAACTCGTTGTGTTGCCGCTGGGTAAGGAAGCGGAGGACAAAAATCCTCAGCGGGCTGGGGGGCGCTGATGGTCGAGATCAAGGAAGAACCGAAGCCTGGGGTTCCGGCATTCATGGCGACCTTTGCCGACCTGATGACCTTGCTACTGGTCTTCTTCATCCTGCTGAACGTCTATGCCCACCAGCGGCAGTATGGCCTGATTGCGGCGATGACCGGCTCGTTCCGGAATGCGCTGCTGCCCAACCCGGGTGAAGGCGGCCTCCAGGAGGGGTTCGAGGGCGTGGGGGATCGCAAGTACATGCAGCGCTTATACCGGCAACATGACGATATGCCGGGTGAGGCAAGCCGCGATCAGTTGACCGGTTCTGAGCTCGATATGCAGGAGAGCAAGGCCAAGGACCTGGCCAAGCGCAGGGAGACCCTCGTGCTCGTGCCTTGGTCCTTTGCTCACGGCTCGGATCGACTGCCGGAAGCGGGGCGGAAATGGCTGGACGATATGGCGCGCAAGCTCAGCAGTAAGGGCCACGCCTTTCGGGCGGTGCGTGTTGCGACCCATGCCTCGTTCTCGGAGAGCATCCAGCCGCTGGAGCTGGCAACGAATCGGAGTCGAGCGGTGATGCGACGATTCCAGGAAAACGGCTTGAGCCAGGCCCTGCATGTTCGCTGTTCGGCTCATGTCGTTGATGGAGCGACGAACCGGAGGATGCTTGCCAGAAAGGGGAAGCCGGCGAGCTATCGAGGGATGAGTATCGTGCTCGTTCGCCGATAGCCTGCCAGTCCGGAACCTGCCACAAGTCTTCATCAGTGGCCTCCTTGGGAGCCCAAGTCGGAGGTCGATTTTGTCGATAGGGACTGCGAGAGGTAAGAGTGGCTGAGAACCAGGAAGACAAAGCAGCTGAGGGTGGCGAGGAGAAGAAGGGCGGGAAGATGCTTCCCATCCTGCTTGGCGTCATTCTCGTAGTTGGGGCCGCGATCGGCACCGTTGCCTTTGTGCTGCCGGGAGAGAAGGAGCCGGAGCAGATTGTTCCGATTACCGAATTCCCGGAGCAGATGTCCCGGCCGATGAAAGTCGGTTGGCCCGATGGCACAAAGACCGGGCAGATCGAGTTCCGCTTCGTCTACCGGCAAAGGCCGGAGGCTCAGGAAGGCGTGCAAAAAGCGATCGAAGAGAATCGCGATCGACTCAAAGCCTCGGTGCTCAGCTATCTCAGCGGCAAGAATCCGAGACAGGTTGGCGGTCCGCGTGGACTGGCCATGACCTTGGTGCCGATCGTCGAGCGCTCGTTGTTCCCCGACGAGCTCAAGAAAGTTAGCGAAGCGGAGAGGGATGTTCAGGTCATGGAAGTCCTGGTCCTCGATTACTTCGTGCCTCGCCACTGAGATTGGTTCCTACGACCGTAACGCAAGCGTTCTCCCCCCCTGGGCGCGATGAAAGAGATTCTCACGAATGACGAGATCGATGCCCTCCTCGATCTCTTCCAGAACGAGGGCATGCCGGACGAACTCGAAGGTGTCGAAGAGTTCGGGCCGGATGCTGTGGCTTTCCGCAGGGGGGGCGATGTCTCGCCACTGGACCTCCTTAAGCCCAACCGCTTCACCCGCGAGCAGATCCTGGCCATCAGCCGTATCCAAGAGATGGTGGCGCGCAAGCTCGGTGGCACGGTCTCCGATCGCCTGCGACTCGATGCTAGCTGCGACTGCGTGGGTGTTGAGCAGCAGCGCTTTTCGACCTGGCTGTCGCTGCTCGATAACCCGATTGGCGTCTACCTGCTCGAATCGCAGCAAGCGGAAACGCCGATGATCATGACGATCTCGGCGGATCTCCTCTACGGGGCCGTCGATCGCATCCTGGGCGGCAGCGGCGTTGTCGCAGCCCTACCAAAAGACCTCAGTGAGGCCGAGCACACGGTGTCAGACGCCGTGGTGGTTCCCATCCTCGACCAGCTGATGGCGGGGCTCAGCGAGATCTTCCCGATCCAGGCGAAAATCGTGGCCCGGCACACCAACCCGGCCATGGCCCAGGTTCTGCCGCTGCAGGAAGTGGTGCTCAGCCTGCACTTCCAGGTAGCGGGGAATCCGCTGCTTGGCGACATCCGAGTCGCGATTCCTTATTCGGTGATCGAGCCACATCTCGAGTCTCTTTCGAAGAGCCGCTACTTGACCGTGGCCCAGCGTTCTGGCGAGTTCCGCGGAGTTTTGGCCAAGACCTTGGGGCTCGTGGAGCTTGGGGTCGCGATCGAGCTGGGCACGGCTGAGATCTCGTTAGCCGACCTGCTTTCCTTATCGGTGGGCGACGTGATTACCCTGCCGACGCACCCGGGTGATGACATCGAGGTGCCTGTTCAAGGGCACGGCAAGTTCCGCGGACGAATTGGCGTTCAGGGTGGCCGCTACGGTGCCCGCATCCTCTCCGTTCTCGACAATGGAGACGCAGCATGAGTGAGTTCGAACAGCCTGAGGATGCCACCGTTGCCCAGCCGGTGGAGTTTGGTGAGCTTGGTGCCGGGCAAGAGGCGGGAGGGCGGCAGAACCTAGACCTGCTCTTGGATGTCTCGATACCGGTGACGGTGGAGGTTGGGCGGACGCAGATGACCCTCGACGAGGTGCTCAATCTCGGCCCGGGCAGCATCGTTGGCCTGGATAAGAAGGCCGAGGAGCCGGTGGATCTGCGGGTCAACGGCAAGCTGGTTGCGCGCGGCGAGGTCGTGATGGTGGACGACAGCTACGGGCTGCGGGTGACGCAGATCGTGGACCAGATGGGGCGCATCGAGTCCTTGCGGGGCTAGCGGAGCCGATTCCTTTCCAAGCTCTGGGTCGGGCCAGGGCCGGAGCGGCCAAAGAGCTGAACTCCACCTGGCTCAGTGATCGCCGCCGCCCAGCTTGGCGTCCAGGGCCTCTAGCTTGGCCATGATCTGGGCGCGGTCTCCCTGGGTCACCAAGAGCTGGCTCAGCTCTGGATCGCGCAGAGCGAAGCCGATGCGCGAGAGTAGGTGCAGGTGGCTGCGCACGCCCGGACTCACAAGGGTGAAGAGCACCGACACCGCTTGGCCGTCGAGGGCTCCCCAGTCGATCGGCTGCTTGAGGAAGAAGAGCCCGACCACCGGCTGGTCGATGTGCAGGACCAGGGGGCTGCGTACGTGCGGGATGGCGACGCCTTCGCCAATCCCGGTTGAGCCGAGGTCTTCGCGTGCCAGCAGCACTTGGTGGAAGAACATCCGGTCAACCAGCTCGGGAAGCGGTAGGCGCTGCGCGACCTCCTCGAGTGCGCTTTCGACATCGAGCTGGCCCGATTGCGCTGCGCCCAATTCGTAGTGGATGCCGCCTCGGCCGAGGGTCTCGCTGAGGCTCGGCAGGGGGCCGTCCTCTTCACCGGGAACATCCATGGCCAGGCGCAGGCTGTGGGCATTCGCCCAGTCGATGAGTTCGTTGCGTTCGAAGAGGGGCCCGCCTTCGCCCTCTTTGTGGGGCAGGCCGAGCTGCTGTATCCAGCGGCCGATGGTGCGCTCGGAGACTTGGAGCAGCTGGGCTGCTTCGTTCTGGCTCAACTTCATTTGGGGCAGTCTCTTGAGCCTCGCCGCCGCTGTCAATCGGATCTATGGCCGAGCTGGGATTCGGGTAGGTCGGGCGCCCCCACCCGGCTCAGTCCTTTCGGCCTAGCTCGACGAGCTCGACCCTTTTCGGACCATCCTCTCGCGTCACCGAGATCTCCAGCGGCAGGAAGCACTTGAGGATGTCGATCTGTGTCTGGGTATGTCGGCTCAGGGGGCCGGTTCGGAAGCGTCCGGCTCCCGCCAGCGCCATCGGGAGCAGCACTTGATCTGCGAGCCGCCGCCCGACCGGGGCGCCGTGTTCGAGGTAGTCCTGCATCTGGTCGCAGACTTCGTGGGCGACCTTTTCGGCACTCTTGTACCTTTGGCCAAAGCCCGTGCACAGCTCGCTCACCTGCTCGTACTGCTGTTCGAGGCAGAGCAGGTTGCCTGGTCCGGCCGAATCGGGGTGTTCGCAGATCTCACAGTCGCTGTCCTGGTAGGGCAGCAGCTTCTGCACGACCTTCAGCTCCCGCCTGGCGATGTGCGGGGGGATGTGGGCGGCATGCACTGTGGCCTTGCGCTGCAGGAGCTTGCCGCGTTCGAGGATCTCGATGGGCTGGAGCTTTTCGATCGGGGTGATGCTGAGCCGGACCGCGCCGCCTCCCGCCGGGAAGAAGCCCGGCCGCAGGAGCTGGCAGTCGAGCTTTGCGCCCATGCGGCGCAGCAGCGGTGCGTAGACCCGCTGGAAGAAGTCGAAGGGCGGGCTCATCGGGTTGTGGGTGCCGCCCTTGAGTACGAGCTCGCTCGGCTCCTGGGCAAAGAGCAGCGCCGGCAACAGGGTCTGCAATACCAGCATGGTGCTGCCAGCGCTGCCGATGGCGAAGTGGAAGCTGCCGCCCTGGATCTGCTTGGGGGCGAAGCTGAGTTCGGTGCTGCCGATGCCGACGCCGCCTGGCGGGCAGTTGCCGATGCGGGCGGCGGCCTGCACCGCGGTCAGGTGCTGGCGCATCAGGCCGGGCTTCTTGCGCCCGGCCCGGATGCTGTGCAGCTGCAGCGGCTTCCCGGTCAGGAGTGACAGGGTCAGTGATGTGCGCAGGATTTGGCCGCCGCCTTCGCCCTGCGAGCCGTCGATTCTGATCATGCTGCTAGCCCTTGACGCAGACGATTTGCTTGAGGCGGTGAAGCACCTCGACCAGGTCCTTCTGCGCATCCATGACCGCGTCGATCGATTTGTAGGCCATCGGGGTTTCGTCGATCACGTTAGCGTCCTTACGGCACTCGACCCCCTCGGTGGCCTTGATGTGGTCCTCGACGGTGAAGCGCCGCTTCGCCTCCTTGCGTGACATCACTCGCCCCGCCCCGTGGCTACAGGAGTGGAAGCTCTCCGGGTTGCCGAGACCGCGCACGATATAGCTGCGCGCCCCCATGCTGCCGGGAATGATGCCGAGCTCGCCCTTGCCGGCATGCACGGCGCCCTTGCGGGTCACGAAGCAGTCTTCGCCGTAGTGGGTTTCGCGGGTGACGTAGTTGTGGTGGCAGTTCACCGCCATCTTGCCTGCCTGGAACTCTGGTAGCTGAGCTGAGTTCGTTAGCGCCAAGAGGATCGCCTCCATCATCAGTTCGCGGTTGGTCTTGGCGTAGCGCTGCGCCCACTCCACTGCGAAGACGTAGTCGTCGAAGTGCTCGGCGCCCTCCTCGAAGTAGGCCAGGTCCTTGTCCGGCAGGTTCTTGATGTGCTGGCGCATGTCGTTTTGGGCTAGTCCGATGAAGTGCATGCCGATGCGGTTGCCCACACCCCGCGAGCCGGAGTGCAGCATGATCCAGACGCTGTCGTTCTCATCGAGGCAGAGCTCGATGAAGTGGTTGCCGGTCCCGAGCGTACCTAGCTGCTGGATGTGGCGGCCGCGGTCGAGCTTCGGGTGCTTCTGAAGGATGCGCTCGTAGCCCGGACGCAGATCCTTCCACGCCTTCTCGTTGCGCGGGGGTGGGGTCCCGAACGAGCCGCGATCGCCAGCGCCGCCGTGATGGGTGCGGCCGTGTGGGACCGCCCTCTCGATGGCGCTGCGCAGCCCGCCGAGATCGTCGGGTAGCTCGCCTGCCATCAGCGTCGTCTGCACGGCCATCATGCCGCAACCGATGTCGACACCGACCGCCGCTGGGATGATGGCGCCGATGGTGGGGACGACGCTGCCGATGGTGGCACCCAGGCCCCAGTGCACGTCGGGCATGGCCGCGACCCACTTGTGGATGATGGGAAGGCTGGCCGTGTTCTGTAGCTGTCGCCGGGCATTGTCAGCCAGCTCGACGCCGTGCACCCACGCTTTGACCGGGACACCATCGCTCTTGATCACTTGGTAATTGCTCATTCTTCTCGTCTCTCGGTCAGGTCTTGCGAAGCGGCAGGCTTCGCTGTGGCGGCTGGCTAGAGCAGCGACTGTGCCAAGCTGAGTTTGGTTTGAGTGGTGTTTTGTAAGTGCATGTTATGCAGTGGCTTGCGGGATATGTCTTCGGGAGCTTTGGCTTGGAGCTACTCCGATTTAGATATTGGGGGATAGAGGTTAGATTCTGAGATAAGGTTTCTGGCTAGGGAGCCTGCCTCATGAGTTCACGCAAGACCGTCGTCTTCGGCTTTCTCGGTTCGAAGTTGGACCGGGGTGGAGGTCCGGAGCGCTGGGGTCGCTGGCGGCCATCGATCTCGCTGCTCCAGCACGAGGAGCTGCTGGTCGATCGCTTCGAGCTGCTGCACGGGGGGCCGGAGCGGGGACTTGCCGAGCAGTTTGTCGAGGACGCTGCCAAGGTCTCACCGGAGACCCGGGTCCAGACGAGGGCCCACGGCATTGCCCAGCCATGGAACATCGAGGAGGTCTTCGAGGCGCTGCTGGACCTCTGCGAGCGCTACAGCTTCGACACTGAGCATGAGGACTACCTCGTGCATATCTCCACGGGCACACATGTGCAGCAGATCTGCCTGTTTTTGCTGACCGAGAGCCGGCACTTTCCTGCCCGCTTGCTGCAGAGTTCGCCGCCGCGCAAGAAGCAAGAGCAGCCGGGGGGGTGCTACAGCATCATTGATCTGGACCTGTCTCGCTACTCCGCCATTGCGGCACGCTTTGCGCGGGAGCAGCAGCAGGGGGCCTCGCTGCTGAAGTCGGGCATTGAGACGCGCAACGAGAGCTTCAATCAGCAGATCGACGAGATCGAGTTTGTCGCCGGGCAGAGCGAGGCGCCGATCCTGCTGACCGGGCCGACTGGGGTCGGCAAGAGCCAGCTGGCGTCGAGGATCTACGAGTTCAAGCGGCAGCGGCGGCAGGTCGCCGGGGACTTTGTCGAGGTCAACTGCGCGACCCTGCGCGGCGACCAGGCGATGAGCGCGCTCTTCGGGCACGTGGCGGGGGCCTTTACCGGGGCGGAGCGGGCACGCGAAGGGCTGCTGCGCCGGGCGGATGCTGGGCTGCTGTTCCTGGATGAGATTGGCGAACTCGGGATCGATGAGCAGGCGATGATGCTGCGCGCGATCGAGGAGCGGCGCTTTCTGCCGATCGGCAGTGATGTCGAGGTGGAGAGTGAGTTCCAGCTCATCGCTGGGACGAACCGGGACTTGGTGGCGGAAGTGCAGGAGGGGCGCTTCCGCGGTGACCTTCTGGCGCGCATCAATATGTGGACCTTTGAGCTGCCGTCCTTGCTTGAGCGGCTTGAGGATCTTGAGCCCAACCTCGATTACGAGTTGGCGCGGCACACCGAGCGGAGCGGGCGGCGAGTCTCCTTTGAGCGTGAGGCGCGAGAGAGGTACCTCTCCTTTGCTCGTGGGCCGGAGGCCAAGTGGAGTGGCAACTTCCGCGACCTCAACGCCTCGCTGACGCGGCTCTGTACCTTGGCCGCTGGCGGACGCATCGACGTGGCCACGGTGGAGTTGGAGCTGGGGAGGCTGCGCCGGGCCTGGCGCGGAGCACCCAGCTCTGGGAGTGGGGATGAAGAGCTGCTGCGCCAGAAGCTGGGAGTGGAGCAGCTGGAGGACTTAGATCTCTTCGATCGGGCTCAGCTGGCCGAGGTGTTGCGGGTTTGCGCGAAGTGTCGAAGCTTGAGTGAGGCGGGGAGGACGCTCTTCCAGGCGAGTCGCTTGCGCAAGAAGAGTGGCAACGACGCCGATCGCTTGCGCAAGTATCTGGCGCGCTTCGGCCTGGACTTCGCTGCCCTCTAGGGGGCCGCTGCCATCGCCTGCGCTTTGCCTTGGCGTCATGCCCTGGCACCTTGCCGTGGGCGGGCGGCTGCCTGGCTACTTGTCGGTGAAGCCCAGCGCCACCAGGAGGCAGGGGCCGCCGGCGATGAGCTTCATCCCGTAGCCTTCTGCCTTGGCGATGGCCTTGGGGCTCTCCGCTCCCGGCTGTAGCCAGACCCAGTCGATGCCGAACTCGTGCGCTTGCTCCAAGAGTTTCTCGGTGATCTCTGGTGGGGTAATGACGGAGATCGCGCCGGGCTTCTGGGGTGTCGAGTTCAGGTCTGGGTAGGCCGGCAGGCCTTCGACCTCGTCCGCGTGCGGGTTGATCGGGTAGGCCTGCAGATCGTGCTGCAGATAGCAGCGCAGCACCTTGTTGCCGTACTTCTCGCGCTTGGTAGAAGCTCCCACGACCGCGAAGGGCCCGTGTTCGAAGAACTCTTTTGTCAGCTCGCTCATGCGGCGGATCTTCGAGAGCCCTGCCCGAAACGCAAGCCGGGGGAAGGCGGCGCTCGCCACCTTCCCCCGGCCTAACGAGCCGAGCTCAGATCACTTGCTCTGGATCTTGAGATCGTTGCTGGCGGTGACGGAGGGGCCACGACGACCGAGCTTGAGGACCACGTCTTGGACGTAGACCGTGAACTTCTTGTTGCGCGGCAGGTAGAGGCGGTGCTGAGCCATGCCGCTCTTGTCAGTGCGGAAGATGCCCATGATGCCGTAGACGTTGTTAAAGAAACGGCACTTGCCGAAGGAAATCGTCTTGCCGTTCGGCGACAGCAGGACGACGCCGAGAGCATTCGGCTGGGCCTTGCTGAGCTTGCAGTGGACGATGTTGGCGAAGCGCGGGCTCTTGGGGTCGACCTTGCCGGCGAGGGTGCCGCCGCAGTTGGCCTTGCCCGGGGTGACGGTGAGCTTGACCGGCGGAACAACGATCTGCTGGGGCACGAAGCTGACCGAGCCGCGAGCGCTGAAGGACTCACGGGCCTTGCCGCTGAGGCTCATCTTGCTCTTGGCCCAGAGCTGAACGACAACCGGGCCCTTGGCGAAGTCGTAGCTGAACTCGGCCTTGGCGTATTTCTTGCCATTCGACCACATGACCGGCTTGTTCTTGCCGACAGTGGCGGTCAAAGCGACCATGCTGTTCTTCGAGGTCCTGCCGTAGAGGCTGACGTAGAACTTGCCCTTGACGTTTTTGGGCAGGTCGAACTTGTAGGCGACCTTGAACTGGCCAGGAGTCTTGGCGCCGTCGTTGACCGAGGCTGCGCCCTTGTCACTGGCGTTCCTGCCGTAGATCCTGCCGTAGTTGCTGAGGCTGGCGTAGTAGTAGGTCTTGTGTTTTCGGCGACTGTGGTGCTTGCCGGCGGAGGCATAGGTGGAGACGTAGCCGCCGCGGACCTGGGCGCGGCTGCGCAGGTAGCGGGTGAACTTGCTGCCCTTCTTGACCATGGCTTTGTCCATGGCCTTGTTGAGGCTGACGGCCGAGTGGATCTCGGTCATCGTCTGGCCGGTGACGGCGGGCTTGGTGCTCTGGGCGCTGGCAGCGCTAACTAGAAGGGCTGCGCCCAGGATCGAGAGAGTCTTCATTCGTTTCCTCTGGTAGCGGAGATTGCAGGAGGCATTGCAGTCTGGCTGATTCGATTCGAGCCCAAGAAAGGACTGCAGTTCTGCAGCAAGGCGGAGCTCCATCGAGGAGTGCCGCTTGGTTCAGCTGCATTACCTCATACGGGAAGAAAGGAAACTCTAGCCAGCTAAAGAATTCACTGAATGCGACCGAGCTGTTACGGCTGTCTCGGCTCTGTCACTGATGAGTCATCGGCAATGAGCCCGTAGCAACGGGCAATGCCGCGCACGCCGCGGTGGAGCCGCGCGCCGACGATGCGCAGGTCCTCGAGTACGAGATAGAGGCAGGGGACCATCACCAGGGTGATGACGGTTGCGAAGACGACGCCGAAGGCGAGGCTCGCGGCTGCGGGGATGAGGAAATGGGCCTGGACACTCTTCTCGAAGAGCAGAGGGGTGAGTCCAGCAAAGGTGGTCAGCGAGGTCAGGAGTATCGCTCGGAAGCGGTCGCGACCGGCCTCCCACACCGCTCGATGTAGGTCTATGCCGTTGCGGCGCTTGCGGTTGACGAAATCGACGACGACCAGGCTGTCGTTGACGACGACGCCGGTCAGTGCGATCAGTCCGATCAGGGACATCATCGTGATGTCCATGCCGAGCAGCCAGTGGCCCCAGATCGCCCCGACGATACCGAAGGGGATCACGCTCATGATGATCAAGGGCTGCAGGTAGCTGCGCAGTGGGACGGCGAGCAGGGCGAAGATCAGCAGCATCGCCAGTAGTGCTCGGGTCTTCATGGCGCCGATGAACTCGCTCTGTTCCCGCTGTTGGCCCTCGAAGCCGTACTGCAGGCCGGGGAAGCGTCGGGCGAGCTCTGGGAGCTGCTTGCTTTTGAGCGCGTCCATGACCTGGTCTGGCGAGATTTTCTCGCGATCGACGTTGGCGGTAATGGTGATGGCGCGGCGGCGCTTGGCCCGCTTGATCTCGGCGAGGCCTCGATCCCAAGAGATCTCGGCGACGCTGCTCAGTGGCACGGCCTGGCCTGAGGGTTTGCGCACCCGGAGCTCTTCGATGCTGGCGAGCGTTTGGCGCTCGGACTCTGGGTAGCGCACCATGACCCGTACGTCATCGCGTCCGCGCTGGATGCGTTGTGCTTCCTCGCCGTAGTAGGCTTGGCGGACCTGACGCGCCAGGTCCGATTGCCGCAGCCCCGTCGCTTGCGCATCTGGGCGCATGCGTAGGACGAGTTCTTCTTTGCCGATGCGGACATCGTCACTGATGTCGATGACGCCGACGATGCTGGCGAGGCTTTGTTTCAGCGAGGCACTGGCCTTCTTGATGGTCTCGTAGTCGGGGGCGGTCAGCTCGATGTTGATTGGCTTGTTGGAACTCATCAGCGAGGAGGTGAAAGCCACTTCCACGGCGCCGGGGATGGGGCCGGTCAGCTCGCGCCAGCGTGCGACAATGTCACTGCTGCTGATGTCGCGTTCTTCTGCGGGAGCAAGCTCCACCATGACCTCGCCCAGATGCGCTGAGGAGAGGGGGCTGGCGGTCGCGCCCATGTTCTGCCGCTGCGCGGTGAGGAAGGGCTGTGTGCCGATCGATTGCAGCACGTGGCGGATGCTGCCCTCCCCATAGTTGAGCCCACCGTCCACCTCCCTGGCGACCTGCTCGATGCTTTTGCTGATTTTGGTGACGGCGCGCTCGGTCTGCTGCTTGGGAGTGCCGCGCGGCATGGTGATGTCGGCGGCGATGATGTCGCTCTCGACGTGGGGAAGGAAGCGGAACTTGATCGCGCCGTTGATCACCAGGCCGATGCTGACGAGCAGGGTGCCGAGGCTTACTGCGATCGTCGCGTAGCGCCAGCGTAGAAAAAGCTCAAGCGAAGGTAGGTAGACCTTGTGGATCCACAGCTGCAGGCCGCCGGTGAAGATGTTTTGAAAGGCGAGCCAGAGGCGGCCCATGCCTCGGGGCTTTTTCTCTTCGGTCTTCAGGTGGCGAAGGTGGGCCGGGAGGATGAAGAAGGCTTCGATCAGCGAGAAGGACAGGCAGGCGATCACAACGAGGGGGATGCTGCGCGAGAACTGCCCCATCGTGCCTTCGATACCGAGGAGCACCGAGAAGGCGGCGATGGTGGTGAGGACGGCGAAGGTCACCGGGGTGGCGACTTCGGCTGCTCCATCCTTGGCCGCTTGTAGCGCGGACTTGCCCTTCTGCATGTGGCTGTAGACGTTTTCCCCGATCAGGGTTGCGTCATCGACGACGATGCCGAGCACGATGATGAAGCCGAAGAGTGCGATCATGTTGATCGACACGCCGAGTGTCGGCAGTAGGCAGAAGGCTCCTAGGAAGGAGATCGGCACGCCGAGTGATACCCAGAGGGCGAGGCGCAGGCGCAAGAATAGCGCGAGGCTGATCAAGACCAGGAGGAAGCCGGCTTGGCCATTTCGCACGAGCAGGTCGATGCGGCCTTCGAGGAACCTCACGTCGTCGCGGGCGATTTCCAGGGTCATCCCCTCCGGTAGCTGCGGGCGTTTCTTCGCCAGGAACTCTCGGACCAGTTCTGCGATGGTGATCGCGCTCTGGTTGCCGGTGCGGTAGACGTCGACGAAGACCGCGGGCTTGCCGTCGAAGATCGAGCGCGTGTCGGTTTCGGCAAAGCCGTCGCGGATCCTGGCGACATCCTTGAGTAGGAGCCGTGCACCGCTGGTGCGGGTGCGCAGGACGATGTTTTCGAAATCCTTGCCCTCGTAGGCCTGCCCGAGGCTGCGCAGCAGTACTTGGCCACCTTTGGCTCGGATGGTGCCGCCGGGCACGTCGAGTGAGCTTGCGCGAATCGCGGCAGCGACTTCGTCGAAGGTCAGGTCGTACTTCCGCAGCTGGGTTTCGTCGATTTCGACCGAGATCTCGTAGGGGCGAGTGGCGCTGATCTCGACCTTGGTGATGCCGTTGATCGCTCCGATCTCGTCGCGGATACGCTCGCCGAACTCCTTGAGCACATGCTCTTCGGCTTGGCCGGCGACGACGACGGAGAGCACTTGCCGCTCAAGCGAGAGCTTCTGGACGATGGGCTTTTCGACGTCCTTGGGGAAGCTGTCGATGGCGTCGACTTCGCTCTTGATGTCGCCGAGTAGCTTGGTGCCGTCAGCGTCGGTCATCAGCTGGATGATGACGGTGCCGGCGCCCTCGCTTGCGATGCTGGTGACGCGTTTGATGCCGCTGAGGCCCTGGACGCGCTCCTCGACCTGAACGCAGGTGGATTGTTGGACCTCAGAAGGGCTTGCTCCGGGGTAGGGGATGGTGACTGTGACCATCGCCGCGTCGATTTCGGGGATGATCTCCTGGCGCAGGCTGAACAAGGAGAGCAGGCCGCCCGCGACCACGACGAGAAGGAGGAGGTTGGCTGCGACCGTGTTTTCGGCGAACCACTCGATCCACTTCCTCATCGGTCCGCTCCCTTGCTCACTCGTACCTTCATGCCCTCGATGGGGAGGTCGATCGGAGTGATGCAGAGTTCGGAGCCTGGGCGCAGGCCGCGCACGAGGACGTATTCGCGTTGTCCGGTAAGGATCTCGACATCTTGGATGTGGATCCGCTGAGCGTCTTCGACGAGGAGGATCTGCGAGCCGCGGCGGAGTGCTGAGCGCGGAATGCGAAACAGGTCTTGGACCTGGCGACCCTCGATTTCCATGTGGACGAAGAGGCCTAGCGGTAGCACGAACTGCTTGTCGCTCGCAGGCCTACGATACGGCTGGGGGACGGTCACGATCAGGTCCACGAGGCGAGTGGCGGGGTCGAGTCGAGCAGCGATGCGGTCGACGAAGCCGTGCCAAGTATGGAGCTTGCCGCCGAACTGCGCGGAGATGCGGACCTTGGGGCGCTGCTTCAGGCTCGCTTCTGAGAGCTTGCTCGGAAGCTGGAGCCATGCGAGCTCGCGGTCGTGGATGGACATCCGGATCTCGGAGCTCGCCGTCGAGTGCACCTGGGCCAGGCGCATGCCAGGCTGGACGATCTCTCCCAGATCGGCGAAGCGCTGGAGCACGCGGCCGGCGTAGGGGGCCCGGATCTCGCAGCGTTTGAGGTCGAGTTCGCTCTTGCGCACGGCCTGGCGTGCCGCCTCCAGCCGCGCTCGCGCCGCGGCGAGATGCGGGATGCGGAGCAAGAGCAGGTCGGGGCTGCGGTCGAGCTTCATTCGCTCCCACTCTTCCTTCGCCAGAGCCGCGTCCTTCTCGGTCTGTGCCAGTGCTAGGTTGGCAGATTCGAGCTGGGCCTTGCTTTGGGCGAGGGCGACCTCGTAGTCGGTCGGTTCGATGCGCAGCAGTACCTCATTGGCCTCAAAGCTGAGGCCCTCGCGGAGCCTCGGCGAGACGAACTCGACGCGACCTGCTACCTGGGCCGAGAGTTCGCTCATGACACTGGGCTCGACGCTGCCTTCGCCATGCACCCGGATGAGCTGCTTGCTGGGCTGTAGGGTCAGAGTTTCGACCAGAGGGGTCAGGCGCTTGACCGCTGTGGTTTCGGGGATGTCGCGGGAGAGGATCAGCGCACGCAGGCCCCAAGCCGAGATGGCGAGGATGAGCACGGGGATCAGGATTTTGAGCGACAGAAGGGCAGGCTTGCTCGCGTTCATCGTGAGGTGGCCTCTTCGGGAGGGACCGGGCTCGTTGCGGCGAGGTCGCCGCCGAGCGCGAGGTGAAGGTCGATGCGGTTTTGGAGGGCCAAGCGCTGGGTCTGCAGGAGGAGGCTCTCAGCAGTGAAGGCCTTGCGCTGGGCGTCGAGCAGGGTCAGCACGTCGAGGCGGCCATTGCAGTAGCGATCGAGGGCGAGCTCTTGCCCACTTCGAGCAGCCGCCAGGGCTTTGCCGTGGGCCTCGATTTCTTTTCTGAAGTGCTCCTCCGCAGCCAGGCTGTGCTCGACCTCTGCGCATGCGCGCAAGACGAGATCGGCGAAGCGTTCGGCGCTCTCGCGCACGCGGGCTTCCCGCAGCGCCAGATGGGCCCGGAGGCGACCGCCTTGGTAGATCGGTTGCACGATGCGGCCGAGGATGCTCCACACCGAGAAGTTGCCGTCGATGAGGTCTTTGAGCGCGTCGCTGCGGGTGCCGACGCTCGCCGTCAAGCTCAGGTTGGGATAGAGGGAGGCTTCGGCTTCGCTCGCGTGGTAGCGCAGTGCTAGCAGCTGAGTTCGGGCTGCGCGGAGGTCGGGGCGGCGGTCGAGGATCTCCATGGGCAGGCCAGCCGGTGGCGCGGTCGGGAGTGCGGGAAGCGAGGCTTCCCCCTCCAGTTTGGCGTTCGGATAGTGGCCGACTAAGAGTTGGAGCGAACGGCGAGAGGCGTCGCATTGCCGTTCGCGCAGCTGCAGCGCCGCTTGGGCGCTGTGGAGCAAGCTCTCGGTGAGGCTGAGGTCGAGGGCTGGAACGAGGCCGCGCTGGTAGCGGTCCCGCACGATCTCTAGGCCCTTCTCCCAGGTGCTGAGGCTGCGTTGCGCGAGCTGCAGCTGCGCCTGGCCTTCGCGCAGGGCGAACCAGCTCTTGGCGACCTGGGCGATCAAAGACAGGGCGCTGGCGTGGTACTCGAGCAGGCTTGCCTCGAACTCGGCTTGGCCGGCGCCTGCGCGGGCGACCAGCTTGCCCCAGAGATCGAGTTCCCAGGAGATGTCTAGGGAGGCGCCGTAGCTGGTGGAGCGCGTGGTGATGGGACGGCTTGCGCCCGGGATTGGTAGGCCGATCAAGACCTGCTTCTGGCGTAGGCCGTTGACGCCAGCGCTGCTTTGCGGGGCGCGGTCGGCGCCGGCGATCTCTGCGGCGGAGAGGGCAGCGCGAACCCCTTCGGCTCGGGCGTGCAGCGCACGGTTGTCCGCCAGGGCATTCCGGATCAGGTCGTTGAGCTGTGGATCTTCAAAGCTGAACCACCAGCGGCCCCGCACGTCGCCATCTGGGCTACTGCTGCCCCATGAGGCCGGGATCTCCAGGTCCAGCTCCGGTTCGGGAGCAGGATCGGCGAAGACGCAGCCTGCCAGTAATGGAAGGGGGAGTAGGAGGTAGCGGAGATTCTTCCTCTTCATCTCTTGGGTTCTCGGCTCTCGGGCTCGCTGACCGCTTGGCCGCCCTCGCTTATTGTCGAGCTTGCTCGGTGCCCATGCTGGGTGATTTCGATGGCCTATTAGGTGCAGCGCCGGGCCGCATCAAGGCGCAGCACCTCCTCCAGTAGCTTTGGCAGCTGGCTCAGCGGAACCATGTTGGGGCCGTCGGAGGGCGCGCGCTCGGGGTCCTGGTGAACTTCGAGGAAGAGGCCGTCGATGCCAACGGCGGCGGCTGCTCGAGCTAAGGGGGCGACGAGGCTGCGGTCGCCCGAGCTCTTGCCCTGGCCAGCACTCGGGCGCTGAACGGAGTGGGTGGCGTCGAAGACCACGGGCGCCCCCAGTGAGCGGAGGGTGACCAGGCCCCCGAAATCGACCACAAGGCGGTGGTAGCCGAAGCTGGTGCCGCGCTCGGTCAGCAGGACTTGGGAGTTGCCGCTCTCCTGCACCTTGTGCAGGGGGTGCTGCATGTCCTCGGCGGCGAGGAACTGACCCTTCTTGATGTTCACGCAGCGGCCGGTCTCCGCTGCGGCGACTAGGAGGTCGGTTTGCCGACAGAGGAAGGCGGGGATCTGCAGGATCTCACAGACCTCGGCGACCGGGGCGGCCTGGTGCTTTTCGTGGATGTCGGTCAGCACCGGCGCGCCGATGGCGTCTCGGGCAGCGGCGAGCCACTCCAGTCCGGTCTCGAGGCCGGGCCCGCGATAGCTCTGCAGAGAGGTGCGGTTGGCCTTATCGAAGCTGCTCTTGAAGACGAAGGGCAGGTTCAGGGCTCGGCAGCAGTCGGCCACGGCCTCGGCGTGTCGCAGGGTATGCTCGCGGCTTTCGAGGACGCAGGGGCCTGCAATCGCGAAGAGCGGGGCATCAGCACCGACCTGAAAATCGCCAATCGTTACCGGCTTGGGAGCCTGCATGGTTTCTTACTCCTCGGGGCTTAGCAGCGGGCTGTCGGCGGGCAGGAAAAGACGAATCTGACGATCCTGCACCTCGATGTCGACGGGGCAGCTGCCGCCGGGGTCGCCGTCGGCTTGGATCGGCGCGGCTGCTTCGCTCTCGATCCGGACGCGGACGACTTGGTAGTGCTGCAGATCTTGCTGGCTGCCGAGCTTGCTCAAGGCACCACGGATTCCTTGGCTCAGTAGAGCCAGGCCATTGCGGATGCGGAAGCCAAAGACATCCAAGAGCCCGTCGTCCATCCGGACCTTACCGGGGAGTTGCCAGAATCCGCCGTAGGCGGCGACGTTGCTGACCAGGACTTGCTCGAAGGGTCCCTCGCGGCGCCCGTCCTCAAGGACGATCCAGTGCTGCTGGGCTTCGTAGCCGAAGATTTCGCGGGCGATGGGCATGGCATAGCGGAGCTTGCCGAGGGTGCCGCCCTTGCGCCGGGAGTGGACATCGGAGACCACCCGAGCATCCGGGCCGGCGCCAACGAAGAGTAGGAAGGGGGCGGCCTGGGGCTGGTCGGCGCAGCGATAGCTTCCGACGTCGAAGCAGCGTGAGTGCCCGGCAGCGATCATCTTGGCGCAGAGCTCGGGGCGCTTTGGCAGCTTGAGTTCGGCAGCCAGGACGTTGGCGGTGCCTGCCGGAAGCATGGTGATCGGCAGCTCCGCTGGTGGTGCTGCCGCCAGGACCTCCCGCATGGTTCCATCACCGCCGACCGCGACGATGCCGGCGATCTCGCCCCTTCGGCGCTGCACCTCGGCCGTGATATCGCCGGGCCTTTCGCTCTTGCGCGCCAGGGTTGGGATATCACGGCGATTCAGCTCCCGCACCAAATAGGGAGCCAGCTCGCCGGCAAGCCCGCCGCCGGAGCTCGGATTCACCAGGACGAGGAAGGGCGCAGAATCCATCACCATGGTCATAGAGGCCTGGTCGAGGCCAGGCAACGAAACACGGATCTGCCGGATTGCCTACGGATGATTGGCGTAATCTGCGATGGGAAGGCTTGGGCTCTTGGGGTAGGCAGCGGCCTGTGCTTTTAAGCTCCACTCCAAGCGCTACCGTGGCTGGCTCCAACGGAGAGATTATGGCTAAGAGCATCGAACGCGCCGTTGTGATCGGCGCTTCCTCAGGGATGGGAGCTGCGATCGCCAAGCGCTGGGTCGCTCGCGGCGCCAAGGTGGCTCTCCTCGCCCGCCGAGAAGAGAAGCTGGAAAAGGTGGCCGAGGCGATTGCTGCCGGCTGGGGGCCGGGAAAGACCATCATTCGTCGCTGCGATGTTACCGACACGACTGCTGCGGCTGAGAGCTTCGCCGAAATCGTGGCGGAGCTGGGTGGCCTCGATGCCATCTGTTACGCAGCTGGGGTGATGGACACAGGGCTCGGCGAAGATGAGTATTCGACCGAAAAAGACCTCCCGATCCTCGAGACCAATCTCAACGGTGCTGTGGCCTGGCTCAACGAGGCGGCGCGGCTCTTTACCGAGCAGAAGCATGGCACGATTGTCGGGATCGGTTCGATAGCCGGGGATCGCGGTCGCCGCGCCTATCCGAGCTACCACGCGGCAAAGGCCGGCTTTGCGACCTTCCTCGAATCCCTGCGCAATCGGCTGGGCCAGCACGGCGTGCAGGTGACGACGATCAAGCCTGGCTTCATCGACACTCCGATGACCCGCGGTATGGAGGGGCTGTTTTGGCTTAAGACCGCAGATGAGGCTGCGTCGATAATTGATCGTGCAGTGAAGCGCGGTCGGCAGACCGCCTACGTTCCTGGGCGCTGGCGTCTGGTCAGCCTCGTTATCCGTTCCATACCGTCCTTCCTCTTCCGAAAACTGTCCATCTGAAGGCAAGACCCATGGATCTGCGCGAAATCGCGGCGGACATCGACGCCCAAGTCGTCGAGGCCGAAGGATGGGGCATGGCCATGAAGGCCCGCTGTGCCCTCGTCGAACCCAGCAGCCGGGAGGAGATTCGCGAGGTGCTTGCCTTTGCTCGCCAGCACCGTTTATCGGTCGGCTTTCGCGGTAGCGGCTGTAGCTATGGTGATGCGAGCCTCAATGCCGAGGGCCTGCTCGTTGATCTCAGCAAGTACAACAAAATCCTCTCTCTGGATGCCGAGACCGGGATTCTTGTGGCTGAGAGCGGGGTGACCCTCGAGGACATCTGGCGTCAGAGCATTCGCCTCGGCTACTGGCCGCCCGTCGTATCGGGGACGATGTACCCGACGCTCGGTGGGCTCTTGTCGATGAATGTCCACGGCAAGAACAACTGGCGCAGCGGCACGATTGCCGAACACGTTCAGTCCTTCCGATTGCTGACGATCGAGGGGGAGGAGCTTGTCTGCAGTCGCGAGCAGAACAGTGAGCTGTTCTTCGCGGCGATTAGTGGCTTCGGCATGCTCGGGTGCTTCCTCGATATCACCTTGCAGCTGAAAAAGGTTCACTCTGGCTATCTGGATGTCGAAGCGATCGCGACACCGACGATCGCAGACATGATTTGTTGGCTCGACGAAAACAAAGAGGACTACGACTACCTGGTTGGCTGGATCGACTGCTTCCCGCGTAAGGAAAAGCACTTGGGTCGTGGCTTGATCCACGCGGCGAACTACCTGAAGGAGGGCGAGGACCCGAACCCGATCGAAGGGCTGACCCCGGTCAAGCAGGACTTGCCCGAGCGGCTTTTTGGCGTGATCCCAAAGTCCTGGATGTGGCGCTTCTTAAAGCCCTTCCTCAATGACTTGGGAATGCGCACGATCAACGCTGCGAAATACCACCTCGGTGCCATCCAGCAGACGCGAGGCCGACCACATCGCCAGGCGCATGCTGCCTTCGCCTTTTTGCTCGACTACGTGCCCGACTGGAAGCTCGGTTACCGGCCCGGCGGCCTGATTCAGTATCAGAGCTTCATGCCAAAGGAGACGGCGCACGAGGTCCATCCCGAACTCATTCGCATCGCGCACCGTCACGACATCGTGCCCTATCTCGGGGTCTACAAGCGGCACCGGCCAGACTCGTTCCTGATGACCCACGCTGTGGATGGCTTTTCCTTCGCGATGGATATTCGGGTGACGAAGGACAATCGCGAGCGCGTCTGGAAGATGACCCGCGAGATGGACGAGCTTGTGGTGAATGGCGGCGGGCGCCTCTATTTCGCTAAGGATGCGTGCACGACCTCCGAGACCGTGCGCAAGGTCTGGAAGGATGGACAGATCGAGGAGCTGCACGCACTCAAACAGCGCTTCGACCCGCAATCGCTGCTGCAGACGGATCTGGCACGGCGCCTTTTCCCTGACTGGTTTCGAGCAGCGGAATGAGAGTGGAAGGCAATACAAAGGTCTTCGTGACAGGGGCGACTGGCTACCTCGGTCACGAAGTCCAGGCTCTCTTACGTGAGCGAGGCATTGCCTGGGAGTCTTGGGGGCGTGATGGCTTCGACCTGGAGCAGCCCTTTGCTCTGGACGACTCGGTGCGGCAGCGCCTTGAGCGGATGCGGGAGGAGGAGCCGGAAGCTGTGCCCTTGCTTCTGCATATGGGGGCCGAGAGTCGCTGGGGCAGCTGTGAGGACGCTCCCGAGCGCGCTTGGCGAATCAATGCGGAAGCGAGCGGGGTGCTCGCGGCGGCCGTCACCCATGCCGGTGGGCGCGTTGTTCTTGCGTCGACAGATCTTGTCTTTGAGGGAGAGCATGCTCCCTACGATGTGACGAGGGAAGCCAAGCCGCTTAGTAGCTATGGGCGGAGTAAGCGGGCGGCGGAGTGGTATGTCCTCGGTGGCGACGAGCACCTCGTGGTGCGGCTGCCTTTGCTTTACGGCCCTTCTTTCGATGGGCGACGGGGAGCCACGGACATGATCCTGCGTGCGGCCGAAGAGGGGCGCCGAGTCCAGCTCTTCGTCGATGAGTGGCGGACACCGATGACTGTGCGCGCGGCTGCGGAGGATCTGCTCAACGCAGCCTTGGATCCGGATCTGGTGGGGATCCTGCATCCGGAGGTCGGTCCGCGGCTAAGCCGCTGGGAACTCGGCTTGCAGATTGCTGCCGAGTACGAACTCGATCCGGAGCCCCTGCTCGAGATGGCTTCTCGGCATGGGATGCCCGGTCCCGCGCGGCCAGAGGATTGCTCCTTGCTGCCCGGACACGCGCCGCGGGCTTGAAGCCCGGCCCGGCGGCTCCGGCGCCCTCGGCGGCCTGGGCGCGAATTTGCGCGTCAGCCGAGGGCTCGCTTGCTCAGGGTTACTTTCCCCTGCGGCGCGGGCTTGCAGATGCCTTGCCTTGCTTGCTCTTGCCTAGCCCCTTTGCCACGACCCGGTCGGGGCCGTAGGGGGAGGTCCAGCCATCAGCAAGGATGGAGGGGGAAACGTAGATCGGCAGCTTGAAGATGAGGCGGCTGCGCGCATGCGGTGCCTTGGGGCCACCGATGAAGGTGATCTTTCCGCTCTCCTTATCGATTTCGAGGGCGATCTTGGCGTCCTTTGAGCCGAGCCTTGCCTTCTTGACGGAGATGCTTGTGGGCAACCAGCCGACGTAGCCCTTCTTGTGGTGGCGCACCAAGATGACGTTCTTGTCAGCTGGAATGGTGACTCCACCGGGGTTGAGGGTCAGCTTCTTGATCGTGACCTTCGGGTATTTGCGGGTCACTTCGTCGGGGATCCCGAAAGCATCCACGACCTTCATCCAGCGGCTGCTGGGTAGCGGATCGCTGCTCTCGCCCTTCTTCTTTTTCTTCTTCTTCTTTTTCTTTTTCGCGGCCTTCTTTGCCGCCTTTTTCGCTAGCTCGGCAATGGCCTCGTCGCTCAGGCGTTTGCCCTTGGTGCGCTTCAAGAGCTTGGCGCCGGCGAGCAGCGCCTTGTGCAACTCAAGCGGCAGGCCCTTCCCTCGGAACTCGAAGGTATAGATGCCCTTGTCGAGCTGGAGTTCGCCGTCGGCGAGTCCCTGGGCGATTTTGAAGCGTTCGGTGGTGAAGAGCGCGGCGAGGGGGCGGCCGTAGTAGCCGTCCTTGCCCTCATTTGCCGAGGCCTTGGCCCAGTCGCGGGCGCGTTTGAACTCCGGGGCCTCCTTGGTCGCTACGAAGCTGATCATCTGGTGGCCCAGGATGACCTTGTCCTTCTCCTCCCAGCGCTCGATGCCAATCTGGCCGAAGGCGCTGGGCTTTATCTTGCCCTGGGAGATGTGACGCAGTTCCCTGGACCCGGGCAAGTCGAGCTGCGAGCTGCCGAGGGCACTGTTGTGGAAGCGTCGGCGAGCCCAGAGCACACAGGCGTCGAAGGCGGGATGCATGCTTTTGGCGGTGCGGAAGCCGAAGCTCTCGGTGTAGCGCGAGGGATCGACGGCCAGGCGGGTGGCGCCGTGGAAGGCCATCGCTGCATCGGCGACAGACAAGTAGGAGCCGCCACGCAGAATGCGCTTCGAGGGGTCGAAGAGCGGCAGAGCTATGTTTCTGAGGAACTCATTGCGAGAGGCTTCTTTGCCGGCCCAGAGCTTGAGCCTGCGCCCCTCATTCTGGAAGTTCTCGAAGGCCCGGAAGCTGGACATCGTCCACTCCCAGGCGTTGCCCATCATGTCGAAGACGCCGAAGGGCGACTGATTGGACTCGACGGTTCCGACGGTTTTGAGCCTACGGTCACTGAGGTTCTCAAGCCGAAGCTGCTTGAGCCAGTCCTGGGACCACTTGTCGCCAAACAGGTAGTGCTGGTTCTTATCGCCCTCGTACGCGCGCTGCCACTCGGCTTCGGTCGGGAGGCGAAGTCCAGCCCAGGCGCAGTAGGCAAGAGCGTCGTCGAAGGTGATCCAAGTGACGGGCTTATCTTCCATGCCCTTGGGGATCTCCCATTCGCACTTGTTGAACAGGAAGCGCCATTGCTCGTCGGGGACGAAGCTTCGGCCCCTGTTCTCCTTCTTTTCGAAGAACTCCTTCTGCTTCTGTCGCAGGTCGTCCTTCTTCCACCAGTGGAAGGGGAAGGGCACCTGCGGCCAGACGGCCTTGATGAAGGCCGCGTACTGTTTGTTGGTGACTTCGGTGCGACCGATGAGGAAGTCGGGGACCCTGACCTTGCTTTTTCCCAGGCTGCGTGCCATCAGCTTGATGGCACGGGCGGCTTCTCGCTTTCCCCGGTTTTTTCCCCGGTTCTGAGCAAGCTTTTTGACAGCGTCGGCATCCAAGCCGAGCAGGGTCGAGCCGCCAGGGATGTGTACGAGGGTCTTGGGGTAGCCGGCGGGCGTTCGTGCGGGGGCTTTCTGCTCTTGCGCTGTCCCCAGAGAAGCCGACAGGGAGGCGGCTAGGAGGACGAAGGCCGCGGTCGAAACGTGCGGATACCGGCGGAGGAAGCTACGCATCAGGCGTTCCTTCTCGGTGACTGGCTCGGGGCCGACGATGCCGCGCCTCGGGTGCATGAGGCGAGTCGCCGGGCTCGGCTGGCAGGGGGGCACTGCTGGCGCGAGCTTCGAATTCTTCGGCCAAGCAACCTAGCAGTGCCCGAGAAATCCGTCCAGGACCTCTAATCGCCGGATTTCTGGACGGTCCTGGCGCCCTAAGTCGGGGCGCAAGGCGATTTCAGAAGAACTCGCCTTGGATTTCTCCATGCGGAACATCGAGCTTTTCTTGGCGGCTAGGAGTGGGCTCTCTCCGGAAAAAGAGCGAGCCATAGCTCCGAACCCCTTCGCTGACGATCCGAGCCAGGTCGGGGTGGAAATGGCGCCCTGCTTCCTCGATGAAGAAGTCGGCGATCTTTTCCTTGCTCCAAGGCTTCTTGTAGCTGCGCTGGGTCGCCAGGGCATCGTAGACCTCGGCCAGGATCAGGATGAGGCCTGGGAGTTCGACTTCATCGCCCTTGAGACCTCTGGGATAGCCTTTCCCATCCCAGCGTTCGTGATGCTGCAGGACCCATTCCCGGACCTTTGGCACGGTGGCTTCGAAGGGTTCCAAGATGCGGTAGCCGATCTCCGGATGCTCCTCGATGATCTTTCGCTCCTCGAGGGTCAGCTTGCCGGGCTTGGAGAGTATCTCGCCGGGGATACCGATTTTGCCGATGTCGTGCAGCTGAGAGGCGAGGCGGAGGGTAGGGATCTCTTCTTCGGCGACGCCGACCCGGCGGGCCAGGTTGATCGAATACTGGACGACTCGATCCGAGTGGCCCCGGGTCAGTGGATCCTTCGCTTCGATCGTGTTCGGGAGGATCTGGCCCAGCAGCCGGTTGACCTGCTCAAGTTCTTCAAGGCGGCGGCGAACCTGGAGATCCTCGATGGCCTTTCCGAGCTTCTCGACCAGGAGCGGTAAGTCCACGGGCTTGGTCAAGAAGTCGCTGGCGCCGACTTGCAGCCCGGCGATGACGGCCTGCATGCTTGGCTTGCCGGTTAGAAGCAGGCAGGGGATTTGCGGGTTGCGATGTTTACAGGCGTCGGCAATGAGGTGGCCGCCAGCTATGCCTTCGCGTTCGTCGAGATAAACGTCGGAAATGCAGGCTTCGAGTCGGGGGTCGTTTTCCAGCCGCTCAAGTGCCGTCTCCACATCGTGGGTCACGGTTACTTCCCAACCATGCGAGCGCACGAAATAAGCGATGGTTCGTCCCAGGGCCTTTTCGTCGTCGACGATCAAGACGTGCCGGGCGGGTCCTGTTTGCTCTGGGGGGAGACCTGATGTGGGGGAAGTATTCATAGTCTCGGCTCTGGAGGTAAGTAGCCCTGCCACCCGATGCTATGGCACGCTTTGAAGAAGAGTTAGCCTAGCCGGGTAAATTACGTGCCGCGAGCTTTCTTCCTTGACGCTGGGAAAGGACCTACGAGGTAGTGCAATGCCAGAGAATCCCAAGTCGGAAAGCCAGGTGATCGAGTTTTGTGTCGAAGCCAAAGAGGCTGGGATGCGCCTCGATAAGCTGCTCGCCACTCGTTTGGAGGCTCAGAGCCGCAGTTACCTAAAAGAACTCGCTGACAGTGGTTATGTGCAGGTCGACGGGCAAGTCACCGAGGCGAAGCGCAAGCTTTCGGCGGGGCAGCGTTGTCGCTGCGAGCTCGTTCCTAGGTATCGGCTGCGTCCCGGGGGCGAGTCCGAGTTGCCGGATCTCTGCGTTTTATACGAAGACGACGATCTCCTCGTCGTCAATAAGCCGGCGGGTATGGCTACCCATCCGAGTGGGGGGATTCGCTGGGGAACTCTCGCGCAGGTGGCTCAGGCGCATGTCGATGTCCAGCTGCCGAGCAGCGGTGGCGAGGAACGCCCTGGCATCGTCCATCGCCTCGACCGCTTCACTTCAGGCGTATTGGTGCTGGCGAAATCGGTTCCTGCCCTGGAGGGACTCCAGGATCAGTTCCGCGAGCGGAAGGTATCCAAGCTCTACCTCGCCCTGGTGCATGGGGAGCCTCGCTTCGCTTCGGACTGGATCGAAGATCGTCTCGAGCGTGACCCGGGCAAGCCGGAGAGGATTCGCATCGTTTCGCGTAAGGCGCTGCGGGAGGCTGAGGAGAAGGGGGAGGCGGCGCCTGGGCGTGAGGCGGCGACCTTCTATGAACTCGCCGAGCGCTTGGGGGGCTTCGCCCTCCTGCACTGTCGGCCGCGAACCGGGCGCACGCACCAGATCCGCGTGCACTTGAGTTCGATCGACCATCCCCTACTCGGGGAGCACATCTACAAGGAGCGGCGGCACCAGGGGCAGAAGCTCCCGCTGGGCGCCCCTGCCTGCAAGCGCCATATGCTGCACGCGGCGGACTTGGAGTTCTTGCACCCTCGCAGCGGTGAGTCCCTGCGTTTCTCTGCCGAGCTGCCGGAGGACTTTGCCGACTTGCTGGCCTTCTTGCGTGGCCGAGGAAAAAGGGCGAAGAGCTGAGAATAGGCCCTGGCGCGAGAGCTTCTGGGGGTGCATCGCTCAGGGGGCTTGGGCAGACTGCAGCCATGGACGCTTCCTTCCCTTCGACCCGCATGCGGCGCATGCGGCGTGACGCCTTCTCGCGTGAACTCATGCGCGAGAATCGCCTGCACCCCAGTGACCTTATCTACCCGGTTTTTGTGAGCGAGGGGGAGGGAAGGCGGGAGCCGGTTCCCTCGATGCCTGGTGTCGAGCGCCTTTCCCTAGACCTGCTGCTGCCGGTCGCTGCTGAGTGCTACGAACTGGGTATCCCGGCCCTGGCCCTATTCCCGGTGGTGCCGGTCGAGAGGAAGAGCCTTCTCGCCGAGGAAGCTTGGAATCCAGAAGGGCTGGTGCCTCGCGTTGTCGCTGCTCTCAAAGAGCAGGTTCCAGAGCTTGGTCTGATTACCGATCTTGCTTTGGACCCTTATACGAGCCACGGCCAGGACGGAATCATTGATGAGGACGGCTACGTGGTGAACCAGGCCACGGTCGAGGCCCTGTGCCGCCAGGCGCAGTGCCACGCTGCCGCTGGCTGCGACGTGGTGGCCCCTTCGGACATGATGGACGGCCGCATCGGCGCGGTTCGCACGGCCCTCGACCAGCAGGGTGCGGAATTGGTGAGGATCTTGGCGTATTCGGCCAAGTACGCTTCGGCGTTCTACGGTCCCTTCCGGGATGCCGTCGGGTCCTCGGCCCAGCTGGGCAAGGCCGATAAGAAGACCTATCAGATGGACCCTGGGAATAGCGACGAGGCGCTTCGCGAGGTGGCCCTCGACCTACAAGAGGGAGCCGACATGGTTATGGTCAAACCAGGGATGCCCTACTTGGACGTGCTTCGCCGGGTGAAGCAGCGCTTTGGCGTGCCGACCTACGCCTACCAGGTCAGTGGCGAATACGCGATGCTGCGGGCCGCTGGGGCGCAGGGTTGGATCGATGAGGCGGCCTGTGTCGAGGAGGCGCTACTCGGCTTTAAGCGAGCTGGGGCCGATGGCGTCCTGAGCTACTTTGCCTTGGAGATGGCTCGGAAGCTGCGCTGAGTTCAGGGCAGCTTGAAGCTGTCCTGCCTCTTGGGGGCGGCGTCGATCAGGCGGCGCCGGACTTGAGAACCTGCTGGCCAGTTGAGCCGCAGAAAGGGCAGTAGACCTGCTTGGTGCGCACGCTCTTGCCGCTGAGGCGGCTGGGGATTTCTCGAATCAGAAGTTGCTTGGCATGGCAGACGGGGCATTTAGAACTCAGGCTGAGTTCGGCGACTTCGTTTGGCTGGAGAGGGCGTCGGTGGTTCTGAACGAAATGCATGAGAAACGGGCCTTTCTTGGCCCAGGTTGGTGGTGCTGCTGCGGTGTTGGGCTTAGCTGAGTCGTGGCAGCCCGTGCGCAAGCGAAACTGCACATAGCATCGGACAGTCCCTGTCGAAACTTGAGACAGATGCCGCAAGGACTTGGCGAAAACGCTGTGAACAGCAACGTGCTCGGGGTAGCTGTCGGGCATCGCTACAATCCCGCAGCTCGTTCGTCGTGCTGTTGCGCGCGCCTTGAGCGGGTCTTTGGCAAGTATCGCCCGGCGAACTTCTTCTAAATCCCCGATGCAGATGTCCGGCACGAGCACGAAGGAAGAGACCGAGCTTGCCACCCGGGCAAGCACGGCCAAGCCATGGAACGTCGTTGTGCACGACGATCCGATTTCGCTGATGAGCTATGTGACCCAGGTCTTCATGACGGTGTTCGGCTTCTCGCGCCCTAAGGCGGAGAAGCTGATGCTCGAGGTGCATAACGAGGGACGTAGCGTGGTTTGGACCGGTGGGCGTGAGCAGGCAGAGATCTATTTGACCAAGCTGCTCGGCTACTACCTGAAGACGACGCTCGAACAGAGTGAGTAGTGATGGACAAAGAGGCAGACTTCGAGGAGGGCGACTCTTTCGCCTACAGCGGCCGGATCGATTCGCGCAGCTTCTTCGTTCTCCCCTTTTTCTTTGGCTTAGGTCTCTTGGCGGCCTTGCTCTACCAGGTCCTGTTGGACATCCACGATTGGGTCCTCCTCAACGTCTTCCTGCCGCCGGTGCTGGGGGCGGTCTTGGGCGTGATCGGGGTGGCTTTGCTGCGAACGGGGCAACTGCGCAACGCCCGGCTGGCTTTTGCGCTGCTGCTTGGGCTCGTGCTTGTCAGTCTGGGCTGGGCGCATTTGCTTGCCCTTGGGGTTTTGGATGGCGGTAGCGCCGCGGTCGCGGCTGGCTTCGAAGAGAAGCTGACGAAGGGTGACCCCATCCCCGGAACAGATCGCTTTGTCCCCCCGGGGCTCTTGCTGGTGGCTTGGGCCTTCGAAGCCCTCGTGGTTCTGTGGCTCGGAACCGGCTTGGCCTGGGCCTGGTGGCGGCGGGCCGTGTTCTCCGAGGGTGAAAGGCGCTTCCTCCAAGCCGAGCCTCTCATTCGGCGTTACACCGACCATCCCAAAAGCATCCAGACCGCCTTCGAGAACGGCGGCCTTTCGGCGCTCCAGGAGATTGAATTGCTCACCCAGCCTGCGAGCGCCAAGCAGGGCGAGCTACGCCTACGGCTCTACCGCAGCCCCGAAGGTCTTTGGCTGAATGCCGAGTGGCGTGGCCTCTTGCCGGGGCCGCGCGGGCGCAAAACCCTGCGAAACGTACTGCTGCTACGCCGAATCCGGGTCAGCGAGGAGTTCTTGGCTAGGTGGCTGGGCGAGGGCTATACGGCCGCTCGCTAGCGAGGCTTTCTTCGGGTTCGCTTCGCCCCTGCCAATGGCGAGCTCGGCGAATGCCCTCTGCCAGCGCTTGGTCGGGTTGGTACGGCTCAGGCGCGTCTAGCGGGCACCAAAGCGCTCGGCCGACTTCCTCCGAGGGATGCAGCTCATCACTCTTCGCGCGCAGTAAAAACACCAGGTCGTGGTGGTCGTGTTCCGGCTCGCTGCGTCTTGCCGGGATTTTGTGGACGTCCACTTGGATCAGCACCGGTTCAAAGGCGGGGTCTAGTTCGACGCCACACTCTTCGACGGCCTCGCGCCTGGCTGTGCAAAGGGGGCTGCTATCGCTGGCTTCGACGTGTCCGCCCGGTTGCAGCCAGCGATGTAGCTTCTTGTGCCAGATGAGCGCCAGGCACCTTTGGTCTGGCGAGAGCAGAATGGCGCTGCCGGTTAGGTGGCCGGGATGGAAACTGCTGCGCAGGAGAGGATCCTCTTTGCCTTCGAGCAAAGCTAGGGTTTTTTTGAGGCTGGACTTGGCGTGCGGGTTGTCTGCCGGCTCAAAGCCCTGGAGCTGTCGGCGCAACTCGGCGCTGTAGCTGGCGCGCATCAGGTCAAAAACCCCAGTGCCCGTAGGATCTCGTAGTAATCCTTGCTCTCGAAGCTGACTAGGTGCGGGCTCTCCAGCCGGGCGCCTGGATAAAAGCCGGAGCGATACGCTTCTTTCTGTTCCTTGTAGATCACTTCAAGGCGCCACTCGGAGGGCAGGCGAGCAGGGATGCGGGCCAGCTCGTCGGTGATGGCTTCGCGCGCGGTCTCGTGGATTTTCGCGACGACCGCCTCGGGATGTTCGTTGATGCTGGCGGCGCCGTAGCACTCTTTGGTGGCGACGGTGTGGATGCTCGAGCGAAAGCCCTTCACTTCGCGGCAGATCTCCGCGTCGCCGCTAACGAGGACGACGGGCACCCCAAGGCTCGCGGCAGCGAAGCAGTGGATGCGGAATTCCGATGCTGAGACGCCGTTCAGACGGATTTCGAAGATGCGGCTGCTCGAGAGGGTGTGCGCCAAAGGGTTGCCGCCAGCGCTGGCGCGGGCGTGATATCCCACAAAGATCGCGAGATCGAAGCTCTCGTCGAGTCCGGTGACCATGGACAAGGGGTCGCCACTCCAGGCGCGCACGAGTCGGCAGCTCTGAGGTAGCTCGGAGCCGAGCAGGTTGCGTCCGGTGCCGTGCGCATCCTTGACCAGGATCTCGCTGACCCCGGCTTCGAGGGCGCCAAGGCAGGCCGCCCCGGTTTCGGCATTCATCTGCCGCCGGGCCTCTTGCCACTCGCTGTGGCCTAGCCTTGCCTCATCCCAGTGAGTGACGCCGCAGCAGCCTTCGATGTCGGCGCTGATGAAGAGTTTCATTCTTTGCTTGCTCCTCCGCAGTTCAGCGTAGCCAGGCTCCAATAGCTTCGGAAAGGTCCGGGAATCGCTCTTGTCTCGGGAATCCCAGCGCCGACATCGGTACATTGCTTCGCTGTTTTCGCGGGATGCCGCTTACCAGGCCGTCTAGGTCTGCGCACGGCGCCAAAGTACCGTCTGCGACTCCCCCTCGGCGCCATAAAGCACAGGCGAAGCAGTAGATTCGCCTGCGCTTTATGGAACCAATGGGACGCCGAATCCGGCACTCTGTCACTCGTGGACCTTTTTCAACAGCCTGCTTGGCTTGCTAAGGAAGTGCCGTGGTAAAGCTCAAGATCCACTCCCAGCACTACGAGCGCATGCTACGGCTCGTGTTTTTACCCGCCATTGTTGGTGTGATCGCGGGCTTGGGTGGTGTTTGCTTCGCCTATGCCCTTGAGGCGGTGCAGCACTATGCCTTGGCTGGGGTCGCTGGGTACATCGAGGAGGGCGCCGGTGGCGAGCATTCGCCCTTTGGGGTTCCTGATGCCAAAGAGCTGGTGCCCTGGCTCCTCCTCCTTTTGCCCACTGTCGGAGGCTTGTTATCGGGTTATCTGATCTTCCGATGGTGCCCCGAGTGCGCTGGGCACGGCACCGACAACGCGATCGATGCCTACCACAACAAGGGAGGGCAGGTGCGCAAGCGCGTGCCTTACCTGAAGGCTCTGACTGCAGCGATCACGATCGGCACTGGCGGCTCAGCCGGGCGAGAGGGGCCGATTGCCCAGATAGGCTCAGGCCTAGGGTCAACCCTGGCCAAATGGCTCGGGCTGTCGCCGCAGTACCGGCGCGTGCTGCTGATCGCGGGCATGGGCGCGGGGGTTGGATCGATTTTCCACGCTCCGATGGCGGGGGCGCTCTTTGCCTCCGAGGTGCTGTACCGGGAAATGGAGCTCGAGGCGGAGGTGCTGGTGCCGGCGACTGTGGCCTCGATCGTCGGGTACTCGGTTTTCACGACGATTATGGGGTCCTCGTCGCTGTTCGTGACCTCAGCGGCGATCAGCTTTGACGCCGCCTACGAGTTGATGCCTTATACCTTGCTGGCTCTCGTGCTCGCGGTCGGGGCCTTCGTCTATGCCCGGTTCTTCTACCTTGTCGAGGGGTTCTTCGAGCGGATGCCTGGGCCGCCGCACCTTCGGCCTGCGGTCGGCGGCCTTCTGGTCGGAATCATGGGCTTTCTGGGCTGCCAAGAGGCGATGGCCGGTGGCTATGGAATCGTGCAGAAGGCTATCGATGGTGCTGCGACCTGGCATTTCCTGCTGCTCATGGCCGGGCTCAAGATATTGAGCACCTGTTTCACGATCGGCTCTGGTGGTTCGGGGGGACTATTTGGTCCCTCGATCGTGATTGGTGGGGCTCTTGGTGGTGCGGTTGGGCTTGGATTAGAGCAGGTTATCCCGGAGTTGATGCCGTCTTCTCCGGCGGCCTTTGCCATTGTCGGAATGGCGGGCTTCTTTGCTGCGGCGGCAAAGACCCCGTTCAGCACCGTCATTATGGTTTCGGAAATGACTGGCTCGTACGAGCTGCTCGTACCCACGCTCTGGGTCTGCGTCATCTCGTTTGTGCTTTTGCGGCACACGACGATCTATGCTCGGCAGCCAGGCAACCGCCTCGACTCACCCGCGCATTTGGGCGAAATGCTTTCGGGCACACTGGAGCGTATTCGAGTGCGTGAGGCGATGGGGAGCATTCGCCAGGAGCTGGTGACGCTGCCGCGATCGATGCCGCTGAAGAAGATCATGAGCCTCTTTGCGGAGCATCCTCAGGAGGCCTTCCCGGTTGTGGGGAGAGATGGAGGCTTCCTCGGCGCCATTGATAACCGGGCTCTGCGTGCTTGTGCCGGGCAGACCGAATACCTCGACTTTTTGGTGGCCGAGGATCTGGCGCAACAAGTGCCGTTTGTAACGCCTGAAGATGATCTACTTCGGGCGACGCAGCTCATGGCCGAGTCTCAGACCGACGAGATTCTGATCGTCAGTGACGAAGACAGTCGGCAGATTGTGGGCTTCCTGCATCAGAGCCAGATTACGGCGAGCTATGCCCGTTACTCGAGCGTTTTGGGTTGAGCTTGGCGTACCTTCGCTTGGTGTTGCTGGTTTTCAGCGGCGCGCCGGCCATCTGCTAGCCGCCGCGCTTGTGCATTTCGAGGTGGGGGTTCTTCCTTAACTCGCTGCTGTCTGCTAGGCGTCCCCGCTCTGCCAACTCTAGGCGCTCTTCTGCGCCGTGATCGGCTCGCATACCCCATACCTGGCGGAGGAAGCTCTTGATCTCCCGATCGGATGCACCGCCGCGTAAGAATCGCTTCAGGTCAAAGCCCTGTCGCGCATAGAGGCAGAGATACCACATCCCATCTACGGTTACGCGGCTTCGGTGGCACTGCTTGCAGAAGGGTTCTGTTGTCGACGAAATCACGCCGAAGATCTGGCCGCTTGGTAATCGGTAGCGATCTGCTGGCGCCGCTGTACCCAGCTCGGCGGGCTCGCAGCTACCGTAGTGTTTGCTGATGCGTTGAAGGAGTTGTGCGCGGCTCAAGACCCGTTCGGGATGCCAGCCGGTTGCTCCGCCGACGTCCATGTATTCGATGAAGCGCAGCTCGTGGTCTTCTTCGCCGGCCCAGTCGAGGAGATCGAAGCACTCGTCGTCATTGATTCCGCGCATGAGCACGGTGTTGATTTTGTTGCGGGTAAAGCCCACCGCCTTCGCTACTCGCAGCCCCTCGAGCACCGCGGCCAGGTCATCCCGCCGGGTGAGCTTCCGGAAGCGCTCCCGGCGTAAGCTGTCGAGGCTGACGGTCAGACGATTCAGCCCGGCGTCACGCAGCGACTGCGCATGGTTGGCGAGGAGGGTGGCATTGGTGGTCATGGCGATGTCCTGAATCCCGGGGATGTCCCGGAGCAGGCGCACGAGGGTCGCCAGATTACGGCGCAGCAGGGGCTCGCCACCGGTAAGGCGCAGCTGGCGCACGCCGAGCTCGGCGAAGACGTAGCTCACACGGCGCAGCTCTTCGAAGTCGAGGAGGTCCTTGCGCGGGAGCCAATCGTAGCTCTCCTCCGGCATGCAGTAGTCGCAGCGAAAGTTGCAACGGTCGGTGACCGAGAGGCGCAAGCTGCCCAGTGGGCGCTGGCGTTGATCGAGAACTTGCTCCGACAGCTCAGGCATCTGCGTCGTTGGCGAAGGAGTCGCCGCCCTGGAGCGACTCGTAGTCGTGTCCGGGCTCGGGTTGGGCGATCACCGGTAGCCCTGCCGAAATCCAGCCCGGGACGAGGGTTTGGCCGTCAAAAGTGCTGCGGCCGAAGTAGCCACCGTCGCAGTTGGCGATCTTGGTGAAGCCGGCCTGGAGCAGGGCCTGACAGGCCGCGATCGAGCGTTGCCCATGGGCGCAGCTCACGACGAGGGCTGTGTCGAGGCTCCAGTGCTTGCGGACGACGTTCGCGAAGTGTTCGTTGAGCTGCCGTCCCATAAGGGGGTGAAAGAGCAGCCAGGGCACGTTGTAGGTGCCCGGTGCGTGTCCCTCGTCGTATTCCTGGGCTGTGCGCACATCGAGGTGGATAGCACCCTGGTCAGATTGGCGTTGCCAGGCCTCCTGGGGCGTGAGGTTTTCGTAGGAGTTCATGCAGGCTGGTCCCTTGGAGGGGGCGCTTGGTGTTGGTGGCAGAGCTTGGGACTTGGAAGGGTCCGATGTTTTTGTCGCCATAGCGGTGGCGATCGACCAAAGCTTCTATGCCCTTCCTCGAGCGGGGGCGATGCCCGCTGCCCTCGGGCGAGGAGCCGCGTCTCGGGTCGGGCTCCCAGCTGTTGCGGCCGGTGGCGCCTTGACGAAGGCGCTGCCTAGGTTGTGGGGTTTGTTTGCGCTTCGTTCAAGCGTGCACTGCCGAGCTTTCGCCGCCGGGTCTAGCGTCGCCGCGGTCCCTTCCGCAGGTAACGTCGCATGCCCGGCCTGTCCTCGGGGTCGAGGTATTCGATGACGAGACTCGTGGCCTTCGCCTTTGCCTTGGACTGCAACACCGCCAATAGCTGCTCACAACTGCGGACAGGCGTGCCGTCGACGGTATGGATCAGCATCCCGGTCTCAAGCCCGAGGCGCTGTAGTAGCTCCGGCATCACGTTGAGTTTGACGCCCTGGACCGTGCGCTTATGTCCCATGGACTGGACTTCCCCGCGCGCCGTGTAGCCGAAGCGGCCGGTCGCGAGCATCTTGTTGATGAGCTTCGCCATCGCATCGAGTTCTGGGCCGTCGTAGAGCAGGGCCAGCGCTCCTTGGATTTCGACCGGAGGGAAGAGGCGCTCCATCAGCGCGTCCAGGTGGGCGTTTACCGCGGCTTTGTCCTCTGGACACGGATGCTTGGGGTCGAGGGCGGTGACGAAGTTCCGTGCTGCTCTGCGGACGGCCTCGTTCTTGGCGATGAGATTGGCGCGAATCCAGTGCTCGCCGCGGAGCAAGGTCTTGGCTGCCGCCGCAGGCCGGGTTTGCGCGAGAATCTCGAGCATCTGTAGGGCGAGCACTCGGTCTTGAGACTCTGGCGCCCGCATCAAGTTGAGCCAGGTGTCGCCCCAATAGAGCACGGTTTTCTTCAGGGTCTGCGGCGCCTGATGCACGTAGACCAGCTCGTGGCGGAAGTTGCCCTCCCGGACGCGGGCGCGGTTTTCCGGAGTCGGCGGGTAGACGTTCTCGGCATCTTCCTGGGTGAAGCGGCTCTGGAGTTGGGCTTTGACCCATGGCAGCGCCCAGGCAAGGAACTGGCGGCGCAGCACCGGGCGGGGCTCGTAGGCGCCATAGGCCACGCCCCAGAGCGCGATCTGGGTTTCCGGGGCGAAGAAGAGGGCGAAGGCTGCTAGGCGTCGTTCGTTGACGTTACGTGAGTCTTTGAGGATCCAGGTGAGCCAACCCGCCTCTTTGGCGAGCTTGCTGACGAGCTTTTCCCGGAGCTTGGTGAAACGCTCGTGCGAGACGTTGGGACGGCCCTTTTCGTCGACGCCGCGCTCCTGCGTACCCATGTAGTAGGTGTAGAGCTCGCTGATGGCTTTGCGCAGCTTGCTGTCCATTCGACGGTCGAGCTGGAGTGACCAATAGCGGAACTCGCCCTCGAAAGGATAGAGCGGCAGCGCGTTCAGCTTGTCTTGCTCTGCCGTTGCGGGGCGGACCGGACGTGGACCCGGGCTCTGGGCGGAGACCGTGACGAGCTCGCCGAGCAGAAGGGCGAGGAGCAGAGTCTTGTGGATCATGGGGCAGTTCGAAACAGTCGTGCAGGGGGGCTAGGCAGCTTGGAGGATTCTGGAGGGGCAGTATCCACGACCGCCTTCGACGGTAACTCCCGAGCCAGCCTTTGACAAAGTCTCGCCAGTGGGCGGGGGTTTCCTGCCGCCCAGCTCTGGCGTTTCGGGTTCGTTTGTGTCCGCTGGCAATGTCGTGTCATTTGCGGCAAAGCCGGCCCACACCCGGTCTAGTTCGGAGATAAACGAGTGTGGGAAGGAGGAGCTTTTCTTCCTCTTGCTGCGGCATTTTTTCTGCCGCGATTTTGCTGTCCCAGGAGGGAAGCTAGGCTTGCCCTCGAACTCACATTTTTATTCCCAGCTACGCCACTGCTTGGCAGGGCTTCCCCGCCCTGAGGGCGGCGTCCACCCTGGCCGCGGGCTTCCCGAGACAGGTAAAGGAGATTTGCATGCAGCTCGACCCTCTGGGCTCAAGGGCCCTCGAATGGACGAAGCGCCTGGTTCGCATTGGCTCCGTGTCACCCAGCTCCGGTGAGTCCGAGGTTGCGGACGCCCTTGCCGAGATCCTTCGCGAAGGTGGCGTGGAGATTATTGAGCATCCTCTTGTCGAACTCCCAGATGGCCGTCGTAATCTCTATGCGCGGGTGGGCCACGCTAAGCGCACGCTGGTGCTTTCGGGGCACATGGACACCGTGGGCCTTGAGGACTTTCGCAGCCTCGGCCTCGAGCCGGAGGATGGGCTCGATCCCGACAAGCTCTACGAGCACCTAAGTCCACGTTTTGGGGATGGCTACCTCTACGGTCGTGGCGCCCTCGACATGAAGGGAGCTTGCGCGATATGCGCCAGCGTAATGCATTCCCTCGTCGAGTCGCCGATCGAGGATCTTAGTGTCCTCTTTGTTGGGGTCTGCGATGAAGAAAACGCATCCCTTGGCATGCGCACGGCTGGAAAGTTTTTGGCTGAATACGCCGAGCGCGAAGGGCTCGAGCTCTTCGGCTTCATTAACACCGACTACACCAGCTCGATTCCGGGTGGCAACGAGGACGCGCGTTATGTGTACACCGGCAGTATCGGCAAGCTACTGCCGTCGGTCTTGGTTCAGGGGCAGGTTACACATGTCGGAGAGCCGTTTAAGGGCATCTCCGCCAACCTGCTCCTCGCGGAGATTACCGCAGCGATCGAAGGCTGCGCTCAGTTGGCCGATCACGAATCCAACGAGCTGACGCCTCCACCTGCGACCCTGAAAACGGCAGACCTCAAGGAACACTACGACGTGCAAACGCCGAGGCTGGCCTGGGGGTACTACAACTTCTTCCAGTTCCAGCGGAGCCCGAGTGAGGTGATTGCTCTGTTGCTCGAGCGGATCAAGGGAGCCGTGCGCCAGGCAGAGCAGCGTTTGGATGAGTCCTGGTCGGAGCAGTATCGGGCGGTCGGCGGTCAACGGCCGGTTCCGAAGGTTCTCGTGAGGACGCTACGAGAGCTTTGCGCCGAGATGCGCGAGGACGGTGCCGATCCCGATCAGATGCTCCGCGACTGCGTTCGCAGGCATGGCGATGCCTACCCGCGTATCACTGCACGCGAGGCGGTGTGCGAGTTGCTCGCGAACTCCCGCTATCGGGAAAAGCCGATTGTCGTTTTGTATTTCGGAAGGCCTTTTTATCCAGGAGTTGCGAGCCCGGTTGATCACCCGCTTACCCGTGCCTTACGCATGGTGGCGAATGCGTTCTCGGCGAGTGTTCCGAATCTCCGCACCCGTCGCTACTACCCCTACATCAGCGATGCGAGTTTCGCGCAGCTGCCGGCCTCCGTCGAGCGCGACCTCAATCAGCTTCGCGCCAATTTCCCGGGCTTCGATGAGCTGGATGTCCTCGATGTCGACACGATCCGGAAGATCTCGATGCCGGTGATTAACCTCGGGCCTTATGGATACGGTGCGCATCAAGAGACCGAGCGCATCGACATCGCCTACAGCTTCGGCATCTTGCCGCGGATGCTGCGTTCCCTGCTTGAGTATTCGAGGCCCTGAAATCTCAAGGCCTCGAATCCTTGCGGCCGCGCGTCTTCGAGGCCGCAAGCTAGGGCTCGCGCCGAGAGTTTTCGGCGCGGGCTCGTCCGTTTAGCCGAGCTTCTTATTGATGAGGTCCTGGACGAGTCCGTTCAGGATCGGCTCGCCGGGCTCTTCGAGTTCATAGCGGACACGCACGGTCGGCTTATCGATCTTGATCAGCGATCCGAGATCGATCGGCGTGCCGATGACGACCGCCTCGCAGTCGCAGGCAGCGATCGTGGCTTCGAGATCCTTCATCTGCTGCTGGCCATAGCCCATCGCCGGCAGCAAGGCGCCGATTTCTGGGTACTTGACGAAGGTGTCTGCCAGCGTGCCCTTGAGGAAGGGCCGTGGGTCGATGAGTTCCTTGGCCTTCGCCCGGGTCGCGGCAACTGTGCCGGCGCCGATTTTCATGCCGCCGTGGGTCAGGGTCGGCCCATCCTCGACCACGAGAACGCGCTTGCCAGCGAGGTCGACCTCGCCTTCGAGGTTCAGGACCGAATCGCCCTTGATCTGCTTGGCGTTGGGGTTGTGCTCAGCGATGTGCCGCTCGATCGTCTCGACGTCGCGGTATTTGGCCTCGTCCATCTTGTTGAAGAGGAGGACGTCGGCGCGCTTGAAGTTGACGTCGCCGGGGAAGTACTCGAGCTCGTGCCCAGGCCGCAGTGGGTCGACGACAGTGATCCATAGGTCGGGCTTGTAGAACGGGGTGTCGTTGTTGCCACCGTCCCAGAGTACGACATCGGCTTCTTTCTCGGCTTCGCGCAGGATGGCTTCGAAGTCGACGCCAGCGAAGACGAGGATGCCACTCTTAATGTGGTGTTCGTATTCCTCGCGCTCCTCGATCGTGCACTTGTGGCGGTCGAGGTCAGCGACGGTGTCGAAGCGCTGGACGCGCTGCTCGGCGAGGTCGCCATAGGGCATGGGATGGCGGACGACGGAGACCTTCTTGTTTTGCTGCTGCAGCAGCTGCGCGATTTTGCGGGTCGTTTGGCTCTTGCCGCATCCGGTGCGGACGGCGCAGACCGCGATGACCGGCTTTACCGAGGGAATCATCGTCGCATCGACGTCGAAGGTGGAGAAGGCGACTCCCGCCGCCTCGACGAGCTTCCGCTTCTCTTCGATATAGCTGTAGCTGACGTCGCTATAGGCGAAGATCGCCTCTTGGATCTTCTCTTTGGCCAGCAGATCCTTGAGCTCCTCTTCGGGGACGATAGGGATGCCGTCCGGGTAGAGTTCACCCGCGATCGCGGCTGGGTAGCGGCGGTCGTCGATGAAGGGGATCTGAGTCGCCGTGAAGGCGACGACTTCCACGCTTTCGTTGCCGCGGAAGCAGGTATTGAAGAGATGGAAGTCCCGGCCTGCTGCGCCCAGGATGACGATGCGCTTGCGTTCCATACTGCCCTCTTTGCCTAGGTACTGCGAAAGAGGCGAAAGGATCGGAGGGCGTTGTCCCGGATTCGATGCGTAAGACTGAGCAAAGCCCCGGGGCAAAGGGGGCATTGATCGCCGTCAAAACCGTTTCGGTCTTGCGCGGGCTGCTTGCTCAGCCCCTTCCCTGGCAAAGGGCCTCGACGTCGCGGATCTCCTTGGGGATGGCCTCGGTGAGATTCCGGTTGCCGTCCTTCGTCACCAGGTAGTTGTCTTCGATACGAACGCCGATGCCGCGCAGCTCCTTGGGCGCCTTCTTGTTGTTCGTCGCGAAGTAGAGCCCCGGCTCGATGGTGAGCACCATGCCCGGTTCGAAGGTGATGGGTTTGCCCTCCGGCGTTTCGTACGCGCCGCAGTCGTGCACGTCCATACCGAGGTAATGGCCGAGCCCGTGCATGTAGAAGTCGCGGTAGCTGTGCTTCTTGAAGGCCGTGTCAGCGCGTCCGCGCAAGGCTCCGAGGCCGAGGAGTTCCTTGCACAGCTCGCGGGCGGCGAGTTCGGTCCAGCGCTTGTAGCTCATGCCCGGTTTGAGGGCGCGCGCGCACTTCTTTTGCACTCGGAGCACGGCGCTGTAGACCGCCTTCTGGGCTTCGGTGAAGGTCCCGTTGACCGGGAAGGTGCGGGTGACATCTGCAGAGTAGTGGCCGAACTCGGCGCCAGCGTCGATGAGCACCAGGTCGCCACTCCGCATACGCCGCTTGTTTTCGATGTAGTGCAGGGTGTTGGCGTTGTTGCCGGATGCGAGGATCGAGTCGTAGCCATTGCGGGGTGAGCCGCCGTGGCGGAAGGCTGCCTCCATCTCTGCCTGCAGTTCGAACTCGTACATCCCAGGTTCGGCAACGGCCATCGCGGTGATGTGCCCTTCGGCTGTGATGTCGGCCGCGACCTGCATGATTTCGACCTCGTGCGCGTCCTTCTTGCATCGCATTGCGTGAAGGGCCGGGCGCGGGTCGATGATCTGCGGGATGCCCTGGTTGCGACGAGGGCGGCCGCTGAAGCGCTTGCTGAAATGCCCCAGTAGCTCGGCGTCGAACTGGGGGTCTGCGCCGAGACCGTGGGCGAGCTGATTCCAGTCTTGCGACAGAGCTTGGAAGCGTTCGGAGAGTTCCTCGATGGGGTAACTCTCGTGGGCGCCAAAGTCTTTGATGGCGCCGCGCGTGCCACAGCGTGCGCCATCCCAGATTTCGCGCTCCTTGTTTTTCGGACGAACGAAAAGGATCGTGCGGTGGCTCTTCTTGCGCCCATTCAGCTCAGGGATGGCAAGGAGCACGCTCTCGGGCTCCTCGAAGCCGGTCAGGTAGTAGAAGTTGCTGTCTTGGCGGTAGCTGTACTGCACATCGCCATTACGGAGCTGGGTTGGCGCTGCGCGGAGGAGGAGCGGGGCTCCACCGAGCTGGTCGAGGAGCTTTTGGCGGCGAGCCCGGTAGATCTCGGGATCGTGAACGATTTGGCGGTGCTTGGACATATGCGGGATGCTACCGGTCTCGGTGAAGCGCACGAAATGCGCATCTATTGGGCAGGGCGGAAATCTGCGCCTATTCCGGCGGCCGGCTATGGCTGCCAGCGATCAGCGATGGCGGCTCTCGGGGTCGTGCCGGAGTCGGGCCACGATTGCCCGGGTCGCAGAGCTCTTATTCAAGGTGTAGAGGTGTAGGCCCGGTGTGTCGTGCTTGCGCAGGTCTCGGCACTGGTCGATTGCGTAGGAAATGCCGAGGCCAGCTACCGCCTCCATATTGCCGTGCACCGACTCGAGTTCTTCGAAGAGGGTGGCTGGGATGTGGGCGCCACACATGTGGGTGAAGCGGTGGACCTGCTTGTAGCTGGTGATTGGCATGATTCCCGGGATGATCGGGACCTGGATGCCGATGTTGCGGGCGCGCTCGACGAAGCCGTAGTAATAGGCGTTGTCGAAGAAAAGCTGGGTAATCAAGAACTCCGCCCCGGCATCGACCTTGAGGCGCAGCATCTCTAGGTCCGTGGCCGGGTCCTCGGACTCGGGATGGCTTTCGGGGTAGCAGGCGCCGCCGATGCAGACCGGTGCTCCGAGTTCCTTGATGAAGTGGATGAGCTCGCTGGCGTAGGCCAGTCCACCTTCGGCCGGGCGGCTTTGGCTCTGACCCTTCGGGAGATCGCCGCGCAGCGCGAGAATGTTGGTGATGTCGGCCTGAAGCAGCTCGTCGAGGATCTGCTTCAGCTCATCTTTCGTGTGCCCGACGCAGGTCAGATGCGCCATGGTCTCGATGCCGGTCTCTCGCTTGATGCGGGTGACGATCTCCCGGGTCTTGGCGCGCGTGCTGCCGCCGGCGCCGTAGGTCACCGAGACGAAGTTAGGGGCCAGCTGCTGCAGCTCCTGCACGACCTGGAAAAGGTGCTCGGCTCCAGCGTCGGTCTTGGGCGGAAAGAATTCGAAGGACACGGAGGACTTGTCTCTGCCCAGGCGGTCGATGATGCGCATGCTTCGTCCTTTGTCCCCTGTTGTTGGGTGGCTTCAGTTCTCAGCGGCGATTCAACGCGAAGAGGGGCCCGAAGGCTACGGATGAGTGGAAGCGACCTGGCCTTGGGCCGTAAAAGGCCAGCAGAAGAAGCGTGCGGCGGCAGAGCAGCGTCTGCGGCGCTCCCTTCGGCGCTCGGGGACTTGCGGATCTCGTTTCGCGAAATCCATGCGCCGCGTTGACCGCCGCCGCGCTTGCTCCAGGATTGGCCCTTTGGAGGAAAAAGATGAGCGAAACGACGACTGGCGCCCGCCCGGTCCGTGCCCCGCGCGGGACGGAGCTGAGCTGCGCGAACTGGCAGATCGAAGCGCCCTATCGGATGCTGCAGAACAACCTCGATCCCGAGGTTGCCGAAAACCCCGACGAGCTCGTCGTCTACGGCGGCTCGGGGCAGGCGGTGCGCAGCTGGGAGGATTTCGACCGGATCCTTGCGACCCTGCGGCGCTTGAAGCCGGATGAGACCGTGCTCGTGCAATCTGGGCGAGCGGTCGGCGTCTTGAAGACGCATGAGGATGCTCCCCGGGTCATGATCGCGAACAGCAATCTGGTGCCGGAGTGGGCCAACTGGGACGAGCACCGGCGCCTCAAGGCGATGGGGCTTACGATGTTCGGCCAGATGACCGCGGGCTCGTGGATCTACATCGGGACGCAGGGGATTCTGCAAGGGACCTACGAGACCTTTGCTGCTGCGGCTAGGCAGGAATACGGCGATCAGTCCAATCTGAAGGGTAAGTTCGTGGTTACCGCCGGCTGTGGCGGTATGGGAGGAGCTCAGCCCCTCTCGGTCACGATGAACGACGGCGTGGTCTTGATCGCGGACGTGAACCTGTCGCGACTACAGAAGCGGGTCGATGACCGTTATCTCGACGTGATCGTCGAGGACCTGGACGCGGCGATCGATCAATGTCTGGCGGCTCAGGACGCTGGCGAGGCCAAGTCGATTGGCTGGTGCGGTAACGCTACCGAGATGTTGGCGCGGCTGGTGGAGCGCAAGATCACCCCGGACATGCTGACCGATCAGACGAGTGCGCATGACATGCTCCACGGCTATGTGCCGGAGGGCATGGCGTTCGAGGCGGCGTTGGCGCTACGCGACAGCGATCCGGAGGCGTATCTCGTCAAGTCCAAGGCCACGGTCAAGCGGCATGTCGAGCTGATGTTGGAGCTGATGGATCGTGGGGCGGTGACCTTCGACTATGGCAACAACATCCGCACCGAGGCCAGGAAAGAGGGGGTCACCCGGGCCCATGCGTTCCCGGGCTTCGTGCCGGCCTATGTGCGCCCCTTGTTCTGCGAGGGAAAGGGCCCGTATCGCTGGGTGGCGCTCTCCGGCGACCCCAAGGACATCGCCCGGACGGATGAACTCGTGCTGGAGATGTTCCCCGAGAACAAGTTCCTCTGCCGTTGGATCGAGCTGGCGCGGGAGCGGGTCGCGTATCAGGGGCTGCCTTCACGCATTTGCTGGCTCGGCTATGGCGAGCGCGATCGCTTTGCGGTGCGGGTCAACGAGCTGGTCGCCAAGGGCGAGATCTCGGCGCCGATTGTCTTCGGTCGTGATCACCTCGACTGCGGGAGTGTCGCGAGCCCGTATCGTGAGACCGAGGCCATGCGGGATGGCTCCGATGCCATCGGCGACTGGCCTGTGCTCAATGCCCTGGTTTCGACCGCGAGCGGCGCCACCTGGACCAGCTTCCACCACGGTGGCGGTGTTGGCATGGGCTACTCGCTACACGCCGGGCAGGTCACCGTTGCTGATGGTAGCGAAGCTGCCGCCCGCCGCCTTGCTCGAGTGCTGACCAACGACCCGGCCATGGGCATCCTCCGCCATGCGGATGCTGGCTACGAGGAAGCGTTAGACGCTGCGCAGCGCATGGGGGTGGATCTGGCGCGTTAGTGATTGTGGCTGCGGGCAGGGCTCGCGGCGCCGAGGGCGCCGTCAGCAGGTCTTGCCCGCCTGCATCACGCTGAAGATCGCGCCCTGTGGGTCCTGCATCACGCCCATGGGGCCTACTGGAGTGTCGAAGGGTCCGTGTAGGCATTGGCCGCCGGCGCTTTCGACCCTCTCCTTGGTCTCAGACACGTTAGTGACTCCGAAATACACGCCCCAGTAGGGAGGGTGGTCGCCCCATTCCTCGGTCATCAAGAGCATGCCACCGATTGTGCGGCCTTGGTTCTCTATGATCAGGTAGGGCTGGGCCGTGTGCGGATTCTCCCGGTAGTTCCAGCCAAAGAGGCTGGTGTAGAAGGCTTTGGCCTTCTCGAAGTCGCGGGTTGCCAGCTCGACCCAGCAAAAGCTGTTCTCCTCGTTGGATCGCTTGGCGCCAGCATGGTTGCCTGCCTGCCATAGTGCGAAGCTGGTTCCGGCCGGGTCCATTAAGAAGGCGGTTTTGCCGGCGTCGGCGATTTGCATCACCGGCGCTGTCACGGTTGCGCCCAGTTCTTGTGCCTGCGCGACGACGGCCTCGATGTCGTCGACATTGATGTAGGAACTCCACGTGGGGAGGACGCCCATCTCCTGCATCTCGCTGGAGATCTCCCCTAGCCCGGCGACGCTGCTGCGTTCGAGGGTGAAGCTGCTGTAGGGCGGCCCGCCATGGGTGTCTTCTTGCCGGAGTTCCCAGCCGAAGACTTGGCAGTAGAACGTCGCTGCACTCTCTTGGTCGTGGGAGGCGAGATCGACCCAGCAGAACTCACCGTGCTTGTAACTATCGCGTATGGCCATCGCTTGCTTTCGTGTGTTAGGGAGAGAGGGGGCCGCATCTTAGCTGGGCAGTTCTGGCTGGCCAGATTCTGAGCTGCGCTATTCGATCACCTGAACCGAGGATCTGGCGGGTGGGCGGCAAGGAGTTCGAGCCGGGTGGCAGCGTCTGGGCTTCGAAAATTCTGCTGGGCTTTTTCGTCGGGACAGAGCCGACAGATAGGTCCTGCCCAGCGTATCGTTTGCCTCTTCCGCCGTGAGAGCCCCTTGATGTTGCCACAAGACTTTGACCTAGAGTCCCTTCTGCAGCGTTTGCGCGAGGGGGAAGATTCGGCCCTCGGCCCACTCTTTGACCACTTTCGCGAGCGTCTCTGGCGCATGGTGCGCTTCCGACTCGATCCCCGGCTTGAGGCCCGCCTCGACCCCGATGATGTGCTCCAGGAGGCCTTCCTTGACGCGAACAAGCGCCTCGACGCTTGGCGCAAGGACTCGGAAAAGAGCTTCTTTATCTGGCTCCGCTTGATCGTGGGGCAGACCATGACCGACCTGCATCGGCGCCATATCGGCGCCAGGAAGCGCGATGCCGGAAGGGAGGTGTCCCTTCATGCTGGAGCTGGGCCGAGCGCTCCGTCGCTGGTGCTCAGCAAGCAGCTCCTGGCCAGCCTGACTTCGCCGAGTAATGCCGCGATCCGGGCCGAGGCGCGGACCCAGTTCGAGGAGTTCTTGGAGCAGATGGAGTCGATCGACCGTGAGATCTTGACCCTGCGCCACTTCGAGGAACTCTCCAACAGCGAGGTCTGTGAGATTCTTGGGCTCAAACCTGCCGCGGCGAGTAACCGCTACGTCCGGGCGCTGATGCGCTTGCGGAAGTTCGTGGAGGAATCGGGGGGAGACTATTGATCGTGTATGGTCCGGCCGGAGAAGAGCCTGAACTGTGATGAAGCTATCCAGCGACGATGAGCGCAATCCGGTCGAGGTCCTAGCTGAGGACTTTCTCGAACGACATCGCAAGGGCGAATGCCCTAGTGTTGCCGAATACACAGGCGCCCATCCCGACTTCGCTGAGGAGATCGAGGCGCTCTTCCCGACCATGCTGGCGATGGAGCGTTTCAAGCTCAGCCGGGAGTCGTCACGCGCTGGTCAGGCCTCTCTTGGCCCCCACAAGCTCGAACGGCTTGGTGATTTTGAACTGGTGCGTGAGCTAGGCCGTGGCGGAATGGGCGTCGTCTTCGAAGCCGAGCAGAAGAGTCTGGGGCGCCGTGTCGCTGTCAAGGTCCTGCCGCGTCAGCAGTTGATGCACGAGCGGCAGCTAAAACGCTTTGAGCGCGAGGCGCGAACGGCTGCTGGCCTGCACCACACCAATATCGTGCCGATTTTCGGCACTGGGGTGCAGGACGGCTTCCATTACTACGTAATGCAGTACATCAGTGGGCTAGGGCTTGATGATGTTGTTCGTGAGCTGCGTAAAAAGGGTGCCGAAGAGAATCCTCTTCTCCGTCCCCTGGTGCGGAAGCATGACGGCAAGTCTTCGCAGGCGCACGCGATTGCCCGCATTGGTTTGCAGGCGGCTTCCGCGCTGGCGCATGCGCACGAGCAGCAGGTACTGCATCGGGATATCAAGCCAGGCAACTTACTGCTCGACGCCCACGGCACGGTTTGGATTACGGACTTCGGTCTAGCGAAGGCGCTCGAAGATCATCAGGTAAGTAATAGCGCCGATATCGTGGGCACCCTGGCTTATATGGCGCCCGAGCAGTTTCGTGGTAAATACGACGAGCGCACCGATCTCTATGGGCTTGGTCTGACTCTCTACGAGTTGATGACTTTGCAGCAGGCGTATCAGGAGCGTGACCGCAGCCAACTCATCCAAGCGATCACCAGCCGCGATCCCGAGCACCCTCGTAAGTACGGGGTCGAGATGCCTGCCGACCTGGTTACGATCGTGATGAAGTGCGTGGCGCGCGAGTCAAAGCATCGTTACGCCAATGCCCAGGCTCTGCACGACGATCTCGAAGCCTTTCTCGAAGGGCGTCCAATCGCTGCGCGACCGGTCTCGTTTATCGAGCGCAGCTGGCGCTGGGCTGGGCGAAACCGGGCGATGGCGGCGCTCTCCGCCAGCACCATCGTGCTTCTGCTCTTCGCGCTGGTTGGTGGTTGGGTTGCCTTTGTTCAGACGCGTTCAGCGCTCGAGAGAGAGCGCGAGGCTTCTCTCCGAGCCGAGAAGAATGCTGAGTTGTTGCTTGGGGCAATGAACGACATTTTCAGCGGGCTTGGAGGGACGATGGCCAGCCTCGGCGACTTGGAGCGCGGAGGCCTGGAGGGCGGGGGTAGCCTTGCCGAAGAGGCGGGGGTGCTTGAGCCGCTTGCGCAGCCGACCGTGACCGAGGGCGAAGCGGCCATGCTGACTCGCATGGTGGAGGCCTACGAAGGGCTGGCGGCGGCGAACCGGGATAGTCAGCGAGTCCAGGACGAGCGGGCCAAGTTGCATCGGATCTACAAGGTCATTGGCGATATCCGCCAACGGCTTGGCGACTGGGATGATGCGATCGTGGCCTACGAGAAGTCCGTGAAGCTGTATCGCTCAGCAACGGCTCTCGATCCAACGGAGAGCCAGGTTGCGATCGCGGGTATCTACAATGAGATCGGGCGCGTGCATGGGGCGCAGCAGCGAGTTCGGGAGTCGCAACGGGCACATGACAAGGCCCTAAAGATGCTAGAGCCGCTGACAAGCAAGTCGGACTCTGGGCGATTGCGTTATGAGTTCGTGCGCACATTCAACTTTTGGACCGAGCGCTACGGTGCTGGCGGCGGCTTTCTCTCCGAGTTTGAGTATCAGCAGCTGAAGCTACGGAGGGTTCGTTGGGAGCGAGACCACGGCTCAGGCTCCGAGCGTCGACGGCGCGAATGGCGCAAGCAATATGAGTCCTTAGTCAAAGAAGCTCGCCGATACGCGACGCTGCTGCTTCGACAAGATGTCCGCAACCCTGCGTACCAACTGGTCACGGCGAATCTCTTTGCGAACTGTGCCCGTATTGCCTCTTGGGAAGGCGAGTTTGATGAGGCACGAAAGGAGCTAGGGAAGAGCCTTGGGCTGTTTAAGGTCCTTGTTGCTTCCCGCCCAGAGGTCGAGCACTACCGCTTCGAATGGGCGGAGACTCTGCTGCGCGGAAGTGCGATTTACCCGTTGCAGCAGAGGGTCCAGCGGGTGGAGGAGTCGATCCGGCATTACACCCGCCTCGCCGAAGAGAAGGGTAGCAACCCTCTTTACCGTGCTGCTCGTGCTCAGGCCTGGAAGGTGCTTGCCAGCACCCTGCTCCGGGGTGGTAACGAGCCATCCGCAGAGAGAGCGGTTATGCGAGCGTTGCGGTATTGGGGGCAGTTGATTGCCGGTTACCCCGGAGTCGAGCAATATCAGCGACTGAGCCATGAGGCGTGGCAGCTATTGGCTCAGGTCTATGCGGCTAGCGAGCGTTTGCCGGAGGCCATCAGTGTCATGGAAGAGGTTGTCGCCGCGACACAGATGGAGGCCTGGGACGAAACTAGGCAGCTGCCTGAGGGGGGCTTCAGGGGATACCCGGAAGAGTTGCAGGCCGAACTCTGGTCGCGGGCCCGCCATGCCAGGGACCTGGGTTACCTGAAGAAGTTCCTCGAGTCGGCGAAGCGCAAGAGCGAGGCTGAGGAAGTTCTGGCCCGAGGGCTGGGGGTGCTACCGCCGGCCTGGCGAGATTGGTTTTTTCAGCTCCATCGCTGATGTTCTCAGGGCTTATCTCAGCTGCAGGGATTGGACGGCCTTCTCGAAAACCGGCAGTGTCGCGTTGAAGTTCTCGCTCATGGCCACCGCCTGTACTAGGAAGCACTTGTCGGCCTTGGGCACGATCCAAGTCTGGTGAGTGAGCCGGGCCCCTTCTTTGTCCGACTGATAGCGGATCCAGGCCGCTGGCTGCCCGGCGATTTGTAGGCGGCCTTCTTTGTCGATATCGGCGCTGTGCTGGCGTTTGGCGCTTTGCTTCGCCTTCACCACAAAGAGATCGAGCAGGCTGGGCGCCATCGCGCTGGCGGCGGGCAAGTGGCTGACGATGACGCTCAGCTCGTCGGCGAAGCCGTTCATGCCGGGCTCGGGTGCTTTCAGCACGACCGAGGACCCAGAGCGCTGCTCGCGAACCCATGTGTCCGGGATCTGAATCGAGTAGCCCTCGTGTTCGTTGATATGCCGCTTTCCGTCGTCTTTGAAACTGGACGGACTTGCTGGGTCTGAGCTGGGCGTTTTCGGGCCACAAGCGTTGAGGCTGAGCAGGCAGATCGGGATAAGTAGCAGACGGTACATCAAAGCCCTCCTCGGGTTTGCGCCCCGAAGAGCGCGATACGAGGAGGGATATCGACGTCGCCGGGGGCTCGGCTGAACCGGCTCGCTCAGAGCCGCTCAGTAGGAGCGAGCGAAGACCACGCGGCCGGCGCTGGGCTTGCCGCTGACCGGGTCAGTGCCGGCTTCTTTGCAGGCGATGGGGCCGTCTGCCGTTTCGATCGTGTCGTCGAAGGGGATGCAGCGGATCGTCGCCTTGGTCTCGGTCTTGATCTTCTCCTCGGTTTCTTGGCTGCCGTCCCAGTGCATGAGGAAGAAACCGCCGCCCTTGACCCGTTCCTTGAAGTCGGCGTAGTCGTCGCAGCTCCAAGTGCGCTCGATGCGCAAGCTCCGCGACCGTTCGAGTAGGTCCCTCTGCATTTCGCGGTGCAGGCTGTCGAGCCAGGCGCGGTCGAGCAGGGCCTTGTCGAGAGGAGTTTTCTCTCGCGGGCTGCGGCGCACCACCATGGCCTTGCCGCCGTCGACGTCGCGGGGGCCGACTTCGAGGCGCACCGGAGTGCCGCGCTGTTCCCAGTAGTAGTACTTGTCGCCAGGGCGCATCGTGTCGCGGAGGTCGAGGACGACGCGCTGGCCCTTGGGGGAGCCGGGCAGGGGCACCGAGAGGATCTCCTTGTTGCCGATACCGCCTTCGGACATCGCGACGTTCTCCTCGCCACAGATCTGCACCAGGAGATCGCGGGCGTAGCTGAGCACTTTCTCCTTTTCTGCAGGCTTGCGGTAGATCGGCACGATGGCGGCCGCGACCGGGGCCAGGGCCGGCGGCAGGATGAGCCCGTCGTCGTCGCTGTGGGTCATGATCAAGGCGCCGATCAGGCGGGTGCTGACGCCCCAGGAGGTGGTGTAGACGTATTCCTGCTTCTGCTCACGCGAGAGGAACTGGATATCGAAGGCCTTGCTGAAGTTCTGGCCCAGGTTGTGGCTGGTGCCGGCCTGCAGCGCCTTGCCGTCCTGCATCATGGCTTCGATGCAGTAGGTGTGGTTGGCGCCAGCGAAGCGTTCGCTTTCGCTCTTCTCTCCGCGCAGCACTGGGATGGCCAGCACCTGTTCGGCGGTGTCGGCGTAGACGTCGAGCATGCGAAGAGTTTCCTCTTGGGCCTCTTCCGGCGTCTCGTGCGCGGTGTGACCTTCCTGCCACAGGAACTCCATGGTCCGCAGGAAGAGCCGGGTGCGCAGCTCCCAGCGGCAGACGTTGGCCCACTGGTTGACGAGCAGCGGTAGGTCGCGGTAGCTCTGCACCCAGTTGGCGAAGCTGTGGCCGATGATGGTCTCCGAAGTCGGCCGGACGATCAGCGGCTCTTCGATCTTGCCCTTGGGCCGCAGACCGCCATTGGGGTCGGGTTCGAGCCCGGAGTGGGTGACGACGGCGCACTCCATGGCGAAGCCTTCGACGTGGTCCGCTTCTTTGGCGAGGAAGCTCTGCGGGATGAAGAGGGGGAAGTAGGCGTTGACGTGTCCCGTCGCCTTGAAGCGGCGGTCGAGGCTGTCCTGCAGCATCTCCCAAACGGCGTAGCCGTGCGGCTTGATGACCATGCAGCCGCGCACGGGGGAGTGCTCGGCCAGGTCTCCGGCCTTGATCACGTCTAGATACCACTGGGGATAGTCGTCGCCTCGCGGCGTGATGTTCTGTGCCATCGCTTCTTCGTTCGGGCTATGGGGCAAAAATGGGCCGGAGAGGGTAGCAGAAGCAGGCTCCCGGCCGCCGCTATCGATTGGGCTCGATCTTGGGGCGCTTGGCGAAACTGAGTTTCAGCACGCTGGCGTGGGCGTTGGGGGCGATCTTGGGGAGCCCGGAGATTTGCATCCCTGCCTTGCCGGGTTTGAGCTGCAGGGGCGCATCCTCCTGCCCCAAGATGCTGGCTTCGCTGGGCTGGCTGCGTAGGCCTGGGAGCAGCAGGCTGCCGTTTTTCGGCCAGTGGAAGACGTGGAGGTAGACCTTGCTGCTGCCGTCGTTTTGCTGACGCTGTGTGGCGCAGCCGAAGGCGAGCTTGCCGAAGGGGCTGGCCTTGGTGCCGTAGATGGCCTCCCCGTGGGTGCGGAGCCAGCGGCCCATGGCCTTCAGGCGGCGGACGCTGGGCTCGGGGATTTCGCCGAGGGCGTTGGGGCCGACGTTGAGGAGGAGGTTGCCGCCCTTCGAGGCTGTCTCGCAGAGGGTTTGGATCAGGCGGGTCGCGGACTTCCAGTTGTGGTCATGCGCCTTGTAGCCCCAGGATCTGTTCATGGTCATGCAGGACTCCCAGTCGACCCCGGGCAAGCCTGTCGCTGGTATTTCTTGCTCGGGAGTGCCGAAGTCACCGGCGAAATCGCCCTTCTTGGTCATTCCGGCGTTGCCGCCGCGGCCCTTGTCGACGCGGTTGTTGACGATGATCTGCGGCTGCAGCTCGCGGCAGAGTTGGTAGAGGGCCTTGCCGTGGGCGTGGGTCCAAGTGCCTTCCCATTGGCCGTCGAACCACATCACGTCGATCTTGCCGAACTGGGTCAGCAGCTCGCGCACCTGGGAGCGCAGGTAGCGGACGTAGCGTTCGTAGTCGGCGTCTTCGCTGGGGCGCGGATCGGACTTCAGCCGCGGTAGGTAGTCGGGGTGCGTCCAGTCGAGGATGGAGTGATACCAGCCGATCCGGAGGCCCTCGGCCCGGCATGCCGTGCTGAGCTCCTTCAGGACTTCGCGCGTGTTGGGCGCGGCGCCGACATCCCAGTCCGTGTGCTTGCTGTCCCAGAGGCAGAAGCCGTCATGGTGCTTGGTCGTGATGACCAGGTAGCGCATGCCCGCTTCTTTGGCGAGCTTGGCCCAGGCGCTGGCGTCGAATTTCTTTGGGTCCCACTGTTTCAGCAGCGGCGCATACTCCGCCGGCGGGATGCCCATGTGCCGCATCAGCCACTCGCTGACCCCCTTGGAGCGCTTGCCCTTCCAGGAGCCGGCCGGGATCGCGTAGAGCCCCCAGTGGATGAACATGCCGAAGCGCGCTTCTTGCCACCAAGCGATGCGCGAGTCGGGCTTATTGTCGCTGCTGGCGGGGGCTTGCGACGCTAGGTCGGGAGCGAGCAGGGATAGGGCTGGGAGAATCAGAGACAGGACTGGCGCGCGCATAGATCCCTTTGGATGGAGCTGAGCGAGGGCTGCAGAGTCTGGACAATCCCCGCCGCTCACCGCTAGCGATTTCCCTGGCTCTTGCGCGGTTCCCCGTGGTCTGGCCTTTCCCTGCGGAGGCTGCTGGCTGGCGATCAACGCAAAAGCGAAAGCGCGGGTTAGCATCGCGCCGAGCCTAGTTCGTAGGATGCCGCCCTATGTTGCTACGCACCCTCACTACATTGGCGTTGCTTCTATGTCTCCCGGGCCTCTCGGCTCAAGGGAGCGAGATGCTGCGTGTTACTGGCTCGCGCCTTGTGCCAAGAGAAGCGAAACCCGGCGCTGAGGTTCGGCTCGAGGTGGATGTCGAAATCCAGCCGGGCTACCACGTTTATGGCAAGAAGAGTGGTCGGCCGCCGAGTCTCACTCTCAGCGAAGCCAGGGGCCTCAAGCCGAAGGGTGAGCTGCAGTTCCCCGATGGTGAGCCGCACGAGCAGATGGGCATCACCAGCTACTGGGTCGTGGGCAAGGCCACGCTCAGTCAGGTCTATCTCCTGCCCAAGTCGGCCCAGGCTGGCGAGCTGGAGATCAAGGGCGCCGTGGCCGGGGACATCTGCAATGACGCGATGTGCTCTCAGCTGCAGCCGCAGGGCTTTGTGGCCAAGCTGAAGGTGCTTGCGGCCGTGCCAGCGGCAGCCCCGGCGCCTGCAGCACCCGAGGCTGGGGCTGCCCAGGACCCGATGGCAGGGATTGGCACCGATCCGGACTTCGGTGGCGGGTCGGAGCTGATTGCGGAGCTGACATTTGTGCCGGAGTCGGCGCGGCCAGGCGAGGTCGTGGAGATTCGGGTCAGCGTCATGCCGCCGCTCGGTAAGCACGTTTACGGGGCGAAGCAAGACGGAGGCATGCGGACCACGCTGAGTTTGATCGGCGATGGCGGCACCAAGCCCATCGGGCATAGCCAGCTGCCTGACGGCGAGGAGCATGAGGGCAGTTATTGGCTCAGCGATCCCTTCGAGATCGTGCAGCGGGTTCTCGTTCCTGAGCACACACCAGCAGGGCAGCTGCATTTTTATGCCCGGCTCGACTTCATGGTCTGCGACGAGTACTCCTGCGACCCGCCGGGGCACAAGGAGTTTAAGGTCTCCCTGCCGGTCGCCCTTGGGGATGTCCGCAAGGAATACGCGCCCAGCGCCGCCGATTTGGAGATTTTGCAGGGTAAAGCTGCCGCCCCGGAGGCGGTCGGTGACAGCGGCACCCATGGATCTGAGGAGGATAAGGAAAAGAAAGACCTCTGGGCTTTCTTGCTGCTCGCGATCGGCGGTGGGCTCTTCGCCCTGGCGATGCCTTGCACTTATCCGATGATCCCGATCACGATCTCGTTCTTTACCAAGCAGGCCGAAAATCGTGGCGGCAAGGTTTTGCCGCTGTCGATTACCTATGGCTTTGGCATCGTGCTGATCTTCATTCTGATCGGCTTGACGGTCGGATCGGCGATCATCCCCTTTGCCACCCACTGGAGTACCAACCTCTTGATTGGGGTGGTATTCTTCTTCTTTGCCTTGTCGCTGTTTGGCATCTTTAACCTGCAGCCGCCTCGTTTTCTTATGGACGTCGCGTCCAAGGCCTCGATGAAGGGTGGATTTATCGGGGTCTTCCTGATGGGGGCGACGCTGGTCGTTACCTCCTTTACTTGCACCGCGCCCTTTGTCGGCACCTTGCTGGCTGCTGGGGCCAAGCAGGGTTATGCGCGGATGACCCTAGGCATGGCGGTCTTTGGCCTGACGATGGCGATTCCCTTCGTCATCTTGTCGATGTTGCCTAGCAAGCTGAAGTCCATGCCTCGTAGCGGCAACTGGATGAATACGCTCAAGGTCGTGTTGGGCTTCATCGAAATCGCGGCGGCACTCAAGTTCTTCTCCAATGCTGAGCTGGACCTGAAGCTCCATATTCTGCCGCGAGAGCTTTTCTTGCTCCTGTGGTTCGGCATCTTCCTCGTCGCCGCGCTTTTTCTCTTTGGGATTATCAACCTGAAGGGAGAAGCGAAGGAGGGGATTGGCCCCTCCCGCATGGCCTGGGGTGTCGTGTTGCTCATGTTCGGCTTCTACAACCTCTTTGGAGCTCTGGGGAACCAACTGGACTGGATCATGACGGCGATGGCGCCGCCCTACAGTGCAGAGCAACTGCATGCGAGGGCCGTGTCTGCCCCGGTAGATCTGAAGTATCCGAAGGCCGATCGGAAGCATGGCGGGAGGCACCTGGTCTTTATCGACGATTATGATGCCGCACGCCACGCCGCGTCCCTGGAGGGCAAGCTGCTCCTGGTAAACTTTACCGGCCACCAATGACTGAACTGTCGCATGATCGAGAAGAGCTTCTTCCTCGAGTTGGCGGTCGCCAAAAAAATGGAAGCGAAGTTTGTCGAGGCGCGTTTGCACATCGACTCGCCGGATAAGAACAAGGAGCAGATCCTGAAGCTCTGGAAGACCCTCGGAAAAATTGCATCGACCCCGATCTATCTCGTTCTGGATCCCAAGACGGAGAAGGAGCTGGGGCGAGTAAATGGCTCGTATAGCGACAAGCTGCGGGTGCTGTTCGATCGCGATTTTTCTCGGAGTCAGTAATGCGCCGAGCTTCCGCCTTTTTTGCAGCCTTTGTCGGTGGCTTCTTACCGCTGGCGGGCTGCTTTGTCGCAGGTAAGGCCCCGGAGCGTCCCAGCAGCTCGGCAGTGACGGCCTTGCCCTTTGCTCTGCTGCACGAGCGCTTCAAGGAGCTGTCGCGGCGCGATAACGCCCAGACTTTCAGTGAGCTGCGTAACCACATGGTTGCGGCCCTGGACGATTGGCCGGTGGCGCTGCGTCCTCTGGATTTTGAGCTGGATGGGACGCTCAGTGATTGGGCTGCTTTGCAGCACTACGAAGACTGGGAGGATATGCAGCGGGCGCTCGCCAGCCCTGTGCCAGGGCTGGTCGGCAAGCGTCGGATGCTTTATCGATACTTCGCTGAGTGGCGGCGGGGGAGCTTTGCGCTGGATCTCGCTCGGCTGGGGCTGTGGGAGGAGGCGGATGCTCTCCCCAGGCGTTGGTCGGACTTGGCCGACGAGGTGGTCCGCTGGCGGCGTGAGGGCGGGGCAGAGCTCATGCGGGCGCTGCAGCCGCGCGAGCGCTTCCTCTGCAAGTTGCTGCCCTTGCTGATCCGCTATGACGGGGCGCTGCAGGAGCTGGAGCTGAGGCTGGCGGTGCTGGGTAAGGAGGGGCCGTCGCCCGAGGACCGGGAGGCGATGCTGGATTTTGTCCAGAAGGCTCTGGGGCTCGCCGCTCAGTTCCAGGCGGTCGAAGTGGCATATCCCAGCTTCCAGCTCTACCGCGACCAGGCGAGGAGGCTGTCGCTGCGCGGGGGCTTGCGGCTCTTGAAGCAGTTTCGGCTCGCGGCGCGATCGCGGCGGGCGCTGGAGCTTCGCGAGAAGATCGAAGCGGCGCTGGGGAAGCCGGCCAAGTAGCCGTCAGGGGCGCTGGCCCTGGTCTCGCTCCTGTCTCCGCCCCTAGTTTTCGCCTCGTTTTCGTCTCTGTGTCCGTGGCAGCCTGCTAAGAAAGGCTCCCATGCTTGGCGACTGGCAAGAGATCGAACGACAGAACGAAGGCAGCTTCCGCATCTTCGATGTGTGGCGGGTGCAGAGCCGCTCACCCCGCACCGGCGAGGCGCACGAGTTCTACACCCTCGACTGCCGCGATTGGGTCAATGTCCTGGCCTGGACCGAGGAGGAGCGTCTGGTGCTGGTGCGGCAGTTCCGGCATGGGCCCGAGGAGTTCACCCTCGAAATTCCCGGTGGTGCTGTGGATCCCGGGGAGGACCTGCTGGAGGCCGGGCTTCGAGAGCTTCGCGAAGAGAGTGGCTATGTCGCTGGCGAAGCTAAGCTGCTCGGCGCGGTCAACCCCAACCCGGCGATCTTCGGCAACAGCTGTGGCACGGTGCTGGCGACCGGCTGTCGTCCTGAGGGTGAGCTGATCCTGGATGCCGGGGAAGACATCCAGGTCATGACGCTGACGCCCGCCGAAGTTCGGCAGGCGATGCGTGCGGGTCAGGTCAACCACGCACTGGTCTTCGCAGCCTTCCTCTGGGGAGAACTGGAAGGGGCGCCTTCGCTCTTTGGCTTCTGAGCGGGAATCCTGAGCGGGGGACCTGAGGCAGGCGCGAAGGGACGGGCTAGCGCCTACTTCTTCTTTTCGACGTGCTTGGTGTGCTTGCGCAGGCGCGGGCAGTACTTGCTGAGCTCGAGCTTCGGCGTGCCCGGCTTCTTGCGGATCGTGTAGTTACGCTCGCCCGTCTCGGAGCAGACGAGATGCACGATCTCCTTCTTCTTCTTCGGCTTGGCCATCTCGTCCACCTCTAGGGGGTCATTGTTGCGGAGGCGTTGCGGCTCCCGCAAAAAGGGACGGAGGATCCTAGCGCTCGCGCCCGGGGCTGCAAGAGCGCGGATCTACGATTGTTCCGGCCCCTCTCGCCGGGCATCCTCTTCTCGGCTTCTGGCCCTTTGATTGCCTCTCCCCCCCCCTTCCCGGCGCCGCTGAGCGCACGAGGAGCGTCGCTATGGCTTACGAATTCCAAGGTCGCCGTCTGCAAAAGATCGCTGTCATCGGCTCTGGGCAGATCGGCCCTGATATTGCCCTCTATTTCTCAAAGGTCCTGTCGCGCTCGGGGGTCCAGGTCGTCGTCGTCGATATCTCGGACGAGGCCCTGGCTAGGGGGGAGAAGAAGTTCCTGAAGAAGATCGCCAAGGGCGAGGAGAGCGGGGCTTTCGCCGCGCCCATGGCCGAGGCCATGCGCGGCGCCGTCACTTGGACGAGTGACTACGGCCTGCTCAGCGATGCCGACTTCGTCGTCGAGGCCGCGACCGAAGATCAGGCCTTGAAGGGGCGGATCTTTGCCGATCTCGAGAAGCGCTGCTCCAAGGACACGATCTTTGCCTCAAACAGCTCGCACCTGGAGCCCGAGCGCATCTTCGAGGGGATCGAGGACAAGAGCCGCAGCCTGGTCATCCATTACTTCTTCCCGGCCGAGCGCAATCCGATGGTCGAACTCGTGCCCGGAGCCGAGACCGACCCCAAGCTGACGGCGTATCTGCGCGACTTCTACGAGGTCATCGGCAAGGTGCCGATCGTCGTGGGATCGCGTTACGGCTATGCGCTGGATCCGGTCTTTGAGGGGGTGTTCCTCGCCGCGGCGCTGTTGGCCGAGAACGGCGTGGCAACGCCGAAGGAGATCGATACGGTCGCGGTCAAAGCCCTTGGCCTGGGTATCGGTCCCTTTACCGCGATGAACCTGACTGGGGGTAATCCCATCACCGCGATCGGCCTCGATCATTACACCAAGCGTATCCACTCCTGGTATCGGACACCGCAGATCCTGAAGGACGCGGTCGAGAGCGGGACGGCCTGGGAGGTTCCCGGGCGCGACGAGGTCGTGGAGGTCGAGGACGGCAAGCGCCAGAAGATTACCGATGCCCTGCGCGGGGCCTTCTTTGGCATCTGCACCGAGATTGTCGACTCGGGTATTAGCAGCGTCGACGACATGGATATGGCCGTCGAGATTGCCTTGGTGATGAAGGCGCCGTTCAGGTTTATGAACTCCCTCGGCACGGGTGAGGCCCTGCGCCTGGTCGAGAAATACGCGAAAGAGAACGAGGGCTTCCCGGTGCCGCGTTTGTTGAAGGCGCATGGCAGCGAGAGCAAGCCTTTCCAGATCCGGTACATCACTCGCGAGGACCGGGAGGGGGTCGCGCATCTGACCATCCGCCGGCCGGCGGTGCTGAACGCGCTTAACCAGGCGGTCTTCGATGAGATTCGCAGCAGCTTTACTGCTCTGGCGAACGATGACTCGGTCAAGGCTGTGGTGCTGAGGGGCTTTGGGGTCAAAGCCTTTGTCAGCGGAGCCGACGTCAAGTTCTTGGCCAAGATCAACAGCGTCGAGCAGGGCACGGCTACCAGCGCCGATTCGCAGGCTGCGATCCAGGTGATTGAGGACTGCAAGAAGCCGGTCGTCTGCGCTTATAACGGCCTGGCCTTTGGTGGCGGTAACGAGCTGGCGATGGCCTGCAATATGCGCATTGCGCGCAGTGACCTGAAGGTTCTTGCTGGGCAGCCTGAACCGTCGCTTGGCATTCTGCCGGGCGCCGGGGGCACCCAGCGTTTGCCGCGTTTGGTCGGCTTCGAGGCGGCCAATGAGATGCTGCGCAATGCCCGTCCGATTTCGGCGGCGAAGGCACTGGAGATCGGGCTGGTCGACGAGCTGGTCGATGGCGATGTCGTCGCCCTGCGCGACCGAGCGCATGCGCTGGCTCTGGAGCTGGCTAGTGGCGAGCGGGAGCTGCCGGAGATCGATGCTTTGCCGTTAGCGAACGTTCCGGAAGAGCTGCCGGCTGTCGATATTGGGCACTTCAGCACTGCGGTCGACGCGCTGATCGTCGATGCCATTCTCAGTGGTGCCAAGATGACCTTGAAGGATGGGCTCGCGTACGAGGCGAAGAAGTTCGGCGAGGTCTGCGGTCTGGAGGACATGCGCATCGGCGTGGTGAATTTCCTGAAGAACGGGCCACGGCAGAAAGCCGAGTTCGTCCATGGCTGATGCCCGCTAGCGCCCCGACACTCTTGCAACGGTCCCATTGATGGAACGAGCCCCTTTTACTGCCTGCCTTGCGCAGATCAGCCCGCGCCTGGGTGAGGTAGAAGCGAACTTCGCGATGCACGTCGAGGCGATGGCCGAGGCCGATGAGCGGGGGGCGCGACTCGTGCTCTTTCCCGAGCTGGCACTGACCGGATATCGCCTGCGGGATTTGACCTACGAGCTCGCGCTGGGGCCGGAGCATCCTCTCGTGGGGCGGCTGGCGGCGCTGTCGAAGGGCGGTCCCGACTTCGTCACTTCGTACGTCGAAGAGAGCGCGGATCACCGTTTCTATAATGTCGCGGCCTACTTCAGCGAGGGGCGGGTCCTGCATGTGCACCGCAAGGTCTACCTGCCGAGCTACGGGCTCTTCGAGGAGGGGCTGTTTATGGCGCCTGGGGCGAGTTTTCGCGCCTTCGATACGGGGCTCGGGCGTCTGGGGCTGCTTGTTTGCGAGGACGCATGGCATCTCTCGGCCGGTTACTCCTACTTCCTCCAGAATGTGGATTATCTCGTCGTCGTGTCGAGCTCGCCGGAGCTCGTCCTGCCCGCGGCCGGTGAGGAACCGAGCTCGGCCCGCACTTGGAACTCGCTGCTGGTTACGGCGGCCAACTTCTTCAACGTCGCCTGTCTCTTTGTGAATCGCGTGGGTTATGAGGACGGCGTCAAGTTCTGGGGCGGTTCCAAAATCGTCGCTCCGGACGGGCAGTTCGTTGCGAGTGCCGGGCAGGTCGAACCAGAGCTTTGCTTTGGGGAAGTCGACCCAGCGCGGATCCGCCTGGCGCGGATGAACCTGCCCATGCGGCGTGATGAGCGGCCGGAGTTGCTGCGCGACGTGATCGAGGGCCTTGGCTGCGAGGAGGGCGTGCTGTGAGTCTCGATCCGCTGAGCCTCAACTGTGAGCTGGCTGTGCAATCCCTCGTGGGCTTTCTCCGCGAGGAAACACGGAAGTTCGGCTTCGAGAAGCTGGTCATCGGCCTGTCGGGAGGGATAGACAGCGCTCTCACCTCGGCGCTGGCGACCGAGGCCTTGGGGCCCGAGAACGTGATCCCGATCGCGATGCCACACGCGACATCGGTACCGAGTTCGCTCGCTGATGCACGCCTGGTGGCCGAGCATCTGGGGCTGGACCTGCGGGTCGTTGATATTACTGCTTCGACCGATGCGATGGCCGCGCAGCTCGATTGTGAGGATGCTCTTCGGCTTGGCAACATCAAGGCGCGCATGCGCATGATCGTGCTCTACGACTGCTCGGCAAAGGAGTCGGCCCTGGTCGCAGGGACGAGCAACAAGACCGAGATGCTCCTAGGTTATTCGACCCAGCACGGGGATAGCGCTTCGGGGATCAACCCCATCGGCGACCTCTATAAATGCCAGGTTTTCGAGCTGTCGGAGGCGATGGGGCTGCCGCGGTCGGTGATCGACAAGGCCCCGTCGGCGGACCTCTGGGAGGGGCAGACCGACGAGCAGGAGATGGGCTTTCGTTATGCCGAACTCGATCGGCTCCTGGTCAAGATTGTCGACCACCGTGCAACGGATGCTCAGCTGGAGCGGGCCGGCTTTGACCTGAGCTTCGTTCAGGAACTGCGGCGCCGGGTGCGAAATGCACAATACAAACGACAGCCACCGATCCTGGCCAAGGTGGGGATGCGCACGATCGGGATGGACTTCCTCTATCACCGGGACTGGGGGCGCTAGCTCGTCGGCTGCGAGGGGCGTCGCGCTGCCAGGATGGGCCTTTTCCTGCATTTACTTGGCCTAGGAGCCTCTGTTGCTGAGTCGCTCCGCTGGCCGAGAGCTGGGTCTCTACCTGTGGTAGCATGCTCTCGTGTCTGAATTCCGCTTAGAGCTTCGATCTGACGCTGCGCTGGTCTTCCAGCATCTTCCTCTCGTCTATGTCGAGTGCATGCTGATGATTCCGCAGACCCTCGACGACGATGATGAACGTCTTCGAGCTCGGCTGTTCCCGGATGTGTATCTCGATGACGAGGACAACGCCGAGTGGGAGCGCTACGGGAAGCCCGAGCTCTTTGCTCTTTTTGCCTCGCAGTCTGAGATTGTGCGTAAGGATTTGCAGGGGCTTGCGCCAGAGGCCGAGGGCTTTGGCTACCGACTGGTCGTCCCTGCGCAGCATCGCGTGGGGTGGATGGCTGCTCTCAATGCAGCACGCCTGATGCTGGCGGAAAAGCACGGCATCCAGGCAGTGGACATGAATCGGCCACTCGATGTGGATGAGCCGACGGAAAAGGATTTTGCCCTCTTCCGAATTGATCGTCTGGGTGAGCTTGAGGAGCTGTTCGTGCAGGCAGGGGATGTTGAGCTGGGCTGATTGTCTGGTCCCGTGTTCCGTACCCTTTGAGGCGCTCTAGTCTTCGTTGGTGGTGTCATGGGTTATGCTTGGCGCCGAAGTTGTCGCTGCATAACGCGCAGCTTCTACCTAGATCTCCGCGCAGCTTTCCCTAGCGTGTCGGTTGTACCTGCGTGGAATTCACATCGGCGTTTCAACGAAGCTTGTGGAGATGGCTCAATGACCGACCCTAAGGCTGTGGCCAAGCTCAAGAAGATGCGTGCAGAGTCTCTCGAGGGGGGTGGGCAAAGGCGGATCGAAGCCCAACATGCCAAGGGCAAGCTGACCGCGCGCGAACGCATCGACATGCTGAGCGACCCTGGCAGTTTTGTGGAGATGGACCGCTTTGTCGTCCACCGCTGCCGCGACTTCGGCATGGATCAGCAGAGCATCCTCGGTGACGGGGTGGTCTGTGGTTCGGCGACGATTGACGGTCGCCCGGTCATGGTCTTCAGCCAGGACTTTACGGTTTTTGGCGGCAGCCTGAGCGAGAGCAACGCTAAGAAGCTCTGCAAGACGATTGACATGGCGATGAAGCTCGGCGTGCCGGTTATCGGGCTCAACGACTCGGGCGGCGCGCGTATTCAGGAGGGGGTCGTTAGCCTTGGCGGCTACGCTGATCTCTTCTTGCGTAATACGCTGGCCTCCGGAGTCGTGCCGCAGATCTCGGCGATTCTCGGCCCCTGCGCTGGCGGGGCGGTGTATTCGCCGGCGATTACCGACTTCGTGTTCATGGCAGAGGGCACGAGTTATATGCACATCACTGGGCCGGATGTCGTCAAAGAGGTGACGCATGAGGAGGTTACCAGTGAAGACCTCGGTGGAGCGCGAGTTCACGCCGAGAAGTCCGGCGTCGCGCATCTGACGGCACCTGACGACGCAGCGACGCTGCTCGCGGTGCGCGAGCTGATGAGCTACCTGCCGCTCAATAATCTCGATGGCCCGCCCGATCGCGATTGCGATGATGATCCAGGTCGTGAGACTCCCGAGTTGTCTGACTTGGTGCCTGCAGACAGTCGTCAGCCTTATGACATGCGCAAGCTCGTCGGAGCTTGCGTCGATCATGGGCGCTTTTTCGAGATCATGCCGCGCTTTGCCCAGAACATCATCGTGGGCTTCGCGCGGCTCGGCGGCAAGGTCGTTGGCATCGTCGGCAATCAGCCGAAGATCCTGGCTGGAGTTCTCGATATTGACTCGAGCGTTAAGGGCGCGCGTTTCGTGCGCTTTTGCGATGCCTTTAACATCCCGATCGTGACCTTCGAGGATGTGCCCGGCTTCTTGCCCGGGACGGCCCAGGAGGCTGGCGGGATCATTCGCCACGGCGCCAAACTGCTCTATGCCTATTGTGAGGCGACCGTTCCCAAGATCACCCTCATTACGCGCAAGGCCTATGGCGGGGCCTATGATGTCATGAGTTCCAAGCACATCCGCGGTGACGTCAACCTAGCCTGGCCAAATGCCGAGATTGCGGTCATGGGGGCTGAGGGGGCGGCGCGGATCATTTTCCGCAAGGAGATTGCTGCTGCCGGAGCCCCGGGCAGCCCGGAGGCTCAGGCCAAGGAGAAAGAGCTGATCGATGGGTATAAGGAGGCTTTTTATAACCCCTATACTGCGGCCAAGTTCGGGTACATCGATGACGTTATCGAGGTTAAGGATAGCCGTATTCGCCTTATCAAGGCGCTAAAGCTTACCGAGACCAAACGTGACAAGAACCCGGCGAAGAAGCACGGGAATATTCCTCTGTGATGGATGTGGGCTCGCTTCGTTACAGAAGCAAGCGGCTGGCCGAGTGATGGGGTATCGGGCGCCCGCTAAGCTGCTCGCTTCGTTCTTCCGTAACAGCTGAGGCTCCCAGCCATCAGCAGGTAGATCGGATGGGGTAGGGCGTTTACGAGGCAGTCGAGGCTGAAGATGGTCAGTGCTATGGCCAGTCCAGCATTGAAGCAGCTTGCGGCGCTGCTCGGGTCGGGCGGGCCATGCTTTCGCCAGAACTGCACGACAGGCAGGGTCAGTAGGAGGAAGAACAGGGCTACGGAGATCACCCCTGTTCGCGAGGTCCAGATGATCCACATGCTGTCGGGTATGGCCGTTTGAGTTTTGCCGCTTTCGTCCTGGTAGTGGAGGAACTCATAAGGTCCGCGGCCGAAGAGGAGTTGGCCGGAACCAGCCTTGAGGAGATTGTCCTCGGAATCGAGGCGGAACAGTAGTGAGTCTCGGCGCTCTTGAGGCATCCATTCGATGTACGGTGCCACGTCCTCGCTGTTGATGATTTGGCTCGTGCGCGCAGCCACGAAGGCGGGGGGCGCAAGGCTGAGCAGGATGAGGGGGAGGGCCCAGCCTTTACGTTCGCAAAGATAGACCGCGACGAGGCCGGCGAGTAGCAGGAGGATGGCGCCTGAGGACTTGCAGAGGATGCATACGACAAAGAGGGTGGCGGTGATGATTTGGATGCGGCGTCGGTGTTTTTGAGTACCGCCCCGCCACCGCATGAAGGCAAAGCTGATGAGGGTGGCGATAGCCATCCAGAGCCCGAGCATCAGGCCATGGTTGAGAAAGACCTGCGGGCGGTAGCCTCCCCAGCGAAAGGTTTGGGCGAAGCTATGGGGAAAGAATCCATAGACCATGGTGTGCAGCTGTGGGCTCATGCGGATTTCGAAGAGGCACAGCGGTACGTAGACGAGTCCGCCGAGGATGCAGGCGGCAGCGAGCTGGTTACGGCTCCGTTGGCAGCGGAAGGCGATTTGGCCGATGAGAAAGGGGGCTGAGTATTGAAGGCTTGCGTAAACCACGTCCGACATGGCCGCGTAGGGGGGCAGGCCAACGTTCAGAATGGATATGCCGGGCACGAGGGCGAGGAGGAGCGCTGGCCACATCTCGCTTAGGCGGGGGATGTCTGCGAGAAAGCGCTCTCGATGCAGGAGGAGGATCGTTATGGCTGCGAAGGAGGTCGCTGTGACCTTGCCATAGTCGATGAAGCCTGGGATCGAAAAGGAGTAGATCGGTAGGAATAGGGTGCCCCCGATGACTGCCATCAGAATGGCTGTTCTCGGTGGGGCGAGCATCGACAGGATCAAGACTAGCGGGGCCCAGGCAAGCAGGGCTAGCTCTGCAACCGGCATGGGGCTTTGGCTCTCTCGGAGTGATGCTATTGGGGTTGGTCTGCGGGTGATTCGGCGCCGGAAGACAGCGCTATCCTCTCTCGCTTCGGCTCATTGCCTGCCGTGTCTGAGCCATTCTGGCACTGGAACGAAGAAGGGGCACCGAGCCTTGCGCTCGGTGCCCCTTCTTCTGGGCTCGCGGTTCTCCCCACTGCCTGGCTCAGCGATCCTCGAGTGGTATGTAGTCCCGCTTCCGCGGCCCTTGGTAGATCTGGCGCGGGCGGATGATGCGGGAGTCCGTGTCGGCGTGGTGCTCAAGCCATTGGGAGATCCAGCCGGGGAGGCGGCCCATGGCGAAGAAGACCGTGAACATGTCGATCGGGATCCCGAGAGCCTGGTAGATGATGCCTGAGTAGAAGTCGACGTTGGGGTAGAGGTGCCGTTCGACGAAGTAGTCATCGGCGAGGGCAATCGCCTCAAGCTCCTGGGCGATCTGCAGCAGGGCATTCTGCTTGCCCATGTTGGCGAGGACTTCGTCGCAGCTCTTTTTCAGGATGCGGGCCCGCGGGTCGTAGTTCTTGTAGACCCGGTGGCCGAAGCCCATGAGGCGGACATTGGAGTTCTTGTCCTTGGCCTTTTCCATGAAGTCTTGCGGGCTCAGGCCGCCCTGCTCGATCGCCACCAGCATTTCGATGACTTTCTGGTTGGCGCCGCCGTGCAGGGGGCCCCAAAGGGCGTTGATGCCGGCAGAGACGCTGGCGTAGAGGTTGGCCTGGGCGCTACCGACTGTGCGCACCGTGCTGGTCGAACAGTTCTGTTCGTGGTCAGCGTGGAGGATGAGTAGGAGGTTGAGCGCCTTCGCTGCCAGTGGATCGGGCTGATACGGTTCGCACGGCGTCGCGAAGAGCATGTGCAGGATGTTCTCGGTGTACAGCAGGTCGTTCCGCGGGTACATGTACGGCTGCCCGATGCTGTGCTTGTAGCTAAACGCAGCGATCGTCGGGAACTTAGCGAGGAGACGCATCGACGAAGCCTGGCGTTGCTCAGCCGGAGTCGCGTATTTCAGATCCTGGTAGAAGGTCGAGAGGGCTGCCACGGTTGCCGCGCAAATCGCCATCGGGTGACCGCGCTTGGGCAGCGAGGCAAAGAGCCCGCGCAGGTCCTCGTGGAGCATGGAGTGGAGGGTGAGCTGGCGCCGGAAGGTCTTGAGTTCCTCCTGGCTTGGCAGTTCGCCTTCCATCAGCAGCCAAGCGACCTCGATGAAGCTCGAGTTCTCGGCAAGTTGTTCGATGGGGTAGCCGCGGTAGCGAAGGATGCCCTTGGCGCCATCGAGAAAGGTCACCCTGCTCTGGCAGGAACCCGTGTTCCCGAAGCCGGGGTCGTGGGTGATGGCCCCGGTCTTGGCTCGGAGCTGGCGGATATCGATGGCAAGCTCATCCTCGCTGCCGCGAATCAGAGGTAGCTCGATTTCCTGATCGCCAATGATCAGGCGCGCTGTGTCGGGAGAGTTCGAGGCGGAGGTCTTCGGGTCGTTCGACATCGGTGATTCGGTTCCGGCAGAGTCGGCGAGACAGGATCGATCTGGTGCGAGGCTGCTTGGGAGAGGGCCCAGATTCTTGCCGATTCAGCCCATGCAAGCGACCGAAATCATGAGGCTCGCTTCGCTTGCGGGCCTTCCCGGAAAGCTAGCGAGTGGCGGAGCCGCAAAAAACGAGGCTCCGCCACTCGCCACCAAGCCAATGAAGGCTACGAATCGCGCTAGGACACGAAGTGGGACAGGAAGACGCCCGCTGCTACGGCCGAGCCGATCACGCCAGCTACGTTGGGAGCCATCGCGTGCATGATGAGGAAGTTTTGTGGATCTTCCTTCGCCCCGACCATTTGACAGACTCGTGCCGAGTCTGGAACCGCGGAAACGCCGGCGGCGCCAATGATGGGGTTGATCTTGTTGCGCGACATCAGATTCATCAGCTTGGCGAAGAGCACGCCCGCGGCGGTTGCTACGCAGAAGCTGATGGCTCCCATTAGGGCGATCTTGAGCGACTCGGGTTTTAGGAAGGTATGAGCCGCGGTCGAAGCGCCCACGCAGAGACCGAGCAAGATGGTGACGATGTCGATGAGTGCGTTGCGCGCGGTTTTCGCCAGCCGTTCCGTAACCCCACTCTCCTTGAGCAAGTTGCCGAAGAACAGGAAGCCTAAGAGGCTGATGGCACCCGGGGCGATGCATGCGCAGAGCACGAATGCCGCGACGGGAAACATGATCCGGACGCGCCGGCTCACCGGTCGCGAAGGAGCCATGCGGATCAGGCGTTCTTTTTTCGTCGTCAGCAGGTGAATGATGGGGGGCTGGATTACCGGAACGAGAGCCATGTAGCTGTATGCCGCGATGGCGATTGCGCCGAGTAGGTGGGGCGCCAGGCGCCCGGACAAGAAAATGGCCGTGGGCCCATCCGCTCCGCCGATAATGCCGATTGCGGCAGCTTCCTTATCCGCAAAGCCCAGCGCTAGGGAGCCGGCGAAGGTCAGGAAGATGCCTGCTTGTGCTGCAGCGCCAAGGAGGATCAACCTGGGGCTGGAAAGCATGGCCGAAAAGTCGGTCATGGCCCCGATGCCGAGGAATATCAGCGAGGGGTACCAGCCTTGGGTCACTCCTGCATACAGGACGTTGAGCACGCTGCCTTCTTCATACAGGCCGACGTTCATACCCTGGCCGAATGGGATATTGCCCACCAGGATACCGAAGCCGATCGGGACCAGCAGAAGAGGCTCGTAGTCCTTTGCTATACCCAGGTAAATGAAGCAAATGCCGACGCAGAGCATCGCAATATTGCCCCATGCGAAATGGCCAACAATGCCAACCTGAAGGAAATCCCAGAATACTTGCAAGGTACTGTGCCTTATCCAGCAAGTTCGACGAGGGCTTGGCTCTCACGCACGCTGTCGCCCGCAGCAACCAGTACGGCCTTTACGGTACCGGAGGAGGGAGCGGAGATGACCGTTTCCATCTTCATGGCTTCGATCACGACGAGGGGTTGTCCGGGCTCAACGCTGTCCCCTTGCTTGCATTTCAGCTCTAGCACGGTGCCCGCGATAGGCGAGGTTACCGAGCCGGGCTGTCCGGCTGCTGCTGGGGCAGGAGCGGCAGGAGCCGGCATTGGCGCCGGTGCCGGAGGCAATGAGCTGGGGGCCGTCGGCCTGGGAGCCGCTGTGGGAAGTGGCCCGCTTTGCTGCTGCATTTCGTCCGATGCGTCCAAGACTTCGACTTCGACTTCGTAGGGGACGCCGTGGACCGTGATTTTCAACTTCATTTTATCCTCCACTCTTGTTTCAGCTGGGGCCCTTCCTAGCGGCGAATGTCTACGCGGTGGGAACCCAGGAGCGAGATGCGCCCCTGAGAGGACCAAGGTGTGCGATGGGTACGGGGTGAAAGGATTCGCCTGACTCGACGAACCTTGAAGCGCCCTGCGACTGCCGTCGCACAGGCTGCCGTGATCAAGATGAGCGTTGTGTCGTCAATGGTCTGCTCTTGCGGCTTTTCTTCCTGGGCGTCTTCTCGTTTCTGCAGCAGCTTGTCGAGATGACGGAATAAGCTGACGACAAAGGAGATGATTCCCAGGACGACGAAGACGATCAGGAAGCCGGAGATCGCGAGCGCCGTCATCTCGGGAGTCAAAAATGCGAACATCGAAAGGCTCCTTATAGGGGGCTTAGCCCGTGCTTCTTGGCTGGGCGCAGTTCACGTTTCGATCGTAGGATCGCCAGTGACGCGGCCAGATAGCCACGAGTTTCCGAAGGCTCGATGACGTCGTCGACCATGCCATTTGCGGCGGCGACGTAGGGCGTCGAGAACTTTTTGGTGTAATCCGCTACCAGCTCCTTGCGCACCGCGCTCGGGTCATCGGCTTCCGCCAGGTCCTTGCGATACAAGACGTTGACGGCGCCTTCGGCACCCATGACTGCGATCTCGGCGCTCGGCCATGCCGCCGTCCTATCCGCCCCCATGCTGCTGGCGCACATGGCGAGGTAGGCACCGCCGTAGGCCTTGCGGACGACGACGGTCAGCTTGGGGACCGTGGCGGCGCCATAGGCGAAGAGGAGCTTGGCTCCATGGCGGATGATGCCGCCGTACTCCTGTTGGATGCCGGGCATGAAGCCAGGCACGTCAACGAAGGTGACCAGCGGGATATTGAAGGCATTGCAGAAGCGGACAAACCTCGCACCCTTGACCGAGGAGTCGATGTCGAGGACGCCAGCGCGGTGCATGGGGTTGTTGGCAATGATTCCGACGGTGTGCCCTTCGATCCGGGCGAACCCGCAGATCAGGTTGGGGGCCCAATGCTCATGGACCTCCATGATGTCGCCGTTGTCGATGATTCGACGAACCACCTCGTGCATGTCGTAGCTGGCCCGGGGATTGTCCGGAAGAACGCTGTTCAGCGCTTCGTCGTTAGCAACCGTGGGCTCATACAGGCTTTCGATAAGGGGTGGATCGTCGGTGTTGTTGCTGGGCAGGAAGGAGAGCAGGCGCTGGGCGATTTCGATGGCTTCAGCACCCGATTCGGCAACGAAGTGCACGACGCCCGAGTATTGACTGTGGCTCTCGACACCGCCGAGCTGCTCGGCAGTAACCTCTTCACCGGTTACTTCGCGGATCACGCTGGGGCCGGTGATGTACATCTGGCCTTCGTGCCGGACTTGGATGATGAAGTCCATCAGCGCCGGCGAATATGCCGCGCCGCCAGCACAGGGGCCGCTGATGATCGTAATCTGCGGTACGACGCCCGATGCCTTGATGTTGCGGTAGAAGATGTGACCGTATCCGGCCAGGGCGTTAACGCCTTCCTGAATACGGGCTCCTCCCGAGTCGTTGATGAAGATGATCGGATCACCGGTCTTCATCGCGTCGTCTTGCAGCTTCAGGATCTTTTGTGCGGTGGCTTCGCCGACAGCCCCGCCGGCGACCGTGAAGTCTTGGCTTGCGGCATAGACCGGGCGCCCGTCCACCAGGCCGTAGCCGGTAACCACGCCCTCGCCGGGCAGTTCCTTATCCTGCATCCCAAATAAGGTGCAGCGGTGGCGCGTGAAGGGGTGGGTTTCTTGAAAGGTGTCCGGGTCGTAGAGCTTCGCGAGCCGTTCCCGGGCGGTCATCTTCCCCTTAGCGTGTTGCTTGGCGATGCGCTTCTCGCCTCCGCCGAGATAGAGCACTCGTTTGCGCTCGCGTAGTTCCTCGATCTGCTTCTCGGTCATGTCCATGCTCCGTGGGAAAGCACCAGTGAAAGGCCCCTGTCCAGGTGGAAGGCGAAAAGAACATGAAGCCTGTTTGTGGTAAGTCAAAACCCAGCCTTGAGATCGGGCCCAAGTCTTCAGGCTGCTACGCCCTTGTGATTAGGATCCAGGCGGGAACCCCTAAGGAAACGGGTTTCGGCGCTCGCTTGCGAGACTTCTTCCGCAGGCTGGCGAAGCTTCTGGCTATGCTGCGCCAAGCCTATTTCTCGCTTTTGCCGCCCGTAGGGCGGGGCTGTCTGATCCAAGCACTTCGCTCTTGAGCTCTGTCGGTCGGGCTAGGGGCGCTCAACTGGAGGTTTTTCTTCGTGTTCAAACGCATCCTGATCGCCAATCGGGGCGAAATCGCGCTTCGGGTTCTCCGTACCTGTCATGAGATGGGTATCGAAGTCGTTGCCGTCTACTCCGATGCCGATCGAGCCGCTCTCCATGTTCGCTTGGCAGAACATGCGCTGCGCCTCGGGCCGCCATCGCCTGGCGATTCTTATCTCCGTGGGGATCTGATCATCGAGGCCGCGAGGAAGACCGGGGCCGAAGCCGTGCATCCGGGTTTTGGCTTCCTCTCGGAGAATGCCGGGTTCGCCAAGCGCTTGCGCGAGGCAGGGATCGAGTTCATCGGTCCTGCACCCGAAGCCATCGAGCAGATGGGGGACAAAATTCGAGCCCGCGCGGTCGTTCAGGATGTTGGGGTTCCGGTGGTCCCGGGGCACGGATCCGAGGGCGCGAGCATCGAGGAGCTGACCGGGGTGGCCCAAGAGATCGGCTATCCGGTCATGTTGAAGGCGGCGGCCGGAGGTGGCGGCAAGGGCATCCGTATCGTTCAGTCCGAGAAAGACTTAGCCGAGGCTGCGCGCTTGGCGACGGCCGAGGCCGAGGGGGCGTTCAGCGACGGGCGAGTCTACCTGGAGAAGTTCCTTACGAACCCCCGTCACATCGAGGTTCAGATCATTGCCGACAAGCTGGGCAATGTCGTGAGCTATGGCGAGCGCGAGTGTTCGGTGCAGCGGCGCCATCAGAAGCTCGTCGAAGAGAGCCCGTCTGTGGTCGTTACGCCAGAGTTGCGAGCAAGGATGGAGGAAGCGGCAGCGGCAGTCGCAAAGGCGGTCAAATACGTTGGCGCCGGGACGGTCGAGTTCATGTATTCGCAGGGCGAGTTCTACTTCCTCGAAATGAACACCCGCCTGCAGGTCGAGCACGGGGTCACCGAAGAGCGCTACGGCGTCGACCTCGTCAAGGAGCAGCTCCGAGTGGCCGCCGGAGAGAAGGCGGCGCCTGCTGGGGAGCCGCGGGGTCACTGCATCGAGGTTCGTGTTAACGCTGAGGATCCCGAGACCTTTTTCCCGAGTCTGGGGACGGTTCAGAGGCTGAGCCCCCCGGGCGGTCAGGGGATTCGCTTCGACTCGGCTCTTTATAGTGGGTTTGAGGTTACTCCCCATTACGACTCGATGTTGGCCAAGATCATCGCCCATGCTCCGAGTCGCGATGAGTGTATTGAGCGGATAAAGCGAGCTTTGAGTGAGGTCTGGATTACTGGCATTAAGACATCGATCCCTGTTGCTGTTCGGGCACTACAGTCTGAACTCTTTACGTCAGGAGATTACGATACCTCGATCCTGGCCAAGCTGGATTCTGAGCTTGGTGCAGAGATGCTCGATGTGATCGCGATTGCTGCCGCCTACGGCAAATACGCCCTTGTGGGGCAGTCGTCTGGGCTTGGGGCTGGGGGATCCGCCGCCCATGGCGGCAAGAGCCCCTGGGTCCTGTCGAACCGGGTCAACTGCGGTTATTGAACTCGAGGAGGTCAATGTGCGATATTTCGTGAACATCGGCAATGGTGATGATGTCTACGAGCGTGAGCTCGAGTTCGAAGATCGGGTCGATGGTAAATGGGTCAAGCTCTACTCGCATGATGCAGAGGGAAATGAGACCCTCGAGCTGGAGAAGCCCATTGACGTCGTAATACTGGAAAAGGGGCGGATCATGAATCTGCTCCTCGACCTGGATAGTTACGATGTGACCTTGGGGAAGCGCCGGGATGGCTTTGAGATTTCCTGCCGGGGCAACGTTGTGGATGTCGAGGTGATGGACCAGCGGGAACGTTTGGCGCGCCTGGTGGCAGCAGAGCATCCCAGTGGCCCGGAGATGGTCGATGCGTCGATGCCCGGCATCGTTGCGAGTATCGAAGTCGAGTTGGGACAAGAGGTCGAGGCTGGTACCACTCTCGTGGTTCTTGAGGCGATGAAGATGCAGAATCCGATCACTGTCGAGAGGCCAGGAAAGGTCGAGAGGATACTCGTCAAGCCAGGGCAGAACGTTGGCGCGGGGGATGCGCTGATCCAGATCGTCTGAGATGGGAAGAGGCGAGTTCGGTGACTGGCTGCTTCGGGTCCTGCGGCTGCTAAGTACCGTCCTCGGCTGGCCCATGACCTGCGAATTCGGCATGACTGCCGCAGCCAGTCGCGAGCCTTTGGAGGAGCCTGCTACTCCAGACCCCAGGTGGCGAAAGCCTTGTCGGCAAGCTCTGCCCAGCCGCGATTGGCGGCGGGGCTTGCCGGGCTCGGATGCGGAAGCCTGGCGAAACGCAGGCCGCGGCCGGTGAGCACGGCCTTGCAGCGGGCTTCGGCAAAGCTTCCTACGCCGACGATGAGTTCTGGCTGCAGTCGTTCGACCATGGCCCGCAGGGCGACATCGGCAGCGGCAAAGAGCGGCTCCTTTTCGGCCTTGGGCAGCTTGTTGGGCGTGTGGTTGCGGCCGCTTTCTTCGAGGAAGGCCAGCGGGATGTAGTTGCTGACGAAAAAGTCGCGGAAGAACTGGTCGGCAGTGCCGAAGCGCGAAGCGACCCAGCTCCAGAGTCGACGGCCGCTGACTTCCGAGCGAGGGCAGGCGAAGCCCTGAATCGGGCGTTTGGGGTGGACTCCGTCTGGCACCTCGACCTCCTCCTCGATGCCCATCCAGTCGCGCACTGCCGCAATCTCACCGAAGGGGATCCCCGTCTGCATCATCCCAAAGGGGCCGGGGTTCATCCCGATCCAGAGCGCCCGCTTTCTCCCCTGGCCGTAGCGCTTCAGATAGGCCTCGTGCGGGCGGCGAGCGTAGTGGAGCGGTGCGTAGACATGCGCGACGGGAGGGGCGAAGGACAGGGCCCGCGTCGTGGCGTCCAGCGTGCGGCTGATTTCGATCAGGGACATGGCGGCTGAGACTAGCAGCCATGGCCGGTCAGAAGCGACCCAGAGGCAGAGCTTGTCCTGGGATGCCCCGCGGACTCAGCCTGCCTCAAGCGTGTACCAGGGCCTTGGAGCTCCTTGCCGGAGCGTATGCGCTGCGGCGCCGCTTGGCCCGAGACTGCATGCCGAGCTGGTAGAGCCGTTCGATCTGGGCCTCGCAGCGGCGACGCCAGCTGTGCTCGCTCTGATACCACCGCGCGTCCGCCAGCGCCTCGGAGCGGAGCTGCTGCTGGTGCTCCTGGGCGAGGCGCAGCGCAGCGATGAGTTGCTCGCGGTCCGGATCCAGTAGCCATGGCTTGCCTAGGGTGGCTTCAGGAATCTGGGCTGGCACCCGCTTCGTTGCGATCTTGATCGTGCCGGTTTCCCGCAAAAAATCCGAGGGCGCCCCGCCAGCGCTCACGATGACCGGGAGCCCGGCGCCCCGCGCTTCGAGGATGGGCATTCCGAATCCTTCGCCACGGAAGGGGTGGACGAGGGTGTCGACACTCGTAAAGAGCCGCCCCATCTCGTCGTCACTCAGGTTCCTGTCCAGTAACAGGAGTTCGGGGGCGCGAGGATGCTCCGCGATGCGGGTGAGAAGCGACAGCTGTTCTTGGTGGGCGTAGGCGCTGCTGCTTGAGTCGATCTTGACCACGAGGCAGACCCGGTCTTCGCGCTGGAAGGCGGAGAGCCAGGCCGCCAGCAGGGCGTCGATGCCCTTGCGCGGGATTGCGGCGCCCACGAAGAGGAAGGCATGCCGCCCGTCAATGCGCTGGCGGAGATCCTCAAGGGGCGGGCGCGATGGCGAGAAGATCGTGGGGTCGTAGCCGTGCGGCAGTGTCTGGATCTTTTCCTCGGCGATACCGGCGTCGAGGAGGACGGAGCGGACATGATTGCTGTGCACCCAGATCTCATCGGGGCCGTGCGACAGGGTGCCGGCGATCTCCCGCGGGAGGGCGCCATACTCCCAGTCGAAGCGCTGCACCCAGACATCGCTGGCTGGGCGCTCGTGCCGGAAGGGCCAGCCCGAGCGCAGGCAGACTTCGCTGTGCGTCCATACCGGCTCAAGCAGTGGCCAGAATTCGCGATCGAGCTCGGGCGGGCGTTCGGGACGCTGCCTGTTGGCGATGCGTAGGTCGATGCGAGGAGCCTCTCGGTAGATGCGGGCGCTATGCCTTGCGATTTGCGCGTAGGAGTTGCTGGCGAATATCGGTGCTTCGAGGTGGATACGAAGCTGCGCCCCTTCTGAGCTGCGCTGTGCTGGCGGGGCCGCTTCTGTGTTTCCGAGTCGTTGTATGTGGGCGCTGCCGCGGGCGCCGCGGCTCTGGGCGGCCTGGGGGGAGTTCAAGATCTCGCGGAGGGCGACCTTGATGCCCTCGTCGTCGACCATGGGGCCAGCGTCCGTCAGCCGAACACCGACCGGCCAGCCGAGCCCGTGATGCGGTAGCAGCTGGGCGTTTTCGCCGAAGGCCGCAGCTATGCAGGGGCGCTGCGCCAGGGCAGCTGTCCGCAGGGGAGAGGGGTCGCAGCATGGCCGAGGCTCGATGAAGACATCGCAAGCTGTTTGGTTGACGAGTTCGAAGGCTTGGCCCTGGAGCGCCTCGCTCACGACTTGGCGTAGCTGCTCCTGTTCTCTGCTAGGCAGGTCAGCTGCGTGTCCGATGCGAGTCGTAGCGGATGTCGATGCGGAAGGCGGGCTGGGCGCTTTGCTGGGCGGCCTGCCCTGATAGCGGGCCAAGTATCGGCAGAGGGCGCTTGTTTGCTCTATGAAGGCGAGAGCATCCTCTTCGGAGATCGTTAGCAGCTCACCACTTTCCGGCACGTCGATGGCTGCTCGCGCTGCATTTTCGTCCTCATCTGGATTGGCGATCACCAGGAGTGGAGAGGACAGGGGCACCGTGCAGCGGCTCCAGGTCTTGATTTCGGAGATGCTGTCTTCCGAGAGCGCGGTGCGAACCGAGAAATCGCGGGCGCCGTCGCTCAGTGTCAGCTCTCGTGGGCCCGCAGCCGTCCTCCAATACTCCCGGATCTCAACCTGGGCACCGTTGCCAATGAGAGCCCGGACGAGGCGTCGTGCTATCTCGCCTCGAGGACACGAACCGAGGAGCGGCGCGTGCACGAAGAGCGCAATCCTGGCCTGTTGTACGTCATCCACACATGGGCCTATCGGTCCAATCGCATCGAGCTCTGAATGGGACTCGGCCCTTCTTCGTCACTCGTCGCGCATGAGATCCTTGGCGCTGTGCATCAGGCGGAGGAGCTGTTTCTGTAGGTCTTCGTTAAGGCCTTGTTTGGCTCCAGTGAACTCGATTCGCACCCAGGCTAGATCGGCCCGTCTTTGGGAATAGCGAAGCTGGGTCCGGGTGAGGGAGTTCGGGAGATCGGCGTTCGCCTCCGGCATGCGGCCTGCAAACTGTGACCAGAAGAAGGTCGTGAACTCGTAGCGACCGCCGTTTTCGCTACGGCTGCCGACAACCATGCGTTTGACCGCTAGCTGCTGGCCTTCCTGATCGAAGTGGAGGAGCTGTGGTGCTTCGATGATTTCGTAGCCCGAGTTTTTGTAGCAGAGAATTGGATCATGCGGCTTGCTGTCTCCGGCGTCGGCCAGCAAGGGATAATGGCCGATATAGACACTGAAGAGCTGGTTCTCGTACTCCGGTGTTTTGGCCATCAGGTGCAGGTGCTTGTCGGGGATGAGTCGGTTGTTTTCGAAGGGCTCGCTGCGCAGCTCGGCACCTGGCCAGAGAGCTTTCGCTGTTTCGGCGAAGGGCGCGAGCGATGGCGACCGAGGCTCGGGCATGAAGGCTAGGCGGTCTGCCCACAGCATCAGGGCGGAGATGCTCAATAGCGCGGGAACGAGGGAGCGATTCATGTGGGGTTCGGGGCGTCGGAGCCTGGTGCAGTTTCGCCGCGTTTGTTCATAAAGCGAGGCAGCACGAAGAGAAGCAGCATCATCGCGGCTAGTGTGGATATGCCGACGATTTGGTGGAGGGTGTTATTGGCTCCGAGTTCTGGATTATGGATCTGCAACATGCCGGTGATGACGATGCGGAGCATATTGCCTGCGAGTGCTAGGGCGACGGCGATCGCCGGCATGGCGAGCTTCCAGGGCAAACGTAGCCGAGGGTGCAAAAACACGATCAAAACCCCGAGCACGAAGAAGAGCACGATACCCTCAAGCCCGCTGCAGTCAGGGACCACTGCGAGTGCGCCGTTTTGTGGGAGGATAATCATGTTGCCTTGATGCTGGACTCCGGAATAGAGGACGCCGAGTAAGCCACTGCTGGCGATCGTCGCGAAGTCGATCAGGTGACGATTGAGGATGTCGACGATGAGCCCAGGCACCGGGGCGGCGCAGAAGAGAAAGCTCAAGGAAAATCGATAGCGCCAGAGGCGCGGGCGGCCGCCGTATAGGTAGGCCAGGCTTGCGGCGATCGCTGCCAGTGAAACACCGGCCAGGCTGCGGCGGGCGAAGATGATGGTTGCAGCGAGGTAAGCTGCGAGGGCGAGGCAGAGCAGGGTGATGCCGAGACCGGAATTGGCCGGGTTGTTCGCTTCTGGGGATTTGCGTTCCCGTTGGTATGCCAGGGCGGCAGAGCCGAGGGCGATGGGGCTGCCCATCACGTAGCTCGAGGGCATGCTCCAATAATCGAAGAGCCAAGGAAGGTAGGGGGCGACCAGTAGGCCGAGAGCGAGCTTGTTCCAGTGCTTCATAGAGAGGGGAGACCGTACATGCTTCGAGGCCCGCTTGCGGGCCTCGAAGAAAAGTCCTGTAGGCCTAGATCACTTCTAGGCGTGTGGGGCTGGCCGGGACTCAGGCTAGCTTGTTCTTATTGCGACGGCGACGCCGCAGGCCGAAGCCGAGGCCAAGCGAGCCCAAGCCGAGAAGTGCTAGCGGCAGGGGGCCGGGTGTCGGGGTATGCCCACCGCCATCCTGACTGCCTCTTTGGCCTTGGGTGCGGAGCCAACGGTGTAGTCGCTGGTATTTGCCGCGGCTTTGTGGAGTGAGGGCGCCACTAGAGCTGGTGTCGACCGCTTTGAGTTGTTCTTGCGGGCGTTGTGGGGCCGCCTGCGAATCCTCGGCCAGGAATGCAGCGCCCGCGAGCAGCAGAATCGTGAAGAAGATGGTGCGCATTGGTATGAGCAGCGATGCTTGTATTGGAAAGGTAAGCACGGATGTATGGCTAGAAAACGGCCTTTCTGCATAGCGAGGTGACCGTTTGGGTTGCCCAATGGTAACCCCTCAGGTGGGAGTGAGAAGGGTTGTGAAAAAAAAGGAGTGTATAAAAGCCCTGCCCTGGGGGGCGTCGAGAGGAAGGACTTCAGAATCTGTCATCGGCCAGCTCCTTCGATAGGACAGGCGAACTTGCCATGTTGTCGAAGTATGCTCCGTGCATGAGTCTAGAGCGCACTCCCAGTAGCGGCGGGCCCGAGGGTTCCGAAGAAATTCGGGCCTTCATCGAGCTCGACCGGGCCGCCTCCGATCGTGACTTTGTCGACTACCTCGAAAAGCACGGCTGCAGTCACGGCGAACTCCTCGATATTGGCACCGGTCCTGCGGACATCCCCCTCCTATTGGTCGATCGGCACCAAGAGATAGAGCTAACTTGCATCGATAACGGGAAAGACATGCTGCGCCGTGCTCGGCTCAGGGTCGCGGAGCGCGGGGAGTCTCGGCGTATTCGCCTCATGGAGGTCGATGCGCTGGATTTACCTTTCGAACGGGAGCAGTTCGATGGCGCCTATTCCAAGAATGTCCTGCATCACGTCACGGATCCGGTCCAGATGCTTCGTGAGGCCATGCGTGTGCTGCGGCCGGGAGGCGGCTTCGTCGTTCGTGATCTCCTGCGCCCTGGCAGCGAGAAAGAGCTGCAGCGGCTGCTCGAAGAGCAGGCAGGGGAACTCGGCGAGCTTGAGGCGAGGATGTTCGAGCGGACGACGCGCGCGGCCTACACCCTGGAGGAATACCAGGAGATCCTGGACTCAGCCGGCCTAAGCGCTCTCAGGTTTGAGAGGACGAGCGAGCGCCACCTCAGCTTTATCGTGCGCAAGCCGTGAGGTCGCCGTATCGAATCGAGCTGCCGCTTGCTGCCCTTCCGGCGAGTCCGGTGGCCTGTGCCTGGCTAGAGCACGCCTTTGCCGCGCTGCCGCTTGAGGCCGGGGTCGAGCTTGAGGGCACTTGGATGCTCTCTTCGCTGCTATTGGCGAATGGCGAGCGTATCCAAGCCCTTGCCCGCGAAGGGCGCCTCGCCTGCGTGCCGCGTTATTGCCGGGAGAGCGTGCACACGCCGTATCAGCTGCGGCGAGCCAACCTGGAGCTGGGGCTGCGCCAACTCGAAGCTTGGCCAGGAATACGGCACTTGGAGCCTGGGCCCGAAGCGGCGCAGCTTGCGAGCCTGCACGACAAGGCCGGGCTCTGCTGTGAGCAGCAGCGCATTGTGGATGTCATCGCTGAGGCCTTGCGAGGTTCTGATCGGGCTCCTGAGGCGATGCTGCGCCAGCTCTTGCCCGCGATTTCGCCGGCGGGGCTCGGTGGCTTTGGCAATGCCTTGTCGGAAACGCATGCCCTGGCCCTGCTCGAGTCGGCCTTTGCGGCGCTAGGTCTCGAAGAGGAGGCTCTGGAGCTGCCACAGAGCGGGACGCTCCCGCGCCGGGTTGGCGAGCTTCGCCTCGAGCATCCGCGGCTGCAGCTGCGCTGGCGCCGCAAGCACGGCCTCTGCTGGGCGGCAAGCGGGCTGCGTGAATCCTCCTTCCTGGCCTCGCTTGAGGTGCAGGGGGATGGCGGGGGTAGGCAGGGATTTGTCCCGACTCACCCGCTGCGTCCACGCTATTTCGAGGCGGCGCACTCTCGGCCCGTGCTCCACAATGCCAAGGTTGGCGTCTTGCAGCTGCGACGCAGTGTGAGCCTGCCTGTGGATGCACATGCCCCGCGCGGTCGCCACCAAGTACTCGACCTGGCGCTAAGTCTCCGTCTCGATCAGCAGCGGCAAGACGAGGCGGTCCTCGAACTCGAACTCGAACTCGCCTCGCTTGTCGCTGGCCACCGGTACCGACTCGCCTTGCCTGTGCCGTTTTGGCCGCGCCCTGGTGTGTATCCACGGCCGAGCCGCTCAGAGCAGCCCGAACTCTGCTCGCAAGAGGGGCCGCAGCCGCCCACGGCAGTGCTTGGAACCTGTTCTCTCGCAAGCCGGGATACGGTGCTGATCGTGAACGGGCCCGGCCTGCGCGAAGTGGAACTCTTACCGCGCAAGAACGACCAGCTCCTGATGCTGACCCTGGCACGTTGTCCGGAGGGCGAAGCGGCGCCGTCGCGGCTGCGCCGCCGCTTCCGGCTGATTTGGCGCTCCGCTGGGACTCTGGATGGGCGCCCTGGATAAGGCGCGCCTGCCAATCGACCCGAAGCTGCCAAGTTTCTTAGCATTTGCCCAAAAAAGCCCCTTGTCTGCGAGCCTTAGCGGTAGCCCCAGTGGCCCAGCGCTGCTCCAATGGCCCGCTTGAAATCGAGTCATTGCCCCAAGTCGAGGAGACATAGATGAGCAAACGTATTGACGAGATCCTGAGCTGGTACGAAGCAGATCCCCCGGGTGTCCTGGCCAACCTGCGCCGCATGCTGGAGCACGGCCGTCTTGCCGGGACCGGCAAGATGGTGATCCTGCCCGTCGACCAGGGCTTCGAGCACGGCCCGGCGCGAAGCTTCGCCAAGAACCCCGCGGGTTACGACCCGCACTACCATTACCAGCTCGCGATCGAGGCTGGCTGCAACGCCTACGCCGCGCCTTTGGGCTTCCTGGAGCAGGGAGCGCGGACCTTCGCCGGCCGCATCCCGACCATCCTGAAGCTCAACAACTCGGACTCGATGATGAAGACCGATGAGCCCTGCTCGGCACTCACCGCATCGGTCCACGACGCTCTGCGCCTGGGTTGCTCGGCCATCGGCTACACGATCTACCCCGGTTCGCAGATGCGGAACGAGATGTACGAGAATCTCCGCACGCTGATCGAGGAAGCCAAGGACGTTGGTCTGCCGACGGTCGTCTGGAGCTATCCCCGTGGCAGCTCGCTGAGCAAGACCGGCGAGACGGCGATGGACATCTCCGCCTACGCGGCGCAGGTTGCCGCCCAGCTCGGTGCCCATGTCATCAAGGTCAAGCCGCCGAGCGCGGAGTTCGAACAGGACGTGGCCAAGAAGGTCTATGAGGATGAGGCCATTCCGACCAAGACCCTGGCGCAGCGCATCGAGCACATTGTGCAGTCGTCCTTCAACGGCAAGCGCATCGTGATTTTCTCGGGCGGCGCAGCCAAGGGCTACGACGAGGTCATGGAAGAGATCAAGGGCTTGGCCCAGGGCGGCGCCTTCGGCTCGATCATGGGCCGCAACGCCTTCCAGCGTCCCAAGGACGAGGCGATCAAGCTGCTGCAAGACGTCATGGACGTCTACGCCAAGAGCTGAATCAGTCCTTAGCTCTGCTCACGCCTCCCGCAGCCTCGCAAGAGGCGCGGGAGGCTTGCAATTGAGGCGGACTTGTCCTTAGGCTCCCCGCCCTCATTTGGGGCCGTTAGCTCAGTTGGTTAGAGCGCCATCCTCACACGGTGGAAGTCACTGGTTCGAATCCAGTACGGCCCACCAACTCGTACCGCGACCCAGGCGTTGCCCCAGTGGCGCCTGGGTCGTTGCAGATACACGCGGCTTCGCAGTTCGCCAGGCATGTAGAGGGGCTGCTCCGCCTCCCTGGCTCATAGGGCCCTGGCTCATGGATCGACCCGTCCTCTACTTCTTTCCGTTTTCCGAGCCCGAGTCGATCGAGCTGCATGGTTTTGCCCGCGGGGTGCTCTCCCGGCGCTTGCCGGACTTTCTCTGCCTCTGCCTCAACGAACGCAGGGACGGCTCTGCTGAGCTGCTGGAGATCCGTGAAACCGACGAGCAGGGAGTGCCGACGGGCCGCTGGGTCACCTTGACCGGCGAGATGGAACCCGAAGAAGCGATGGGGGTCATCGACGAGGATGAGCGGGATGCCGCCCTCGTCATCGGTGCGATCAAGGCTGTGCCCCCGGTGAATCTGCAAGGTGAGCCGCTGCCGGATGGGGGTTGCTCGGAACTCCAGCTTGATCTGTCGATCGTCCAAGGTGAGCCGGCCCTCGTCACGCGGCAGTTTTCGCTGCAGATTCCGATCGAGGACGTTGCGCGTGCGTGGACCGGTCTTGCTGCCGAGATTGCCAAGGAGATGCAGCTACCCCTGCCGTCAAACAACTGGCGGCACTACGAGACCGAGGAGCCTCAGGCCTTCTTCGCCCTCTTGCTCGGCCTGGAGGGGGCGGCGTTGATGGACCCCGAGCTGATCGCTGAGCGTCAGCCGAAGGATCTCCTGCAGCCCTTCCTCGATTGCCTCCATCTAGACCCGGACTATTCGCTGGCGCTGCGCTGCTTCTACATCGCCTTGCAAGACGGGCTAGAGCAGCTGGCCCTCGATATGGACGAGTTCAACCAGCTCTTGGATCAGGCCCTGGACTTGAAGCCGGGGGATCGCGAGGTCGCCACTGTGGTCGGAGAGTTCTACGCGGCCAGCGGAGACAACGAGCGAGCTGAGGCTTGGCTACAGCTGGCCGTTCAGGGGGAGGATCCTCCTGGCGCTGCGCTGGAGACACTCGGCATCTTGCTCGCCAATCGCGGCGAAGGGGCTGAGGCCCGGCAGCTTTGGCTCGACGGCGTGAATGCCGATGGGCATCCCGATTTTTTTGCGCATCTGGCCCGGCTCAGCTTCGCCGAAGACAGCTACGACGAGGCTTGGGACAAGGTGATTCGGGGGCTGCGCCGCTTGGGCGAGCGCAGTTTGCACCCTGGAGAATGGGCGGAAGAGGAGGGGCGTGGCGGAGTCTTGCTGCGCTACCTCTCCGAGCACCTGGGGGATCCTGAGAGCGCAGCGCCCCCTGCTGACATCGAAGAGCTGCTGCTGGACCTGGTCGGCCAGATCCAGGAGCCCAGCGACCGCCTCGATCTAGGGCTCTGCTTGCGCGAGATCGGCCGCAGGGACGAGGGCGTCCATGAACTGCGCTCTGCTGTGCCGCATGTCGAGGACTGGGATCGCCGGGATCTTGGTGCCCAGGTTCTCGCTGAAGAACTCTTTCCGGGGTTTGAAGAGCGTTTTGCCGCAGCCGCCGAAAAGCACCTGTCCGGGGAGGGCTTTGCTGAAGCGCTGCGCTTCTTCAATGAGCTGGCGAGCGAGATCCCCCAGTTCTGGCCGGCGCATTACTTCCTGGGGCGTTTGTTCAGCACGGCGGAGGACTGGGCAGGGGCCAGTGAGTCCTTCCGGGTGGCGGCTGGTCTACGCCGTGACCAGCCCGAGATCTGGTCGAAGCTCGCGGTGGCCCAGCACGAACAGGGGAAGGTTCAGGAGGCCTTGGCCTCGATGCGGCAAGCTCTGGAGCTGAGCCCCGAGGACCCCAGCTACTACGCCGATCTCGCCTTGCTCTACTTTGTCTCCGGAGAGGAGGAAGAGAGCGTGCGGCACCTGGGCTTGGCCTTTGCGATCGACGAGCAGAACCCGGCGGTGCACCGGGCCATCGAGCAGCTGCGCCTGCACGGGCTCGAGCTTCCCGAGGACTTGATCCCGGAGGGAGAGCTTGAGGGCGGGGGCGAGGCCGAGGCCGAGGCCGAGGCCGAGAGCGGGCCGGAGTCGGAGGAAGGGCTCAGGCCCGAGTAGGGCTCAGCGGCTGCGGCGTTCAAGCGAGCAAGCTGCGCAGCAGCCAAGCCCCGTGTTCGTCGTCGGCGCCGGTCTTTGCCGACGACGCTCCCCTTTGACGTTGATCACCCAGGCTGTTGGTCACCCAGGATCTTGCCTCGGGTCTATTCCTGCCATCGGCGCATCGTGCGCTTGCAGAAGAAGAAGAACTCGTCGTTGAGTTTTTTCCAGTCGTCTTCGGTCTTGATGCCGAGATACTTCGCCACGCTTTCTGGCTTGAGTTCGTGGCGGAGTTCGTCGTACATGAACTTCAAGAAGGCTTTGCGGAAGGGGTATTTCTTTGCCTCGTCTTCCCCTTCGTAATCCTCATCTTCGTAGTAGTAGCAGAAGTAGAGGAAGGCCCAGCCCTGTGCGTAGATTAGGGAGATTTTCTCTTTATCGGCCTCGCTACGACGTGAACGCCAGGCATCGAACTGATGGCTCGAAATATTGGTGAGGCGCTTGAGGGTAAAATACCCGTTGCCGTCTTTTATTTTCTTGTAGTAGAGATCGGCTGCGGCCTTCGCCCTGGCGTAGCGGCCGTTCTGGAATAATCCGAACTTGTAGCCCGAGTGTCGCGATCCTTCAAAAGCCGACCACCACTCAGCAATGCCCTCCTGCAACCACGGCGTCCGTCCCATCGAACCGTCGATGCTCGCGTTATGGACGATCTGGTGGGTCGCCTCGTGGAGGAGTGAGCGATAGAACTGCTTGTCGCTCCTGCCCGGCCAGCAAAACATAATGCCGCGGAAGGTGTTGACGGGAGCGTCTTCGTAGGGTGTGAAACGGTAGAATGCTGCCGCGACATCACTCGGGGCCCCGTAGTGCTCTTTGACGTGCTTGCCGTAGTGCTCATAGCCTGCTGTGTCCTTGAAGAGCACGATCGGAACGACGGCGTCGGTGTCTGACCAGCTTGGAATGGTGCCTTTGGGGTATCCCTCCTTGAACTGCCTGCGCAGCTCAACGATACCCGGGGCGACGATCGCGACCGATTGCTCGGGCGAGGGCGTCTCGACATCCTGGACGATGAACAGGAAGGGACGGGGGACATCCTCGGTGTCGAAGAAATACGTGAACTTGAAGTCCGGAACCTTCTCGGCCTTCTTGTTGAAGTAGTCGCGGATTTTTGCGGCCTTCCTGGCGAAGGCGTCCTTGTCCCACTTCGCTTCCTGTTTTTTGACGGCCTGCTCGGCCTGCCATTTCTTATATTCCTTCTGGATTTTAGACAGGTCGCTGAGTGGCACCCACTGATTGGCGTAGCGCTCGAAATCGCCGCTGTATTTCGTGAAGCCTAGTGCCGTGCGGCTCTTTTGGTTATCCGGGTCCGCCTCAATGATCTTTTGGTGCAGCTCCTCCACGCTAAAACGCGCATCCTTGATGGAGTTGCTTTCCAGGAGATCGATGGCTTCGCCGTATTTGGCGACCATTAGTTCCTTGCTGCCGGATTTTGCTGCTGCCTCGAGGGCTGCTTCGTATTTTTCGGTCGGCGTTTTTTCCTTTGGCTTCTGGACCACCGGCTCGGGTTTTTTCGCTTCGGCGCCACCGAAGACTCCACCGAAGTAAAGCCCGGCCAAGACGCCGACCACGAGCAGCGCGCCCACGAGCATCACCATGGGCTGCTTGTTGGACTGGGGCTGGGCCTTGGTGTTGCGCCGTTTCTTGGAGCTGGCGGCTCCTCGAGACCTGGAGCTGCTGCTTGTGCCTCGACTCACGGCGCGCGGCGCCTTGCTGGCCGCCGGCTCGGTCTCAGGAACTACGAAGGGCTGCTCACATTTTTGGCAGCGGACCTTCTTGCCGGCGGTGCTGTTACCGCGTTTGTAGACCTGCTGGCAGTGAGGGCAGGAAAAACTGTCGGACTGGGTCATCGGTCACTCGCGTCTGGGCAAGCCGTTGAAAAGATCCTGGGAGGGCAGAGCGTTGACCTTGTTGCTCTGCCACCGCACGACTGCTTCAACGGCTTGCTGCGGCGTCGTGCGGTGCGCCAGCTGCTGGGAGCTGGAAGGCGCGCAGCGATGATAGCCAGCGCCGGGCCAGGTGCGACGACTTCCCTTATGCAGGACTCCTGACAGGCCAGGCTAGGGAGCTGCTAGAGAGACGGAAGGCTCGCGGCGGCGATGGCCTGGCCGTGGCGCTTCATTTTTTCGTCTGGGGTCGTCAGCTGCACTCGCTCGGCGAGTTCGGGGAAGGCTGTGCTCAGCACGCGCCGCGCCTCGTCGATGATGCACTGGCCGCCAGCGCCGCTGGTAACTCGCCCCAGTATCAGCAGATGGCGAATGTCATAGCTCTCGGCATACCAGGGGATCGACCAGCCGAGGTAGCGGCCGATGCTGGTGAAGATGCGGGCGGCGGCGGCGTCTCCCTTGCTCATCCGCTCCTGTACCTGGACCAGGCGCTCGGGGAAGGGCATCTCTGCGGGCAGCTCGATACCGGCCAGTGGCGCCAGGCGGGCGACAGCCTGCTGCGAGAAATACTGCACCCCACAGCCCCTGTCCTTAGACCATTCGTCGCGGGGCGCGTCCTCGCGCATGTCCACCGGGCAGAAGGCGAGCTCGTTGAGCCAGCTGGTGATGCAGCCTTTGGCGTCGACGTAGCCTGCTGCCAGGCTGGTCCCCATGGCGATGCCGAGGATGCTGCCTGAGTCCAGGCTCATGGATGCGGCCAGGGCTGTGACTTCGCCATCATTGACCAGCTCGAAGGGCACGCCGCCAAAGTGCTCGCGCAGGCGGTGGAAGATCGGCCGCACCTGCTCGGCGAAGTCGGAGTCCGACACGCCACGGAACAGCGAGGCCACGCGCGGCTCGTTGTCGACGTAGACCCCTGCTGCGCTACCGCCGATGGCGTCGATGCGCGGCAGCTTGGCGGCGGCCCGTTCGATGGAGTTCTTGATGCCTTCGAAGTGGTAATTCGGGTCCTGTTCGAAGTAGGGCGACCACTCGATCTCTTCGCTGAAGACGATCTCGCCATCGATGAGGGCGGCCGCCTTGCGATCACTGCCGCCCAGGTCGAAGCCGATGCGGCAGCCATCCAGGTGCCGACCGAGCGCTTTGCTTGCGTCCTTCGCTGCCGGCAGCTCATCGGGGGCGCAGTGCCGTAGCTCCAAGGGCGCGAGGTAGATCCTCTCTCCGACCATTTCGTGGTCGAAGGCGTGCTCTCCGCTCGGCGAGTAGAGCCTGGCGAGTTCGTCGGCGAGGGCACGCCCCTCGTCGCCATGCGCCCCAAGCAGGACCGTGGCGCCGCCCTGGGTCCAGAGCATGTGCTTGATCGTTCGCTCGGTCGCGCGGAGATTCTCGGCGTGGCTCTTGGCGTCCGTTGCCGAGAGGATCCTCAGGTCGCGGCGGAAGCAGCTGCCGTCCGGGCGCGTCAGCGCCAGCTCGAGCGGCTCGCTAGAAGAGGCGCTGGCGCGTTGGCGCTGCTTCTGCATCCAGAGGGCGATCGGGGCGAAATCTGGATCGAGTGGGGGAAAAATACTCTGAGCATCGTCCATCGTGATTGCCCTATTCGTGCCTGGCTCGACGGTCTGCGCCGGTTTAGTCGCGGTGGAAGCTGATTGCCATGCCCTGGCCGCCGGACATGCACAAGGCGGCCATGCCCAGCTTTGCGTCGCGCCGCTGCATCTCGTGCAGCAGGGTCGTGGCGATACGGGCACCGCTGGCTCCGATAGGGTGGCCGAGGGCGATAGCGCCGCCATTGACGTTCAGGCGATCCATGGGCAGGGGGAACTGGCGCTGGCAAGCGAGCACCTGGGCGGCGAAGGCCTCGTTGAGTTCGATGAGGTCAAAGTCGTCCGGCTTGACGTCGAGCTTGGCACAGAGCGCCTGCATCGCGGGCACGGGAGCGACGCCCATGATCTCGGGAGCGAGCGCCCGCATCTGCATGACGCCCAGTCGGGCCATGATCGGCATGCCGCGTTGCTCGGCGATCTCGCGTGTGGTCAGGAGCAGGGCTACGCCGCCATCGGTGATTCCCGAGCTGTTGCCGGCGTGGACGGTGCCGCCCTCCTCGGCCTTGCGAAAGACCGGCGGCAGCTTGGCGAGGGCTTCGAGGGTTTGGCCCTTACGGCCGTGCTCGTCGAAGTCGACCTTGGTGACGGCTCCCTTGCGGCCGGTGATTTCGATCGGCGCCCGTTCGCTGGCGAAGCGCCCGGCGGCTTCGGCGGCTTCCCAGCGCTGGAAGGACTGCAGCGCGTATTCGTCCTGCTCTTGCCGCGAGAGTTCGAAGCGGTCGACGAGGTTTTCGGCGGTGCGGCCCATCGGCATGTTGGCGAGGGGGCAGAAGAAGCCGTCCTTGAAGTTGCCGTCGAGGACCTCGCCGTGACCGAGGCGGTAGCCGCTGCGCATCTTCGGCAGCAGGTAGGGGATGTTGGTCATCGACTCCATGCCGCCGGCGATGATGAACTTGGCCTCGCCGAGGGCCAGGCGGCGGGCGCCCATCCAGATCGTCTCCAGGCCGCTGCCGCAGGCGCGGTTGAAGGTCGAGGCGGGCACGGTGTCGGGGAGCCCGGCGGCGATAGCGCTCTGCCGCGCCGGGTTGGGGCCAGAGCCCAGCTGGCGTCCCTGGCCCATCAGCACGTCGTCGACTTCGCTGCCATCGAGTCCGGACTCAGCCAATACACTGCGGATGGCGTGGGCCCCCAGCTCGACGGCGCTGAGCGGCGAGAGGGCGCCAAGGAACTTGCCGATGGGGGTGCGAAGGGCGTGAGTGATGACGATTTCGATGGGCAGCATGCCGATTCCTACGTGCGAATTAAGGGCGATCATCCTAAGCAAGAGGCGAGGAGTTTGCTGCATTGACCCTGCCTAACGTGATACCGATCTTCCCGCTCGACGGAGTCATTCTGGTGCCAGGAGCGCGCCTGGCCCTGCATGTCTTCGAGCCGCGCTATCGCGAGCTGGTGGAGGATGCCCTTGAGGGTAGTGGGCTCTTTGCGATGGTGATGCCGCTCGCCGGGCATTCGACGCAGAGCGAGCCTGAGCCACCCATCCACCCTGTGGGGGGGCTAGGGCGCATCGGCAATCATCGGCGGAACGACGATGGGACCCTGGATCTCGTGCTCGAAGGCATCGCCAGGCTGCGCCTCATCTCTGAGCTGCCGAAGAAGAAGGCCTACCGCGAGGTGATGGCCGAAGTTCTGCACGAGACGCAGTATGGGCGGCTCGACGAGAGAGAAGCGACCGAGCAGCTCTTCGATCGGCTGCAAGGGCTCAGCGACAAGGAGAAGGCTGTGGTGAAGCAGCTGCCCTTTGCCCGGCTTCTGGATGTGCTCTTGATGCGCTTGCCCTGTTCTGCGCAGGAGAAGCAGTGCATCTTTTCGATTCCAGAGGTGGACCTGCGCTATGGGCAGATCCTCTCACTCTTCGATCGGCTCGAAGGTCGGGGCCAGCGGCTCCAGTTCCGGCCGGGGGATCCGCGGCTTAACTGAAACCTCAGCTGGGCTGGCTAAGAAGCTGCATGGCTGCGGCGAGTGGTTCTCGCCAGTGCTCGGTGCTGGATAACTCCCGGTGACTGGGCGCATTTGCCGACGATGATCGCTGCTAGCTGCCTACGAAATCTGGGCGTTCAGTACTCGGATGATTCTGTCCTGGGCCAAGATCGCCGATAAGCGAGCCGGGGGCCTTTCTTGCCGGCCTTTCTTCGACCCTGTTCACTTCTCCATCCTTTTCGCTCCCGCACCCCGGAAGAGGTCTCGACGTGACCGAAGCAGCCAAGCAGCCCGAGCAAAGCCTTAGCATCATTGTCCTCCTGCGTGCTGCCCTCGGCGGCGTGCTCATGGGCTTGGCGAATCTCGTTCCTGGTATCTCGGGCGGGACGATGCTGCTCGCTGCGGGCGTTTACCCACGCTTCATCCAGGCCATCGCCGAAGTCAGCACCTTGCGCCTGCGTAGCAAGTCCATCGTGCTACTGGGGACCGTCGCGCTGGCGGCAGGGCTCGGCATCGTATTGCTGGCCGGCCCGATCAAGGAGCTGGTCGTCGAGCAACGTTGGGTCATGTACAGCATCTTCATCGGCTTGACCCTGGGCGGCCTGCCGGTCGTCTGGCGTATGGCCAAGCCGGTGGGCCCCAGTGTTTATGGCGGAGCCCTCATCGGCTTTGTGGCGATGGGGCTGCTGGCTTTGGCGCAGTCACAAGGGGCTAGCGGCGAGGCCGCAGGCAGCAGCTTCGTCCTGCTCTTGGTGGCGGGCCTCGCTGGCGCCAGTGCGATGATTCTCCCGGGTGTCTCGGGCGGCTACCTACTCCTGGTCCTCGGGCAGTACATCCCCATCCTCGGGGCGATCGATGAGTGCAAGGAAGCGGTGCGCGCCAGGGACTGGGCTGCCGCGATGGGGCCGGCCAGCGAGGTCCTGCTCCCCGTCGGCCTCGGCGTGATCATTGGCGTCGTGGTGGTGAGTAACCTGCTCAAGTTCCTGCTGCAGCGCTTCGAGAAGCTGACGCTCGGCCTCCTCGTTGGCTTGCTGCTCGGTGCGGTGCTTGGGCTTTTCCCCTTCCAGCAACCGGTGGAGCCGGTTATCGGGAGCATGCTCAAGGGGCAAGTCGTCACTGCGGAGCAGCTTGCCTACATCCCCAAGGAAGACTGGCCCACCGAGTTCTTCACCCCAAGCTTTGTCCAGGCCCTCGGCGCAGTGGCGCTCGTCCTAGCGGGTGCCCTGGTCACGACCCTGATCGCGAAACTCGGTGGCGAGGAGAAGGTAGCGTAGTGGGCCTATTGCAACGGCCTCTTATGCCTGAAAGACGTTACTGGCTGGATGATGCGGCTTGGACTCGGCGCCTTGCTCGGTGAGTGTCGACCGGTTTTCGGCGCCGCAGTCGCTACGTAAGGCTCAGTGCCGCGACGGCTGCAATCCCATCGCGCAGGCTCGGGGTGACATCGATTCTTAGGAGATGAAAGCCTTTCAGCCGTACCTCTTCTGGGACCGGTACTTCAACATCTTGAAGGCCAAACAATACCGTTGGATTCACTGTGACCTCACGGGACCCCAACTCGACACCATCCTTGATGAATGTCAGTACGTACTTATCTAGCGAGTCAAATAATCCTGATATAGCGGCAGGAGAAATCGATTCTCCAAAGTCCACCTCCAGGGTGTTTTCGTTTACCCCAAGGATGACAGTGCCCTCATCGCTCCAGGTTTTTGGCAATGACTGAAGTGCCGACCTTCGGATGCTCGCAAACGGCACTCGTTTCACCTTATCGGGGGTCGCTAGGCTTTTGGTGTACGCCTCCCGGTCTCGCTCCGTAACCAAGAGATACCAGATTGCTTTGAAGCGGTCCCAGCTCCAGATATCTCCCTGCGTTACCAGTGTTAATCGGTCGTAGTAGGCTCGGAGATTTTCGTTCTCGATGAGGTTTTTTCCAAGTGCGATGCTGCGTAGATAGCCCTCGGGTACCCACCGATCCGCATGGCCCGGGATCCACCTTCTACCGGTAATTGCCGGCAGTCGTGCAAGCAAGGGGTCGGTAAGGAGCGTATCCACAATATGAAGAGATTTTCCTCCTACGAGTCCCTCGAATCCCACGGCACGCTTTATGGCTATGTAGGGCCTGTCCGGGGTGACGCTTGCCAGTAGAGGTTCAATGGCTCTGGGCACGAGCGGGATTCGATTCGGGCTACGGAACCCAAGGCTTCGGTAATAGTGGGCGCGCTCATCGAATACTCCCCAATACTTAGGCCCCTGGGCTTTGTAATCGACCGGGGACATGATCGCTGGGGGCTTGGACAGGAGCCCAAGGGCCATTGCGCCGCAGGCGCATAGTGCCCCTGCCCATCGCTTGAGTGAGGTGCTCGGGGTAGGTGTTGCACGCGCAATCAAGAGGGCGCTGACTAGATAAATGGGGGCAAGGAAGCGTCCAGACATGAAGCCGCCGCCAACGCGACACACCATCACAAGGCTGACCCCTACGGCTGCAAGCATGGCCAGCTCGATCCGAGACCGTCGCCTTCGCCATAGGACCAGAGGCAAGCTTAGCGCGGCTGCGATCGCAACTACCGTCACTGGATCTCTATGGAGCGTGTCGCCGAAGTAGTTCAGGGTTTGCCCAAGCCGGGTAGAGAGTGGGATGCCCGTGGCGAGGACTTTGGCATAAGCCGTAATGGGGAATGGTGTTCCATAGTAGATGAGAGAGAAGGTGAGCCATGCGGCAAGAGGTAGCCAGCCAAGCAAGAGCGCGCGCAGGATCACCGGCACTCTTTGCCCCCAGATCAGTATTGCCCAAACCGTAATGCATGCCGGAATGTAATCCATTCGGTTGACGGTTAGGGCGGCGGCAACGAGGGTAAATGCTAAGCACCCTCTTTTCGCTGTCATGCAGCGTCTTCCGAGCACAAACAGAAGGGTCAGTAGGAAGTAGGACAGGGGCGTTTCCAGGCCGCTGGTCGAATAGTCGACAAATGACTTGCTGGACACGAGGAGCGCCAGGGCTACAGCTATCTGCGGGCCATCAAGCAGCTTGGACCGTAGGAGCAATGCGCATGTGCCGGCCGTAGCCAGGATCGACGCTAGCATCAAGCTGTAATATGCGCTGCCCAGGAGGGCGTATATGGACGATACAAAGAATAGCCACAATGGATGCGTATACACCTGCACCCGATCGGCGATATTCCAGCGTAGCCCCTCCCCGTTCACGAAGTTGTCAACCACTCGCATGGAGATGAGTGCATCATCCCCGATCCACGCGGAGCGCCAAATTACGTACCCATATACACAGATAAGGGCGAGAGCCGACCACTGCCACAGAGGGGTCTGGGCTCCAATGCTCTTCTCTGGTTCTTTCATAAGACTGTTTTCTCGTTCCAAATATCAGCAGACCCCGCTGCTTCTAGGGGGCGCAGGTAACGAAATTCTAAAAATCAGCGCTCCAAGCGTCTACCTTATCGCCCGCATTGAAGGACTATCTTCTTTGTGACTCCCCGTTATTGCCGACGAATCGTCTCGATCGAAAAGGATACCTCTTGTTCGGCATCTTCGGGGCGTTAGGGGCTGTGATCTTATCTAAGTGTCCGGGGGCGAGCGTCGCAATTGAACCTTTGCCAACGCTTTTCAAGATCCAGCCAGGGCGGATGCGCTATGCCCATGGAAGGTGCGTCGGTAGTTTTGCCCGGACAAACATCGCCCAGAGCCTGTTCACCCGGCTATGCCGAGAGGGAGCTGGGCAGCTCTTGGCGTTATCTCCCTGTGGGCTCGTCGAGCCCTCACGTCTCTCGGCGGAAGAAGAGATAGCCCGGGGCCTCGTTCCACCCGTTCGGGGGCAGCCCTGAGAGCTTGTAGGGAGCCCAGATCACTTGCTCGGTTTCTGAGTTCCACCCGATGGGGCCGGGGACATGGGACAGCGACTCGGTGAACTCCTCGAGCAAGCGGTATCCCGCGGTTCCGAACAGTTCTTTGTAGTAGCCAGTGTCTTGGATCGTGATGTGCCCTTCGCTGAGCGTGTCCGTCGAGATGATGCATGCGACTTGCTCAACTCCGAGGCGCTTCAGCTCGCTAGGGAAGAGCTCCAGCTCATCAATGGGGGAGTGCTCGATGACGTCGTAGCTCACGACCGTCTTGAAGCCATCGGCTTTGGAGAAGGGCACATGGCCTAGGCTTCCGATCCTGACCTTGTCGACGATGCTCGGGTAGCAGACCTCGTGCAAGTCGGGGCAAAGATCGAAGCCCCAGAAGTTCAGGCCGGACTCCCGGCCAATCCTGACCAGCTCTCCCGCTGCGCAGCCGGCGTCGAGGGTTTTTCCTAAATCGCCCAGGACGGCCTGCGCGACCTGAATACGCCAGCGAGCAATCTCCTGATGCCAAGGATGGCGGCTCGTGTATTCGCTCTTGACCGGGTAGGCACCGTCATAGAAGCGCCGGAGCATCTGCTTTTCGCGGAGAGTGAGGGGCCGGTTCCTCATCGTGGCCCAGGGGATGGCCCCTTCTGCCCTGGGATCAGCGCAGCCCTCGACCCAGTGGTCGACGCTTGTGGCTGGCTGAGCTGGCAGCTCGACGGTTTTGAGGGGCTGGTTGATCGTTGGAGAATCCATGCTCAGAGCGTCTCCGTTCTTGGGCCTGGGGAGTGGGGAGCCTTCGCTGCTATCGGGGCGACGGCGACAGAGGCTTGAGCCCTTTGCCCGAGGCCCCAGCTCAGCCGGGGAGGTCGTGGCGTAGTGAGTGCACTACCTTGCAGATCTCCTGCAAGCCTTGGAGGGCATAGAGGCCGGCCCAGAGCAGAGCTCGCTCGTCCAGCAGGCGCATCGGTTTGTCAGCGAGCTCGGGGGCGACGGCGAGCACATCCCCGTCTTCTTGGGTGAAGCTCGGCGTGGGGAGGATCAGGGCGTCGTAGTCCTCAGGGCGCAGCTGTCCTGGGATCCAAGGCTCGCTCCGGTTCTCGCTGTTATTGATGGCGGTCTTCGCCGCACAGACGGCAAGGCAGTCGGCGGCGAATCCTTTTCCGCCCACGATGGACCAAGGCTCTCGACTCAGCGGAATGAGCAGGCGTAGGGGCGGGGCGCCTAGTTGCTCGCTTCGGATGCGCAGCTCATGGGCCTGTAGTTCGAGGCTCTTGGCTCGGAACTCGTCCGTCATGTGGAGCATGCTCCCCAGCTCTTCTAGCTCAAGCCGTAGGTCCAGTAGGCTGGTCGCGTCGAGCACGTACACGGGGAACTCGCTACTCAGAGCTGCGAAGGCTTCTCCCGAGCAGAGGAAGCGATCGACCAGAACCAGTTCGGGTTGCAGTTTGGCGAGCTTGCCGAAGTCGGGCTCTTTGGGATTGCCGAGCAGGACGCCGCTGTCCCGCAGCAGGCTCGGCGAGGCGTCTTCTGTCCAGCCGACGAGGCGGTCGCGGGCGCCGATCTGCTCGAGGGTGAAGCAAGCGCTGCCACCGATGCAGGCGATTCGTGTCGGGTTGGGCCGAACTGGGCTCATGGCTCCAATGTAGCCGCCTGCATCCTCAGTTCAGCCGTTGGTATCTCGCACTTGTGGCTGGAGAGTGCCGCGCTCGTAGAAGGTCCGGCCGCGTAGCCCCTTTGGGGAGGCGAGGAGATCCCGCACTCGGAAGAGCTGCTTGTCGCGGAAGGTCAGGGTCGCGAAGTGCCGTATGGGGCCTGTGTCGGCATCGCGAGGCTGCCAGATGCGTGGAACCCTGGCGCTGTTGAAGAACACGGTATTGCCGCGCACGACGCAGCGTTCGCGGGTGCTTCCTCGTGGAAACAAGAGCCGGTGGTGCATGTGCCCGAAGATCACGATTGGCACCTCGAAGCCAAGATCCTCGAGCTGGCGAAGGGCGAGCTGCAGGTCGAGGTCGCCCCAGTCGCCGCCGGGCTTGCCGAAGTCCTTGCCCACGATATCGCCAGAGCGGTCGCCAAGGCCCATCGGGCCGTTGTGCGCAACGAGGATGATGCGCTTGGTGTCGGCTTCCTCTGCGACCTCGACGATGCGTTCAGCCGACTCCTCGTGATTCTCGATGCCGAAGAGCTCTTTGTACAGCTCGGGGCTGCGCAGGCTCAGGCCGCCCCAGGAGAAGGGCCGGGCGCCGACCATCGTCATCCCGATCTCAGGTAGCTCGTGGCGTCGATAGGCGAGGTGCTTGTTGCCGACGCGGGCGAGGGTCTCGTGCAGCTCCTTCGTCGGCTTCTTTTCTCGAAAGCTGCGCCAGGCGTCGTGGTTACCCAGGATCACGACCTGCGGTGTTCGCAGCTCGCAGACCTTGCTGGCGATTTCGGGGTCCTCGTCCCCGAGGTCGCCGACGAAGACGGTGAGCAGCGGCGAGCGCTTCTCGATGAAGCGAGCGTCGACCTCGTCGTACTGCCCGTGCAGGTCGCCCAGGACCAGTATTTCATGTTCCTGAAAGACCGTCATGACAGGGGTTGTAGGACCCTGCCGCCTCGGAGCAAGCGGGCGCGCTGCTATTCCGCGGCGACTTTGCCTTGCTTGGCCATCAGCTTGAAGGCTTTGCGGGCGACGGTGCTCCATGGCAAGGCGGGGTCGTCCTGGCGCTGCCATGAGAGCCCGAGGGCGCGGTCCAGCTTGGCCTTGGGCATCGCTGGCGCGCAGAGTTCGATCTCTAGCCGGTAGCGGGTGATGCCGTGGCGGATGCTCCCTAGCGAAGGGCCGAGCTTGGGGGCATGCAGGCGGTGCTCCTGGCGAAGAGCCTCTTTGAGGCTCGGATACTTGGGCCGGGGTAGGCCGGGACCGGGGAGGCAGAGCTGGCCTTCGTTGACCTCGCCCTTCGGCACGCGCCGGGCCAAGACCCTCTTGCCGTCCTGGGCCCAGAGCAGCTGCACGCTGAGGACGGTGGGCTTGGGCTTGGGTTTTTTCTGGGGTAGCTCTTCGCTGCGGCCCGCGAGACGGGCGGCGCAGTTTTTTTGGATCGGGCAGCTGAGGCAGCTGGGGCGGGTCTTGGAGCAGAGGGTCGCGCCCAGCTCCATCAGCGCTTGGTTGAGGATGCTCGGGGCTGCGGCCTCGTGCATGTAGGCGATGCGCTTGGCGAAGCCGCGGTGGGTGGCCGGCTTTTTCGGGTCTCCTTCGACCAGGTCGAAGCGAGAGAGAACTCTCTCAACGTTGCCGTCGATGGCCGGCAAAGGCGCGTCGTGGGCGATGGAGAGCACGGCTCCACGCGTATAGGGGCCGACGCCGGGGAGGGCGCCGAAGTCTTCGGGCTCACGCGGAATCTCGCCGCCATGCTCTGCCAGCACGCTTTGCATCGCCGCGCGTAGCTGCCGGGCTCGTCGGTAGTAGCCGAGCCCGGCCCAGGCGCTGAGGAGTTCGTCGTCGCTGGCTGCGGCCAGGTCTCCCGGCGTGGGGAAGCGCCTGAGGAAGCGCGGCCACTTGTCGAGCACTGTCGCTACGCGAGTCTGCTGGAGCATGACTTCGCTGACCCAGATGCCGTAGGGGTCGCGAGTTCCGCGCCACGGCATAGGGCGCCTATGCACTTCGAACCAGGCGGCGAGCTGCTCCGCCGCTTCGCGCCAGCGCTCGCCCTTCACGCTCAGTTGGTCGCAATCGAGGCGAGAATGACAACGAAGAGCATCAGCAGCAGGGCAATGTTGGCGTGCTTCTGCACGACAGCAATCGCCTGCGGCTGGCCCTTGCTGCGGAAGACCATGCTGATGAAGGCGAAGGCGGCCAGCGCCAGCAGGATCTTGCTCCCTACGAGGGGGTGGCTGATGAGGTTTCTGCGCATGTAGTACTGCCCGAGTCCGCTCAAGAGGGCCAGCCCGATGGCAGCGTAGATCCAGCGGGCGCCTTTCGAGTTCATTTCGAGAAACAGCTGCGGGCCTTCCGGTTCCTCGGCGAGCTTCGGGGTCACGAAAAAGCGAACGTATACGACGGCGCCCAGGAGGGTGGCAAAGCTGAGGAAGTGGAGCGAGTGCAGGGAGATAGCCAGTAGGGTGTTTGCGTCCATGCCATAGACCTAAGCCGGGTGCCGGCTCAGTGCACGTCTTCGCTGCGCCAAAGCTCTGTGCTTTCTTGGCGAAACCATGGATCTCGCGCTCCTGGCTTCACACGACTCGCTTCACTCGATGCCGAAGATCGGCCCGGCATTGGCCACCAGGACTACGAGGTCGGCGAATCCGTTGTTTATGGGCCCGGAGTTGGCGACGAAGACCTGGGAACTCGGTTTGGGGCGTGCCGGCAGGCCGCCGGTCAATAATCCTCGCGAGCCGACGAGGTGGGGAGTCGGGCTCGATCGGTCGATGCCCCAGCTCTGTAGGTAGAGCTTGGTGCCGACGAGGTTGGGGTGGTAGGGGACGTAGATGGTCACGGCCCGGCCGTTGTCCTTACTCGGTACGTGCCCCACCGGCGTGTTCATCGGCAGGATGATCTCGGCCGAACTGTGCAAGCGGGCGCATAAGCCTATGGACCGGTTCGGGTTCGTGGCACCCAGGAGCAAGAGGGTCTCGTTGCGGAACTCCGATGCCGCAGGGAAGCTCTCGGCCTCAAGCTCAGTCATTCGGTGTTTGCTGGCGTAACTGGTCCAGACGCCGTGCACTTGGATTTCTTGGCCATGGAAGCGGCAGCCCTTCCCTATGGGGCGACCCTGGCCGTAGCTCCGGGCGCGGCTCTCGTCGATGCCATCGAAGGCAAACAACCGGGAGCTGCCCTGGGCTGGGATCGCGTAGATCTGGACGGCGATCCCGTTTTTCCTGTCGTAGAGGAAGGGCTTGGGCAGTGGAATCCGCAGGCTCCAGGCTGCGGGTTGGCTTTTGGGGAACTGAGAGTAGTCCGGAAAAACGATGCTCTTGCCCTTAATGAGGACGCTCCAGCTGGTGACCGCCGTCGATAAGGCGAGTGGACCGGCGCCCACCTTGCTCATCTTTGCGTGCCCCATGCGCAGGTAGAGCCGCATCGAGGTCTTTTGGCTCTTGGGGTCGGGGTCCTGCGAGCAGGTCTGTCGCAGGTTCAGCGCACGGATGCTGAGGGGCTGTCCGACCTGGCTTGCGTCGACGACGCTCCAGCCTCGAGTGAGAGGCAGGCCAAAGAGTCTGCTCTGGCCGAGCTGATAGCTCGCATTGCCCTGTTTCTGCAAAAAGCCCTTGGGAAGGGTGCCTTTGACCTGAGCGTGGCCATCGCCGGCTAGGGCGAAGAGGGCTATCGCTAGGGGCAGGGTCTTGCGGCAAATCGTGGTGATTGGATGAAAGGACAAAAGGGCTTCCTCATGACAGCGGGGCTCGCGGGGGGGCGGGAGCCTTGGAGAGGCTGAGACTGAACAGCTGAGATCCAAGAGTTGAAAGCAATGCGAGGCCTGGGCGGGTCGACGCTTCGCTCCCTGATTGGATCGGAGCTTGGACGCAGGTGCTTGACCTGATGTTCCGCCTTGGCAGGCTTCGCGCCGAAACGCCTCGAGCAAGTGGTGGATGGGGAGAGTTCCATGTCGAGGCCAGCAGAGACTCGCCCAGGCTGTCGCGGCAAGATATCGCACAGCGCCGTTTAGCTCCGCCAGCTCAGCGGGCTGGCCTTTTGACTTGAGCGCAGAGGAGCGCTCCGTGAATCGCAGTTCACCTGACAAGCACTCGCGTGGCCGGGACGCCTTCCAGGCCGCCGGTTCTTCGCCGACCGTCCATCTTCTGGGGGCCGGCAAGGTCGGGCAGTGCTTTCTTGATCTCTGTGCAGCCCACGGCCTGAGATTGGTCAGTGTCACCGATTCCTCGGGGACGCTCTATTCGAAGGCTGGGCTCGACGCGGCTCCGCTCGCCGCGCTCAAACGCGCTGGCGGCTCCTTTGCCGAGGGGGCCAAGGCCGAGCCCTTGCCCTTGGAGACCGCTTTACGGGTCGTGGACGCCGATGTCGTGGTCGACTGCCTGCCGACGGACTTGGATGAGCTAGAGCTGGCCGCGGCACGAGTGCGGCAGCTGCTCGACAACGGCCAGGCGGTGATCCTGGCTTCGAAGAGCGCTTTGCTCGGCGATACCGAGACCTTGCTCGAAAACCCGCGACGTAGCCGTTTGGGGATTTGCGCCCTGCTCGGCGGAACCGGCCAGGCTCTGATGAACGAGCTCGAAGAGCTGCGCGTCCGGACTCAGCGCATCCTTTGTGTGCCCAATGCAACGACCAGTCTGCTGGTCGGCGAAATCGAAGCTGGCGCCAGCTGGGAGCAGGCGATCGACCGCGCTCGTGTCGAAGGGCTATTCGAGAGCGACCCGCAGCAGGACCTCAGTGGGCGCGACGCTGCGCTCAAGCTCTGCATACTCTCGCGCGCGGTGCTGCAGCGGCGCTGTGAACTGGGTGAGGTCCTGCTGCCCGATGCCGGCATCGACGTCGAGCTGCTGCGCGAACGAGCGCTGCGTGGGCGGACGACCAGGCTGCTCGGGTCGGCGAGTCGGGAGCTTGGACCCGAGCTCCGCTACGAAGAGCTTCCTCGCGCCAGTCGGCTCACCGTTCCCTGGCGGCGTGTGGCCTACGGCTACGAACTGGATGATGGCAGTCTCCGCCTGCACCTGGGGGATGGGGTCGGGCCACGGGCGACAGCGGAAGCGGTGCTGCGTGACTACTTGGCCTTGTGCCCTGCGCCGAGCGAAATGAAGGTGCAGTAGTGAGCACTTCGATCAACTTGCCGCCAGGCGCCGAGATCGCACATTTGCCGCAGCCCTTGCGCCTCGAGTGTGGGGAGGAGCTGCGCGGTGTCTTTGTGGGATACGAAATCCTTGGCCCGGAGCATGCTCCGCTGGTTCTGGTTCAGGGAGGAATCTCTTCGGGGCGCCATCTTGCGGCGCACGAGTCTGACAAAGCGCCGGGATGGTGGGAGGGCTGCGTTGCTCCCGGTGGGCCCATCGACAGCAAGCGCTTTCGCGTCCTTGCCCTCGATTATCTCGGGGGCAACGGCCTGACGACGCAGCCGCAGCTCTGCGAAAGAGTGGAGCATGCGGGGCTCGGCTTCCCTGAGGTCAGCACCTACGACCAGGCCAAGCTCACGGCCCTGCTCCTTGACGAGCTGGGGGTGTCCGAGCTGCACGCCTTTGTCGGCGCCTCGTACGGGGCCATGGTGGCCCTGGCCTTTGCCGAGCGGTATCCCGAGCGAGTGGGGAGTATCCTCGCGATAAGCGGCGCCCACCAAGCGCATCCGATGGGGGTGGCCTGGCGCAGTCTGCAGCGGCGGGTCTTGCGCTTGGCGCTCGAGAATGCTTTGCCGGGCGAAGCCCTCTCCATCGCTCGCGGCATGGAGATGGTGAGCTCTCGGAGCCCGGAGGACTTGGCCCGGCGCTTTGGCGGAAAGCCGCGTGAGGGCGGGCCTAGGAGCCCATGGCCGGTGGAGAGCTACCTCGAAGCCTGTGGCCGGGACTATGTCGAAGGCTTTCGCCCGGAGCCTTTTTATGTCTTGTCGAGGGCGATGGACCTGCACCGTGTCGTTCCCGAGCAGATCTTTGTCCCGGCGACCTTGGTCTCGGTCAGCAGCGATCAGCTCGTGCCCAGCTCGCAGGTTGCAGAGCTGGCCTCACGGATGGCCGGGCCAGTGCGCCATATCGAAGTGGAGTCCTTGCTGGGGCACGAGGCCTATCTGAGTGAGTTCGAGAGCTTCGCCGTGCTGTTGCGTGAGGCTCTCGACGCATAGCCGGACCTATCTGAGCGCTTAGCTTGCTGGGCCTGCTGCGATCTCCGCCAAGGCTCGTTCTCTGCGGATTGAGCCTCTGCGGATTTAGCGAAGGTAGTCGAAGCGCGGGGGCTCGGCGTCGGGTTGATCCTCCGGCTCAGTAGGCCCTGTCTGCTCAGTAGGCTCCACAGGCTCTTCCGCTTCCACCAGCGCCGCCGGGCCGTCGATTGTCGGCTCAGGGTCAGTGCCAGATTGCAGTTCGGGGTCTTCGCTTTCGCGAGAAACCTCTCCCAGCGCAGCCTCTGCTTCGGCGAGGCTTTCCTCTTCGATCTCGGCCTCCCAGGCGGCGTTGTCCTCATCCTGGATTGAGCCGCGGTGGTAGGCGTAGTCAGGAGCGCGTGCGAGGTCGGTCACTTCGTGGCGAAGATCCTCGATCTCTTTGAGTCCTGCCTCGTCCTTGAGGTCGCGCAGGCCTTTCTTGAACTCAAGGATGCCTTTGGCCACCGACTTGCCCACCTCGGGCAATCGGCCACCGAAGAGGACGAGTCCGAGCACTAGGACGATGATGATCTCGGAGGTACCGAAACCGCCGATGAAGGCGAAGGCGACGAGCATGCGAGGAATGATCGACGTAGGGGGGCGAGCTGTCAAAGGCGCAGCCGCGGCTGCCGCGAAGCAATGGGGTAGGGGGATCCTCGGGGTTTACCCAGGAGTACAGCGAAGCGGAGAGGGGCTGGCAGTCCCCCCTCCGCTTCCAGAAGCACAAGCGAGTCAGGCTTCCGCCTGAGTAGGACGAGGAGGCGGGCGCTCCACGAGCCGACTCGGCGGCAGTTCTAAGGAACAAGGATCGGCGCGCAGCAAAACTATCGAAGCGTTGGTCTGGCGGTCGCGCGTCGCTGGCTGCACAGAGCTTTTGCTGGTGCCGATTCTTGGCATAACTCATACCCTCCCCGCGGCGAAGACCGATCAGCATGCGCCGCTTCCCGATTTTTTTCTTCGGCCCTGGTGGAGGCTTGGAGCTGGGAGTTCTTCCCAGCTTGGTCGGCATCGTCCCTTGCTATTGGGCAAAGATTTTTTTCTGCCGGCGCTTAAGTCGGGGCCGATTCCTCCGATGCGGCGGATCGGCCCTCCGGACTTGGCCCTTGGGGTGACGATCGGGGAGCGATGTTCTACCCTCTGCCGCTTCTGTTCGTCCTGCCCCCGCCTTCCGAGGCCGCCTTGCCGCTACTCCGCTCTCCCTCTTGCCTGCTTTCTGCTGTGGCTCTTTTCGCCTTCGCTTCCTGTAGCGGGGGAAGCGGGGGGGTCGGCAAAGGGAGTGCCGGTCCAGGGCTGCGCGAGCTTCGTGGCTCTGTTCGTCTGCAGACGCAGTTTGCTGCCCGGCTTGCCCAGGGGGAGATGCTGGAGGCGCGCCGGGCCCTTGGGCAGGGCGCAGGAGAGGCTCCAGAGCCCAACCACTGGCTGCACTCGCCGAACGAGCTTGGGAGGCAGTTGCCTGGCGAAATGTGCCGTGGGCGGCTCACGCCTGGGGACGAGGGCGATCTTTGGCGCTTTGGTCCCTTTGTGAGCCCGGGTGGCGCGAGTGCCAAGCTGAGCTTTTGTGTCGAGTCGGCGAAGCCGCTCAAGGTTTTGGCAAGCCAGGTGCGCAGAGGTCGGATCCTGTCGGCTTGCGAAGGGGCTGCTGCTAGCTCCCGCGTCTTCGATCTAGAGCCGGGGGATCAGGTCCTGCTGCTTCTCGAAGCGGATGGCTGCCTCGACTACCGCATCTGGGCCGAAGCCGCGTCGTCTCCTGCCTGGCAGCTTTCTCAAGAGCTGACCGCGCAGGAAAAAGTTCAGCTTTTCGCGCGCGAGCTCGGGGTCGGACGCTTCGAGACTCGTGCGGGTGAGTTGATCTTGCAGCGAGGTGCTGGAGCCGACCCCCGCCGTCTCAAGGAGCTGGGCCTGCAGCGCATCGCTAGCGGTGGCGATGTCGAACTGTGGCGCAGCCCACGGCTGGCGTTGCTGGCCTCTGGCGTCCAGCGATTCTGGGAGGAGGCCGAGCTGCTTCGGAAGATTCGCCTGGCTGGAACGGGCTACGAGAACGTGAGCCCCAACTTCGCGATCCCGAGGTCGGCGCTTGCGGGTTTGCCGCAAGCGGCTTTCGCTGGCGGGCAGGGCCCCAGCAAGGTCCCCAATGATCCTGACTATGCGTCGCAGCAGTGGAACCTGCCGATGGTGGGCTTCGACCGGGCCTGGGCTGAGATTCGCGGCGATCAGCGCCTGCGTATCGCCTTCATGGACACCGGCATTCTTTCGGATCATCCGGATCTGAAATCACGGATTTCGCCCTACGGCTACGACTTTATCAGCGACCCCAAGGTTGCTAACGACGGTGACGGCGTGGATGCGGACCCCAGTGAACCGCGGGTTCTCGGTCCGATTACCCTCTTCCACGGCACCTACGTTGCGGCGGTGGCTTGTGCGGCAACGGACAACGCCCTCGGCATGGCAGGGGGCACCTGGGCCAGCGAGCTGATGATGTTGCGGGTTTTTGGCCCTTACCCCGGAAGCAGCTACGACCTCGTTCAGGCGTATCGCTATTGCGCCGGGCTTTCCAACGTGAGTGGGCGGGTGCTGAAGGCTGCGCAGCGGCCACACGTGCTCAACCTAAGCTTCGCCACCACGACGATTACGCCCGCCGAAATCGCAGCGATCCGAGCCTGTGCCAAGGCCGGGATCTGGATCTTCGCTGCGGTGGGGAATGACAGCTGGGTCGACCGGCCGACCTATCCCGCAGCCTTACCCGAGGTCATGGGAGTCGGCGCTGTTGGCCCGAACAAGAACAAGACCAGTTACAGCAACGTTGGCCACTTCGTCGATCTGGTCGCTCCTGGTGGGACCACATTTGGTGGTTCTGGAGGTGTGTACTCGGCTTGGGGAGGTGAGTTCTCACCGGGCCAATTCCGATTTGTCTATAGCACCTTCCGTGGCACCTCGGTTGCGACCCCGCATGTCTCCGCTGCTGCGGCGCTGCTGCGCGCGGTGCAACCGGAACTCAGTTTTGCTGCTGGGCGGAAGGTCCTGATGCAGAGTGCCGAGGACCTCGGGCCTGTCGGCCGTGATAAGTCTTATGGGGCGGGCTTACTCCAAGTTCATCGGGCCGTTGCCGAGGCGACGAAAACCATCCATCGCATCCGGACCCGGCCCCATGTGCTCGATTTTGGGAGCAGCAAGAACTCCTTAGTCGCCGATGTCCAGAGTGCCGGGCTCTTCGGCTTGTCTTCGCTCAGTGTCGGCAAGATTAGCTCTCCCGCGATCCGTGCGAGCCTCGACTCGGCACAGGCGCCGAGCAAGCTGCGGCTGAGCCTCGATCGGAAGGGGCTGCCCGTCGCGGCCTATGAAGAAACCGTGGAGTTGCGAGACGTCCATGTGCAGCGCCAGGTGCCGGTGCGCTTTTCGCTGCCGATTCCGGCGCCAAAGCGGGCGACGGAGATTCGCTTGCTGCAGGGCAAGACGATCATGTATCGGACGGACTGTGATGCGATGGGCCGTTTCGTGCTGCCGGCGGTGCGCTACGGCACCTACGTAATGGAAATGGGCGTCGACCAGAACGGTAATGGCGTGCTCGGCGATTCGCAGGAGTGGTATCTGCGTTGGAGCTTCGTTGTCGGCCCGCAGGGGACACCGCCGCCGAACGGGACCCTCGTGCCGTGGGTGAAATAAGCGCGCGCAAGTGCTGCTGGACTTTGCTGCGTAAGCGCTCGGCTTTACCGAATTGCTCGAATGGCCTGCACTTCGCCTAGGGCAAAGTGTCGTGCGGTGAGGGCGACTCCTTCTGGCGTGATCTCTTCTAGCCGCCCTAAGAACTCTTCTCCGCAGCTTTCGACGCTGACCAGTTCATGCTGGAGCCTGGTGCCTTCCATGAAGGCTTGCTGCACGGTCAGGCGATTACCCTGTTCGGCGCAGGCGACGTAGCTCGCGAGGGTCTCAAGCACGTCTCCGAGGATTTCGGCGCGCGATTGCTCCTGCCCCAGCTCCTTGCGCAAGCTGGTCGCGGTCGCTTCGAGCCCAGGCGGGAAACGTAGGCGGTTGACGTTGATCCCGACGCCGCAGATCCAGCTATCGCTCGACTCGCTTTCGATGAGGATGCCACAGAGCTTCTTCTCCGCGATGAGGAGGTCGTTCGGCCACTTGATCCTCAGGCTGTTTTTCAGTCGTAGCTCAAGCGGTTTCCAGGCCGCTGCTGCTACCAAGATCGGGAGCAGCAGTCCGGGGTATTGATCCTCGGGGCGTAGCAGCACGCTGAAGGAGATTCCCGAGCCCGGTTCTTGGTTCCATTTGTGATCCTGACGGCCACGCCCCTGGGTTTGGTTGCAGGCGACGACGATGAGTTTGTCGGGGTCGATTCCTTTGGCGCGACGTGAAGCGGCCAGTTCTCGAGTGCTGTCCTGGGTGCTGGCTACCTCATCGAGGAAGACCAGGTCCCATTCGCCGTGGGCCCAGAGTCGCTTGCGTACCTGTTCCTGTTCGTTCTTGCCGTAGCTCATGGTGGCCTAGTGTGCCGCATGGAGCTGTCGAAGAGGCCTGCCGATTGGCCCGGGATTCGGTGAATCGTTGGTGGAAGCGAAGTCTCGCGACTTGAGCGTTGGGCGCCACCTTGTCGAGAAAATCTCCAGTCGCTTTGGCTTCGTGTCGATACACGTTCCGAGGCATCGATCCCATCGAGGCCTTGCTGCACTCCCCCCCAGGAGGGCAGATCCCCGTATCCCCCCGTTCAAGGCACGAGCATTTTGTCCGAGAGCCGAACCAGCGAGGACCAGGTCCGTGGTTTCGGAGAGTCTCTGACCAGCCCCGAGCAGTGGTGCAAGTCGTCGGAGCCTCTTCGCTACCCCGGTTTCCGGAGAGCGGCGACGGCAACCCTTCCCCCCCCTGCCGAGCTGCTCGCCGGATCAGGTCCGCTGCCTGAGCTATTCGTTCACGAATGGTGCGAGGCCCTGGGGTCGTTCGAAATGCGGCTCCCGGAGCTTTGCGATGTATTGGCTCCGGGGGGAGTGCTCGTGCTGTCCTTGCGCCACGTGATGGCGCCCAGCAATGTGCGTGCGTCTCTGCAGGGTGGGCTTTCGGGCTTCGATCACCGACCATTTCTAAGTGATCGCGAGCAGAGCTTTTCGATCCTGCAGCTCACGCGAGCTTTGTCGCAGGCGGGGCTGACGGTCAGAGATCTCGCCGAAGTGCAGCTCTGGGACCGTCAGATGCCTCTGGCCTCGGTCCATGCCCTGCTCAAGGTGGGGATTGCCGCTACGCGCTACCTGGTTCGGGTTCCCGGCGACCGCCTTTGGGTCCGAGCCGAACGCCTGTTACCGGCCCCCGGCTCGGTGCTTATCGCTCGAACCAAGGACGACCCCGAGGCGCTGCAGCGCACGATGGGGGCCTTGGACGCATTTCTCCCCGCGAGCTGGGAGCGCGTCACTGGAGAGATCCAAGAGCGGGAGTGCGAGTCTTGGAACGAGGCCGTTACTCGAAGCAGCGGTGACTTCTTGTGGCTCTTGCGTTCCGGTGATCAGCCAGACGAAGAGAGCTATATGCGACTGCGCCATGAGGCCCCGGTCGCCCCGGCATATCGGGTTGAAGAAAGCGAGGACGCTTTCTACGGGCTTGGTGGTTTGATGATCGAGCGTGGGGCGTTGCTCGACATGGGTCCTCTTCCGAGTGAGCTGGAGAGTGATCTGCTCGCCAACGAGGAATACCTGCTCCGGGCTAGCGCTTTTGGCTACCCGTTTCGGCCGGTCAAGTGCTCCAAGCCCTGGGCGGGGCAAAGCCCTGAGCCCGGGCCGAGAATCGCCGAGTTGACACCGATCTTTCTCGAGCGCTGGGATGGTGCCGGTGAACTTGAGAATCCGGGCGATCCCTCAGCCCTAGAAGTGGAAACACCTCCTTGGGAGTTGGAGGGCCGGGATCCGCGCATCAGCCTGTGCATGATCACCAAGAACGAGGAGAGTTTCCTCGAAGGCTGTTTGCGTCAGGTTGTCGAGCATGTCGACGAGATCGTGCTGGTCGATACCGGCTCTGAGGATCGCACGGTCGAGATCGCCGAGAGCTTTGGCGCCAAGGTTCTGCACCAAAAGTGGGAGGAGGATTTCAGCAAGCCTCGAAACCTCTCGCTCGAGCATGCGACTGGCGACTGGATTCTCGTTCTCGATGCCGACGAGGTCCTCTCTGCAGAGAGTGCCTGCAAGATTCGCGACTTGGCGAAGAACAAGCGTGCGGCCGGCTACCACGTACTCTTCCGCAGCGCCCACGAAGACGGGGCTACCGGTGGCCTCACGATGGTGCGGATGTTCCGGCGCTTGCCCAATATCGAATACCGCTTCGTCATCCACGAGCAGGTGGTGATGTCGCTGTTAGAGGAGGCTAAGGACCGGAACCTTGCCATCCTGCCCAGTTCGCTCGAGGTCCTGCACTACGGCTACACCGACGAGATAATGGATAAGCGCGACAAGCGCCGCCGTAATGTCGAACTCTTCGAGAAACAGCTGGCGATTGATCCCGATGACGTCTACTGCCTCTACAAATATGCCGACTTTCTTCGGATTATTGGCGATCGGGATGACGATTTGCGCGCCGGCTTTCATCGGGCCTTGAGCTTACTGCGCCTGCAGGCGCCCTCGACGTACAGGCAGGCCCCATTTGCAGCTGAGATCTCAGCTTTATTAGCTCTGCACTACGCGCGGGCCGGTGATCTTGAGAAGGCCGATGAACTGGTTCGCGAAGGGCTGCAGCGATTCTTGCCAACGCCGAACCTTCACTACATTGCCGCCAATGTCGCGAGCTCACTTGGGCGCTACCTTGAGGCGCTGGAGCAATACCATCACTGTCTAGGCTTCCGCGATGCCATGCTTTCGGTGCCGGTGCAGCCGGGCATCACTGGCCACGTTAGCTACGCAGGGATGGCGTCTTGTTACATGCAGCTTGGCGATATGGTGCGGGCAGCGGATTGGCTCGATGCCGCGCTGCGCGAAGAGCCGGGCTATGAGGTCGCGGTGTTGCTGCGCACTATCTGCGACCTGAATGAAGGGGCTCTGAGCCGGGCTATCGAGCGCATCACTGCGTGCATTTCCGCGAATGGCGATAGCCCGGCGCTGCGCGCTCAGGGCGCCCGGGTTTTGGGTCAGCTCGATATGTGGCCCCAGGCCTGTCGTTGGTTTGAACAAGCAATAGAGCTCTGTGCTAGCGATGACCCGGGGCTCCGGCGTGAGGCTGGCTTATCAGCCTTGCTTGGCGATGACTTGCCCCGGGCTCAGGGGCACTTGGAAAGAGCCGATGACCCGGTCGCGAAGGCGGCGTTGCACTTGCTCGCCGTTCTGCGTGGTGAGCAGCGGGTCGCACCACCTATGGGCGCTGACATAGATGCGCTCGAAGATTTGCTCCGTAAGAAGGGCCGTAGTGACTGGGTTGAATACCTCAGCGCCTCGGCGGATCGAGAGAATACCAATGCCCTCTTCGCAGAGGTTTGATGATGACTGACCAGAATACGACGCTTCTCAACCCGAGCCTTACCTCGCAGCCTGGGGTAGGTACGTTCTTCCCGAAGAAGCCTACGCGGATCACAGCTGCGCCTGTAGAGGATGCTCCCGATGCGATCCCTGAGGTGATGGAACGGCTTGCTACTGTCGGAACCAACCTTGCTGCAGTGCACCGGGTCTGCTCCGAGGCTTATTGGACCCAGGGTAAGTACGAGGATGCGCTGTCGCACCAGAAGATGGCGTGCTTGATGGACGGCGGGAATCTTGAGTATCGCAACCAGCGAGGCTTCCTGTACTACCTCTGCGGCCATGATGTCGAGGCCTGCCAGGACTTCCTTTTCGTAGTGCAGAATGATCCGAGCAACTACGAAGCCTTCTTCAATCTGGGGATGGTGGAGTTTGGGCTTAGTCGCTATCTGGAGGCCGAACAGTGCTTTGAGAGCGCTGTTACCTTGTCTCCTGAAGATGCGGAGATCTGGAACAACCTCGGGGTGGCGCGTTACCACTTGGGGCGGGTCAAAGATGCCCGTGAGTGCTTTGAAAAGGCTGCGCAGCTGGACCCGGAATACGAAGAAGCTCAGGGGAACCTGGCGGACCTCGGCTGAGATCTACAGGGCCACGATCGTGGCCCTGTAGCCATTACTTGGAGCGCGGCCGCACCCATTCGTAGACGTGTGGCTGCGGGGATCGTAGCGCTTTGATTTCTTGGAGCTCTGCGAGGATCCTCTCTTTCAGCTGAGGCAGCTTTGCTTGCAGTTGCCGCATGCGGGCCCTTGCTTGCTCGCGTTGTTCTGCCACTGCCTTGCTGATCCCTGGGGTGTTGGCGGCGATGCGTCGCGCCTCTTGGATATCGCGGATGCCGCTGCGGATCTGGTCATTACGCAAGCCGTTCTTTGCTGATAAGCGCAGGGCCTGCTGCCAGTCTGGGTGCTCCAGCCGAAGGCCGATGTCGAGGCCTTGGCGCCAGGTTGCGGACGCGGCGCTGATCAGGGGGACGCCATCGACGCGCAGCTCCCAAATCCCATGCGGCAGTGTTGTGTGGCGGACCTGGACTCGATTGCGTTCGGCGTAGTACTCATCGAGCAGTACCGCTTCGCGGGCTTCGAGAGGGAGGGGCCAAGGCAGGACGTCGGCTTGGATGAGGAAACGCCGGTTGATGGGCTCCTCGATGGGCCGCTTGCGTTGCAGTTCACGGCCGCCATGGATAAGCGCGCCGCTGTCCCTGATCGTGATGCTCATACGAGCGCCGCGTTCGCCGATCTGTTTGAGCACCTCGATGGCGATTAGGGCGCTGGCGGCCGGCCCTGGGTGGATGCCGTCCGAGCTCAACGAGGCGCCAGCATTGAGAAAACGCAGCCGCTCAAGGTGGGCGCGCAGGGGTTCTTGGAGGTCGATGTAGGGGAGTTTGTTTTTCCGAGCGAAGTCGCGTGTGACCAGGGCGAGGTGGCGCAGAGTGGCTGCGTAGTCCCTGGAGAATGGGGCCAGGCCAGCGACGCTCTTTCGCAAGCGGATGCTCTCCGCGTCGTATGGCGGCGAGGACATCAAGAACGGCGCCGATTCTAGCTCCAAGGCCCGCTCCACGAACTTCCTAAGGTCATGCTGATAAGCGCTGACGATCTTTGGGTCGAAGCGGCGCTGGCTGCCGCTGTTGCTTCCGAAGCAGATCAGGGCGCGATTGGGCCGCCAAGCAGCGATCTCTTCGTCGAGGCGCCTGAGGCCATCGCTGAGTTGGTCCCCGCGCACTCCGGCGTTAAGGAACTCGAGGCTGCGCCTTGGGTATCGAGTCCAGGCATAGTCCTCGAGGTAGCGCGTGTAGAGACAGGCGTGGGTGATGCTGTCGCCGATCCATGCGATGCGGGCCCCCTCTGCGAAAAGCTCGGGAGGAGCCTTGATGCTGCTCTGGGAGGATGCGGTGACGGTGATGAGCAATACAGCGAGCAGGGTTCTCATAGGGCGGCGAGTGTATCCGCAGCTGCGCCCCGGAACTCTACGGGGACCTGACTTATCACAGCTGCGATGCTTCTGCTCTTAGCGGCCCAGGTCGAGGCGCCAGCGGGCTTCACCGCGCGCAGGGACAGACCCTTGTAGCTCGCGTCGTCCTAGGCTTCGGCTCTCGATACGCAGGCGGTATCTGCCAGGGAGAAGCCTCCCCAACGCCAGCCTGCCTTGAGTTTGTAGGGTCTTGCGGAGGATGCTCCCTGGCAGGCTGCCAGTGCGAAGGAGGCGTCCTTTGGCGTCCCAAATCGACCAGGCGTAGAGGTCCTCCTCTGAGATCTTGGGGAGTCTGCCGGCCATTTCGGCAAAGACGAAAACTCCGGGATGCAGCTTTAGGCGCAGCTGGCAGTGTTCCTTGTGGGTGAGGGTGAGCAGCTTGGTGCTCGCCGGTGCCGCTGCACCGTCATCGACACTGAGGTAGTACTCACCCGGGGGCAGTCCTGCGAAGTGGACTTGCCCCTCAGGGTCAGTTACTTGCAGGTGTTGGTAAGCGGCAGGTCGTCCCTTGGCGCCCAGGAGGCGGACGAGAGCCCCTGAGGCTTTTGCTCCATGGGCTTCCACTGTCAGCTCGATGCTCGCAGCAGCGTCAACGAAGACCTTGATCTTGTCGACCTTTTGCCCTGGGCCGATGTCGATCCACCCGGTAGCTCCGCTGCGACCGCCTCCGCCAAGAAGAGAAGGCTCTTGTGCGTGCAGGCGGTAGCGCCCGGGCGCTAGACCTTGAAAGCGAAAGCTGCCGTCATTGCCGGAGAGCATGACTCCCTGGCCTATCTCGGCATTTTCCAAGGAGTCGAAGGCCAAGGCGCCTTCACCTTCGAGGGTCAGCACAGCGCTGGGGATGCCGCCGCCGTCTTTACGGTCGAGGACCCGGCCGGCGAGGCTTGATCCGGGGAAGTGGAGCGGGAGTACATGGCGAGCTTTCGCCGGGATCAGGCAATCGCGGACTTCGCCGAGTGCGCCCGAGAAGACCCCTGTGCGCACCCGCACCCGGTAATTGCCTGGTGGGACGGTGCGGAAGCGGAAGCCCCTTGGGCTCAAGGTCGCGAGCATGGGGCTTGAGGCTTGCCCCGGAGTGAGCAGTTCGACGAGCCCCTCCGTCAGTTCTTCGTTACCGATCCAGACACGGCCTTCGACGTGGGTCATGCCAGCGTCGGCTTTATTCGTGGGGATTCGCAGTTCGACTCGTTGCTCTTCCCCTTCTTTGACCGTCAGCTTTTTCTTGATGACATGCTTCTGGCTCTCGGTGACGAGGCGAAGCATGCCACCGGTGCTCACCCTGTCGGGTTCTTGGTTTTGCATGGACAGGGCTGTGATCCTTTGCAGGTCGCTGGCCTGGACCTCGTAGCGACCGGGGGCGAGGCCGGTGAAGCGGAAGCGGCCGTCTGCGTCGCTCTTCCCGGTCTTCATGGTTGCGTTGCGCTGCGATTGTGCGCTCAGCGTCCAACCTGCGACGCCTATGCCGTCGGTATCGATCAGGCGCCCGCTTATGGAGCCGCCTCTGCTGAGCTGGATCAGGACGCCCTTGGTGGTTTTTCCAGCCTGGACCTGGATGGCCTTGCTGCGGCAAAGGGCAAAGCCGGGTTTTTCTGCCAGCAGGCGATGCCGGCCCAGCGGAACTCCTTGTAGGAGGAACTCGCCCTCTGCGTTTGTTTGGGTGTGGGCGGCACCGCTCATTGCACTGAGTAAGCGCATATCGGCCAAGCCGCCTTTGGCGATACGGAGTTCGGCTCCGGCAATGGCTTGTCCATTGGGGCCGAGCACGCGACCGGCGATGCCGGAGGGTTCATCCAGGAGGATGTCGCCGAGATCCAAGGTGCCGCTGCTGGCGTCCACCCTTTGGGTATGCGTTTGCCGCCCGGGGCTCTCGATTTCGAGGTGGACTCGTTGTGGTGCGAAGCCGGCGAGCTCGAAGCGCCCGTCTTTGCTGCCCTTGATCGTGCGCTGGGCGATGGCGCGCTCCATGACCAGCCAGGCCTTGATCTTGGCGCGTACGACGAAGTCCCGGGTGGGCTCGCGGCTGCCTTTGTTCAGCACTCGGCCGATGATGCGCGCGGTCGGAACCAGGCGGATTTCGACGTCCTTGCTGCCGGCGCGTATTGGGTCGGTGATGCGAAGGGCGCAGCCCGTGGCTGCCGCCATGAGCTTGCGCTTTTCGCCCTTGCGTAGCCCGCCGATTTCGAAGCGGCCCTCTTCGTCGCATTCGATCCCGTGTCCAGCCTTGAGTTTGCGTCCAATCAGGTCCTTGCCGACGAAATCGGCGAGTTCGAAGCCGAGGAGGCTGGCGCTCATCGTCTCGTCCAGAAGTAGAACCCGGGCTTGCGGCAGGGAGGTACCCTTCTCGTCGATAACGCGGCCGCTGATCATCTCTCCGCGATCGAGGGTCACGCTCCGCTCGACGGTTTCGCCATAATGGAACACGACAGGGAGGCTCGCCTCTAGGTAGCCGGTGCTTGTTATCGAGATCTTGGCCGGACCGGGGCGCAGTGAGCTGCTGCGGATCTTGCCGTCTTTGCCTTTGATCAGTTCTTGGGAGAGACCTGCGTTCTGGTAATGGTTTTGGAGCTGTGGGCGTTGCTCGTAGTGAACCTTGGCCTGGCAGTCGAGAAGCGGAGTTCCTTGCTGGTTTCTGACTTCGATAGAGAGCGCGGCGCCTTTGACTAGGTGCAGAGTCAGGACGCGGCGTCTGCCGGGTTCGAGGCGCAGCTCGCGGATGGCTTGGGCGTAGCCCTTGAGTCGCACTCGGATTAGCTTAGCCGGGCCTGGCTCAAGGCCGAAAAAGACGGCGATGCCCTGCTCGTTACAGCGCTGCTCGACGGGGGCCATACGCTTCATGAGTTCTTGCATGTCGCGGAAGGCTTCGGGCTTCATGAACTGCGCACTGTCGAAGGGTGTAAGGACGGCGACGGAGGCCTTGGGAATCGGACGGCCGTCGGCGCCTCGAACCTGGACGATGAGGCTGGCGGCGAGAGAGAGCTGTAGGGTGCCGAGGTCCTGGGTTCCTTGTTCCTGAACTCGAAAGCGCAGGGCTTTGGGCAGGGAGGCGAGGGGGTGTTCGATACGAAGTTCGCGGAATCCGGGGTCTGGGTCGCGGAACTCGAAGCTGCCGTCGGTGGCGATGGGGGCCCGGGCGATGGCTTCGCTATGTGCGCCGAAGGCGGGTAGCGAGGTGGAGGCTTTGCCTTCAGCGATGGCGTTCATGATCCCCCGAAAGGAGTGGGGAACGTTCTCGCTTGCGAGGTGGAGGGTCGCGAAGCCACCGCTGGCGCTTAGGCCTCCGGGCAATACTGCGTTGCCACGTAGGATTCGGATCGCGGGAGCTTGCTCTCTTGTACCGGTGCGCGCTTGCGGCGTTTCGCCCCCGGGCTTGGCCGCCTTCGCAGGTTCAGCCTCGAACCCTTGGCTGGCCTTGCGGCCTTCACGGCTTTGGAGCTTGGGGGCGCCGCCGCCTTGCTGGATTGCTTCTTGAGAGGATCCTCTGCTCCACCACAGGAGTATGGCTATTGCAGCGGCCCCCAGGATGACCAGAAGGGAGAGGGAGCGAAAGGGGGAAGGCTTCATGCCGGGCTCCGAAGGAGAGGGGGTGCTGCGGAGAGCAGCGACTAGGAGAGCAGAGACTAAGAGAGCAGAGACTAGGGGTGCAGAAGTTCGCGGAAGCGATACGGCTCTTTGCCGACGGGGCGCAGCTTGAAGCGGGTCTTTAGAAAGAGCCGGATGATCCGGAGCTTGGCCTGGACCTCCGTCGGGGTACCGGGAACGTCTACGAAAAGGCTTTCGCTGGCGAGTACGCGCATGCCGGACGTTAGTTGCTGGGCGATGGCGTCGCCGAAGCCAGGAAGCTCGGCGAGGAGTTGCTCGCTGGACTTTGTTATCAGGCTGCTGGCGAGGAGAGGCCGGACCTCGGCATTTTCGAGTAATACAGACTCGAGGTCGAAGCGCCTGGCGCAGAGCAGCCAGCTGGGCTTTTCTTTCGTGATCGTGCGAAGGGCAGTACCGAAGTCGCGACCGGGGCGGTTGTCGTGTTTGAGTACTTCGTATTGGCCAACGACGAATATGGCGAATATGGCGCCGACAAAGAGCGCTCTAGCTAGGGAGCTGCGAGACTCGCGTATGCGCTGCAGCAGCAGGATGAGGCCCGGGATCAGCCAGGGCAGGAAGTAGGCGCCGCGTTCATGGATGGGGGTGCCGCTGTCATCAACGAGGATGAAGGTGCAGAGCAGGGCATAGGGTAAGAGTCCAAGGATCACCCAGAGGGCTCGCGGCCAATCGGCCCGGCGGAGTACTAGGATCGCCAGGCTGGCTGGCGCCAAGGGCAAAAGCAGCTCCCTAAACCATACGGTGGCGAACCTGGAGAATGCTCCATCCGGGTGGAACCATTCCCTAAGCCATTCGCCCGGCTGTCCGGGACTTTCGGCACGGCCGAGGGCCGCATGCAGGAGAGGTGTGGCGAGCAGGAGGAGGGCGAGGTGGATTGCCGTCATCGCCACCAGCTCGGGCAGGCATGCACGCAAGCTCTTTCGGACCAGCCAGGTGACCGCAATGGGGGCGAGGATCAGATTGCCCGTCGAATGCGCCATCGCCGAGCTCCAGGTGATGAGGCCGAGGGCGGCGGCCGCCAGGAGCCTGTGCGGGAGCGATCTCGCTTCGGCGCGGCGATAGCATCGTTCGGCCCACCAGAAGGCGATGGCTGCACAGAGCAGGAAGAGGGCGTGGAACTCCACGACGGTGGCGAAGAACAGCACGGCGGGACAGGTGCCGAAGATCAGGGCCAGGCCGAGGTAGCTGCCACGTCGCCAAGCGAACTCGCGGCCGAGCAGGGCAAAGAACAGGGCGGCGATGCAGGTGCAGGCCCCGGAAAACCACACTGCGCGGGTGTGGATGCTGGCGCCGGTGAACTCGAGGGCCTTGACGAACTCTGCTGCGAGCGGGAGGTAGAGCGGGTGGCGGGGGTGGCTCAGGTTCCCGGTGTGCAGGTGCGTGTAGACGATCTGCAGGCCGTCGTGCAGGTAGAAGCTTCGCTGGGCGTAGAGCAGGTAAAAGGCGAAGAGCCCGGGGCAGACCAAGAGCCAGCACCAGAAGGGGACGCGATTTCCTGCGCCACGAATCTCAGCGCCAGGATCGAGGACGTTCCCGGTCGAGGTCGAGCGCATGTTCGGGATTCTGGGCGGGGCTCGGCTGAGGCCAAAGGCTAAACTTGCTCTCCTTTCGGGCCTGGCCTATGCCCGCGCCTGAGCACAGTGGAGAAACAACATGCAGATTCTGCGAGTCGAGCCGACCCCCAATCCCAATGCCGTCAAATTCGTCGTGGATGCCAATCTGGGCGCTGCGGCGGAGTTCGCTGACCAGCAAGCCGCCCAAGACAATGACTTGGCGAAAGCGCTGTTTGAGATCGATGGCATTGACACGGTCTTCCTGAATCAGAACTTCATCACGATTTCGATGACCCAGGAGGCCGAGTGGCATGTGGTGCATTCTCGGGTGCACGAGTTGATCCTCCGCTTCGAGCCGCCGGTGGTGGAGGCTCCCGAAGGCGCTGAGGGGGCGGATGGCATCAACCAGGTCGACAAAACCAAGCAGGGTGCTCTGCTCGAGCAGATCACTCAGCTCTTGCAGGAGCGGGTCATGCCGGCCTTGGCCGCAGATGGTGGCGGGCTGCAGGTGGTGGATCTCGAGGACAAGACCCTGACGATTCGCTACCAAGGGGCTTGCGGCACCTGCCCCAGCGCGATTGCCGGCACCCTGGGGGCGATCGAGAACCTGTTGAAGAGCGAAGTCGACCCCGAGATCCGTGTGGTCCCGGCGGGTATGGGCATGCCCTACTGAGCCTCCTGCTCCGGAGCCTTCGGCGCTGTTGGGGCTAGCGGGCCGTTGGGATCTGCGCAGGGCGGCAAAGTACCGTCTGCGACGCCCTCCTTGCTGGTCATACCGGCGTTGATTTCCCGAAGGCACGGAGGCGGGGGCTGCTCGCCTCCAGTTTCCGGCTCGTCCTGCTGTCTTTCTTCGTCATGCCACGGGGCGAGCTGGGCTGCGAAAATCGGCCGCGCTCCCCGTCCTTGTGGAACGAAAAGCTCCGGCAACATTGATCATGGCTCTGGCGATCTCTAGCCTCACTCGCCGTTTCGAGCCTGTGCGGCGTTCCCGCTTTAGAGACCCCTTTGTCTCTAGGCCGCATGGATGGACCTCCCATGGGAGCCCCTGCTCCGAGGGCCATGTACTACGACTTCTTGCATATTGCTGTTCTGCTCTTGGTCGGACTGGGCTTCGTTTATGCGAACCTGCTGATCCTGTCGTTCTTCCGCCCGAAGAACCCGAATGAGCTGAAGCTTTCAACCTATGAATGCGGGATCGAGGCCTTTGGTTCCTCGTGGATCCGCTTCGATATGCGCTTCTATACGGTGGCGCTGATCTTTGTGCTCTTTGATCTGGAAATCGCCTTCCTCTTTCCCTGGGCCGCGGTTTTCCGGGAGCTGGGCGAGACGGGGCAGGGCACGGTTGCGGTCTGGGGCGGGTTGATCTTCGTTCTGATCCTCTTCTTCGGGCTGGTCTACGACTGGGCGAAGGGGGATCTGGACTGGGTGAAGAGCTTCAGCGAGGGGCGCTCGCACTATGCAGAGCAGCCGGGGCTTGGGCAGCCGGGGCTTGGGCAGCCGGGGCTTGGGCAGCCGGGGCTTGGGCAGCCGGGGCTTGGGCCCTTGTCGCCGACTTCTGCGGGTGATGCTCTTGCGGGCGATGGCGGCGAAGAGTCGGGCCAAGAGCCCGCCTGACGGAGGAAGCATGGGAGCACTCGAGAACAGCCTCGATCACAACGTTCTGACCACCAGTGTCGACCGCCTTGTTAACTGGGCGCGCCGCTCCTCGGTCTGGCCGATGACCTTTGGTCTTGCCTGCTGCGCGATCGAGATGATGGCTGTCGGTGCTGCGCACCACGACCTGGATCGCTTTGGTGCCGGCGCCTTTCGGGCGACTCCGCGTCAGGCAGATCTGATGATTGTCGCCGGCACGGTGACTTTCAAAATGGCCGAAGTGATCCGGCGGCTCTACGAGCAGATGCCGGACCCCAAATACGTGATTGCGATGGGAGCCTGTGCGACTGGAGGTGGCCCTTACTACAAGTATGGCTACCACGTCGTGAAGGGTGTTGACCGAGTGATCCCCGTGGACGTTTATCTGCCGGGCTGTCCGCCTCGGCCTGAGGCGCTGATCGATGCGCTGATGGCATTGCAGGCGAAGATCGACCGCGAGAACGTCCTTCGCCGCAACAACGTCGTAAGCGCTTGAGCTGGGAACCGTCATGGACTTCGCTGCGATTGCCGACCGAATCGACCAGTTGCTGCCAGATCTCATCGAGGCGCGCGATACCGTGCGCGGTCGCGATCCATGGATCGTCGTGCCGGGACCCCGAGTGCCCGAATTGATGCAGCAGCTGCGTGACGATCCCGAGCTAGGCTTTGACCTCTTGGTCGACCTTACTGCTGTCGACTACCACCCGGACTTCTTGCCGAAGCCCGCCAGAGCGAAAAAGGGCGAAGAGCCACCGCCCGAGCCCTTGCCGGCTCGCTTCGAGGTCCACTACCGCCTGCGTAGCACGGTCCACAATCTTGAGCTGCTGGTGAAGGTCCATCTCGAGCACAGCGACGCTCCGTCGCTTCCGACGGTTCGGGAGGTCTATCCCGCGGCGGACTGGCATGAGCGGGAGTGCTGGGACCTTTTGGGGCTGCGCTTCGAGGGGCATCCCGACTTGCGGAGAATCCTCTGCTGCGAGGACTGGGTCGGACACCCGCTTCGCAAGGACTACCAGTTCCCGAAGGATTATCACGGCATCAGCGCCGAGTGAGCTGCAGACCATGACGGACACGAAAGACAGCTCCGGCGCTCAGGGGACGGAAAGCCGGGCTGGCACGCGCATCATCGAAGAAAACCGCCGCTCGGATGGGCAGCGTGAGATCGTTCTCGATGTCCGCACGCAGGACATGGAGATCAATATGGGGCCGCAGCATCCGTCTACGCACGGTGTGCTGCGTGTTGTGATTACCGCCGACGGCGAAGTCGTCACCTCGGCCCGCCCCTACGTTGGCTATATCCATCGCTGCGCCGAGAAGATTGGCGAGTCGGTTACGTACGACATGTTCGTGCCTTACACCGACCGCTACGACTACCTCGCGGCGATGAATAACAATATTGGCTATAGCCTCGCAGTCGAGAAGGCCGCGGGGCTTGAGGTGCCGCCGCGCGCAACTTGGTTGCGCATGATCGTGAGCGAACTCAACCGCGTCGCATCGCACCTAGTGGCTTTTGGCACCTACGGCCTCGACCTCGGAGCTTTCACTCCCTTCCTCTATGGCTTCCGCGAGCGTGAGTGGCTCCTCTCGATCTTTGAGAAGCTATGTGGAGCGCGGCTCACCTATAGCTATTGCTACCCTGGCGGTGTCGTCAATGACGCGCCTGAGGGCTGGATCGATGAGGTGCTGCGCTTCTGCGATGTCTTCGACAAGAAGTGGCGGGAGTATGATCAGCTCCTGACCCGGAACCGCATCTTTATCGAGCGCACCGCCAATATCGGCGTCTTTACCGCCGAATTGGCGAGAGCCTATGGGCTGACCGGCCCCTGCTTGCGAGGCTCGGGGGTCCGCTACGACTTGCGTGAGGCCCGCCCCTACATGTTCTACGATAAGGTCTCTTTCGATGTCCCGGTCGGGCGCGGCGAGGTCGGGGTCTTAGGGGATTGCTGGGACCGTTACTGGGTTCGCATGGTGGAGATGCTGCAGAGCACGCGCATCGTGCGGCAGTGCATCGAAGAGATGCAAAAGGACAGTACGCCTGGCGAAGTCATGGGCAAAAAGCCCAAGACCCTGAAGCCGGCGCCGAGTGAGGCCTACGTTGCGGTGGAGAATCCTCGCGGAGAACTCGGGCACTTCGTCGTGACAGACGGTACCGATCAGGCCTATCGCCTGCGGGTGCGGGGCCCCTCCTTCTGCAACCTCAGTGTTCTTGAGAAGGTCTTGCCTGGAACGATGCTCGCGGATGCCGTCGCGATCATCGGATCGATCGACATCGTCCTCGGCGAGGTGGATCGCTGATGCTGCTATTCCTCCTTTCTCCCGCGTCCCTTTCTCCCGCGGCCCTTTCTCCCGCGGCCCTGCAGCAGGGCGCGAGTTTGCCGCCGCGCCACTCGCACAGTGCTTTTGACGGGCTTTTACCCGAGTGGTTACCTGGTGGGATGCTGGTCGAGATCCTGCTCGGCACCGTGCTCGTGATTTCGATTTGCTCGGTCCTGCCAATGCTGTTTACCTGGGCTGAGCGGCGGCTTTCTGGCCGCATCCAGCAGCGCCAGGGGCCGAACCGAGTTGGCCCTTTTGGCTTGATCCAGGCACTTGCCGATGGTGTGAAGCTCCTGTTCAAGGAGGACATCATTCCGGCGAGTGCGAGCCGCTTCCTCTTCGCGTTGGCACCGGGCATCGTCCTCGCCGGGACCTTCGGAGCCTTCGCGATGCTGCCGTTCAGCAACCAGGCGATCCTTGTCGACACCCCGCTTTCGATCTTCGTGATCGCATCCCTGCTTTCGATCGAAGTGATCGGGGTGATCCTCGCAGGATGGGCATCGAACAATAAGTGGTCGATCCTTGGCGCGATGCGCGAAGCGGCGCAGATGGTCTCTTACGAGATCCCGATGGGGCTGTGCTTCTTACTCGCGGTTGCGAGCTACGGCACCCTGAACCTGCGCGAGATGAGCCTGATGCAGGCCGGTGGCGCGTTGAATGTGGGGAACTGGTTGGTTTTCCATAATCCCTTCTTCGCAGCCCCGGCCTTCGTGATCTTCTATATCGCCTTGCTTGCGAACACCAAGCGTGCGCCCTTCGACTTGCCCGAGGCGGAGAGCGAGCTGGTGAGTGGTTTTCATACCGAGTACTCCGGTATCCGTTTCTCCTTCTTCTTCTTGGCCGAATACGCGGCGATGTTCCTGGTTTCCGGGATCGCGGTATTCCTCTTCCTTGGTGGCTGGAATATCCCCTTTGTTCCTGGCGAGCTTCTCGTGGGTTCGATCGGGGGCGAAGCGTTGGCGGCGCTGTCGGTGCTGCTCAAGTCCACTCTGCTCGTATTGATCATGATCTGGATCCGCTGGACGCTGCCTCGCATCCGCATCGATCAGGTCATGAACCTTTGCTACAAGTACCTCACCCCGATTGCCTTGGTCTGCCTCATCGGAACCGTGTTCTGGGAGCAGTACGTGGCACGGCTGGGGAGCTGACGGATGGAAGCTAGTACCATGCCGCCTAAGATCACCACAGCTCTCGGCGCAGAGGCTTTTATGCCCGCTGCCTCGCCCTCCCTCGGCAGGTCTCTCGATCTCCGGGGGAGCGTGTTTCTTGCCTGCGGCTCGCCTTTACGCCGTCCTTTGCCTTTCTCTTTTGCGGTAGGGATCTAGACCCATGAATGGTTTCGGCACCTATCTCAAGAACGTTTGGTCTGGCCTGTCGACGACGCTCATCGGCATGGGAATCACCTTCCGATACATCTTTACCAAGCCGGTGACGGTGCAGTACCCCGAAGAGCGCATGCACGTGGCGGCTCGCTTTCGAGGTATCCACTACCTTGAGCAGGATCTCTGCATCGCCTGCCGCGCCTGCGAGAAGGCCTGCCCGATCGATTGCATCGAAATCCGCTTTGAACGGCACCCAGGTAGCGTCAACGAGTGGTACGAGTTCTCACTCGACTACAACAAGTGCATGTTCTGTGAACTCTGCTGCTTTCCATGCCCCAAGACCTGCATCCACATGGGCCGCGAGTTCAGCTTGGTGAAGTATCATCGCCACGAGCTCGTGCATGACCTGCTGACCTGGGTCGGTATGCGTGATCTCGATCGCGAGACGGTGCAAAAGGCGGAAGAAGCCAAGCGCAAGAAGGCCGAGGCCGCTCGCAAGAAGAAGGAGGCTGCTGCCGCCAAGAAGGCAGCGGAAGCCAAGAAGGCGGCCGAGGCGAAGAATGCCGATAGCGAGGCTGCGGGCGATGCCGCTTCCGAGGAGCAGGAGGGCTGATTTATGGAAACGGCGACCGCCCTGCATATTGCCTTCTTTATCCTTGCCACTGCGGTGGTTGCCGGAGCGCTGATTACGCTTTGGAGCCGATACGTAGTGCACTCGGCATTTGGGCTGATGCTGGCTCTGCTTGGTATCGCAGGGCTTTATGTGACGCTCGGTAGCGACTTCCTTGCCGTGGTGCAGGTGATCGTCTACGTCGGTGGCGTTGTCGTCCTTTACCTGTTTGGCATTATGCTGACGCCTCCCGATCTGGAGGAAAGATGCCGCAAGCGCGTTGGCGTGGGCACCCTGCTCGCGTTCATCGTCTTAGGCCTCCTCGGGACTTCGGCGCTCGGCATCCATGATTGGGTTGGTCTGAGCCCGAGCGGGGGAGGAGTTCAGGAGGGCTCGGTTATTCGAGAGATCGGCCTGCGCTTCATGGATCACGGGAGCATGCTCCTGGCTTTTGAGCTGGCCTCTGTCGTGCTATTGGTGGCGCTGATTGGGGCGGTCTTCATCGCCCGTCGCGTTGGGGTCATCGGCAAGAATTCCAACGAAGAAGGGGGTTCGGCATGAGCTTCGCCGCCCTGGCTTTGGCGCAGGAGAGCGCCAGCGACGCTGCCGCGACCGTCCCGGCTTCGGTCCCGGTGGAATACTACCTCTTCGTCTCGATCTTCCTCTTCCTGATTGGACTGACCGTCATCTTGACGCGTCGCAACCTGATCTACGTGCTGATGGGGATCGAGCTGATTCTGAACTCGGCGAGTCTCAACTTCGTCGCCTTCGGTAGCCACCGAGGGGAGATCGGGCTCGTCGATGGCTCGCTCTTCGGCCTGTTCATCATCGTGCTTGCGGCTGCTGAGGCCGTGATCGCGCTCGCCATCGTCCTCAATGTCTTCGGGCTCTTCGCCAGTGTTCGGACCGAAGACCCGAACCTGCTGCGGGAGTAGAGGGGCAGATGCAGATCTCTACGAACTGGGGCGATTTCCACCTCATTCACATATATCTGATGCTTGCGATGCTGCTGCTGCCGCTCGCGGGCTTCGTGATCCAGATCTTCTTCGGCAGGAAGCTCCCGAGACAGGGTGACTGGCTGCCGACAACGATGATCGGTATCTCGATGCTGATCGGGATAGGGCTCTTTGCTCACACGATGGTGCTTGGCGATCCGTCGCTGCTCTTGCACTCGGGCTTTGAGAACTCGCATGGCGAGAGCTTTTCGTGGAACTGGTTGCTCGGCTCGGCCACCGAGTTCTCGCGGGCGACCCTCGATACCGAGGGTATTGCGGGCAACTGGGTCTTCACCATCCTCTTCGATAATCTGACAGCGGTCATGCTGAGCGTGGTGGGGATCGTATCCTTCCTCGTCCACGTGTACAGCCTTGGCTACATGAAGGGCGAGGTCCGTTACCCGCGCTTCTTTGCCTACCTCGGCATCTTCAGCTTCTCGATGCTGGGGCTCGTCCTCTCGGGCAACCTGCTCTTCCTGTTCTTGTTCTGGGAGCTGGTCGGCTTCTCGAGCTACCTGCTGATTGGTTTCTACTTCGAGCGGGACTCGGCGGCCAATGCCTGCAAGAAGGCCTTCCTGGTCAACAAGGTCGGTGATACCGGCCTGTTCATCGGGATGATGATCCTTTGGCAGCAGACCGGCAGCTTCGACATCCTGGTGATCTTCGAGCGGATCTCGCAGGCGGTTGCTGAGAATGGCGGCGTGGTGCCGACCTGGGTGTATGCCGCAGGTCTCCTGCTCTTCGCCGGTCCGATTAGTAAGTCGGCGCAGTTCCCACTGCATGTCTGGCTTCCGGATGCGATGGAGGGCCCGACCCCGGTTTCGGCGCTGATCCACGCGGCGACCATGGTCGCCGCTGGCGTGTACTTGATCGCCCGCATGTTCCCGATGTACCTCTTCATTCCAGAGGTGCTGCTCGTCATCGCGATCTTCGGTGCTTTTACCGCGATCTTCGCCGCGACGATCGGGCTCACGCAATGGGACATCAAGAAGGTCCTGGCCTACTCGACGGTGAGCCAGCTCGGCTTCATGACCGCGGCGCTCGGCTGCGGTGCCCTTGCAGCGGGCTCCATGCACCTGATGACCCATGCCTGGTTCAAGGCCGGACTCTTCCTGTGCTCCGGCTCAGTGATCCATGGAATGCACCACATCCAGGACATGCGCGAGATGGGCGGCCTGCGCAAGAAGATGCCGGTCACCTACATCACGATGCTGCTCTGCACCATGGCGATCGCGGGGGTGCCCTTCTTCTCGGGCTTCTACAGCAAGGACGCGATCATCGCCGCGACTCTGCATCCAAGTCCGGCCTATGCGCAGCTTGGCTATGAGGCGCATGGATTCCTGTGGAGCTTGCCGAGCATCCTGATCCCGGCAGCAGCCTTCATGACCGCGTTCTATATGTTCCGGCTGATCATCCTGACCTTCCATGGGGAGCCCAGGAGCGAGCACGCCGAACATGCGCACGAGTCGCCGAAGAGCATGCTCTTCGCGCTGAGCCTGCTCGCAGCTTTGGGCGTTTTTGGTGCGTCGCCGTGGATCTTTAACGGCGACTTCCTTGGTGCGCATATTTGGTTCAATGGGCTGATCGGCAACCCGGTGCTCAGCGAGGCTGGTGGCGTTGTCGTTCCCGCTGAGGTTGCGCATCACCCCCACGGCCTTGCGCCCATCTTGATTAGCCTCCTGGTCGCGGGTGGCGGCATTCTCCTGGCGTTCATGGTCTACCAGTGGAAGAAGCTGGACCCGGCCAAGATCGCCGGTGCCTTTGGCCCGGCGTACCAGGCCTGCTACGACAAATACTATGTCGACGAGTTCATCAGCGCCGCGATCGTGCGCCCACTCGTCTTCTCTTGGAACGTCTGGTGCGCAGCTTTCGACAAGTATGTGATCGACGGCATCGTCAACGGTGTCGGCCAGGTCACCAAGCTTGGTAGCGTCATCAGCGGCTTCTTCGACCGTGGCATCATCGATGGCCTCGTCAATGCGTTGGCCTTCGTGACCCAGGTCCTCGGTGCGATCGCTCGCATCTTCCAGACCGGCTATCTGCAGCACTACCTGTCCATGTTGGTGGGCGGTGTGACGATCGCCTACGTGCTCTTCTACTTCGCCTTCTGACCTTCTCCGGCTTCCCGGCACCACGATGTTCGCGAACCTCCTCACGAAGCTGATCCAGGACGCTCATTCATCGAGCATGATCCTGAGCTTGATCACGTTCACTCCTCTATTGGGAATGATCGCGATCCTCTGCATCCCGAAGGCGAAAACCGAGGTGATCAAGACCTGCGCAGCAGCTGCGACGCTCTTGCCCCTCGTCCTCTCGTTCTTCCTCTACGTAACCCTCGATTGGACCCAGCTCGGACCCGAGCAGATGGCCCTGGTCGAGCGCTTCTCGTGGATCAAGACCGAGACCTTCAAGATCGATTACTTCTTAGGTGTCGATGGGATCTCGGCTCCGATCCTCTTACTCAGTGCCCTGCTCTTCTTCGTCGCGGTGTTCTCCTCCTGGAACATCAAGAAGGGGGTGAAGGGCTACTTCTCGCTCTTGCTCCTGCTGGAGGTTGGCGTCAACGGCTGCTTCGTCAGCCTCGACTTCTTCCTCTTCTACGTGTTCTGGGAGCTGATGCTGCTCCCGATGTACTTCCTCATCGGGATCTGGGGTGGAGTTCGGCGCGAATACGCGGCGATCAAGTTCTTCCTCTACACCTTGGCCGGCTCGGTGTTGATGCTGGTCGCATTGATCGGCATCTATCTGCAGTCGGGCTCCTTCGACCTTCCCGAGCTCGCCAAGCTGGCGCAGAGCGGGCAGCTCTTTGTGGATGCGCCGCAGCTGCTGGGGATGGACTTCAAGACCTGGACCTTCTGGTTCCTCTTCCTCGGCTTTGCCGTGAAGGTCCCGATCGTCCCGCTGCATACCTGGCTGCCGGATGCGCACGTGGAGGCACCGACGCCTATCTCGGTGATCCTGGCGGGCATCCTGCTCAAGCTCGGCGGCTACGGCATGCTGCGCATCAACTTCCCGCTCGGCGGCGACATGCTGAGCCATGAAAGCACGCAGATCGCCTTGGCGATCATTGGCACGGTCAGCGTGCTTTATGGCGCCATGGTCGCGATGGCGCAGACGGACTTCAAAAAGCTCGTCGCTTACTCCTCGGTCTCGCACATGGGCTTCGTGATCCTTGGCTTTGCCGCGCTCAACGGGCGAGGCATGACCGGGGCCGCGACGCAGATGTTCAACCACGGCACCTCAAGCGCGATGCTCTTCCTAATGGTGGGCGTGATCTACGACCGGGCGCATCACCGGGACCTCAATGGCTTCGGTGGACTCGGCCTGAAGATGCCGTGGTATACCGGCTTCTCGACCTTGGCCATGTTTGCGGCACTGGGGCTTCCTGGTCTCGCCAACTTCGTCAGCGAAGCGATGATTCTGATCGGCGCTTGGGAGAATGAAAACACGCGCATCTATGCGGTGCTCTCGGCGATCGGCGTGGTGCTCGGTGCGGGTTATATCCTTTGGTCCTTGCAGCGAGTCTTCCTCGGCAAGCTCAATCCCAAATACGAGGACATGCCGGATATGGATGCGCGGGAGACCTTCTGCCAGGTTCCCTTTGCAGCGTTGACTGTGCTCTTCGGAGTCGCGCCCTTCCTGCTGATCGATGCCTTCTGGCCATCGATTCAGGCGCTCGCTGGCATGCTCAATCCGTGAGCCGCGAGGATACTCTTCGATGAACTCCACTCTCCTCCAAGACCTCGCTGCGGTGGGCCCAGAGCTGGTCCTCGTGGCGACGATCTTGATGGTCTTGCTGGCTGATATGTGGCACATGGGGCGTAACCAGGCGAGTGCCTGGGTTATGGCCTCGCTGCTGACCATCCTGGGTGGCTATGCGCTCTTTGCCTGCAGTTCGGCTCTCGGTGGCGCCAACGTCATGCCCGAGTTCCTCGGGCTGGTCGTGTGCTATGCCCTTGTGACGACTGCGGACCTTTGGTTTCGAGGTCGAGACCAATGGGTGCCGGGAGTTTTGGTGCTCATTGGTACCGCGATCGCGGGTTGGCGGCTTTGGGACCAGGCTGGTGCCGGCTTCTTTGGCTACGAGATTCCCGGCATGGTTAGCGAGGGTCTCGTTTTGCAGCGTTGGGGCGATCTGCTCCGCGTGGACGCTTTCTCTATCGTCCTGCGCGGCTTGACGCTGCTCAGCCTCTTCGTGACGGCGCTGTATTCGACCTTCTATGCCCCCTTCCGCGGCATCATGGCCAAGCGGGGGGTGCACGAGTTCCTGGCCTGCCTGGTCTGTGCCCACGTCGGCGGAATGCTGCTGGTCGGAGCCGAGCACTTGCTCTTCGTGTTCTTGTCGCTGGAGACGCTTTCGCTCTGCAGCTACCTGCAGGCCGGCATGCTCAAGGGCGACCGTCGTTCGGGCGAAGCGGGGCTCAAGTACATCATCTACGGCTCGGTGGCTTCGGGGCTGATGCTCTTCGGCTTCTCGCTGTTCTATGCGCTGACCGGTGAGATGACGGTGCATGGGGTGATGGAGGGTCTCAAAGCCTTTGCCGCTCGCGGTAGTGCTGAGAGTATCCTCGCGACGCTGGCGGTGCTCGGAACCATGGGCGGCTTTGCCTACAAGCTGGCAGTGGTGCCCTTCCACTTCTGGGCTCCGGATGTCTATGAGGGGTCGCCGACGCCGACTACGGCCTTCCTGTCGGTGGGCTCCAAGGCGGTGTCCTTCGCCATCCTGATCCGCTTCTTCGTGCCCTTGGCCGGAGATGTCGAGTGGACGAGCAAGCTGATCGGCTTCTTCGCCTTCCTGGCGGCGATCACGATGAGCTATGGCAACCTGGCGGCGTTGCGGCAGAGCAACCTCAAGCGCCTGCTTGCCTACTCGTCGATTGCGCACGCGGGCTATTTGCTCATGGGCATCGTGGCGCTGTACAGCTTCGGCTCGGATGCCGGCGGCGCCGTGGTGACCGCCTCAAGCTTTGGGCAGCAGGGGCCGGCGGCGATCGTCTTCTATCTGATTGCCTATGCGCTGATGAACCTCGGGGCCTTCGGGGTGGTGATCTATCTGGCCAACCGGAGCAGGAGCGAGGAGATCGATGACCTACGTGGGCTGGGCTGGAAGGCGCCACTTGCGGGTGGAGCGCTGATCGTCTTCCTCTTGTCCCTGACCGGGATTCCGCCGACGGCGGGCTTTTGGGGCAAGTACTACCTGCTGTTTGCGGTGTTCCAGGCCGGGTTCGAGTGGCTGGCGATCTTGGCGGTGCTCAACACCGTGATTTCGCTGTTCTACTACTTCCGGGTGGCGAAGAGTTTGTTCCTGCGTTCCGAAGAGGAAGCTCTCTTCGGCACCGAGAGCAACTGGCCGCTCACTGTCTGCGTCTTGCTCTTGGCGGTGCTGACCCTGTGGATCGGCGTGTTCCCGCAGGGGACGCTCGACTTGGCCCACAGCGCTGCGGCAGCGCTGCCGGCGAACTAGGCGCTTTCGTTGCGGCTGGCTGGCCAGCAGGGCCGGCTGTAACAACAGAGCGAGCAACAACAGAGCGAGCAAAAACAGAGCGGGGGAGTCGACGCGAACAGCGCCGATTCCCCCGCTCTGTTTTGCTCGGACTGGGCTCTGCTAGAGCTTGCCCTCAACCAGCCCCAGGATTTCTTCTTCTAGAGCCTGGGCCTGGGCTTGGAGACTCGCGCCCTTGTCGAGGATCTCCTTGGCGACGGCCTCATCCTTGAGGTCCTTGGCGTTGATGCGGACGTTGAGGTAGGCGCCCATCACTGCCGAGCGGCCGCAGAGGGCTGCGACGCCGGCGTCGCTGATCGAGGCCTCCATCCCTGTCGTGGCCATTTGTTTGGCGACTTGCATGGCTTCGAGGGCGACCTCCATCGTGCGCAGCGGAACCAGGGTGGCGTTCTTGGTCGCTTCCTGGATGGCTGCCTGACGCGCGGCCTTCTCCTCGGCGCTGCCCTTCGGCAGTTTGAAAGCGTTCATGATCTCGTTGAAGGAGTCGGTGTCGCGGTCGATCAGCGCCAGCAGCTCGTCATGGCAGCGCTTGCCCGCTTCGGCCTGCTCGGAAAACTCCTCCCAGCGCTCGTCCCAGCCGCGGCGATGCGAGCTGAGGTTGGCGACCATGGTGCCGAGGGCGGCGCCCATGGCGCCTAGGGCTGCTGCGACCGAGCCGCCGCCAGGAGCCGGGGACTCCGAGGCGGTTTCGTGCACGAAGCCCTCGATCGTCAGGTCGACCAGGCGCTTCTGCTCTTGGTCGCGGATGGCGTATTCAATGATCTTCTCGTTCGGGTCGAAGGGGGCGAGTTCGTCGAGTCCCATCGATTTGACGGCGATCTTGATCAACTCTGCATCGGAGACGCCTAGCGAGCGCTTCTGCTTGCGCAGGAAGTAGCGGCCGGCGTCGAGCATGGCGTTGAGCGGGATCAGGCCGACGAGCTCCGAGCCGGTGCAGCGGATGCCGCGGGCGTTAGCGCGCTCGACGACGGCGTCGAAGGCCCGGTGCACGGGGGTGACGCTGATGTTGGTCAAGTTCATCGAGATCTGGGCGACCCCGTATTCCTCGATGAACCAGCCGATGCCCTTCACGCACTTGAGGAGGCCAGGCTCCCAGACGGTCTTGCCCTCGGCGTCTTTGATGATGGCCCCGCTCAGGCTGCCGCCTTCGCGCTTGATACGGCCCTTCTCGCGGACGTCGAAGGCGATGGCGTTGGCGCGGCGAGTCGAGGTCGTGTTGAGGTTGACGTTGTAGGCCACGAGGAAGTCACGGGCGCTCACCGCGGTGGCGCCGGAGCGGGCATTGAAGACCGCAGGCCCGAAGTCGGGCTTCCACGCTGGGTCTTTGAGCTTCTCGGCCAGGCCTTCGTATTCGCCGGCACGGACGGTGGCGAGGTTGCGGCGCTTCTCTTCGCGTGCGGCGTTCTCATAGCAGTAGATGGTCAGCCCGAGCTCGTTGGCGAGGCGCTCGCCGAGCTGGTGGGCGTATTCGACCGTCTCTTCCATGCTCACGCCGGCGATCGGCACGAGAGGGCAGACGTCACAGGCGCCAAAGCGCGGGTGCTCGCCGGAGTGCTGGCTCATGTCGATCAGCTCGCTGCCGACGCGGACGGCGGCGACTGCGGCATCAAGCACCTGCTCGGGCTCACCGACAAAGGTGAACACCGTGCGGTTCGTCGCCTTACCGGGGTCTACGTCAAGCAGTCGCACTCCGTCGACCGACTCAACGGCAGCGGCGATCGCCTTTAGGACGCTCTCGTCACGGCCTTCGCTGAAGTTGGGAACACACTCGATCAGCCTCTGCATCACATTCACACAGGGTCGGGGTCAGGTTTATCGGGCCAAGAGCGAACTCCTCACAGCAGGCAGAGCCCTAGATACGGAACTCTGGTGCCGCGCGGCTTCTTCGCCGGCCTGGAAAAGGCGGATAGCGTACCCGCGTGGCTCCGTGGCTCCACGCAGACTTCTGCGGAAGCGTGCTCCTCCCTACTTGAGTTCAGAACTCCCAGCGTAGGCCGAGGAGGTAGCCATCGAGCTCGAGGTCCATCGAATAGCCCAGCTTCTCCTGATTGCCGGCGGCGGGCAGCCGGTAGAGCCAATAGCCCGCCCAGGCCGAAAGGCCGCGTTGGATCTGGTAGTGGAGGGTGACCGAGGCGTCGAGGATGCTGCCTTCGATGTCGTCGAACTTGCCATCGAAGACTGATAGATCGAGGCGCAGCTTGAGCGGCTGGATCTCCCCCTCGGCCCGTAGGCTCAGCAGGGGGAAGCCGTAGTCGTCTTTGATCTTGATGTAGTTGTCGCGCTTGGCGTTTTGTGCCTCGGAGCGCAGCCGGAACTCGGTGTGCTGCAGGGATAGTCCGGCAGCAAGGCGGAGGTCCAGCTTGGTGCGCGACTTGACGTCGAAGCTGGTCTCAAAAACCGGGACCCGCCAGGCAAGGCGATAAAGCTGCCATTCGCCGACGGACTGCACCTCGTCCCCCTGCGCAAGTCGTCCGAAGCCGTAGGGGAGGATGCCCTTGGTGCTGACGTTGCCTTGCTCCCAGGAGAAGAAGCCGAAGGAGATTCCGGCAAAGTCGTCGCCGTAGCTGAGGTCACCTCCATAGCCAAACTGCCGATCGGTCAGGTTCAGATGCTCTGGCAGGCCAACCTCGGGTTGATTGACCGGGCCGAGGGCCGAGGGGGTCTGCATCGAAGCCGTGCCGGCAGGGGTTAGCATCGCGCCGATGGCCTCGATGGCGAGCTTCGGCCGGTCGGGGATCGGCGACCAGCCTGCGCAGGAACTCAGTAGCAGCAGGGCGGCGCTGAGCAGGGCCGAAGGCCAAGGCAGCTGAGGGCCTTGCTCGGGATGGGGAGCGGAAGGGGATCGCGAGGCTGTGTGCCGCTGGGGCGGGCTCAGGATGGTCGAACGAAGCATGTGCCCTTTCCTCCTGCCGGGCGAGCTGCCTGGCAAAGGGCGGAGCTTACTTCACCGGATAGGTGGAGAGCACCCATTCCTTCCACTCCTCGGTCAACTTAAGGGCATTGGTCTTCCACGCCTTGCGCATCGCTTTGCGCTGGAGGCCAGGGATGTCACGGGCGAGGTTCTTGCCGGTTTTGGCGTCAAGGATCTCGTGCATCTCGAACATGTAGTCGCGGAAGCCTTTGTCGCCGTATTTGTTCATCACGAAGTCTACGAGGGACCAGGAGATGACATGGTCTCGGAACTTCAGCTGACCGAAGTCACGCCAATTGATGAGTTCGGCGATCGGGGTGATGTTGCCGCGGCCGATGTATTGGCGCGTTTTTACGTTCCATTTCTCGATGGCACGAAGATCGGCGACCGCGCTCTCGTTTTGGTCGAAGTTATCCCACTTCTTGCTGATCTTACGCGCAAACCAGTGAGCGCAACCTTCACTCCACCAGACTGGTAGGTCATGGGTATAGAGCCGGAAACCGCAAAGGAGGTTGTGGGTGGTGTTCCAAACCAGATGCGTATGCAGCGCAACGTCGTTCTTGTTGCGGTTCGATTCGAGCTCCTCGGAACTTCCAAGGAAGAGGCTGCCGGACTGTTTAAAGTTATGGCGCTTTGCTTGCTCCTGCACGACCCCGATATAGGTCTGCAGGTAGCGCGAGTAGTCGGCGAGCTTGCGGGTGACGAGGATGGTGTACTTCGAAGGCTGGCCGAGGTAAGGCCCCTCACCCATGTATTTGTTATTGATGAAGGTGTTGCGCTTAGTCGGGAAGTCTTTTTCCGTGACTCCGAGCCGCTTCTCGAAGTCTTCGTAAAGCTTCTCGAGTCGCATGATGTTGAGGTGGATTCGCAGCCATGGATCCAGGCGTCGAACCCGGGGGCTGATCTTGACGAAGCCGCGTTCTTGGAGTTCGGCCAGCTCATTGCGGATGCGCAGCTTGAGGGCCTTGTTGTTGGGGATGGCCCAGGGCGATAGATCCAATCCGAACTTGAAATGCTTGGTTTCGATCCAGCGAATCTTCGCCTTGCCGAGGGTGGCCGAAACATCGGTGCTTGTTGTGCCGTTATCGCCGAATTCGAAGGGTCCGTACGAGACGTACCCCACCTTTTTGAGGATGCTTGGGTCGTTTTTGTTGGTGTAGGGGTCGATGGCCCAGGATGGCAGCTTCTTTTTCTTCGCGCGTTTTTGCCCATAGGCGGTGCCGCTGGTCAGCGTCGTAGCGAAGAGGGCGAGAAGTGCGGGAAGGAGAACGGCGGAAGCGCAGCGCATCGGAGGATGCTCCTTCGGAGTCGGAGGCAGTCTCGGAGGAAGTGGTGGGTGTCGCTCCGCTCAGCGGCCAAGTCGCGACTTCCACTTTTTGACCTCGTTGATCGCGTTAAATACGGTGAGATTGGCGTAGGGGCGTTGCCCATCGATGATGCCGCGTAGGGCGTTAATCGCCGCCACACGAACTTGGTGTTGGCTGCTGTTGAGCATGCTGGCGATGGAAGGGACAGCATCTTTCGTGCCAGCGCCAGCGAGAAGGCGCAGGCAAGCGATCTTCTCCTTGCTGTCCTTTGATAGGGCGAGGCGTGTTGCGAGTTGTTTGGTCGCGGCCTTCCCCTTGAGCGCCGGAAGCACGCTGCGGATCTCGAGGTTACGTTTGTCCCATTGCTCTCTTGTCAATCGCAGCAGGAAGGGCAGCGCCTCGGTATTGCCGAGGGAGGCGAGTGCGAACTGGGCGGTTTCGGAGATTTGGCTGTCTTGGTGCTTGGCCGCTTCCCGGAAGAACTTGGTGTTGCCCTTGTTTTGGAAGCTCGCGAGGCGTCGGACGACCCAGCGTGAGAGGGCGAGGTTCTTGGGCTTGTAGGCCTTGGCGATGAGGCTTGCGTGCGCCGCTTGCGTGAGTTCGTCGAGCAGGTCGCCGATGGCTCTCTGCATCTGGGGGCTCTGTTTGTCGTTGAGCCCGTCCATAAGAACCGGACAGGTTGCGGGTCCGTAGCTGAGGATGCTTTGGCGAGCCGAGGCGCGCTTGTCGGTATCCTTTGCCGTAAGTAGCCGCATCTTCTCCTTGGTGATGTTCTTGCGGACGAATTTGAGCCGGGGCCATTCGGGCTTTCTTGCCTTCTTGCTGTCGCGGTTTCCCTTGGCTCGGGAATCGGCTTGTGAGGACTTCGGCAACGGGGCCCTTGAGGTGCCCTGGGCTAGGGCAAGGGGAGCTGCGAGGAGGGCCGAGCACAGGGCCAGGGTGATAGGGCTCTTGATCATCGGGATACCGGAAGGAAGGTCGCGAATTCGTCGCGGTAGGCAGGGTGTACGTAGCGGAACTCGCCTAATAGGCGGTCGCAGCGTCGCAAGACCTTGAGGCGGAAGGTCGCGTCCTGGGACCAAGGGAAGAATACGGTATAGAGGCGGCGCTCGGTGCCCGTCAACGGAGCAGGGCGTTCTCGCTCCTCGATGACGCCGATCAGCGCCACGCCATAGGTCGTTTCGATGGCTTTTGTGCTCCTGCCGACAGGGCAGTCCCACGCAGCTTCGGCCATGTCGATGGGCAGCGTGGGCCGGGGGGTGATGAAGTCTTTGGACTCGTGGCCGTCAAAGGTCTTTCCCAGGCGCATCAGGGCCTGGAGGTCGCCGCCCTGTTCTGCCACCGCCTTGGCAAGGGCTGCTCCGCGCCGCCGCGCGTCGGCCACTTGGGCTGGCTCCGCGAGTAGCAGGGCCACTCGTTTGGACAGAATGTGGTCCTTTAGCAGGATGCGGCGCAGGAAGGCCGGAGCCGCTTGGCTATCCAGCTTGCGCAAGAAAGGCAGGTGCCTGTTCAGTTGCTCCTGGGTGATCTCCTGATCGCCGATGCGAAGCACGACTTCCTTGGGTCCTGGCGGGGCCGCTGGGAGCGGCTTTTCGGGTTCGTGCCCGCAGGCGCTCAGAAGCAGAGGCAGGAGGCCAGCGAGGATCGTCTCAGCCCGGCTCCTGCCGGGGAATTGGCAGGGCTTCCACATCATCTCAAGCGCTTTGGCTATTTGATCTCGCCGCTACCTGGCGGCTGGTCGTGCCCGGCAATGAAGCCCAGGGCCTTTTCACGGACGAAGCGGTAGGTCGCCCGCATGTTTTCGGCGACGGGGCTGATATCTGTCGGCAGCACGCCGATCGTGTAGGTCGCTACGTCCTCGATGAAGACGCTACGCGGATCCTGGTTGAAGGACTCGATACGCAGGGAGTGCACGTCACCGTGCTCTTCGTCCTGGGGGAAGACGAGCTTCATGCCAAAGAGCGCTGCTGGGCGCTCGAAGCTGGAGAGGGCTTCCGGGGTCAGCCTGCAGACGACGCCGGCCAAGAAGTCACGGCTGTCGGCGTAGTTCCGCGAGTTGATCAGGCTTCGAACCACGTGCTGCTGAGCTACGATCATGGGCAAGCTCAGCTTTTCGCAGGCGATGTGCAGGATGACGTCGAGTTTCTTGCAGAAGTCGTCGACGTGCACCGTCCCTAGTTCCTCACGAATCTGGATTCGATCCGGGAGGAAGTTGACCATGGAGATCGCATTGGGAGCTTCCTGGGGGTTGCTGAGCTGAATGCCCTCATGGGTTACCGCGAAGTTTTGATAGGAGAATGGTCCCGAGTTGTAGAGTTCGTTGTGTATCGCCTGGACCTTGGCGGCCTCAAGCTCGGCGGGTGGGTGGATGATCTCGCTGAGGAGGCCAATCGTATTGGGGTCGTAGCTGACAGTTTCCATGTTTGGGACCTTACAGGGGCTTGGGCTCAAGCTGGAGCAAGCCTTTGTGTTCCGTTACGAGCACGTGACCACCCTGCTCGAGTTCGCCACTTAGCAGGAGCATGGCAAGGCGGTTTTGTAGCTCGCGCTGGATGAGACGCTTGAGCGGTCTGGCGCCGAAGGACGGGTCGTAGCCTTCGCGGGCCAGAAGCTTGCGGGCTTCGGGGCTGAGTTCGAGCTGGATGTCCTTCTCGGCCAGTTTACTGAGGAGGGGGCGCAGCTGGATCTCGACGATCTCTGCGAGTTCTTCTAGGCCGAGCTTGTGGAAGAGCACGGTTTCGTCGATGCGGTTGAGGAATTCGGGTCGGAACTGCTGGCGTAGCACTTGGTCTATGGCTGCGCGAACTTGAGCATCCTCAGGGTCGCCCTCGAGCAAGTGGTCGCTGCCGAGGTTGCTGGTCATCACGATCAGGGTATTGCGGAAATCCACGGTTCGGCCCTGGCCATCGGTCAGGCGACCGTCGTCGAGGACCTGCAGGAGGACGTGGAAGACGTCGGGGTGCGCCTTCTCGATTTCGTCGAGCAGGATGACCGAGTAGGGGCGGCGCCGGACGGATTCGGTGAGGTAGCCGCCTTCGTCGTAGCCGACGTAGCCTGGTGGCGCGCCGATTAGCCTGGCGATCGAGTGCTTCTCCTGGAACTCGCTCATGTCGACGCGGAGCATGGCCCGCTCATCGTCGAAGAGGAACTCGGCGAGAGCGCGGGCGAGTTCCGTTTTGCCGACGCCGGTCGGGCCGAGGAAGAGGAAGCTCCCTATGGGGCGTTGTTCGTCCGAGAGTCCGGCGCGGGCGCGGCGCACGGCGTTGCTTACGGCCTCGATGGCTTCGCCCTGGCCGATCACGCGCCTGCCGAGGCGCTCTTCCATGTGGACGAGCTTGTCACGTTCGCTTTCGACTAGCCGTGAAACCGGGACGCCGGCCCAGTTCGAGACGATTTGCGCGATCTCCTCGGCGTCGACTTCCTCCTTGAGCAGGCTGCTTTGATCCTGCATGGCAATCAGGGCACCGCGAGCATCCTCTAGGCGCTTTTCGAAGCCGGGGATGTCCTGGTAGCGCAGCTTGGCAACTTCTTCGTACTGGCCTTGGCGCTCTAGGCGTTTTGCCTCGTCCTTGAGCGTCTCTAGCTGCTCTTTGGCCTTTTTGATCTCTTCGATCTTTTCCTTTTCGCTGCGCCAGCGGGCGCGAAGCGCATCGGCTTTTTCTCCTTCGTCCGCCATTTCGCGAAGCAGGGCCTCCAATCTTTGCGCGCTGGCGCGGTCGCTCTCCTGTTCGAGGGCAAGCTTCTCGATCTCAAGCTGGCGAAGGCGGCGCTCGGCAGCGTCGAGCTCGGCGGGCATCGAGTCGATTTCGATGCGAATGCGGCTCGCGGCTTCGTCGACCAGGTCGATGGCTTTGTCCGGGAGGAAGCGGTCGGTGATGTAGCGGTCGGACAGCTCGGCTGCGGCGACGAGGGCGGCATCGGTGATGCGCACGCCGTGATGCACTTCGTAGCGCTCCTTGAGCCCGCGCAGGATCGCGGTGCTGTCGCTGACGCTGGGTTCTTCGACCAGTACTGGTTGGAAGCGGCGCTCGAGTGCCGCATCCTTCTCGATGTGCTTGCGGTATTCGTCGAGGGTCGTGGCGCCGATGCAGCGAAGCTCGCCGCGGGCGAGAGCAGGCTTGAGGAGGTTGGCTGCGTCGACGGCACCCTCGGCGTTGCCTGCTCCAACCAGAGTGTGAATCTCGTCAATGAAGAGCACCACTTCGCCGGCGGCGTCGGTGACTTCTTTGAGCACGGCTTTGAGGCGATCTTCGAATTCACCGCGGAACTTGGCGCCGGCGATGAGGGCGCCGAGGTCGAGGGCCATTAGGCGCTTGTGCTCGAGGCTCTCGGGCACGTCGCCAGCAACGATGCGCTGGGCAAGGCCTTCAGCGATCGCGGTCTTGCCTACGCCCGGCTCGCCTATCAGCACCGGGTTGTTCTTGGTGCGGCGTGAGAGCACCTGCATGACGCGGCGCACCTCTTCGTCGCGGCCGATGACGGGGTCGAGCTTGTTGCGGCGGGCGAGCTCGGTGAGGTCCTTGGCGTAGCGTTCGAGCGCTTGGAATTTGTCTTCGGGATTTTGGTCGGTCACGGAGTGTGAGCCACGAACGGACTGGAGGGCCTGTTCGAGCCGTGAGCGATCGATGTGTAGTTCGCTGAGCAGCTCCCCGCTGCCTTTCCGCTGCAGGAGGGCGAGTAGGAGGTGTTCGGTCGAGACGAAATGGTCGCCGAGCTTCTGCATCTCGTCCGCGGCTTCACGGAAGCAGCGCTGGCTCTCAGGGTCGAGGGCCAGTTGGCCGCCTTGGGAGCTGGGGCGTCGTGCTAGTTCTTGCTCTAGGCGTTCTTGCAGTTGTGTGGGCGAGATGCCGATTTTGCCGAGCAAGGCGGGGACGATACCGCCTTCTTGCTGGGTGAGAGCCAGGAGCAGATGGATGGGCTCAAGGTTTGGGTGCCCGCGCCTGCTCGCGCATTCTTGGGCGGCTTGGATGGCTTCTTGGGCCTTGATCGTGAAGTTTTGGAACTGCATGGGTCCTCCGGGGGGGCGTGGGCTCCGCGGAGAGCAATTGTGGTGCCGAAATAGCAGATATGAGGCAACTAGCTATTTTATAAGGCTTTGTGTTGGGTTTGCTTCGGTTGCCGATGGGCTTTGAGTGTCAATATGGCAGCTTTTCAGCGCTCGCGCATGCCTCTGCCGCTTAGGACCAGCTTGAGTTGCTTGAGCAGCTCGGGGGGGACGAGGGGGCTCTTCTTGCTCAGGTTTTCGGGTGCAACGAAGCTGCCGATCCCGGCGCGCTCGGCCCAGAGGTTGATGAGGTAGACCAGGGCCATTCGGCCTTCCGTGCTGGTTTCGAAGCGATGTAGCTTGCGGAGCAGTGTCTCGATCTCGCTTCTTTTCGCCTTGCGCCAGCCTTCGATGATGTCGGGGTCGGGCTCCTCGCTGCGCAGGTTGCTGAGTAGGGCTGACAGGGGCGGGGTCGTGTTGGGGATGGAGCTGTGGGCGCTCCGAAGCAGCATGTCTACGTCTTTGCGAGCTTCGGGGCCGAGGGCAGCGCTCAGCAGGGTCAAGGCGAGGGCCCTCCGTTCCCGCAAGGCCAAGAGCTCACCGCCTCCTGCCTTGGCAATCGCGCTGAGTTGCTTCCGGGCGGGGTCGGAGTTCGTCGTTATGACAACGTGGACGCGACCGAATCGGCGACGAATCGCCCGTGCGGATCGTAGCGCTGACGCCGTGGCTCGGCCCTTATGCGGCGGGGCGTCGCCGATAATGACTAGGGCTTTGACCGCTCCTGTGCTCCACGGGAAGCGTCTCGCTTTGTTCATTGCAATATCGAGAGCCTCAGGGTTATCGCCACCGCCTCCGCTGCGAACTGAGCTAAGGAAAGCCAACGTCGAATATCGGGATGCTCCAAGAGGAAGCTCTCTCGTAAGGTAGTCGTCGCCGTGGTCGCGATAGGTAATGATCCCGATGCGCAGTTTGGGGGCGATAGCGCGGAGCAGGCTGAGCATGTTCTGCATCTGGTGCTTTGCTTCACTCAGCGTCGGCGACATTGAACCGGTCGAATCAAAGGCGAATACGAGTTCGAATCCGCGATTTCGAAGGCGAGAGACTGTGCGTGCGAAGCGTTTGTTCTCGATCTTGTGTTGGCCGATTTTCCCTTTCTTGCTTAGGCCGGATGGAGACCCCGTATCTCTGCCCTTGCCGCCCAACTTGGAGAGGAGAAAGTCGCCTGACATGGCGGTGACGGCGCCTTTCGCTCCGATCCCGATCACGGCAAAGCCGGGGAGCTCTTCCATTTTGGGTTTGTCGGCGACCGGTTCTGCGCTGGGCGGGGGAAGAAGGTCTGGCAGCTTTGGAGCGGGGGGGAGAGGTTCTGAAATCTCAGTGGAGAGCAAGCTCTCTGCGCTGCTTGGTTCTTCGATGTCCTCGTGCTGCTCGTCCTGCTGGGAAAGCCGGCCTTGGTACAGCCAGGTCCGCGGCCTTTCCTTGTGGAGTAATACCGGCAGCAGGGCCAAGAGGGCCAGGAGGTGGGCGATGATCGAGAGGAGCGCCCACTTGGCGCTACGACGAAGAGCTGAGAAGCCGCGGTGGATTTCTCGCCAAGCCTCGAGGAGGTGGAGGTAGAAATGGTTTTCTGCCGGGCCGGTTTCGATCTCGTGTAGGCCGATCCCGATGCTGGAGCCCAGGGCGAAGGGGGTGATTCTTCGAACGACGCGGTTATCTACACGCAAGTGGCGGTGGCTGAGTGGCTTTACCGCGAGCTGCCCTTCAGGGCGCAGGTAGATCCGGGCATGGTGGGGAGAAATACCAGGTCCGGTGAGTCGGATATCGCAGCTGAGCGAGCTTCCTGCGATCAATCGCCTTCCGGGGACGAGGTAAATCGGACCGCTGCCAGCGTCCAAGAACGCGGCGGAGGCTTGTCCTTGGCTTTTTTCGTCTCCGTGGGGGAGTGGGTTGTTTCGCTCGTGTTCGGTCAAGTTCGCCTTGTGGGCCTGGGCTGCTTGTTAAGGCTTGTGCGGATGGGGCGATACCTAGCTTGTAGTATCGGCGTGTTCCTGTCCTGGGGAAGAGCTTCCTGCTTCGACATTGCTGGACATGCTCTGTGAACAGTGCGTCATCGAGTGTCGCGGCCTGTTCCTTGACGGGTTGTTGAAAAGCTCTGGCATTATGCCGTTGATGCTCTTGGGAGGGCTCGCCTGCCGGGCTAGTCTCGCATCTAGCCGCATCGGGTCTGGCTGCTCTGGACCAAGATGCGAGAGGGAAGAGGAGGATGGCGATGTATCTACGCGTCGCGGGTGGTGAGTTTCGGGGGCGGAAGCTGCGCACTGTGCCTGGGGTCGGGACCCGGCCCCTGCTGGGCAAGGTGCGTGAAGCTGTTTTCAACATCCTTGGCCCTGAGATCCAAGGGGCCCAGGTCTGGGACCTTTTTGCCGGAACGGGGGCTTCGGGGATCGAGGCGCTAAGTCGCGGTGCGGCCCGGGTGATCTTCGTTGAGAAGGCGAACTCCGCGTTGCGGGTCCTTCGGGCGAACCTGGATGAACTCGGGCTGGACCTGGTGGCCCCAGGCGAAAAACAGCGTGCCATCGTCCTACGTGGCAACGCTTGGGAACCTCAGATCATTGATCCGGTGACTGGGGAGCCCTTTGAAGGTGAGCCTGAGCCGGAGATGCCGCCGAGCTTCGTTTTCTTCGACCCTCCCTACGCCGCGGTGCGGGAGGATCCTACCTCAACGGTGGATCGCCTTGGGAAGCTGCTGGATCGGCTCGCTCCCGCTGGTCGCCTTGTCTTTCATTTCCCCGAAGGTGTGCTCGACGAGGATGATCTTGCACATTTGGGGGTCGTGGATATGCGCGTATGGGGCAGCTCGGCGGTGGCCTTCATCGAAGGAGTTGGGGCAGAGCAGAGCGATGATGCGCGCTTGCCCGAAGCCGAGTGACCGCGACCTCGTCGCCTAGTGGTCCTTTCTTGACCGCCTGCTGGGCGACGAGAGTGCCGGGTTATCGGGCATAGAGCTATTGGGCATAAAGAAGACGAGCCGACAGCCCTGGTAGGGACTGCCGGCTCGTCTTCTTTGTGCCAGAAGCTCTGTGCCCGAAGCTTTGTGCCAGAAGCTCTGTGCCGGAGGCTTCGCGCCTGTTTGCGCGCTCGGCAATCAGTCGCCGAAACGCAGCTCCAGGGCGTTGGTCATCGTTAGCAGGCCTCGGTTCGGGTCGATGACAGCCCAGACAGAGCTGAATTTAACCCCCGATACACCCAGCTTGCCGTAATTCACTTCGGCGCGACCGCCGACCGCTGGAACGATGCTGGTGTAGAAGGCGGTCATGATGTTGGCGTAGATTGGGCAGCCGTAGAAAGAGATCGAACCCATCGCGTCGGGGCTAAATGCCAGGATTTGGACGGCGATTTCGCCGGCGTTCAGCTTGCGATCGATGCCCATCGCGAAGTTCTCATTGCCCTTGATCGGCAAGCCGGTGGTTACGAGGGCTGCCGCGAAGCTTGGGTTACTGCTCTGTTGGCAGGGCCGGCCGATGACCGTCACCGAAGCATTGCCGACATTGTCGCGACCTGGGGTCGGGGACGAGTCGAGGATCCATTCGCGAGCCGAACTTGGCTTGCCGACGGTGGTGTAATCATAGGCGAGCGAGGGCAGTGGATTACCGGTGGAGGCCGGGGCAAAGCTGCCGCTTGTCCAGCGCTTGGCCGTGATGGCCAGGCTTTCGCGAGCAAAGCCGGTGGTACCCCAGCTGACCCAATCCTGGATCGACGCCGGGTTATTCATCAGCGAGTTGTTTTGCGTGTTATAGAGGGCTAGGGCGCCTCGAGTTGGGTCCAAGGCGACAGCCGAGAGCCCAAAGAGGAAGTGGTGGATCGATTGCCCGGTATAGATGTCGGTCGGGGTATTGGCCTGCAGGGGAGCGAGCCAATGGACGCGGAGGTATGCGCCCGGCTTGATGGTGGTCTGTGCCGGGAACGGATACCAGTGGGTGCCTGGTGTGCTGGAGGCCGCGTGGTAGATGGACCAATTGCTAAGGTCCACATCCTTCGTGCCAGCGTTGTGCACCTCGATCCACTGCGCATTGGTGGTGAAAGCGATCTCGCTCAGGACGACCTGGGCGCGAGCGGCGGGGGCGAGGAGGGCCGCAGCGAAGGCTGCGCCGGTGAGTCGGAGAGTCAGGCTCTTCATCAGCGAGCTCATTGGAGGCTCCGGGGGGTAGAGGCAGGCGCCAGTGTTCGGAAGCGAGACCCGGGACGCACGCAGGGTAGTAAGGCAGCGTTTGCTGTGCGGGGACTCAGTAGAGGACGCAGAAGAATACCACAGGATAGGAGTTGAATCGCCGGCCGCTGACAAGCGAACTGCAGCTCTGGAGCCGCGAGCTTTGGGACGGGAGGGCATGGGCCCGTGCGATGGGGCTGGCCGCCGCAGAATCAAGTTCTCCGAGGGGGGCGGACGATTTCTCCGGGGCCGGCAGATTCTCGCCGGGGCCCGAGGAAAAGCAGGCGGTCTATGCCCAAGCGTGAGCAGATCGAGGTGCTGGAAGAGAGGCTCGACGAGTTGGTCGAGAAGCTCCTCGTGATGGGCCGTCCCAAGTGGGAGCGGATCCGCTTGATGCAGAGTCTGGTCTCCTTGGGGGAGAAACTCCCCGATGAGGTCGTGGAGGCGGCGCTGGCTCGGATCATGGAGCGGATGCTCGACTGAGGAGAGCTTGGGGCGGCCGGGTCTCGCGGCTTTTTCACCCGGCTTCCTCGTCCCAGCTCAACTCCAAGCCGTCTTCGTGTCGATAGCAAGGCCGTCCCGCTGCTCTGGTTCAAGGGAGCGGGTTCGGTGCACGCCGCCGAAACATGACGAAGAGGACGAGACCATGATGAAAGCGAGCCGCTCGGTTCTTTCTCTCCTGGGTGCCCTACTCGTGGCCGCCCAGCTTCCTGCGCAGCAGGATGACTCCACGCTCAGCACGCCGAAGGAGACAAGCCTTCGCGAGTTGATGCAAAAGCCCATTGCTTACAAGAACGTTTGGGTGGTCTTTACCGGGACCTTCTCTGGCGTCGGCCAGCTGCACAATCCGTTCTTTACGCGCTTTACCCGGGCAAACCATGTGAACTTCGCTCTTTGGGGCGACGATGCCAAAATGTGGGTCAGGGAGGAATACGATAATCCGTGCGCGACGCTTTTCGTGGCCAAGGCGAACGACGAAACCACGACGGTGCTCTACAAGCTACCGCGCTACCAACGCGTTCGACTGACCGGTGTGGTGCGTAATGCTTTCCACGGTAAGCCCTGGGTCGAGATCACCAAGATCGAGCCTTTGGAGACGCGTTACACGACAGCTTCCCTGCGTCATCTACACCGAGCGTACAAGCACTTGAGTTCCCACGAGTGGAAAAAGGCCGGCGTGGAGCTGGGTCTCGCTCAGGCGCCGGAGCTGCCGGCACAAGCGCGGGGATGGATCGAATACTACCGCGGTGTTTGTCTGATGCGTGTCGGCCAGCCGGGTAAGGCTATGCAGGCTCTGCGCTTGGCGCAGACCCTCCTCGGCAATCGGCCGGAGGTAGAGGATCAGATCGCCCAGCTCGGAAAGGATCCGAAGAGCCAGATCGACGAGGTGCTCCGGAAGCCGCTGGTTGCAAAGAGCAAGCGGCCCTTCTGGGAGGCCGTGGAGAAGGGCCAGAAGGAAGAAGCGAAGGAAGCGAAGGAACCGGCCCGCCCCGGCCACTAGATCATTCAACGCGGCGTCGCACCCGAGGGAGCCAGTGGCTCCCTCGCTGCACGTACCCAGCCGCTGCACTTTGCTTCGGCTGCCAAGCTCGCAGAGGCTCTGCGCACTGACCGTCGGTGCTGCGGGTCGCAGCTGCTAAGCTCCCTCAAGCAATGAAGGGGGGGACGTGCTGGAACAACTGACGATCCGGGATCTTGCATTACTGCGCCGTGCCGGCGCTATGCCCGCAGAGGGCCTAACCGTGATCTCGGGAGAAACTGGCGGCGGCAAGTCGCTAGTGATCCAGGCCCTGCACTTGCTTCGCGGCGAGCGTGGCAAGAGTGGCCTGGTTCGCCGTGGCGCCAAGGCCGCCAGCGTCGATGGCGTTTTCGTCTTGAGCGGGGGCGAGCGTAGCGAAATGGTCCGCGCCCTCTACCTGGAGGTCCTTGGGACTGAACTCGAAGAGGATCGGCTGGTCGTGACTCGGGTGATGGACGCCAGTGGACGTTCGCGGGCTCGCATCGACGGCCGCCCCGTTGCCCTCCGCGACCTACAGCGTTTTGGTTCCTACCTCCTCGAGATTCATGGCCAGGGCCAGAATCGCAGCCTGATGCGCCCTGAGATCCAGACCGAGTTGCTCGATGCCTATGCCGAGTTGCGCGACGAACGCTTGAGCTTTGCCAGGGAGCTAGCTGAGCTTCGCTTACTTGACGCGCGTCTGCGTAAGCTTCGCGAAGGTCAGCGTGAGCGGCGTGAGCGGGCGGAGTTCCTGCGCTATTGCCTTGATGAGATCGCTGCCGTTGACCCTCAGGAGGGCGAAAGCGAGGAACTCGAACGTGAAGAGCGAGTGCTGGGTCATCTCGACACTCTGCGCCAGGGGCTCGAGGCGGGGGTCCAGGATCTCTACGAGGGCGAAGGCCACGAACCGGTCATTGACCGAGTGCGGCAGCACGCTCGGCGCATCTCTGAACTCGCGGAGTTCGACGAGCGTCTGGGCGATGCTGGGAGGATGCTCGAAGAGGCTGGGGTGCTGCTTGAGGAGGGGGTGCACGAGATGCAGAGCGGGCTTGCTCGACTCGAACTCGATCCGGGCCGCCTCGAAGAGCTGCGCAGCCGCCTGCACGAGCTGCGGCGCCTGCAAGAGCGCTTTGGTCCGGACGAAGCCGGGCTTTTCGAACAGCGGGCGCGGATGCAGGTGGAGCTTGAGGGGATCGATGACGAGGCTCAGAGCCCCGAGCGCTTGGCCGAAGAACTCGAGGCTCGGCTCACGAGCTTGGCCAAGCATGGAGAGAGTATCGAGCGGGCTCGCCGGAAGGCGGCGCGCCCTCTAGGTAAACGCATAGCCGAAGAGCTTGCTGAGCTCGGTATGGATAAGGCGGGGGTCGAGGTCCGCGTTGTTCCACATGAGGGTAAGAGCATCCTCGATCGCTCGAGTGAGCTCGGCACATGCGAGATCGAACTCTTCCTCGCACCCAATCCTGGCGAGGCGATGACGCCGCTGCGTGAGACGGCTTCTGGCGGCGAGGTGGCGCGGGTGATGCTAGTGCTGAAGAAGATCCTTGCCGATAGCGACCAGGTTCCCGTCCTCGTCTTCGACGAGGCCGATGCCGAGATCGGAGGCCGCCTGGGCCTGGCTGTCGGCCGCAAGCTTGAGGCGGTGGCCAAGGCGCACCAAGTCCTCTGTGTGACCCATCTGCCGCAAATCGCAGCCTTTGCCGACCAGCATTTGCTCGTCGAGAAGCGGGTCGAAGAAGGAGGGGGAGGCGAAGAGCGCACTGTCGCTGAGATTCGTCCGCTCACGATCAAGGAGCGCAAGAGTGAGCTGGCCTCGATGACCCGGGGCGATGATGCCGTGGATGAGAATGCTCTTCGCGAAGCCGGCCGCCTCATGAAGCTTGCCCGAGGAAAGTGAGTTGCTGGCCGAAGCCAAGCAGGGCCGAATCCGGCACTCGGTCACTCGCGAGCCTTGTTCAGCAGCCTGTTAGCCGAGTAGGGCCCAGGCGGCGACTCCGGCGGCTAGGAGCAATAGGGCTGCGCTGAGCAAGAGCTGGAGCTTGCGCCGGGCTTCGCGTTCCGCCTGCTCTCGGAGATCCCTGGCGTCGCCAGCTGCCCGCTCATAGTAGCTGCGCCAGCGATCTTCGATGGTCGCGAGCGGGCCATCCTTTGGGATGGCGAGTTCGGAGCGGGTCTTTTCGAGTAGCTGCAAGAGCTCCTGGGCGATGCGCTTCTGTGCTTCGGGGCTCTGTTCATGGAGATAGGCGATTTCCCCGCTTTCGGCCCGTTCGCGGGCTGTCGTTAGGCCGAGATCGAAGAGTTCCGTTCGGTAACGTGGAGCAAAGGCGCGGGAGCCATGCTCAATCAAGAACTGCAGGAGCTCGCCGCGTTCCTCCTGGAGGCGTTGACGGGCATCGAGGCTCTCTTGCCCCTGTGCGGTCAGGCGATGATGCATCTCGGCCAGTTCGCGGTTGCGGCGAGTGGCGGCCTGCACCTCTTCGCGGAGGTGGCGAATACGCTCTAGCTCTTCCCGGATGCCGAGTTGGCTGTCTTTGGCCTCCTCGCCTGCGCCTTCGCGCTCGGTGGCCTTGAGTGCACGCTCTAGGTCGAAGAGCGCAGTGGTTAGCCGACCATGGTCGAACTGGTCTTTGGCGCCCTGCATCAGCCGTTGCCCTTGCTCGCTGATCTCTTCGACGCGTAGTCGTAGGCGTTCGAGTCGATCGACCAGCGCGCTCCGACTGGCATCACGAGTGTCGATCAGAGCTCCGAGAAGGAGGATCCTGTCGATTTCCTCGAGGTCCTGGATCAGTGGCCGTATGGGCACCGGGTCGCTGTGCAGTCTGGTATCCATCGAGTCGAGGAGCTGGATCACACGCTGGCTGAGCCCCAGGCGCAGCTGCTTGAGTTCACGCCGGGCGCCGTTCAGGTCGAGTCTAGGGTGGCTTTCAAGCAACTCACCAAGCACGCGAGCGACTAGGTCGAGATTGATTTCCTGCCGTTCGATCCGGTCTCTACCGAGGTTCTCCTCGATTCGGGTGAAGAGACGCAGGAGTTCGGGGCAGGCATGGTTGGAGAGGAGCTGCGCGGCGCGCTCGACTTGGGGGCGCCCTCCGGAGAGGCGTTCGAGGAGCCATCCAAGGCGGTGCAGGCGATCGCGAGCGGCGGTGGTGAAAGGCGTTGTCCCGCTGTAGCGCTCTTGTAGCTCTTGCAGGAACTCACGGGCGCGACCCAGGTCCAGCTGAGATTCCGCAGTCTCAAGTTGTTGCCAGAGCTCTCGCTGCTTGGGTTCTTCCGCCTCGACGTGGCGCTGAATGGATTCGGCAGCACGGAGGACGCTGGCGAGGATTTCTGCCGCGTCTTGGCGTTCGAGAGGAATCTCCGCAAGGAGAGTTGCGAGCTTCTTTGCTCGGGTGGCGAGTTCGCTCGAACTCGTGAGCTGGCCGGTGCCCAGGAGGCGCTTGGCTTCGCCGGGCAGGATCAGCAGGAGCTGTGGAATCTTGATCTGGGCGCGGGCCAGGCGTTCACGTAGTCGTGGCAGCAAGGGGGCGAAGCGCAGGCAAAGGGCCGCTGCACGGCAAAAACGCTCGGCTGCGTCGAGGCGATCCTCGATGGGCTGGTCGATTTCGCTGATTGGGATTTCTTGGAGTATCCTGTCTAGGCGTTGGCCCCAGTGGCTACGGAGGGCAATAACCCGCTCCTGAGCTTGCCCGAGTTCGGGGTCGGCCGAGCGGCCTTCGAGAAGGGCGACTTCGAATTCGATGTCTGGGTGGGTTGGAACCGTAAGCTGCTCGATCCTGCGAGGAAGCTCTTCGATCTTCGGTCGGGCCTCTGCTTCGCGTGCGAGACAGTCGTGGATGAGCTTGCCAAGGCTGGGGGCGAGCGTTGGTCGAAGTCGCTGCAGTAGCCGCTCATCGAAGCTCCCATCTTCGTGCAAGGGCGGCCTGCGGCCAACGAGGATGAAGTGGATGGTCGCGCCAAAGCCGAAGACGTCGAAGCTAGGGTCTGGGACATGGCCCAGGCGTGCCTGGACGGGCGCATAGCCATGGGTGCCCCCAGTGAAGCCTTTGCGTACGGGGCGGCGTATTCGCTCCCCCTCGCGCCAGACGGCATTTTCGAAGTCGACGATTCCGAGTTTGCCGGTGTTATCGAGTAGGAAATTGGCGGGCTTGACGTCGCCGTGCACGACTCCGCGTTGGTGCACCTGGAGCAGCGCTTGGGCGCAGCTGCTGGCGAGTGTCAGTGCTGCATCGCTGGGTAGTGGTCCGCTGGAGGCGATGAGCTGGCGCAGATCGACATCTCCGCAGTTGGCGAGTTCTAGCCAGGGGCCACCGGCATCTTCCCCCTGGGCGAGTACCGGAGGCACGAGTGGCCCCTTTGCCTTTGCCAGGGCTGCCGCTTCGTGATCACGGGTGGCGCGATCCCCGGGGCGGAACTGTTTGCGAAAGCGCTCCGGCTTCTTACTGAAGGAGCGATCGCCGGCATCCAGTGCTGTCTGGCTCGATTCGGAGTTCAAGGGACGGTTTCCTGTCCGTGTGAGCATATGGGTAAGCTTGGTGGTCGCCATGAGCTTCGAAGTCCACATTCACGAACCGTCCGGTCACTCACAGCACATTGAAATCGAGGGCAGTAGCTTCTGGGTTGGGGCGGGGGAGGGGAATTGGGAACTCTCGCTGCCGGTTCCCAAGCTCTGGGGTGAGCTTTTCCACGTGCGGGCACAGGCTGGAGTTGTGCAGCTCCGGGCGGAGCCGGAGCTGCCGATTCCGATTCTGAGTGCTGGGGCCCAGGTGGGGACGCGCTACGAGCCTCTGCTGGAAGGTGAGATACTGACCCTTGGTGGCTTTCGCGTGGAAATCCTCTTGCAGGGGGCACCGGAGCCAGAGCCAGAGCTGCTTCCCGTCGAGGTGAGTCAGGGTGAGGAGTCGCTCGGGCTCGCCGATTGGTTCGAGCAGGTGGTCGAGCTCGCTGATCGGTTGGAGGCGGTGCACGAGATCGCAGATCTGGCTCGTTCCACTCTCGCGGGCGTGCTGGCAACGACACATGCCGATCGCGTCTATGTTGCGATCGAGACCGAAGGTGGGCAGCTCGGAGAGTGGTTCGAGTCGCGGGTCGGCGGCCAGTCATCCTTCGGTATTAGCCGTTCCATGATCGAGCACGTGCGGCGGCACCGCGGGATCGTCTTTGTGCCCGAGTCCTCCAAAGACCCGGAGGTCGCGGATCTGCTCAGTATCCGCACCCACGGGATTCGGGCCTCGCTGGCGGTGCCGCTGCGCGCGCTGGGGCGAAGTGTCGGGGTTCTCTATGCCGACTGCATCGAGCCTGGGCGGCAGCTGGAGGCCTCGGACTTTCAGAAAGCGGCCTTGATCGGGAGGATGCTCGCAGGGGCGATCGGCGGTCGGCGGCTGGTGGAGAGCTTTCTCGATAGCCGTTCGGATCGGGAGCTTCCTCCAGGGCTCAGGACGCGCAGCCCGGCCTGTCGTGAGATGGTGGAAAAGGCGCGGCTCTTCGCGCCCACCGACTACACGATTCTGATTCGGGGCGAGACCGGCGTTGGCAAGGACGTGCTTGCCTGCGCTCTGCACGAGATCAGTGGGAGGAGCGACGGCCCCTTCATTCCGGTTAACTGTGCGGCGATCCCGGCGCAGCTGATGGAGAGCGAGCTCTTTGGCCACGTGAAGGGCAGCTTTACTGGGGCGACGGCGAACAAGGCCGGTTTCTTTGTCGCGGCCAGTGGTGGGACCCTCTTCCTCGACGAGATCGGGGATATGGAGCCTGAGCTGCAGGCCAAGATCCTGCGGGTGCTTGAAACACGCGAGGTGACGCCGGTCGGGGGGACGCAGTCACGCGGCGTCGATGTGCGGATCCTCGCAGCGACCCATCAGGATCTCGAGCGAATGGTGGGGGAAGGGAGTTTTCGGGAGGATCTCTACTTCCGCATCCGGGAGCTGGAGCTGCTGATTCCGCCACTGCGCGAGCGGGTCGAGGATATCTTGGCCCTGGCGGAGGAGTTCCTTGTCCAGGCGGCGGATGAGCTGCCGCAGGTTCGCGGGCGGCCGCACTTGGCGCCGGAGGCCTCCCGGCTGCTGTTGGAACATTCGTGGCGGGGCAATGTGCGCGAGCTACGGCACGCGATACGGACGGCCTTGATCAGGGCTGGCGGCAAGGAAGTGCAGGCGGAACACCTGGAGCTGCGAGACGGCTTCGGCGAAGCCTCGGCGCCGCCTCCTCTTGCTCAAGAGGAAGCTCCTGTTGCTGACGGGAGGAGCTATCGCGAGCGGCTAGCGGAGGAGGAGAAGCGTGCTCTACAGGATTCCCTGGAGCGAGCGGGGGGCAATGTCACCGAGGGGGCTCGGCTCTTCGGGCTCGCGCGGACGACCTACCGAGAAAAGCTGGTGAAGCACGGGCTGCTCTAGGCGCGTGGTACCGCTTTGGGGGTGGGCAGAGCGGAGGCTGACCTATGACCTGCGTCCGCGTTTGTCATCCTGCTAGCCTGCTAGCCGAGCCTTACGGCGCGACGACCACCGAGGCTTCGACGCGGCGCTGTGCGAAGTCGTCCTTGGCGTTGACCTTGTCGACTTCCATGTCATGGCCCTCTGCATCTGCGAGAGCGAAGCGCCACGGCCCGGAGCCCACGCCCGGGATTTCGAAGCGTCCGTTCTCGTCGCTCACCGCCCTGCCGCGGAAGATGCCGGTCTCGTGAACAGCTACACGCACACCGGCGCTCGGCTTGTTGCCTTGGAATATGCGGCCGAAGAGACGGCGCGGCTGCGGAAGGACGAGGTTTTGTGGCCAACGCTTTTGCTGGCCAGGGCGAACCGATGCCGGGTCGATGCGGGGTAGATCCAAGTCCATCGTGATCGGCAGGGCCGAGATCTCGCTCTCTGTTTCGAGCTTGGGCAGGGCGCAGAGCCGGTAGAGTCCCGGAAGCAGCCCGTCGAGCTCATACTCGCCACTCGGCTGGCAGGCGGCGGTCACTGTGCCCTGCTGCTGATGAGCGCCTTTGCCGATCGGCACCAGCTGTAGGGCCACTGGCCAGGGTAGCTGGGCCAGGCTGCTCTCTTCGCCGGTCTCGATGCGGACCTTGCCGCTCATGTGCCAAGCTGCGACGCGCACGCCGCCTTCCTTGATCGGCTCCGAGCTGCTGCGCTCGGCGAGGCTGCTAGCTTGCGACGGGCGCTTAGCGTGCCCTGGCCGGAAGTCCCCGCGTCCTTCGTCGATCATGCGGCCCATCGCACGCTGGCGTTTGGCGAAGAGCTCTTCCTTGCGAGCGAGCTCCTTCTGTCCCTCGAAGGGTAGTTGTCCCTTCAGCGGTAGGATCTCGTCACCCAGAAGCGCAGCGCCTGCGCCAAAGAGGACGATAAGTCCGAACATGTAGTGCGATGGTTTGGTCATGACCGTTCGGCGCTCAGTAGAGCATCTCGGGGAGCCCATAGGGCTTGGCGTCCGACACGAGGTCCAGAGGGCAGAGAATCTTAGCGCGTATATGCGCACTTATCAGCGTGCCTACTAGATCTCAATGTCATATTCGTCTGGATCCTTTACGGAAGTGAAGTGGGAGGGGGCCGAGGCTTTCGTCTTTCACCATCACTTTCCTGCTGCCATGGGGGTGTCGGGCCCAAAGATCTGTCCTTCGCGGCCTTTATTGGCGGCTGGCTAGGGGCTGGAAGGGCAGGCTGGGCCCGAAGCGCTCGGAGCCGCGCGAGGTGGAGCTTTCTCCTTTGGTCTCGCCGATGCGGAGAAACCGCATAGCCTGGTCGGCAGGTCGCGACTTCCAAGTTCTGGACTGCTAAGATCTTCCGCCCATCCGTCCAAGGCTGCCGAGACGCTGAGACACCCCGTGAAGCCTGCTCCCCGTGACATTGACCTCGTGATCCCCCTCTATAGGGAGCGAGAGAGCTTGCCGGCCCTGTTTTCGGCTTTGGGGCGGGAGCAGGGCTTGTTGGGGCAGGGCCGGGTTCTCTTTGTCGACGACGCTTCGGTCGATGGTAGTGGCGACAGTGTCGAAGCGGCCATCGCTCGGGGGCTGCCCTTTGCGGCGACTTTGCTGCGCCATAAGAAAAACCGCGGGCTCACGGCGGCCCTGCGCACCGGCTTCGAAGCTTCGAATAGCGATGCCCTTGGCTGGGTCGATGCCGATTTGAGCTATCCCATCGAGATCTTCGCCGAGCTGCGGCAGGCGTTGGCTGGCGGCGCCGGGCTCGCGATCAGTAGCCCTTGGCACCCTGAGGGCGAAGCCGTCGATGTCCCGCGGCTGCGGGTCCTGCTGAGCCGGGGGCTTTCGAGCCTCTATAGGATCCTCCATGACCCGCGCATCTATACCTGGTCGGGCATGGTGCGACTCTGGCGGAGGGAGCTTCTCGCGCGCTGCCTGCCGACCCGGCCTGGCCACCTCGGGGTTACCGAGAGTCTGGTTCGAGCGATCCAGCTTGGCGCTGAGGTGGTCGAGGTCCCGGCTCGCCTTGCTTGGGAGCCGGGTCGCAGGAGTGGTCTCCGCCTTGGCCCAGCGATTCGCGGCCACCTTGGGCTCCTGCGGGATGTGCTGCTCGATCGCCTTGAGCCGCCTGTCCTCACCCACGATTCTTCTTCGGGGGGCTCCCCGGATTCCTCCAAGGATGCTTGAGCCATGAGCACTGTGCTGCGGCGCTTTGCCGATCTCCCTACCGACCGCAACGCCAGCGGGCGCAGCTTTGGCGCCGAGGAGCGTGGCTACCTCGAAGAGGTTCTGACTGCCGGATCTCTCAATTCCAACAGCGGCCAGATGGTCCGGCGTTTTGAAGAGCGCTGGGCTGAGCGCTGTGAGCGTGAGCATGCGATCTGCTGCAGCTCCGGCTCCTTCGCGGTTCAGGCGGCGATCGCGGCGCTTGAGCTGCAACCCGGGGATGAAGTCATCACAACGACGGTGACCGACTTTGGCGCCTTGGCGGCTGTCGTCTACGAGGGGCTGGTTCCGCGTTTCTGTGATGTCGATCCGGACACGTTGATGCCGACGGCGGCAACGATCGAAGAAGCCTGGACCGAGAAGGTTCGCGCTGTGGTGCTGACCCATCTCTTTGGACAGGCCGCGCGCATGGAAGAGGTGTCCCGCCTCTGCTGCGCTCGGGGCGTTAGTTTGATCGAGGACGCCGCGCAGGCGACCGAGAGTTTCGACCGCGGCACGCGTGCTGGGACGGTGGGGCGCCTGAGTTGCTGGTCCTTCCAGCAGGGAAAGCACATGTCCTGCGGCGAGGGGGGGGCCGTGACCTGTGCCGAGCCCGAACTGGCTCGACGGGTCCGGCTCTTCGTCAATAAGGCCTGGCCCTACGGCGAGCCCGATCCCGACCACATGTTCTTTGCGCCCAATGGACGTATGACCGAGCTCCAGGCCGCGGTGCTGCATGGGCAGCTCGACAAGCTCGATACGATGATCGCGGCACGGCGGGCATCGGCCGATGCTTTCCTGGCGGAACTCGTGGGCCTGCGCGGCGTCGCCGCTCCCGAGCTTGAGGCCGGGGATCAGCACAGTTACTGGCGCCTCGGCCTCTGGGTCGACCCGGCGAGCGTCGAAGGAGGCGCAACGGCGCTGGGAGCCGCGCTGCGTGAGCTGGGCATTTCCTGTGCGCCGCACTATGTGGGACGGCCCGCCTTCGAACTGTTGGCGTTCCAGAAGCGCTTGTCTTTTGGCGGAAGTGGTTTCCCTTGGCGGCGCCCCGGCGAGCCTGAACTGCCGCTTGAGGACCGGAAGGACTTCCCCGGCACGGTGCAGGGACTCGAGCGCGTGCTGGTCCTGCCCTGGAATGAGAGGATTTCTCCCGAACTCGGGGCCGAGCTCGGCCGGGCCGTGCGCGAAGCGGCAGAGGAGCTGGCGCGATGAGTCGGCTGCGCCTTGGCATCCTCGGCACTGGTCGTATCGCTGGTGACTACCTAGCCGCCCTCGAAGAGGTTCCCGAGCTTGAACTCGCGGGGCTTTGTGATCTGCTGCCGGAACGAGTCGCGGCCCTGGGGGAGCGCTTCGGTGCTGCCCAGTATTCGAGCCTCGAGGCCATGCTCGCGGCTGGCTCGCTCGATGCCGTGCTGGTGGCGACGCCTCCTAAGACCCACGAGTCGCTGGCTGTGCAGTGCCTTGCGGCGGGGCTGCACGTTTTGTGCGAGAAGCCCTTTGCCCTCGGTCTAGCCGCTGCGAAGAGAATGCTCTCGGCGGCGAAGCGGGCCCAGCGCACACTGACCATGTCGGCCAAGTTTCGGCACGTGCCCGACGTGATCGAGGCCAAGGCCAAGATCGAGGCTGGCGCCCTCGGCAAGCTGGTTCTGGCTGAGAATAGTTTCACCGCCCCGGTTCCGATGCAGGGGCGCTGGAACGCTGACCCAGATATCGCGGGCGGCGGGGTGCTCATCGACAACGGCACGCACAGCGTTGATTTGATGCGTTACCTCTTCGGTGAAATCCGCTGGATCGAGGCGCTTCCTTGCGTTCCAGTTCAGGAGCTGCCAGTTGAGGATGGGGTGCGACTTCTTCTCGGTTGGGACAGTGGTCTGCTCGGACATGTGGACCTGTCGTGGTCACTCAGTAAGCACTCTGCCGAGTATTTGCTGGCGCACGGCGACCTTGCTTCGCTGGGGCTCGGCTGGGCTGGTTCTTGGAAGCAGCGCCGTGGCGATTCGGCAGCGCTGGCCTTTGGCAGCGGTTACGCCAAGCGTGTTGCCTTCGTTCGTCAGCTCGGGCATTTCGCCCGTCTAGCGCTTGGAGAGGAGCCCGCCCTGATCACTGAGCAAGCCATCCTGGCCAGTGTTGCTGTGGTCGAATGCGGCTATCGCAGTTTGGCGGCGGGGGGCGCGAGGGTCTCTGTGCCTATTGCGCAGGAGCTTGCATCCTGAGGATCTAGCTTGGACGATTTTGCGGCGCTTAGCCCTGTAGGAGCCGGAGAAGATGGCAACGCCGAAGATCCACGAATCCGCGATCGTCGAAGATGAGGTCCAGATTGGCGATGACACTGCCGTCTGGAGTCACGTTCATATCCGCCCAGGCTCGAAGATCGGCAAGAGCTGCATTGTCGGCGAGAAGACCTATATCGCCTACGACGTCGTGATCGGCGATCTCTGCAAGATCAACGCCTTCGTCTACGTCTGTAATGGGGTCACCCTTGAGGACGGGGTGATGCTCGGTGCGCATACGACCTTCGCCAATGATCGCTTTCCGCGTGCCGCGAATTGGGACCTGGATGAGCTGCATCCGAGCGAGCCCACCGAGCACACCCTGCAGACCGTGGTTAAGCGAGGGGCCTCGCTCGGGGCCGGTGTCTGCGTTGGCCCCGGCATTACCATCGGGGAATACGCGATGGTCGGTATGGCCAGTGTCGTGATCCATGACGTTGGTCCGCACCTGCTGGTCGCTGGCAACCCGGCGCGGCGCCTCGGCTACGTCTGCCGATGCGGCTGGCGTGTTGCGACCTTCGTTCATGGCCCCGAGCAGGACCTGCGTGAGCAAGGGGTACCCTGCGGTCACTGCGGATCGACCCTGCGTTGGTCACTGACAGAGCACAAGATCGAGTGCCTGCGCGGCGAAAACAGCTGAGTCCAGCTGGACGGCCTCAGCGTGGCCAGTAGCTGCGGATCGCGGGGACCTGGACGAACTGGTCTTCCTCGGCGATCCATGCAGTGAGTTGCCCGCCGTAGACGCAGCCGGTGTCGAGGCCGCGGACCCGCTTCTTGGCTACGAGGCCGCGCCTGGCCCAGTGGCCAAAAACCACTGTGGCTCGCCCCTTGTAGTGCTCGTCCCAAGGGGTGAAGGGGGGCTCGGGCTTGGGCCAGTCCCGTTTTGGGCGTCGGCCCTTCGCGTCGCAATAGCGCGCATGCAGAGGGAAGAGCTGCTCTTCATCGAAGGGTTGCTTGCTGTCGTAGCGCAGCCTGGTCCAGTGGTGGAGCCATTTGGGCCTCTTCCAGAGATCCGGGGGAACGGCTGCGTGGACGAGCCAGATGTCGTCTAGATCGAGGAAGACTGGCCACTTGCGGATCCACTTGCCAAAGCGGACGCGTTCGGGGTGGATGGAGAGTTCGGGGAGTTGCGGCCAGTCCTCGGGGTCGAGTTGCTTCTCTTTGAAGAAGCCTCGGCGCAGTAGCCAATACTCGTGGTTGCCGAGAACGCAGCGGCCCTTGTGTTTCTCGACGAGTTCGAGGACACGTCCGGCCCGAGTGCCGCGGCTGATCAGGTCGCCGACAAAGTAGAGTTGGTCGCCTTTGCCCAGCCCGACGCGGTCGAGAAGGGCGTCGAGTTCGTCACCGCAACCTTGCACGTCACCGACGAAGATCCGCCGCTTGCCCACTGCGATTGTCCCTTTAGGCGGCTGTCCCTAAGCCGACTGTCCCTTGAAGCGGCGCCGTACAGGGAAACACCGACCTGGCGGTCGGTGCTTCCGGCTTCCGATCCCCGTGGGGAGGAACTCATGGCGCGGACCTCACGGCCATGCCTTTTGGAGGCTGTCCCCATGGATTCCTGGCGATGATACGCGGCTCCTGTGAATGGGACCAGTCCTGAGAAAGGAATGGGGCAAGAGCTCGCTTGCTGTTGGGCAGCCGACTGTTGACATCCCCCGCCGCAAGCGAGAGTTCGAACCGTGCGTGGTCTTGGCTAGTTCGTCGAAAATCCTCTTGGGTCCTGGAGTAGCAGGCTTTGTGGCCAGGTGAGCCCTTGGCTGTGTCGCAGTTCTAGACGTTCGCAGCTCTGGCTGAAGACAAGCTGCAGTGATCGCCAGAGTGGCTTGTGCTCCTGGGAGCGGGGGTCTGCGAGCTTGCTGAAGCTGCTGTTCTTCTGTAGCTCTGCGAAGCCCTGGCGGATCTTCTGAGCGTGATCTGGATACTGTGCCTTCAGCCTTTCGAAGAAGACCTGCTCGGTTTCGGCCGGGAGGCGAAGGGGGGTCATCCACGCCCAGGCCGCCCCGCATTGCTTTGCCCGCTCAAGCAGCTGCGTGATCTCGTGGTCGTTGAGGCCAGGGACGACTGGAGAGACAGAGATACCGACAGGGATTCCGGCCTCGTGCAGTTGCCGCATGGTCTCGAAGCGGCTTGCGGGTGAGGGGGTGTGTGGCTCGAGCAGTTTGCCGCTCTTGTCGTTTAGCGAGGGGATGGATAAGTGGACCTGGACCAGCTTGTGCTTGGCTAGCTCGCTGAGGAGGTCGAGGTCGCGGCGGATCAAGCTTGCCTTGGTGATGATGCTGACGGGACTGCGATGGCTGAGGAAGGCTTGCAGGCAGCGGCGTGTCAGGGCGTAGTTGGCTTCGAGCGGTTGGTAGCAATCGGTATTGCCGCTCATCACGATGGGCTCTCGCTCCCAGGAACGATGAGCTAGCCTTTGGCGCAGCAGGTCGGGCGCCTTGGGTTTGACAAAGATAACCTGCTCAAAGTCGGTTCCGGCGTCCAAGCCCCAGTAGCCGTGTGTTGGCCGCGCATAGCAGTAGGCGCAGGCATGCATGCAGCCGCGATACGGATTGAGGCTGTAGCGGAACGGTAGATCGGCGCTGTCGTTGCGGCTCAGAATCGAGCGAGCGCTTTCTTCGAGGACACGCAGTTGGGCTGGAGCTTGCTCCCCGAGCCATTCGGCATGGGTGTGGCTCCAGGGGTTTGGCGGGTTCTCAATAGGGCGTGGCATTGCCTCTGAAAGTAGCGCCTCGCATGCCTTCTGGCGAGGAGGGGCTGCGAGTTCCCTTTCTGCCCTGTCAGGATCGATGGAGGTGGGAGATAAGGGCTATTCGAATTCGAAGATCACCTCAACGGTGACCTCATTGGATTGCATGCCGGCGTATTCTACGTGGATGAGGTAGGTGGCAGAGGCCCTGGGGAGGGGGACATATTCACAAAGGTTATGGTTGAAGTGGCTCGCAGCCAGCATGTCGCAGGGAATGTTAGGGTTCACTTCCTCATGGGGCATGGGGGGTGGTTCTTCCGGGCTTGCGTCCTTCTCCAGCAGAGCTTCTTTGTAGCGGGTGCTTGATCTGAGTTTATGTACCTGCACTTGCATCGGTTGACCGTCCATCAGGCTCAGTAGCTCGACTT